>OGWU01000085.1_pt1 | contig 52027 bp, 37 predicted proteins | sample 1576071 | NCBI WGS metagenome assembly OGWU01 (sample SAMEA3541582, study PRJEB24748) | human gut metagenome | biome: human gut; feature: human-associated habitat; material: faeces | place: China | collected 2012
TTCCACCGCCGTCCGGGAGACCTGGACAAGGAGCTGGCAGAGATGGATGAGTGCACTGGGTGACGGCGGCGAGCGCGATGGCGAAGCGCCTGACGCGCTGCGGGCAGCTTACTTATCTGCCGGAGCTTCCGGTGGATGTTGATAAAATGCTTGCCGATATCGAGGCGGGCTACGCGAAGGGGAACGGGCTGCTGGTGACGGTGAGCGAGGGTCTCTGCGGATTGGATGGAAAGCCGCTGGCGGACACCGGCATCGTGGACGGCTTTGGGCATACAGTTCCGGGCGGAACGGCGCAGTACATATCAGACCAGATCATGCAGAAGCTTGGCATCAAATCGCGTGCAGAAAAACCGGGACTGCTCGGCAGATGCAGCATTCCCTACGTATCATCGACCGACCGGAAGGAAGCATACGAGGTCGGCAGATACGCACTGGAATCAGCGCTGCGCGGACAGAGCGGGCAGATGGTTGCAATCGAGGCGATCCGCAGACCGAAATATATCAGCAGACTGTTTCTGACGCCGCTTTCCGGCGTGGCGAATGCGGAAAAGAAATTTCCGCTGGAATGGATCGAGGGAGGCAATCAGATCGCCGACGCGTTCTTTGATTACGCGGAGCCGCTGATGGGAGAGGATTTCCCGCAGTATGCATTTCTCAGATAGAAAGGTAGAATGATTATGAAGCATATTTATTTGAATTTAAAGCGCTTTGACGTTCCGGTATCGCTCGGCGGCGTCAACCGTCTTGCACCGGTGCAGGAGTGGGGAAAGACGATCGTGGAGAATACCCAGGATGCGCTTAGAAAATACGATCCGCAGAAGGTGGAATTTGTTCAGTTTCTGCCGGAGGCGCATCTTCTGCAAGCAGTGGCGGCGCTTTCCGAAAACAGCCCGCTGCAGATCGGCAGCCAGGGCGTGTACCGCGATAACACGGCGGTCGGCGGCAATTTCGGTGCGTTCACCACAAACCGCCCGGCATCCATCGTGAAAGCGATGGGCTGTGCGGCGACGCTGATCGGGCACTGCGAGGAGCGCAACGATAAAAAAGGCATTCTGGCGGAGGCGGGCGTATCCGATATGTCAGCCGTCAACCGCCTATTAAATAAGGAAATCAAATGCGCAATGGACGCCGGTCTGAAGGTGGTCTATTGCATCGGTGAGACAAGCGAGGAACAGCCGCAGTGGGAGCAGGTCCTTGGAGAACAGCTTTCCGTCGGGCTGGATGGCGTTGATAAATCGAAGGTGGTCATTGCCTATGAGCCTGTGTGGAGCATCGGGCCGGGCAAGACGCCTGCGGGCAAGGATTACATCACAAAGATCGCACGCTTTGTAAAGGAGCAGACGGGCGGCATGGACGTGGTGTACGGCGGGGGATTAAAAGCCGACAATGCAGCAATGCTTGCATCTATTGAAGAAATTGACGGCGGACTGATCGCGCTGACAAGATTTCAGGGTGAAATTGGCTTCTATCCGGAGGAATATCTGGAAATCATTCGTTTATACTTGGGAGAATAGCAGGAGGATGAGATATGAGATTAGAGTTTGAGTATGGCAATGGCATGATGAGCGCCGAATTGCCGGATACCACAGATGTTTTTATACCCGGCGAAACGGTTCCCGATCCGCCGTGTCTTCCGCAGGACTGGGACAGCCTTTATGAGGCGACTATGCAGAGTATCCGCAATCCGATCGGGATGCCAACGCTTACGGAAATTGCGAAGGCGGGCGATAAGGTTGTCATCGTCATTCCGGATATCGTAAAGGGCGGCAACCAGCCGACCTCGCACCGCAAGGTGGCGATCCGCGCCTGCCTCGACGAGCTTTACAGCGTCGGCGTGGAGAAGAAGGATGTGCTCCTGCTGTTTTCCAACGGACTGCACCCGCGTGCAACGGTGAAGGAGATGCGCACGATCCTCGGCGAGGAGCTGTTTAATGAGTTTTATCCGCTCGGGCAGATCACCAGCCATGACAGCGAAGACTACGATCACCTGGTAGACCTTGGATATACCGAGGCGGGCGACCATGTGATCATGAACAAATACGTGTTTGACGCGGATGTTGCGATCCTCATCGGGCATACGCAGGGCAATCCTTATGGCGGCTATTCGGGCGGCTACAAGCACTGTGCGACCGGCATCAGCCATTGGCGGAGCATTGCCAGCCACCATGTGCCGGAGGTGATGCACAAGCCGGACTTCGTTCCGGTCTCCACCAGCAGCGTGATGCGCCAGAAATTTGACCGCCACGGCATGTTTATGGAAGAGAAGATGGGGAAGAAATTCTTCTGCTGCGACGCGGTGCTGGACACGAAGTCGCGCCAGATCGAAATTAATTCCGGCTATGCAAAGGAGATGCAGCCCGTCAGCTGGAAGATGGCGGATAAGCGCACCTACGTACACTGGGCGGAGAAGAAGTACGATGTGGTGGTATTCGGAATGCCGACGAACTTCCATTACGGCGATGGCATGGGTACGAACCCTATCCAGATGATGCAGGCGCTGTCTGCGCAGGTGATCCGCCACAAACGGGTGCTGAGCGACCGCTGCGTATTTATTGTTCCGAGCATCTGCGACGGGTGGTTCCACGACGAGAGATGGCCTTACCTGCGCGAACTTTATGAGATGTTCCAGCATGATTCTATGAATATTCTGCCCGATATGAACCGCTACGGTGAATATTTCGCCACGAATGAAGAATATATCCGCAAATACCGTTTTGCCAATGCCTTCCATCCCTTCCATGGTTTTTCCATGATGAGCTGCGGACATCTGGCAGAAGAGCACACCAGCGCGATCTATATTGTGGGAGCGCGCGAACCGGGAATTGCCAGGGGCATGGGACTGAAAACACGCGCGACCGTCGAGGAAGCGCTGCAGGACGCGATGAAAAAGTACGTCGGTCCAAATCCGAACATCCTGGCGCTGCCAAAAACCTTTACCACGGCGGCGGTGCATCTCTGTATGAAGGATCCTTCCCAGAACAGTCATACAAGAGACGGTCATGGACATCCCTGCTGTGGATAATGGGATAAAAGGAGGGTAAAACATGAATGAGAAGGGAACAAAAAAGAAGAAAATCGTAATCAGTGATAAGGTCTGGCTGCTGATATCGTTTCTCGCGGCAATGCTCGTCTGGTTTCTGCTGTCCATCGGTGAGGCGACCGGGAGAAGCTTTCCGTTTGCCGACAAGGTAGTGCCGGCGGTCGGCACGATGGTCGACCGCGGGGTATTCTGGAAGGATATCGCCAGCAGTATGACCTGCGTGGGGATCGGTTTCGGGCTTGGCTTTATCACGGCGCTGCCGGTGGCATTTCTGATGGCATGGTACACGCCGGTGCAGAAAATCATCGAGCCGTGGATTAACTTTATCCGCAATATCCCGGCGCTGGCGTACGCGCCGCTTCTGGTCATCACCTTCGGTGTCGGTCAGAAACCGGCAGTAATCCTTATCTGGATCTGCACCTTTATGACCATGAGCATCACCATCTATCAGGGAATCAAAAACATCGACGTTACGCTGATCAAAGCGGCAAGAGTGCTTGGGGCAAACGATTTTGATATTTTCTGGAAAATCATCTGTCCGGCAACCGTACCGTTTATCATCACGGCGATCCGTCTCGGACTCGGCGCGGCGCTGACAACACTGCTGGCGGCGGAATCGACCGGTGCGCAGGCAGGTATCGGTATGCGTATCCGCTCTCTGTCGAACTCCTTTGAGTCGGCTCCGATGCTGATGTACATCATTCTGCTTGGCATCATCGGTTTAATTCTGGTGAAGATTGTAGATATCATAGAAAGGAAATTAACGGGATGGCAAGAGAAGATAAATTAGTCAAATTAAAAATCGATAATGTATACAAGGAATACCAGGGGCGCAACGGCAAGGTGGTGGCGCTGAACGGGGTAAACCTTGATATTGCGGAAAATGAATTCATCTGCGTGGTAGGTCCCTCGGGCTGCGGCAAGTCCACGCTGCTGAATATCATTGCCGGTCTCCTGGAGCCGACCAGCGGGGCGGTCTATCTGGACGGAAAGCAGATCGAGGGGACCGGCGTGGAGCGCGGCGTTGTATTCCAGCAGTATGCGCTGTTTCCGTGGCGGACAGTCATCAAGAATGTTATGTTCGGTCTGGAAATGAAAAAGGTGCCGAAGGACCAGGCGGAGGAGATCGCCCGGAAATACATAAAGGCGGTCGGCCTGGAGGGCTTTGAGCATTCCTATCCGAAGGAGCCCTCCGGCGGCATGAAGCAGCGTGTGGCAATCGCCCGCGCCTATGCGGCAAACCCGGAGGTGCTGCTTCTGGACGAGCCGTTCGGAGCGCTGGATGCGCAGACGCGCGTGCAGCTTCAGACGGAGCTTTTAAATACCTGGGAGCAGGAGAAAAAGACCTGCTTTTTCATCACACATGATGTGGATGAGGCAATTATTCTGGCGCAGCGCGTGATTATCATGAGCGCGCGTCCGGGGCGTATTAAAAGAATCGTGGATATCGATATTCCGTATCCGAGAACGCAGGAGACGAAATCAGATCCGCGCTTCCTGGAGCTGAAGGCGGAGATCTGGAACGAGGTATACCAGGAATTCCTGGCGGTACGCAAATAATGAAGCCGGGTCAGAAGCAGCGGACCCTGATGATGTGACTGACCGCAAAGCGGTTAAAATAATTTCATTAAAGGAGGATTTTATTATGTTGAAAGGTACTATGAAGAAACTTCTCGGCGTGGCGGCAGCGGCTGCGATGACACTGGCGATGGCGACAGTGGGACATGCGGAGGAAACGATCGAACTGAACGTGGCTTACATGCCGAACTATGCATCCCTCTGGTCGGTGCTGACCGGTATTGACCAGGGCTTCTTCGCAGAGGAAGGGCTGGAGATTAAACTCTGGGAGTTTGCGGACGGTCCGTCTGAGATCGCGGCGATGGAGGGCGGCAGCATTGATATCGCTTATATCGGACACGGTGCGCATAAGCTCTGTATCAACGGACAGGCGACCATTTTCGCGCCGAGCTCTGTGCACAGCACGGACAAAATCATCGTGCTCCCGTCTTCTGAGGTTACTTCCGTGGATGATATCGCGAATCTGAAGGGCAAAAAGGTAGCCTACAATGCAGGCTCTTCTTCCGAGACGGCTTTAAACGGCGCGCTGGCGGCGGCAGGCCTTACGATGGATGATATCGAGGCTTATGAGATGGACGCAACAAACATGGTAGCGGCAATGTCTTCCGGTTCCGTAGACGCCTGCACGGCATGGAACCCGTACAGCAACCAGATCATGCAGAACTGCGAGGGCGCCCTGGAGCTGGAATTTGCGACGGATTCCGTAAACCTGTCGAGCTGGATCTGCCTGCCGTCCTATGCGGAAGAAAACAGAGACATCCTGCTCCGCTTCAGCCGTGCGCTGTATAAGGCGATGGCTTACTCCTCCCAGGAGGATAACTGGGATTACGCGGTCGGACTGTATGCAACACAGTGTGCGAAGGACAAGGAAGCCTGCATGGTGGAGACCGGCGATGCAACATGGTTCAGCGCAGATGATGTAAAGAACGGTATTGCAGACGGAACAATGCAGGATTACTATCAGAGACAGCAGCAGATGTTCATCAACAGCGGCGACGTGGAAGCGGAGGTTCCGCTTGAAAATTATGTGCTGTTTGATTTGATGACAGAGGCGCTGGGCGAATAATAAGAAAAAAAACGCACAGCAATTATCTGACAAAGCGGACCAGGCTCCGTGGGGCGGCGAAAGTCTGTTCCACGGGGCTTTTTTAGGTGGTGGGGGACAATGAGAATTATTTATGAGCAATGCAGTCCGCAGGCGGTTGTTTATGCGGCAGAGGAGCTGGAAGCGTATCTTTGCAGGATGCTGCCGGAGCTGAAGGATGATAACCGGACGATACGGCTGGCAGTGGAGGCGAAGGCTGCCGGGGAGAGATGTGAGGAAATCTACGACCGGGAGAATGACAGCTTCCGCGTGGTGATGACAGCAGAGGGCGGTGTGATTGCGGGGAATCGTCCGCGCAGCGTGCTGCTGGGCGTCTATGATTATTTGCATTATCTTGGCTGCCGGTTCTTGATGCCGGGCAGGAAGGGCGAGTATGTTCCGCGCATCACCTGTGAAAAGCTTTGTGCGGATTACGAAAAGACGGCGTCCTTTTATCACCGGGGCGTCTGCATTGAAGGGGCGGATTCGTTTGAGAATGTCCGGGAATTTATTGACTGGCTGCCGAAGGTGGGCTTTAATAGCTTTTTTCTGCAGTTTAAAGTGCCCTATGCTTTCTTTGCAAGGTGGTATCACCATGAGCAGAATCCTTACCGGGAGGCGGAGAGCTTTACCTATGAGGACGCCCGCCGCTGCATGAAGCTGCTGGAAGCGGAGCTGAAAAAAAGGGATCTGCTGCTGCACAAGGTGGGACATGGATGGACGGGAGAAGTGCTCGGCTATGAGACGGGGTCCTGGGATGCGGTAAAGGAACCGCTGAAGGAACCGGAAAAATCGTTTGCGGCGCTGGTGGACGGCGTGCGCGGACTTTATAAGGGAGCGCCGATGAATACGAACCTCTGCTATCACAATCATGAGGCTGCGGATCGGTTTGCCGAAAAAGTGACGGCGTATGCGAGGGAGAACCCGGAGGTGGATTATCTGCATATCTGGCTGGCGGATGAGTACAACAATGTCTGCGAGTGCGCAAAATGCCGGAAGACGACAGTTTCCGACCAGTATGCTGCGCTGCTGAACGAGATTGACCGCCGTTTAAGAGAAGAGGGGTTAGATACGCGGATCGTATTTTTGCTTTACCAGGAGCTTTTGTGGCCGCCGGTGAAGGAGCGGCTGCATCATCCGGAGCGGTTTGTGCTGATGTTTGCCCCGATCAGCCGGACCTTCGAGAAATCGTACGATATGGGGCAGATTCCGAAGAAGCTGCCGGAGTATGTGCGGAACCGGATCACGCTTCCGACAAACCTCGGAGAAAATCTTGCGTTTCTGCGGGCATGGCAGGCGCAGTTTGCAGGCGACAGCTTTGTATACGACTACCCCCTTGGCCGGGCACATTACGGGGATTTCGGCTCTGTCCACATTGCGCGGATCATTGGCGGGGATATCAAAAAGCTGCGGAGAATGGGGCTGAACGGTTATATAAGCTGTCAGGAGCTGCGCGCTGCACTTCCAAATGCGCTTCCGAATTATGTGATGGGACGCGTGCTCTTTGAGGAGCAGGCGGACGTGGAGGCGCTGATCAGCGAGTATTTTGAAGCGGCATACGGCAAAAAAGCAAAGGATGCGAAAGCATATCTGGAGGCTCTGTCCGCGCTGAAATGCTGCGATTATTTAAACGGTAAGGGAGAACGCGTTGACGCGCAGATGGCGGAACGGATGCGGCGGATAGAGGAAATCTGCGGGGCATTTGAGCCGGAGCAGTATTTTCAGGAAATTGATACGGAGGACGGGACGAGGGAAAGCTGCGGCGGATCCCGCCTGGACGGAAACGGGCAGCCGGCGCGATTATGCTGGAAGCTGCTTGCTTTTCATAAAGAATATATTCTGCGGCTTGCCGGGGCGATGGAGCTGCTTGCAAAGGGCAGGCGGCAGGAGGCGGGGGAAAAGTGGCGTGAGATGCGCCGGTACCTTTGCAGTCGGGAGGACGAATTTCAGCCTTATCTGGACGTCTACCGTGTCCTGGAGGTTACACAAAAATATACAGGTTTTCAGTAACATTGGTTTGGGAGGAAGAACGAGATGAAACATGCATACTACTACTATACGAAGGACGAATTACTTGCTTCGCCAAAGATACCGATTACTGTGATGGAAGACAATGCGGCTGTTTTTCGGGCGATGGCGCAGGAGATGGCGGAGGAGATAAAGAGAAAGAATGCGCTTGGGGAGCGCACGGTGTTTATCTGCCCGGTGGGACCGGTCGGTCAGTATCCGTATTTTGTGGATATCGTAAACCGGGAGCGCATCAGTCTGAAAAATGTGTGGTTTATCAATATGGACGAGTATCTGACGGATGATAAGCAGTGGATCGACGCTTCGGAGAAGCTGAGCTTCCGCGGCTTTATGAACCGCACGGTCTATTCTCAGATCGATCCGGAGCTGGTGATGCCGGAAAATCAGCGTGCGTTCCCGGATCCGAAGAACCCTGGTTATCTGCAGGAGCTGATAGAGAAGCTCGGCGGCGTGGATATCTGCTTTGGCGGCATCGGCATCAACGGACATGTGGCGTTTAATGAGGCGCAGGACGAACTGTCGCCGGAGGAGTTTCGCGGTCTGCACACGCGCGTGCTGAAAATCAGCCGGGAGACACGGACGGCGAATGCAATCGGCGATTTAAACGGCGCCATCGACGATATGCCGAACTACTGCATCACAATCGGAATGAACGAGATTTACAATGCACGGAAAATCCGTCTGGGATGTTTCCGTGACTGGCACCGGAGCGTTGTGCGCCATGCGGCATACGGCGAGGTGTCCGCGCATTTTCCGGTGACGCTTTTGCAGGAGCACCCGGATGTGCTGCTGCGCATCACGGAGTTTGTAGCAGAATTGCCGGAATAAAGATTTTTGGGGTGAAATAGTACGGCAGAATGGAGAAGATACCATGAAAAAATATTTCATAATCAATGGCGATGTATATATTCAACATCAATTTGAGAAAGTATCCCTGCTGCTGGAAGACGGAAAGCTGCGGATTTGCAGAGACAGCGCCCTGCCTGCGGACTGCGAGGTTATTGATGCAGCAGGCAGAAAGGTTGTGCCGGGCTTTCTGGATGTCCACACGCACGGGGCGGTCGGCGTGGATGTAAACGGCGCGTCATCGGAGGATTTAAAGAAGATCGGCAGATTCTTTGCCGGGAACGGGACGACCTCCTGGCTTGCCTCCGTGCTGACGGATACGAAGGAGCAGACAGAGCGGTGCATCGACCAGTACCTGCAGCTCGACCAGTCGGACGCGGATGCTGCACAGCTTTTAGGCATTCATCTGGAGGGACCGTTTCTCTCATCAGAATACAAGGGAGCGATGCCCGAGCATCTGCTGCAGGGATCAGACATTGATCTTGCAGGGGAATACCAGAAGCGTGCAAAAGGGAATATCCGTTATATTACAGTCTCACCGGAAATAGAAGGTATGGTAGAAATGATACCAAAGCTGAAGGCGCTTGGCATTACAGTGGCGATCGGTCACTCCGGAGCAGATTATAAGACATCCATGGCGGCGATAGAAGCCGGAGCAGATTGCTGCACACATACCTTTAATGCAATGCGGCTTCTGCACCAGCATGAGCCGGCGATTCTTGGCGCAGCGCTGGAGACGGATATCTACTGCGAGATGATCTGCGACGGGCTTCATCTGCATCCCGGCATCGTGCGGCTTTTGCTGAAAACAAAGGGGCTGGGGCGCGTTGTGGCGATCACAGACTCGATCATGGCGGCGGGCCTGCCGGATGGCAGATATCATCTGGGTGTCAACGAGGTGATCGTGAAAGACGGCGACGCGAAGCTGGCGTCAGACGGCACGCGGGCGGGCAGCACGCTTACGCAGATCCGGGCGCTGCGCAATCTGAAAAAATTTACCGGATATCCGCTGGAGGAATTGCTGCCGCTCTTTACGGAAAATCCGGCAAGACTGATTGGAGTGTATGACCGCAAGGGCTCCATCGCAGACGGGAAGGATGCGGATCTTGTCCTGCTCACGGAAAACCTGGATATTGACCGTGTCTTTCTGCGCGGCAATGCTTTTAAGAAAGAGGGCTGCAGCGCATCGGGTACCGGACACATGCACCTTTCTTTGTAAAAAACATACCTTAAATAAAAAAGGTGTGTTATGGGATATTCAGATTATGTGGGCGTGGCAGGCACGATTATTAACATTTCCAGAGGAAATAACTGCTGCAGCCAGATGATGGCGCTCCGTACAGCGGAAGGAATCATAAACTTTACGGTGGAGGCAGATACGCAGATAATGGATAACCGGCAGCTCAGACCCGGAATGCAGGTGACTGCCTTCTATGACAGCAGCCTGCCGGTGCCGTTGATTTTCCCGCCGCAGTACCGTGCACAGATCATTGCGGTGCCTGGAAGAAACGAACAGGTGATGTTAAATTTCTTTGACCGGAATCTGACTGCGGCTGACCGTTCTCTGCAGTTGAATGTTGGCAGAAATACCGTAATCAGAACGGTAAACGGGCAGGCATTTACCTGCAGTCTGCAGAACCGGTTCCTGCTGGTTTACTATACTGCGGTCACAAGAAGTATTCCGCCGCAGACGACGCCGGACAGAATTGTGGTACTGTGCTGATGATACAACTTTGATACAAACATGATAAAATCAGGATACATTCCCCGTTTATACTGTTGGAAGAAAAACGGGAAAGAGTAGTGATTACATGAAAAAACAAAATGCCATGCAGCGCTTTATAGGTCGTCTGACCGGCAGTCATGAGCTGGAACAGGCGGAGCAGATGTTGGGCGGGCTGCTTCTGGCAGCCGGAGATGACGGGCAGCGCCGGGAAATTGGCCGCATAAGAAAGCTGATACGGAAATACCGGAGAGAACGGCGGACCCGGCTCTGCATTGCAGGCGGAGCATTGTGCATCGTGCTGGCGGCGCTGATTCTATGGATGGCGACGGTCATGTCCGAAAAAGGAACGGCGGATAAAAGCGGTGTGCAAAAATCCGCATCCGCGCCGGATAGAAAGAATGCATCCGCCCTGCCGGAGGTGGGAATCCAGGATGTGCTGCTGGGAGAAGGACAAAGCGCGCCGCCTGCTCAGACGGAAAAGCAGGAGGAGACGGAAGAAATCGTGAAGCTGGAGGAACCGGTGGAGCTGCTTTTAAGCTTTACCGGGGACTGCATTCTGGGAACGGACGAATATTTTGCCTGGGATACTGGATTCAATGCTTATTACGATATGTACGGGGCGGATTATTTTCTGGAAAATGTGCGCGATATTTTTCAGAAGGATGATTTGACGATTGTTAATATGGAGGGAACGCTGACAGAGGAAACGACAAGAGTGGAGAAACAATTTGCGTTTAAGGGGAAGCCGGAGTTTGTAAAGATTCTGGCGTCTTCGTCTGTGGAGGCGGCAAATATGGCAAACAACCACAGTCATGATTATGGGGAGCAGAGCTTTCTGGACACCGTCGATATTCTGGAGCAGAATCATATCCGGACCTTTGGCTATGACGATACGGCGCTGATGGAAGTGAAGGGCGTCAGGGTCGGGATATTTGGAATTTATGAGCTGGACGACCATCTGGAGCGGACTGGGCAGGTGAAATCGAATATCGCAAAACTGAAGCAGGAGGGCGCGGACATTATCGTGGCGGTTTTTCACTGGAGCAACGAGCTGGTGACGGTTCCTGATGAGAACCAGGTGACACTGGCGCATCTGGCAATCGACGAGGGAGCGGATGTGGTGGTCGGTCATCACCCGCACGTCCTGCAGGGAATCGGGACATACAAGGGCAAAACAATCGCCTACAGTCTGGGAAACTTCTGCTTCGGCGGAAATACGCATCCCACGGAGACAGATACCGTGATTTTTCAGCAGAGATTTGTCATTAACACAGACAGAGAGATTACAGAGAGCAAAACGAATCTGATTCCCTGCTCGGTATCCTCCGATAGCACAATTAACAACTACCAGCCGACGCCGCTGACGGGAGAAGAAGCGGAGCGGGTATTAAATCTGATTGACGAAAGAAGCAGGGCACTGATGGATTAACCCATCAGTGCCTTTAATGTTTCATAGAAATCCGGATAGCTGATTCTGACGCAGTCGGCGCCGGTAATTTCCGTTTCACCGTCGGCGGCGAGCGCGGCGATGGCAAAGCTCATGGCGATGCGGTGGTCAAGATAGCTGTCGATGACAGCGCCGTGCAGCGGATGCCCGCCTTCGATAATCATACCGTCATCGGTCGCTGTCACATGAGCGCCCATAGCGGTGAGATTTTCCGTCATCACTGCGATGCGGTCGGATTCCTTCACCTTCAGCTCCTGGGCGTCGCGGATAACCGTGGTGCCCTCCGCCATGCAGGCGAGCACGGCGATGACGGGCAGCTCATCAATGAGGGTGGGGATGATGCCGCCGCTGATATCCGTGCCGTGCAGCGCACTGTGCTTTACCAGAAGGTCGGCAACCGGCTCGCCGCCGCTCACCTTTTCATTTAAAACAGTAACGTCGCCGCCCATATCACGCACAACACGCAGAATACCGTCGCGGGTGGGATTGATGCCGACATTGCGTATCAGAATCTCGGAGCCGGGAATCATCAGCCCGGCAGCGATAAAATACGCGGCGGAGGAGATGTCTCCGGGAACCGTGATTTTTGCGGCGGACAGCCGTGGATCTGGCCGGATGGTGGCTGTGGTGCCGCGAGACTGTACGTCTGCGCCGAAACCGGCGAGCATCAGCTCGGTATGGTTGCGGGAGAGCTGCGGTTCTGTTACGCTGGTGGGAGCGTCGGCGTAAAGACCGGCGAGCAGAATGCAGGACTTCACCTGCGCGGAAGCCACCGGACTGCTGTAGTGAATGCCGTGCAGAGAACTGCCGCAGATGCGAAGCGGTGCGCAGCCGTTATCTTTTAGGCTCACGATATCCGCTCCCATCTGCGAGAGCGGCTCCATGATGCGCTTCATCGGACGGCTCTGGATGGAAGCGTCGCCGTTTAAAACGGAGGTGAATTTCTGTCCGGCGAGGATGCCGGAGATCAGCCGCGTGGTGGTGCCGCTGTTTCCGGTATCCAGCGTTTCTGTGGGAACGGTCAGTCCGTGCAGACCTTTCCCGTGGATCAGAATGCGCTCCGGCGTGTTTTCGATGTCGACACCGAGCCTGCGAAAGCAGCTTATTGTTGAGAGACAGTCTGCGCCCTGCAGAAAATTCGTCACCTCGGTGGTGCCTTCGGCAAGCGCTCCGAACATGACGGCGCGGTGCGAGATGGATTTATCGCCCGGAACGGTGATCTCGCCCTTTAAGGGAGAATGCTTTTTAAAAATCATCGGAAAACCTACCTTTCATATACAGTGTAGCGGTATCTGCGCAGCAGCTCTACCGATTTTTTCAGAGATTCTTCGTCGTAAAACTCCACGCGCAGCACGGCTTCCTCAAATTCCCGGTTATGTACGATGCCGATATTGCGCAGGCTGATGCCGCTGCTTGCAAGAATCGTGGCAAGGGTGGCGATACCACCCGCCTCGTCCACCATATCGCAGTAGAGCATATAAACCTTCTTCAGCGGTCCGCTGGAGCGGTCGGAGAAGGAATTGCGGTAATCGCGCGAGCGCTCAAAAAGACTGTGGATGGCGGAGCTATCTTTCGCAAGAAGCTGCGCGCGCACCTTCTGCAGGCTTTCCGTGTAGGCGTCCAGCACGGAAACAATGTTGCCTGCGTTGGTCGTGCAGATCTGTTCCCACATATCGGGGGAGGAGGAGGCGATGCGTGTGATATCCTTGAATCCTCCGGCTGCGACGGTCCGCATCGTCTCGTTGGGTGTGTCCTCATCGTGCACCAGATTTACCAGCGTGGCTGCGATAATATGCGGCAGATGGCTGATAGCGGCGGTCACGTAATCGTGCTCTTTGCAGTCGAGCACCAGCGGCAGCGCGTTCAGAGAAGAAACCAGCTTTGTGTAGCGCGTCACCTTCTCCGGCGCAATCCCTGCGGAGGGCGTCAGAATATAATAAGCGTTTTCTATCAGAGCCCACTGGGAATGCTCGATGCCGGTCTTTTCAGAGCCTGCCATCGGGTGTCCGCCGATAAACCAGTCTGACAGACCAAGTGCGGCGGCGCGTTCATGGATATCGGTCTTTGTGCTGCCGACATCCGTTAAAATGCAGTCCGCCTTCAAAAACGGCTTTATTTTCGAAAGGCTGTCGATATTTACCTCCACTGGCGCGCACAGGAAAATAAAATCACAGCGGGAGAAAGCCTCGCAGATATCGTCGTACGCCTCGTCGATGATATGCTCCTCTAAAGCATAGGTGAGCGTCTCGCGCCGTCTCGCGCAGGCGAGCACCGTAGCTTCCGGGTAAAAATGTTTAATGGCTCTGGCGATGGAGCCGCCGATCAGCCCCAGAGCGACAAAGCCGGCAGTAAAATCACTTTTCATCAGATATCCTTCTTTTCTGTAATGATCTCGTTCAAAACAGATATATTGTACTATTGATATAGATCAGATGTCAACCCTTTTACGCGTTGAAGTGTGAAAGAAAAATATAGTAGAAAATATAGTTAGTAATCTTGAATAATTTGCTTGCTATTTACGCGTATTTTTAGTAGAATATACCCATAGGCTTCGCGCGGCGGCAGAAAGGCAGTGTTTTTCTGCCCGGACTAAAACGAAATTGGAGGAAAGTATATGAAAGTTTATACAACAGACAGAATTCGCAACGTGGTTATTTTAGGTCATGGCGGTTCCGGAAAGACCACCCTGACAGAAGCGATGGCTTACTTATCCGGTATTACCAGCCGCATGGGCAGCGTGCCGGAGGGAAATACGGTAAGTGACTATGATAAAGAAGAAATCAAGAGAAAATTCTCCATCAGCACGACGGTTGTCCCGATCATCTGGGGCGACATCAAGGTGAACGTGCTGGATACGCCGGGGTATTTCGACTTCGTGGGCGAGGCGGAAGAAGCTGCGGCTGCTGCGGATGCGGCGATCATCGTTGTTTCCGGCAAGAGCGGCGTAGAGGTAGGCACGCAGAAGGCATGGGAGCTTTGTGAGAAATACAAGCTTCCGAGGATGTTCTTCGTAACTAACATGGACGTGGACAATGCCAGCTTCCGTCAGGTAGTGGAGGATCTGACCGAGCTTTACGGAAAGAAGATCGCGCCGATCCATCTGCCGATCCGTGAAAATGAAAAGTTTGTCGGCTACGTAAACGTGGTAAAGAAAGCCGGAAGACGCTGGGTAGGCAAGGGCGAGAAGGTAGAGTGCGACATCCCGGACTACTCCATGGAATATCTGGAGAGATACCGCGAGAATCTGCTTGAGGCAGTTGCGGAGACCTCCGAGGAATTTATGGACCGCTACTTTGCGGGAGAGGAATTCTCCACCGCGGAGATCATGGCGGCGCTCACCATGAACGTATCCGACGGCTCCATCGTTCCGGTCGCTATGGGTTCGCCTGTCAATCTGTACGGCGTTGCAAACCTGCTTGACGATATGGTGCAGTATTTCCCGAGTCCGGACAAACGTCACATTGCGGGCATCAACACAAAGACAAACGAGATCTACGAGGCAAACTACGACTTCGCAAAGGCAAAATCTGCCTTTGTGTTCAAGACGATCGTGGATCCGTTCATCGGAAAATATTCGCTCATCAAGGTGGCTTCCGGTGTTATCAAGAACGACGACACGCTCTACAATCCGAAGCAGGATGTGGAAGTGAAATTAAATAAGCTTTATGTGATGGAAGGCAGCAGGACCATTGAGGTGCCGGAGCTTCACGCGGGCGATATCGGCGCGATCGGCAAGCTGAACGTCACAAAGACCGGAGAATCGCTCTCCACCAAGACGACGCCGATCCAGTATGCGGGCATCGATGTTTCCGTGCCGTATACCTACAAGAGATACTTTGCAAAGAACAAGGGCGAGGAGGATAAGATCTCCCAGGCGCTCGCAAAGATGATGCAGGAGGATCTCACCATGAAGGCTGTCAACGACGCGGAAAACCGTCAGTCGCTGATCTACGGCATGGGCGATCAGCATCTTGATATCATCGTGAGCAAGCTGCTGACAAAATACAAAGTGGATGTGGAGCTTGCACGCCCGAAGGTAGCGTTCCGCGAGACCATCCGCAAGAATTCTGATGTGGATGCAAAATATAAGAAGCAGTCCGGCGGACACGGTCAGTACGGTCACGTTAAGATGCGCTTCGAAAATTCCGGTGATCCGGAAACGCCGTATGTATTCGAACAGGTCGTTGTGGGCGGCGCCGTTCCGAAAAACTACTTCCCGGCAGTGGAAAAGGGTATCCAGGAATCCGTTCAGCGCGGACCGCTGGCAGCTTACCCCGTAGTCGGCGTGAAGGCAACCCTGTACGACGGCTCCTACCATCCGGTAGATTCCTCTGAAATGGCGTTCAAGACAGCGGCGATCCAGGCATTCAAGAAGGGCTTCATGGAGGCTTCTCCGGTACTGCTTGAGCCGATCGCATCGGTGAAGGTGACGGTTCCGGATAAATACACCGGCGACGTTATGGGCGATCTCAATAAGCGCCGCGGACGTGTGCTCGGCATGAACCCGGATCACAAGGGCAATCAGATCATCGAGGCGGACGTTCCGATGATGGAAATGTACGGCTATTCCACACAGCTTCGCTCCATGACAGGCGGAAGCGGAACCTTTGCTTATGAATTTGCAAGATATGAGCAGGCTCCGTCCGACATCCAGGCAAAGGAAGTGGAGGCAAGAGCAAGTAAAGTAAACACAAATGAAGATTGATCCTTTTAGGCGGTTACATGTATGACGATTAAGCGCTGAGATTTGTATTGACTTATTCTGTCAGTATGTAATATAGTAAAGATGCGCCGGGAAAACTGATATGGCGCGATATTCTGAGAAGGAGGACAAAAGCAATGAAATATGTATGCAATGTATGCGGATGGGAATACGACGAAGAAGCAGGATACCCGGAAGGCGGAATCGCACCTGGTACAAAATGGGAGGATGTTCCGGAGGATTTCGAGTGCCCGCTCTGCGGCGTAGGCAAAGAGGACTTTGACGAAGCATAAACGGACATACCCCTGCATAGTCTGTAAAAAGACGGTGCAGGGGTTTTTGTATGAAAAAGCACGATCTTAAAGAGCTGGCGATCGCCGGACTTTTCTTCCTGGGGTTTCTTCTGGGAATCCTATTTGTTAATCTTTGGGGAAATACCTATCTGAAGGAAAATGAGCTTCTCAATGAACAGACGCTTCTCTCCATCAAAAATACCGAAATCGACCGGCAGGCGCTTTTTATCCGGATCCTCATGCAGAGAGGAAAAGCATTTTTACTGCTGGTCCTGCTTGGACACACTGCTGTTGGAATCCCGGTGCTGGCAGCTTCTCTGTGCTGGATCGGCTTTGCAGCGGGGATGTTTCTTAGCATTTTTGTGATCCGTATGCGTCTGATGGGGATCCTTCTCTTTCTGGCGTCGATCATGCCGCAGAGCTTTGTTTACGCGCCGCTTATCTGGATGATGGCGGAGGCGGTCATGGAGCGCGGCATAGCGCGCTTTCGCAGCAGGAGAGTGCTGGAGGAGTGGAGCGGGGAAAAGTCGTTCATGCAGACGATGGGAGTTTGCGCCGCCCTGCTTTTAGTAGGCGTTCTGTTGGAAAGCAGCGTCGGTCTGTGGCTTTTAAAGCAGGCGGTCACATACTTTCTTTAAAAATTTTTCGGCCGTATTTTACCAGATATAGTGGTATACATAATTTCTGGATTCGATATTTTGTGGAAAGCCCGGAAAACCGCGTATTTAGGGGAAAAATGAGCAAAAAAAGTCATTGATTTTCTTGGGAAAAGCACATATAATGTTTACATAAATAATGATTCTGGGGAGAATTATAAGGGGAGCGCGACTCTTATTTTTTTGCTGCCAGTTATACGATAAAAACGTCCGGCGGACGTTTTTCGCACGCTGGAAGCAGCGTATGCAACACAAAAGAAAGATGAGATTATGAAATATGGATATGACAAGAGAGCTGGCTCCTCAGATACAGCAGGACATGTGCCGGTTTGCAGGCTATCTGGAAGAGGAAAAGAATGCGTCAAACAGTACGGTGATGTCCTATCAGAGGGATTTAAAAAAATTATTTCATTATTTGTCCGGTAAAGGTGTGGAAAAGGTACAGGATATTACGGCTACCAGCCTGAATTCCTACATACTGCAGATGGAAAAAGAGGGATTTTCCACCTCATCCGTGTCGCGGACGATTGCGTCCATCCGCGCTTTTTTTCATTTTCTGATGAAAACAAAAGCAATCACAGAGGACCCGAGCGACAATCTGAAGGCGCCGCATGTGGAAAAAAAGACGCCGGAGATTCTGACGCTGGAGGAAACGGTGCAGCTTTTAAATCAGCCGGAGATGGATTCGGCAAAGGGCATCCGCGATAAGGCGATGCTGGAGCTGCTCTATGCCACCGGGATGCGTGTCTCCGAGCTGATTTCCATGAAGCTGACGGACGTCAATATGGCGATGGGTTATGTGCTCTGCCGTGACAGCGACAAGGAGCGCGTGATTCCCTTTGGGACGGAGGCGGAGAAGGCGCTGAAGCAGTATATGGGCGAGAGCCGCTCCGTGCTGCTGAAGGGCAGAGAGAGCGAATATCTTTTTGTGAATTGCTCAGGGAAATCCATGAGCCGCCAGGGATTTTGGAAAATCATCAAATTTTATTCCGCGCAGGCAGGCATTACCAAGGACATCACGCCGCACACCCTGCGGCATTCCTTTGGCGCTCATCTGGTGCAGAACGGCGCCGATCTGCGGGCGGTGCAGGAAATGATGGGACATTCCGACATCTCCACGACGCAGATTTATATGGACATGAACGTCAGAAGAGTGCGGGAGATCTATGCCAAGGCGCACCCGAGAGGATAAAGGGGGTTTTCACATTTGTCCATGCGTGAAATCTGAGCAGAGCGTTGATGTTCTGTCCATTTATGGTGTTTTTACCCAAGGATAATTTACAGAAGAAACCGCCAGACGGCGGGTGGCAGATGACCATCCGCCCTCCGGCGGTTTTTAGTATTATTTTGCCGCGCTTATATTTTCTGTTATCCATTCCTGTATGAGCGGCACATCGACATGGAATGCCTGTGCAATCTGCTCCAACGGCAATCCCATATCCGCAAGGATAAAGGAAGCTTCTTTTGCCTTTTTCATTTCGCCCTTTTTGATACCTTTCTCGATACCTTTTTCAATACCTTTCTCAATACCTTCTTCAATGCCTTCTTTGTAAATTTGTTCCATTTCCCGACACATAGAATCAACTCCTTCTCTGGTTTCTTTTAATTCACGTACCCTTTTTGCCAGAATATGACTGTACATTTCATCTGCGCTTTTGCAGTGTAAATCATGCATGAGCCTTCAATGATGCAGACGTATAATCGAAGGACATAATGTATTCCCCGGCTGTAAGGAAAATCAGCCGGGGAATTTTTTCAATCTGGGTGGTTGCAATCCAGCCGCACAGATGGAGTTTTTTTATATTTTCAGCACATGCGGTAAATGTCGTAGATCAGCTCCTCGGATTCCTTCCAGCCAAGGCAGGCGTCGGTGATGGATTTTCCGTAAATGTGTTCGCCGCAGCCGATTTTCTGGTTGCCCGGTTCGATGTAGCTCTCGATCATAACGCCTTTAATCAGCTCCTTCAGACGCGGGTTTAAATTGCGGTTGTTCATGACTTCCTTCACGATACGTACCTGTTCCTGATACTGTTTATTGGAATTGGAATGGTTTGCGTCGATGATGGCAGCCGGGTTTTTGAGGTCGCGTTCGTCATACATATGCAGCAGGCGGATCAAATCCTCATAGTGATAGTTCGGGATGGAATTTCCGTGCTTGTTGGTCGCGCCGCGCAGAATAACGTGCGCAAGCGGGTTTCCTTGTGTGGAAACCTCCCATCCGCGGTAAATAAAGTCGTGCGAAGCCTGGGCGGCAACGACAGAATTGAGCATAACGGAAAAATCACCGCTGGTGGGATTTTTCATGCCGGCGGGCACATCCATGCCGCTGGTCGTCATGCGGTGATGCTGGTCCTCCACAGAACGTGCTCCGATGGCAACATAGGAGAGCAGGTCGGCAAGATACCAGAAATTTTCCGGGTAAAGCATTTCATCTGCAGAAGTAAGCCCGGTCTCTTCGATGACGCGCAGATGCAGTTTGCGGATGGCGATCAATCCGGCAAGCATATCCGGCTTTTTCTCCGGATCCGGCTGGTGCACCATGCCCTTGTAGCCCTCGCCGGTGGTGCGCGGCTTGTTTGTGTAGACGCGCGGGATCAGAATAAGCCGGTCGCCGACCTTCTCCTGCACAGCAGCAATTCGGTTTACATAATCCATGACGGATTCTTCGTTATCCGCCGAGCAGGGCCCGATGATCACCAGAAATTTATTGGAAGCCCCGGTAAATACCTCCTTGATTTCTGCATCTCTCTGTGCTTTTATAGAAGCAGCTTCTTTAGAGATGGGGAACTGTTTTTTTATCTCCGCCGGAATCGGCAGTTTTTTTATAAATGTGAAGCTCATAATTTCCTCCCGTTAGTGTGTATATGTACGATGCCAAAGTCCTTCACCCGCATATGATCAGGTTCATGCGAATCCAGGCTTTTCGGCCCTGGCATCATTATATACGATAACCGTATAAAAAACCAGCATTAAATTTTGTGCTTGATGAAAATAGGAAGATTTTGTATACTAAATAGATAGAATGATGCTGGCTAACGTGGGTTTTGGCCTTTTGAACCTGGTATCATGGAATCTTGAATTAACAGAGGTGCATAGAGTGTCGAATATCAAAAAACCGTATTTCCCGATGTTTGTGGATCTGAGCAAAAAGCGCGTATATGTGGTTGGCGCAGGGACCATCGCAAAGCGGCGCATCCGCTCCCTCTGCGAGTTTGTGGACTGCGTGACAGTGATCGCGCCGGAGGTGAACCCGGAGCTGAACAAAATGGAAAAGGCGGAGAAAATAAAAATCCTGCGGAAGAAATATGAGAGCAGCGATATTTATGATGCGGAGCTTGTGATCGCTGCGACGAACGATCACAAGATAAATGAGGATATCTTCCGCGTCTGCAGGGAGCGGGGAATCCTGGTAAATGTCTGCAGCGACAAGGACAAATGCGACTTTTATTTTCCGGGGCTGATCACCAGGGAGGACGTGGTGGTCGGCGTGACGGCGAACGGGGCGAACCATAAGCGGGCAAAAAATGTGACGGAACAGATCAGGGAGATGCTGGAGGAATGTTAGTAAAAATATATACAGACGGCGCCGCGCGCGGAAATCCGGACGGACCGGGCGGGTACGGAACGATTCTGCATTACACGGATACGAAGGGCGTGCTGCATGAGCGCACTTTCAGCCAGGGATACGAGAAGACGACGAATAACCGCATGGAGCTGATGGCGGCGATCATCGGTCTGGAGGCGCTGAACCGCCCCTGCCAGGTGGAGCTTTATTCCGATTCCAAATATCTCACGGACGCCTTCAACCAGCATTGGATCGAGGGCTGGCAGAGGAAGGGCTGGAAGCGCGGAAAAAATGAGCCGGTGAAAAATGTGGAGCTGTGGAAGCGCCTGCTTGCCGCGAAGGAGCCGCACGAGGTGCGCTTTATCTGGGTGAAGGGACACGACGGACATGAATTAAACGAGCGCTGCGACAGGCTCGCCACCTCGGCGGCGGACGGCGATAATCTGCTTATAGACGACGGGGGAGAGATGAGGCAGCCTACGAGGACTGAGGCTGTGCAGAGTAACTGTGTGTGAAGCTGGGAGTCCAGAACGGGTAGTCTGGAAAGGAGCGTGGATAGAATGGCGAAAGTGAATCTGCCGTATGGCATTGACCTTTTTGAACAGTTGCGTAGCAGGAATTGTTATTACGTGGATAAGACTGGCTTTATCCGGGAATTGTTAAGCGAGGAGTTCACAGTCAACCTGATTGCCAGACCGCGTCGGTTCGGAAAGACTCTTACGATGAGCATGCTTGCAGAATTCTTCGATATCCGTAAGGAAAGCAGGCATAAGTTCGAGGGGCTTGAAATAATGAAGTATGCAGATTTCTGTGCGGAATGGATGAACCAGTGGCCGGTACTGTTCCTGACGCTGAAGGATGTGCAGGGAAGATCCTTTGACAGCGCGTATGGGATGGTTCAGTTTGTTATTTCATCTGTCTGTGGTGAACATGATTATTTGTCAGACAGTGACAAAGTGTCAGAAGCAGATAAGAGAGTTTTTCATCGATTGCTGGAGCAGTCCGGGACATCTACCGATGTAAAAACTGCTTTATTCGTCTTAATGCGTATGATGAAAGCGCATTACGGTAAAGAGGTAATCTTACTCATTGATGAGTATGATGTTCCACTGGCGAAAGCCAGTGATAATGGGTACTATGGGGAGATGTTGGAGGTGATACGCAGTCTGCTGGGAATGACGTGGAAATCCAATCCGAATTTAAAATTCGCTGTGGTAACCGGCTGTCTCAGGATTGCGAAGGAGAGTATTTTTACAGGAGCAAACAATTTTATTTCCAATTCAATATCCGATAAAAAATACCGGGATTACTTTGGATTTAGCGAGCCGGAGGTGACGGCGTTGCTGGAAACTGCAGGGCTGCAGGACGCCCTGACCGAAATGAAAAAGTGGTATGACGGGTATTGTTTCGGTGGAAAAGAAATATACTGCCCATGGGATGTGATAAACCATGTCAGGGCTTTGATGACTGATCAGACCGCGAAGCCGGGAAATTACTGGATCGACACAAGTCACAATAACATCATCCGGCGTTTTATCGACCATCCGCAGATCAACGTCAACGAGAAGTTTGAAATACTGCTCTCCGGCGGCGTGATCCAGGAGCCAATTCGCGAGGATCTGACTTACGATATTGCCCATTCCACAGAGGATAACCTGTGGAGCATTTTGTATCTGACCGGATATCTGACACAGGTTCCACCGGGAAAACTTCCCAAGGGAATACAGCCGGAGGACGGAAAAGTGGCGCTGCGCATTCCGAATGAGGAAGTGAAGTCGGTGTTTGGCAGCACGGTGAAAAAGTGGTTTGAGGAAAAAATTGCGGCACAGGACCGCACTGCTCTGTTTGAAGCCTGGTGGGGCGGCGACGCGGAAAAGCTGACGCAGGAGATCACGGATATCTTATTTGATACGATCAGTTATTTTGATTATAAAGAGGATTACTACCATGCGATGGTCACGGGCATGTTCCTGGGCGCAGGATATGCGGTGAAGTCAAATTCAGAAGCCGGGACCGGCCGGGCAGACGTCATTATAAAAGAGCAGCGGCGCAGGCGCGCGCTTGTGATCGAGGTAAAATGGCCCGGAAAGAAAGAAAACGGGAACAGCCTGGAAAAAGAGTGTGCGGACGCACTGCAGCAGATCGAGAAGAAGCAGTACAGGAAAAACCTTGAGCTTGAAGGGTATAAGACCGTGCTGTGCTATGGTGCGGCGTTCCAGGGGAAAACCTGCCTGATAAAGACAGCAGGCTGATAAGGGAAGGCGGAACGGCAGCCGTGTTTTTGCTTGCATTCTGGCGTCCGGCGTGCTATAGTAAGGGATAGTTTAATGGAAAATCCGAGGAGAACAGTTATGGGAATCTACGAAGAACTGGTTGCCCGCGGTCTGATCGCGCAGGTGACAAATGAAGAAGAAATCAAAAAGATGGTCAACGAGGGCAAGGCGACCTTTTACATCGGCTTCGATCCAACGGCAGACAGCCTGCATGTCGGTCATTTTATGGCGCTCTGTCTGATGAAGCGTCTGCAGATGGCGGGAAACCGTCCGATCGCGCTGCTCGGAGGCGGTACCGGCATGGTGGGCGATCCGTCCGGCAGGACCGATATGCGTAAAATGATGACCACAGAGACCATCAATCACAATATTGAGTGCTTCAAAAAGCAGATGAGCCGTTTCATCGAATTCGGCGAGGGCAAGGCGCTAATGGTGAACAACGCCGACTGGCTGACGAACCTTAATTATATCGAATTTCTGCGCGAGGTGGGACCGCATTTCTCGGTCAATAACATGCTGCGCGCGGAGTGCTACAAGCAGAGGATGGAAAAGGGCTTAAGCTTCCTTGAATTTAACTACATGATCATGCAGAGCTACGATTTCCTGGAGCTCTACGAGCGTTACGGCTGCAACATGCAGTTCGGCGGCGATGACCAGTGGAGCAATATGCTCGGCGGCACGGAGCTGATCCGCCGCAAGCTCGGAAAGGACGCTCACGCGATGACGATCACGCTGCTCTTAAATTCCGAGGGCAAGAAAATGGGCAAGACGCAGTCCGGTGCGGTGTGGCTTGATCCGAACAAGACCTCTCCGTATGAATTCTACCAGTACTGGAGAAACGTGGCAGATGCCGACGTTTTAAAATGCATCCGTATGCTCACCTTCCTTCCGCTCGAAGAGATCGACGCGATGGACAAGTGGGAGGGCAGTCAGCTCAACAAAGCGAAGGAGATCCTGGCATACGAGCTGACAAAGCTTGTGCACGGAGAGGAAGAGGCAAAGAAAGCGGACGAGGCGGCGAAGGCGCTGTTTGCGGGCGGCGGCAAGAGTGAAAACGTGCCGACTACCACATTCCCGAAGGCGGAGCTTGACGCCGGAAAGGACATTTTAAGCCTTCTGGTGGAGACGAAGCTTTCTGCGAGCCGTTCCGAGGCAAGAAGACTGGTGCAGCAGGGCGGCGTTACCGTAAACGACGTGAAGGTGACGGCGATCGACCGCGTATTCACGACGGCGGACATGGACGACGACGGCGTGCTGCTGATTAAAAAAGGAAAAAAGGGGTATCATCAGATTAAAGCAGAATAGGAGGTATTCTCATGGCTTTTGTAACGTATCTTATTCAGATGGTAGTAAAAATGATCCTGGTCGGCGCGGCATCGTTTGGCGGCATCCGGCTGGGTAAGTTTCTGCGGGACCGCAAGGATGCAAAGACGGCTGCGGAAGCGGGAAATAAATAGCGTCTGCGCGGGGAAAAGAATGCGCCTGTCCGCAAGATGGATGCAATGTGATTTTGAGGAGGAAAGATTGTGAAACAATACGGTGTGAATGAACTTAGAAAGATGTTTTTGGATTTTTTCCAGAGCAAAGGTCATCTGGCAATGAAGAGCTTTTCTCTGGTTCCGCACAATGATAAGAGCCTTCTGCTCATCAATTCCGGTATGGCTCCCTTAAAGCCGTACTTTACGGGAGCGGAGATCCCGCCGCGCAGAAGGGTGACGACCTGTCAGAAATGTATCCGTACCGGCGATATCGAGAACGTTGGCAAGACGGCGCGCCACGGCACTTTTTTTGAGATGCTCGGAAACTTCTCCTTCGGGGATTACTTCAAGCACGAGGCGATCGCCTGGTCCTGGGAATTTCTCACGGAGGTGGTAGGTCTGGATGCGAACCGTCTGTACCCGTCGGTCTATCTGGAGGACGACGAGGCGTTTGATATCTGGAATAAGGAAATCGGCATTCCGGCGGAGCGCATTTTCCGCTTTGGAAAAGAGGACAACTTCTGGGAGCACGGAGCAGGCCCCTGCGGTCCCTGTTCTGAGATCTACTACGACCGCGGCGAGAAATACGGCTGCGGAAAGCCGGGCTGTACGGTCGGCTGCGACTGCGACCGCTACATGGAAGTGTGGAACAACGTGTTTACGCAGTTTGAGAACGACGGAAACGGCAACTACGAGGAGCTGCAGCAGAAGAACATCGACACCGGCATGGGGCTGGAGCGTCTGGCGGTTGTCGTGCAGGACGTAGATTCCATTTTCGACGTGGATACCATTGAGGCACTGCGCAACAAGGTATGTGAGTTTGCGCACACCGAATACAAGAAGGACGAAAACAAGGATGTTTCCATCCGTCTGATCACCGACCATATCCGCTCCGCTACCTTTATGATCTCGGACGGAATCATGCCGACGAACGAGGGCAGAGGTTATGTGCTCCGCCGTCTGATCCGTCGTGCGGCGCGCCACGGAAGACTTTTGGGCATTTCCGGCAAATTCCTGTCCGAGCTGAGCGCGACGGTGATCGAAGGCTCAAAGGATGGCTATCCGGAGCTGGAGGAAAAGAAAGACTTTATCTTCAAGGTGCTGACGCAGGAGGAAGATAAATTTAATAAGACCATCGACCAGGGCTTAAGCATTCTTTCCGGCATGGAGAGCAAAATGGAAGCGGAGGGCACAAAGACGCTGGCAGGAAAAGATGCGTTTACCCTGTACGATACCTACGGCTTCCCGCTCGATCTGACAAAGGAGATCCTGGAAGAGAAGGGCTACGCTATCGACGAGGACGGCTTTAAGGCGGCGATGGAGGAGCAGCGCACCAAGGCGCGGAATGCCCGTGAGGTGACAAACTACATGGGCGCTGACGCCACTGTTTACGATGAGATCGACCCGTCCGTAACGACAGAGTTTGTCGGTTACGACAGTCTGGAGGATACTTCGAAGATTACGGTTCTGACGACCGATAAGGAAATCACTGAGGCGGTTTCCGACGGCGAGCACGCTACGATTTTTGTGGAGAAGACGCCGTTCTACGCTACTATGGGCGGACAGGAGGGCGATACCGGCGTCATCCGCACAGCAGATGCCGAGTTTGCGGTGGAGGATACCATCAAGCTGCTCGGCGGTAAGATCGGCCACGTTGGAAAAGTGACAAAGGGTATGTTCAAGGTGGGCGATGAGGTGACGCTCTCCGTTTCACCGAAAAAGCGCGCGGATACCTGTAAAAACCACAGCGCGACGCATCTTCTTCAGAAAGCGCTCAAAACAGTGCTTGGTGCGCATGTAGAGCAGAAGGGGTCTCTTGTCACACCGGACAGACTGCGCTTTGACTTTGCGCATTTCGCACCGATGACGGCGGAGGAGATCGCAAAGACGGAGGCGCTGGTAAACGAGCAGATCGCTGCTTCCCTGCCGGTTGTCACACAGATCATGAATCTTGAGGAAGCAAAGAAAACCGGCGCGATGGCGCTGTTTGGTGAGAAATACGCGGAGGACGTGCGCGTGGTTTCCATGGGCGATTTTTCCAAGGAGCTTTGCGGCGGTACCCATGTTGCCAACACGGGCGTGATCACCACGTTTAAGATCGTTTCCGAATCCGGCATTGCGGCCGGCGTGCGCCGTATCGAGGCGCTCACGGGCGACGGCGTATTTGCATATTATCACAATCTGGAGCAGCAGCTTGCGGAGGCGGCGAAGGCGGTAAAGGCAACGCCGGCAACCCTGCTCGACCGTCTGCATCATCTTACGGAGGAGCTGAAGACGGCGCAGAGCGAGGTGGAATCCTTAAAGAGTAAGCTTGCAAAGGATGCGCTCGGCGATGTGATGGATAACGTGAAGGAAGTAAAGGGTGTTAAAATGCTTGCGGCGTCTCTGGAGGGTGTGGATATGAACGGTCTGCGCGACCTTGGCGACCAGTTAAAGGAAAAGCTTGGAGAGGGCGTGATCGTCCTGGCGAGTGTCAACGATGGAAAAGTGAGCCTTCTCTCCATGGCGACAGACGGCGCACAGAAGGCAGGCGCGCACGCAGGCAACCTCATTAAGGGCATTGCGGCTCTTGTCGGCGGAGGCGGCGGCGGTCGTCCGAATATGGCGCAGGCAGGCGGTAAGAATCCGGCAGGTGTAAAAGACGCCCTTGCAAAGGCGGCTGAGGTGCTGGAAAGCCAGATAAAATAGATATGTAAAAAACTGACAGGGAACAGCTTTTATAACAGCGTTCCCTGTCAGTTTTTTTGTTGCTGTTTACATGAATAATATTACTCTGTCAGCAGCTCGTAGAAGCCCTCCGGACGGTTTTTGACATCCTTGATGTTATTGTAGAGGAGACTGCAGTATTCCTGTACTGTTTCATAATAGGGGGAGGAGGTGTCGTCCTTCGTGTAGAAGCCGCCGTCGGCTCCCCAGTAGCCGTTTGCGGTAAATACTGGCACTTCTTTGGCGAAATCCAGCAGGTATTTCTGGTAGCCTGTCATCGGAAGGCCGCAGTTTTCAAACAGGATGCTTGAAAGGAAATTCATGCTTGTTTTTTCGTACTCCTTTACCGGCAGGTCATAATTCGACCAGAGAATAAAGGGAATCGCATAGCGCTTCATCATTTCCTCCTCATCCCAGTTTTCATAAGCTCCGTCGGTGATGCTGTTCAGAAAATCTGTTTCCATATTCGGCTGATGGTCGCCGAGATACAAAATGACGGTCGGATCGTCCACCTGTGAGAAATAACCGGTCAGCTCCTCAAACGCTTCATCAGAATGCTTGATACAGTTCAGATACTGCTCCGCCTCGGCGCTCGGATGCTCCGGCAGCTTGATAGTATCCTGCAGATTCGTCGGCTTCTTTTTGTAGCCGCTGTGGTTCTGCATCGTCATCGTGTAGAAGAGGAACGGCTGGTCAGAAAATATTTTTGCCTCCTCATATTTCCGGATGATCATATTATTTACCTCAGCATTTGAGATATATCCCCGAATGCGCTCCGCATCCTCCGGGAAATCCGGCGTGCTTAAATAGGTCTGGAAGCCGAGCAGCGGGTAGGCCGTCAGACGCCCGTAGTTGCTGGCGGCGTAGGGGTGAACAGCAATCAGCCCCTGGTAGCCCAGATCCGCACAGTCCGAAACCAGAGAGGACATTTTCTGCTTCAGATAAGCCTGGAAAGCAATGCAGTTCTGCGGGAGAAGGGCAATGCTGTTTCCGGTCAGCACCTCAAACTCTGAATTCGCCGTGCCGCCGCCGAGCACGGAGGCGTAGGTATAGCCGTGGATGGTATTTTCCTGCAGGCTGTGGATGTACGGCATATAATCAGTATTCGCTTCCAGATCGCCGAGAACGCCAAGGTCCGAAAATGCCTCGTCGATGATTACGATGATATTCGGGTAATCATCGGAGGCTACCGCTTTATCGCTGGGATAGTTCTCTGTGATCTGCGCGATCTGCTGTGCGGAATAGTCTTCCGGTTTGTCAATGTTCATATACTGGATGCTGCGGATGATGGTAACATATGTACCGTTCGAATTGTAGCCAGCCAGCGGCTTGAACATGCTTAAATGGATATCGCGGCTTTCCAGATAGTCTGAGAATACAAAAATCTTTCCCCAGATCGCGATGATGATGCAGCTGATGCCTGCAAAGACAAGCCTGCGTTTTGCGGAAAACAGGCGCGTTTTTCCGAGACAGCGGAAGAAAAACAGGTACACAAGCCCCGCCTGCACTGCAAACAGACAGATGTAGTTAGGCTTGTAGGAGTAATCTCCTGCCACGGCAGCGGCGGTCCGCAGGGAATAAAAATCGGACGCCAGGATCGGAATATCGCGGAACCGGGTCACGTAAAAATTGGCGACGCAAAAGATAATGCTGATCCAGATAAGCAGATTGCAGGAGATCCTGATGCTGTTTGTGATTATCAGGAAAACGAGCAGGATCATTGCCGCAGCCAGGACATTATAAAAAATAATCTCCGGGGAATGCGCAAGGTTCCGGTAATTTCTTGGCAAATAGTTTTTTGGTATGGAATGCGTGATCACATAGGTAAACGCAAACGCAATGCAGGGCGTAAGCACCATGACTGCAATGCTAAGAGGACGGGCAAACTTTGCCAGAAGCAGTGTGATGCGGCTGCGGAAAAAGAGCAGCACCATCCCTGCAAGAAATACCAGAATTTCGGCGGCAAGCAGAAACGGCCGCAGCGTCAGAGCGCCGGTTTCCTTGTCTGTCTTACAATAAAGCTCCGGGTGGAGCATGCAGTAGGCAAAAAGCCCCACAAACAACAGAAACAGCAGAATATCATATATTTTTGTCAATTTTGTTTTCCACATGATGTTTCTCCTTTAAAAGTATATCCTTTCATACAAAATTATATTGTATCATACAGCTCCCTTAATGTCATTTGTAAAATTTCACAAAAATACCGGACGGATCGATTTTGCAATTGCGACAAAAATAAATAAAAAATTTACAGAAATAGGAATTAAGTTGACCGGGATATCAAAAAGAGGTAAAATAAATATATTAAATTTTGAGGGAGGAAAAGAGAAGTATGAGGAAACGGCGATTGGCGTTTTTGATGGCTCTGGTAATGACATTTACCAGTGTGGATTCATCAGCATTACTTGTCAGCGCTGCAGATGCGTCGGCAGCGGAGGAAATCTCCGTGGAAAACGCAGAGGCGGTTCCAGCAGAGGAAGCCGCGCCGCAGGCGGAAGCGGTGCCTGAACAGGCAGCTGTGGAAAGTGCAGAGGAAGCGGCGCCTGAACAGGCAGCGGGAATAGCACCCGAACAGGCAGCAGAGAGCGCAGAGGAAGCAGCGCCTGAACAGGCAGCAGAGGAAGCGGCGCCCGAGCAGGCGGCAGAGGGTGCAGAGGAAGCAGCTCCTGAGCAGGCAGCAGAAGGTGCAGAGGAAACGGCGCCCGAACAGACTGCAGAGGAAATGCTATCGGAAGAGCAGGCGGCGGAACCTGCGGAGGAAGCAGAGCCGGAAGGCGCAGAGGAAGAGCTGATCATTGGCGAAGAGGGAACCGTCGACAGTTCTGCTGTGGAAATGGAGGCTTACACAGTTGACGCACAGAGCGTATCCGATGAGCATACCATCGTGGGGATGTCTGTGGTGCAGAAAGGACAGACAGCGTTTATAGCCGGGCTTGAGGTGTATTCACCCTCTGGCGCCCAAATTAAAGTGACATATAAGGACGGAAGTGACGCTACAGTAGAATTTAATGAGTTAACTACCGCGGGACATTCTTCCGAGGTAGACGATGCTTATGGAAATACGATTCACACCTATGCGGAGAGTGTTGCGGATAACCCAAGTGTCAGCGTGAACTCTACATTCCTCAGAGGAGATTATAAAGCGATATTTTCCTGCTGGGGCGTAAGGGCGGAATATCAGATTTCAACTGTTGATCTGGTGGAATCAGATAGCTATAAAGGAATACTGCAGGAGGGAACTACGTCTGGTGTCAGCAGTCCATGGAAGCAGTATGCCTATTATTCTTTTACTCCGTCTCAGACGGGAGCGTGGGTAATTGACGGCGCAGATGGTATGACCGTATACGAGAAGGAGGAAGACAATTATCAAGATGTAAGTTCACTGGGTGGCAATAAATATATGCTGTCAGCAGAAAAAAATTATTGCATTGCATTTTACAGTGGAAGTGCAACCGGGTCAGACACGCGAAGGATCAGCATAAAAAATATACCCATATTAACTTCGGTGAGTATATCGGGTCAACCGGTGAGCAGATGTATAGTAGGCGATAGCAAAACAGTTCTGGAGGGGGCAAAGGTTACCTTTTTCTATGATAATGGAACTAAAAAGACCGTCCAGGCAGATTATAGCTGGGCAGAGGACTCCTATGGAAATGTTGTACACATAAGGTTTGTTGATGAGAGCGGGGAATACATTTACAATGTGGCTGAGCTTAGCGTGGGTACGTATACCGCGCAGGCATACTCCGAAGATATTGTACAATATGAAGAATACGTGCTATATGAATACGACTTTACTGTGAATGACCTGAAGCGGGCGGAAACGCCTCTGTCTTTGGGAGAAAACACAGAAATAGAAGGCGGAGAATCGTATGACGTCTATTATGAATTCCGGCCGGAGAGGAGCGGCAGGTACGCATTTGCGGGCTTTGAAAACACAAAGATATTAAAAGGAACGGATACAGGGTATGAGGAGATATCCTGGAGAGATTCTAATTATCGCAGATATGACTATGATCTTGAGGCGGATGAAACCTATTATGTAGGCGTATGCGGTGAATCGGAAGATGCGGTATTAAAGGTTCAGTATATTCCGGTCCTTACGAGCATGTCTATGAAGCAGAGTGGGCAGACAACGTTTATAGCCGGGCTTGAGTACTATCAGGTTGACGGTGCCATAATTACTCTGACCTATGACGATGGAAGCAGCGCTGCGGTAGAATTTGCCGAAGGGTATTCCTGGGCAGAGGATAATTATGGGAATAGCATTTACGTCGATGTGTATGCGCAGGATGATACGGACAGAATAAGTCCATACTCTGTAGGCAATTATTTGCCGGTTGGAGAGTATGTTGCGGAGTTTACCTGCGGGGAAAAAAGCACGGGTTATGCGATCGAGGCCGTCAATCTGACAGCGTCGGATAGATACAAAGGCGAACTCACAGAAGGTAAAGATATTACGGTCAGCAGCCCGCAGAGCCGGGTGTACTGGTATACTTTTACACCTTCAAAGGACGGAACATGGTACTTTGGCGGGGTATACAATATGGACATATACAAAAGGGCAGAAGAAGACTATTTGTATGTGTATTCAGTATCGGGCAGCAAATATAGATTATCAGTGGGAACAGAATACTATATTGCATTTTACACCTATGAAGGATGTGGAGAGTCGGAAGAACGGACAATTTCTATAGCATATCAGCCAACGCTTACATCTGTTGAGGTATCCGGGCAGCCGACGAGCTGGCGCGTGGGAGATGACGGCGGTGTGTTGGCCGGGGCGACGGTTACCTTTGGCTATGACAATGAAGAGAGCCAGATTATTCAGGCAGAAGATTATGATGCGACAGATTCTTATGGAAACACAGTGAACATAAGGTTTGTAAAGGCAGACAATGAGTATACCTGGAATGTATCAGGGCTTCAGCCTGGCGACTATACGGCACAGGTATACGCGAGTGGAACGGTGTGGCAGGAGTATCTTTTCACGGTGGAGGATCTGGAACTGGCAGGATCATTGGCTGAGGGAGAGAATGCAGGTCTGGCAGGCGGTGATGAATATACATATTATTCGTTCAGGCCGGGCAGGAGCGGCGGATATGCCTTTAATGGCTTTCAGTATCTGAAGGTTTTGAAAGTGACGGATACAGGGTATGAGACGATATACTCGAGGAGCGAAGATTCTTATAGCCGTCAATATATCTATGAACTGGAAAGTGAGATCACCTATTATGTAGGAGTACGCGGAAATTCAGATTCGTCGGTACTGAATATCCGTTATCTTCCAAAGATTCTGTCTGCAGAAGCACATCCTGCCAGAACAGAGTTTATAGCGAACTTCTGGCAAACAGTGTATTATGATGGATTATCTGTGACATTGAATTATGAAGAAGGAATTCCGGCGGAGACGGTAACGTATAACAACGGAAGTATGCAGGATTCCTATGGAAATACCTTCCGGCTTTCAATGTATGACCAGAATGATGAGTATGTAAGCGAATGGAGCGAGCAGCCTTCCGGCGAATACACCATTCGGATAGTTGATATCAAAAACTGGGAGACTCTGTGCAGTTATACGGTTTCTATGAAACCCATTGACGAGTTTGAATGGGAAACGGTCTCTCTGGGAAGCCAGAGGGTAGATGTCAGCAGGAATGGGGAAACTACATTTTACAGATTTAAAGCAGAAAAAGGAAGATACTTCTTCAAATGTGATAGTGATGTAGGGATAAGTCTGTACACACTCGCTGGGGAAAATCTTGAATTTGAAGATTCGGGATGGAGAACATTAAGTAGTTTGCTTAATGCAGAAGAATATTATCTGAGAGTATATTCTTATGAGGATACGCCTGTAACGACCAACCTTACGATTGAAGCCGTGCCGGAAGTTACCGGCATCGAGACGCTGGGCGTATCGGAGAGTCTGCAGTATATCGAGAAATTTGAAGAGATCAACCCGTCGGAGTTTCGGGTAAGGATCGTGTATTCTGACGGAAAGACTTACGATACTTCGGTGTATGGTTATGATTCCTATGATAATTGGGTAAGGGCGTCCATATACAGAAGCGGCGCAGTGGAAGAAGGAGAAGTGGAGGCGGATGTTCCCGGCGATTATGTCTTGCGGATTACCTGCGGGGAAGCGTATACGGACATTCCGTTTAAGGTGGTCTCGCTGGAGAACGCCTGCCAGGGAACGATCACTTTGGGCGAACCGGCGAAGCTTTCGATGAACCAGGGGAAAGCGCTGTATGCATTCCAGGCGGAGAATGCCGGAAAATATGAGCTGGAGTTTAACCTTCCGGTGGATAATATTCAGGCTCTGAGCAAGGCGGGGAACCGTGCGCAGGTAAGCAGTACCTCCAGATACGGGAGCGTGCTTCTGGCGGCGGAGCCGGATACCTATTATATATACCTGAAGGCTCCGGAAGGATATCAGACGTTGGAGGCGGAGCTTACAGCGAAGAGCAATATTGAAAAAATTGTTCTGAATGCTCTGAAGAAGGAATATATTGCCGGACTGGAGGACTTTAGCGGACAAGATGTGAAGGCAACGGTTACCTATTCAGACGGCACGGTAAGTACTGCAAAGGAGTATGCAGATCTGCAGGGAAATACGCTGCGGTACCGGGTAGAGAAGGACGGCGATGAGTATCATAGTGGAGATGCGCTTCCTATCGGAACGTATAGCGTTGTTCCGTATCTGTCTTTTGGCTCCGGAAGCGCAATTGAAACGGAGAAGATCGCAGTAGAGCCGGTAACGGTGCAGAGTGTAAGGGTGGATGCAGGCAGTCTTCCGGTAATACGGCAGGATGAGCCGCAGATTATCTCTTATGGTTATCGCACAACGATGTATTCCTTCACGGCTGCTGAAGCTGGAAAATATGAAGTGCAGTATAACGGTATAGCCAACTGCTACTTCTATTATGACGAAGAGAACGGTCTGCGTGAGGCTGGCGAACGCATTTCTCTGCAGAAGGATCAGACCTGTGTGCTGGTATGCACTACCAATATCGCAACGGAAATCTGTGCGAAGAAAGTCGGGGAAGCGGAGAATCCGGAAAAGCCAATTGTCCTGAAGCCGGATCAGAAAGCGACAGTGACGGTCAGCAAGGATCATTCCAGGGCGGAATTCACCTTCACTCCGGAAGAGGATGGAAGGTATGGTTTCAGCGGCGAAGGAGATGACGTAATTGCTCAAGTGGAACTATATCACAACGGGGGATATTTGGCAGAAGCTGAAGGAGAGGGAGAATTCTATCTGGCGTATGACCTGAAAGCGGGAGAAACCTATACATACTATATGGATACAAATGTATGGTGGGCAGCTTCGGGGCAAACTTTCAGCTTTTCCGTTCTTCTCAGCAAGGCTGTGGAGAAAGAAATAACAGAGGTCGAGATTTTAGGAGATGAGAAAGACTACACGATATTCCAGGATGCTTCGGATGTATTTAAGATTCAGGTAACTTATGAGGATGGATTACAGGAACAGATGAGCCTGTACACTTACAGGGATAGCTACGGAAACCGTTTTGAATCGAATGCAGAACAGCGCGTTGATGGAGCACTCATCTGGGTGCTTTACCGGAAGGAATCCGCGGGCGACTGGAATGAGGAAACCAGGACCGTAAAACGGAGAGGGGTTTCTGATTTTGAAGAAATTGCGGCAGGCGGAAGTGAGAGTATTTCAGCAGACCTGACTCCGAATAAGGAGTATAACAGATATTATTCCTTTGTCCCGCAGGAGAGCGGTGAATACGCATTTAGCCTTGGGGCAGGTACGGAGAAATATGGAAGCTGGGCTAACGTGATCCAGGTTGATGGACGCGGGAATTACGAGTACCTGGATACGGATTATTCGACGTCGTCAGGCGAAAACGTATGCTCTGTATGGCTGGAGGCCGGAAAGCAGTATGTGATCCGTGTATCTGCACAGGTATACGGGGAAGAAGACGAAACAATTGCTTTCTCCACGACACTTGGCAACAGAAAGCTGAAGCGCCTTACAGGACTGTCCGTGGTCAAACAGCCTGTGAATCCGACGGTGGTCAGCGGAACGTTTGTGGCAGAGGCTAACGGCCTGCAGGTAAAGGCGACCTATGAAGACGGAAGCGAGGAGCTTCTGGAAATGGGAGACAAAGACTCCGACGGAAGATATCTGCGCTGGGAGGGTGCATGGATCAATAATGAGACCTATCGTATGTACATTTTCCTTGGACAGTTCCGGACCCATACAGATCTGACGGCGGTAAGCGCGGATAACCTTAAGGATCTGGAGGAAAACAAGGAAAATCCATTGACGCCCGGAAGCCGGAACGATTTCCGGTTTGCGCCGGAAAACACCGGAGCGTACGTATTTGGCTTTACTTCCGCAAATGGCGGAAGGACGTATGTAATTTGTGAGGAAGACGAGACGTCTCTCGGCAATGGAATATATGGTTATTATTATCTGGAAGCAGGAAAGCACTATATCGTTTCCGCAAGGGAATTTACAGAAGCCTGCAGTCTGATCGTGACTTACAGCGAATGCGTCTGGACTGTTACAGAAAGAAAAGAGCCGACCTGTGAGGAGGCGGGTCTGATAAAAGAAACTTGCCGGCTCCATGGCGATACCAGAGAAACAATTCTGCCGGCGCTTGGCCACGTATGGGGCGAATGGCAGGTAACGACATCGGCTACCTGTGCAAAGGCAGGCGAGAAGGTACGGACCTGCAGCAGATGCGCAGAAACGGAAAAAGAGACGATCAGCGCGACTGGAAAGCACACCTACCAGTGGATCACGGACAAGAAGGCGACCTGCGGCGCAGCGGGCAGCAGGCATGAGGAGTGTACTGTTTGCCATGCGAAGAAGAAGGCAGTGGCGATCAGCGCGACCGGAAAACACACCTATCAGTGGATCACAGATAAAAAAGCGACCTGCGGCACAGCGGGCAGCAAGCATGAGGAGTGTAAGATCTGCCATACGAAGAAGAAGGCAGTGGCGATCAAGGCGACGGGCTCGCATAAGTACGGCGCATGGAAGACGGTCAAGGCGGCAACTGCACTGGCGGCAGGCTCAAAGAAGCGGACCTGCAGCGTGTGCAAGAAGGCTGAGACAGCCACGATCGCGAAGCTGAAAAGATACGTCAACCTCACGGCAAACAGCCTTACGCTGAAGGTAAAACAGTCCACAACGAAGTTCAAAGTAACCGGCATGGCAAAGGGAGACTATCTGAAATCGGTGGTATCCTCAAATACAAAGGTTCTGAGGGTTTCCGGCGTCAACAAGAACGGCAGCGTGAAGCTGACGGCACTGAATAAGACCGGCACGGTAAATCTGACCTTTACGCTGGCGAGCGGAGCGAAAAAGACGATTAAGGCAAAGGTTCAGAAGGGCGCGGTGAAGACGACGTCGATTAACGGTGTGAAGAAAACAGCGACGGTAACGCAGGGCAAGACCTTAAAGCTTACTCCGTCTCTCCTGCCGGTAACCAGCGTGGAAAAGATCACCTACACGTCCTCCAACAAGAAGGTTGCCACGGTATCCTCCAAGGGCGTCGTTAAGGGCGTGAAGGCAGGAACGGCGAAGATCACCGTAAAGGCAGGATCGAAGAAATTTATCTGCACGGTAAAAGTACAGGGGATAAAGACGACAAGCCTGAAAAATGTGCCGAAAACGTATTCTCTGAAGGTGAAAAAGACGTATACCTTAAAGCCGACGAGAGTACCGGCGGCAAGCAAGGATACCATTTCGTACAGCAGCTCAAATAAGAGCATTGCGACGGTGGATTCCAAGGGCAAGATTACCGCGAAGAAAAAGGGAACGGCTGTGATTACGGTAAAATGCGGAAGTGCGGTCGCAACCTGCAAGGTTACTGTAAAATAAGCGATTTTAGAGAAAGTAACGATGATTTTCCGGTCGCCGGGCTTTAAAAAAGCCCGGCGATCGGTCTGTGGAGGGAAAATTCACGAAAAGCATGAAGAGAAAAGCGCAAATAAAAACAAATGCGGATCTGTGGCCGGGGATAGCTCTGTTTTCCGTATATCCGCTGGTCGTCTCCTGTCAGAAGGTAAAAAACAGCCTGTCCGGGTATGCCTGGTTTTCGGACGAGGACTACTGGTATGATTTCTTTATGTATGCCAAAAGCGCAGTATTTCTGGTACTGGCAGGCTGGATGATCCTGGTCCTGGCGGATCGCATACTGCTCAGAGGGATCAAAAAAACAGGCTGGAAAAGATGGATCCCGCTGATGCTTTATGGAGGGCTGGCGATACTGTCCGCAGCCTGCTCCATAGACAAAAGCCTTTCGTTGAGGGGAATGCTGGAGCAGTATGAGAATATCTGGGTATTGTGCGGATATGGAATTACAGCATTCTACTGCTTTCATGTGGTGGAAAAAACGGAGGACGCCAGAATCCTTCTGGCAGCATTGCTCATCGGGGCCGCTCTTCAGGGAATCCTGGGACTTTTTCAGGCTGCCGGGCTGGATCTTTTGAGTACGCAGCCGGGCAAGGCATATCTGATGATATGGCAGGACGATGCGGTGAAGCAAAATCTGTCCTTTGGATTTTCGGAAAGCGGAAGCCAGAAGGTATATCTCTCACTGTATAATCCCAATTATGCAGCGGTATATCTTATCCTGCTGCTGCCGTCTGCAGCGGCGGGCTTTGCGTGGCTGAAGAAGAGCCGGAAAAAATGGGGCTGTGTTCTTTTGACCGGCGTATTGACAGTCTGCCTTGTGATGAGCGGCTCCAAAACGGGACTCATTTTTCTGGCGGTTATGATAACAGCAGCGGTGCTGTGGGTGTTTCCGAAAAATAAGAGAGGGTGGCTTTCTATCGTCGGCTGCGTATTACTGACGGTGGCAGCAATCGCGCTTTATGACGGGGCGACGGATCATAAGGTGACCGAAGGGATCGCACAGAGCTTTAAGAAAATCTATTATAATATGAGACAGATCGAGCCGATGCAGGATGCGGTAAGAATCCGCTACAAAGGAAAAAATCTGGATCTGAGCGCGGAGCACACGGAAATGGGCGATACCTTAAAAGTAATGGAAGACGGAGAAAGCCGGCTTCCGGTTTACTGGGATATGGAGGAGCAGTGCTTTTTTATTGAGGGCGAAGAATATGCGAATTTAAAATTTGACGCTTATCAGGAGGAGAACCGCAGCTGGGTCATTATGGAGTGGAAGGATGTCGTGTGGCGCTTCTGCCGGGAAGGGGACGGACCTTATGAGTATATAAACCTTTATGGGAAGCCGGATACGATATCCAACGCAGCGACGGTTTTGCCGGGATATGAGCGGGCAATGAGTGGAAGAGGGTATCTCTGGGGAAGGATCATCCCGCTGCTGAAGAACCGGCTGCTTATCGGAACAGGACCGGATACCTTTGTGCTGGCATTTCCGCAGGATGATTATATGATGCGCATAAACACCAGCAAACGGATGCTGATGGAGACGCCGGCAAAAGCCCACAGCATGTACCTGCAGACGGCAGTGCAGACCGGAATCGCATCCCTGATCTGTCTGCTGCTATTTTGGGCGATTTATTTTAAAGAGAGCGTATGCGCGCTCAGAAAAAGAAAAAACAGGGACCATGCCTGGTGGATGGCGGCAGGCATCTGCCTGGGGATCGTGGGATATCTTCTGATGGGGCTTCTGAATGATTCCGTTGTTGCGGTTGCCCCGCTGTTCTGGGGAATGCTGGGCGTCGGCATTGCCTTAAACAGGGATTGCATAAAAAAAGCGGGAAATGCTTGACATATTCCGTCATTAGAACATAGAATGAAACTATGCAGTTCTACAAAGGAGGGAAAGCATGACAGCAAAAGAGTTTATTCAGAAAATAGAAGAGCAGTTCCCGCTCGACAAGGCGGCGGACTGGGATAATTCCGGATTCCAGGCGGGAAGACGCCAGAAGGAAATAAAGAAGGTGCTGATCGCGCTGGATGCGACGGATGAGACAATCGCGCAGGCGGCTGCGTGCGGCGCCGATATGCTGCTTACGCATCATCCGCTCACAATGGAGGGGATAAAAAGCGTTACATCGGAGACCTTAAAGGGCAAAAAGTTTCTGGCGCTGCTTCAGAACGACATCTGCTGCTATGCCTCCCACACCACCTACGACGTGGTGGAGATGGCGGAGCTGGCGGGCAGTATGATGAAGCTGCAGAAGCCGGAGATCTTGGAAATCACCGGGATCGATGGGCAGACCGGACAGTATATGGGCTTCGGCAGAGTCGGTTCTCTGGTGCGCCCGGTTACGCTGCGCGAGTGCGCGGAGCTGGTGAAAACGATTTTTAAGCTGGAAAATGTCAAGATTTTCGGCGATCTGGAGCAGGTCGTGCAGCGCGTGGCGATCTCGCCCGGCTCCGGCAAGAGCATGATAAAGCCTGCCGTGCGCGCGAAGGCGCAGGTGCTGATCACCGGAGACATCGGGCATCACGAGGGCCTTGACGCGATCGACGAGGGCGTGGCGATCATCGACGCCGGACATTACGGGCTGGAGCATATTTTCATCGGACAGATGGAAAAATACCTGCAGAAGCACTGCAAGGGGCTGGAGATCATAACGGCAAAAGAGTGCAGCCCGTTTACCGTTATATAGAAAGGATAGGAGGGAAAGAAAATGAATGATCAGATCACTGTATTCATCAACGGAGAAGAAAAAAGCTACATGGACGGAACCTCTTATCTGGCTGCCGCCAAGGAGTACCAGAAGCAGTACGCGCACGATATCGTGCTTGCGACGGTGGACGGAAAGCTGAAGGAATTAAACAAACGTATGGCAAACGGAGAGCGGATCACGTTTGTGACAGTCGCCGATCCGATGGGCTTTTCGGCATATCGCCGGAGCATGATACTGCTGCTTCTGAAGGCGATCCGTCAGGTGGGCGGCGAGGAGCAGGCGGACCGCGTCTGGATCCATTTTGCGGTCAGTGAGGGACTTTATGTCACGCTGCGCGGGCAGAAGGGCGTTACGGCGAAGTTCCTTCATGAAGTGAAAGCGGCTATGAAGGAGCTTGTGAAGCGCGACATTGTGATCAGTAAGGAAGCGGTGGACACGGACAAGGCGATCGCGCTGTTTGGGCGTCTTGGCATGGAGGATAAGGAAAAGCTGTTCCACTATCGCATGGCTTCCAAGGTAAATACCTACAGTCTGGATGGTTTCTGCGATTATTTTTACGGATATATGGTGCCGGGCAGCGGTTATCTGAAATATTTTGAGCTGTATCCCTGGGATGAGGGCTTTGTCCTGCAGATTCCGACCAGAGAGCAGCCGGAGACGGTGCCGCCGTTTGCGCCGGAGCCGAAGCTGTTCGCTATCCAGAAGGAGTCGATGGAGTGGAGCGAGCTGATGGAGGTTACGACGGCCGGAGACTTGAACGAGCGGGTAGTCACCGGAAAGATCAGTGATCTTATTCTGATACAGGAAGCGCTGCAGGAGAAAAAGATCGCGCAGATCGCCAGTGAGATCGCGGCGGATCCGAAAAAGAAGCTGATCATGATCGCAGGACCGTCGTCTTCGGGAAAAACAACGTTTTCCCACCGGCTGGCGATCCAGCTTGCTGTCAGCGGCATCAAGCCGCATCCGATCCCGATGGATAATTATTTCGTGGACCGTGAGAAGACGCCGCGCGATGAAAACGGAAATTACGATTTTGAGCGCGTGGATGCGCTTGACATCGAGCTGTTTAATCAGAATATGAGTGATCTGCTTGCCGGGAAAGAGGTAGAGCTTCCGGAGTTCGATTTCCGCCTCGGCAAACGCAAATATACGGGGAACCGCCTGCAGCTTGGCGAGAAGGATGTGCTGGTGATCGAGGGCATCCATGCGCTCAACGATCAGCTTTCTCACAGCCTGCCGCGCGAGAATAAGTTTAAGATCTATATCAGTGCGCTCACGCAGCTTAATATTGACGAGCACAACCGCATTCCGACGACGGACGGACGTCTCCTGCGCCGTATCATCCGCGATGCGCGCACGCGGGGGACCTCTGCGAAAAACACGATCGCGATGTGGCCCTCCGTGCGCCGCGGGGAGGAGCAATACATCTTCCCGAACCAGGAGGAGGCGGACGTGATGTTTAACTCCGCGCTTATCTACGAGCTTGCCGTGCTGAAAACTTATGCACAGCCGCTTTTATTTGGCATCGAGCGCACGGCGCCGGAGTACGTGGAGGCGAAGCGCCTGCTCAAATTCCTGGATTACTTTGTGGCGATCCCGGGCGAGAGCATTCCGCAGAATTCGCTGCTGCGCGAGTTTATCGGCGGAGGCTGCTTCGGCGTATAGCAAAGGCGGTCTGTGGTCTGCATGGCTGGCGTGAACAGTAACACGAAAACGTTAATGTTCACTCCGTTCGCAGTAACTTTCGCGAAGCAGGCAGTGGTTGACAGGAAAGCAAATCCGGGATATGATGGTAAATGTGAGTAGAGCAAATGGTCGCGGCTGGCTGTCCGAAAGGTGCCAGACGAGGAAAGTCCGGGCTTCACAGGGCAGGATGCCGGATAACGTCCGGCGGAGGCGACTCCAGAGACAGTGCAACAGAAATGAACCGCCGGCGTGCGCACCCGCAGGGGATGCGCATGTCCGGTAAGGGTGGAAGGGCAGTGTAAGAGACTACCGCCCGTCCGGTAACGGACGGGGCACATGTAAACCTCATCCGAAGCAAGACCGAATCAAAGCATATGGCGGCCCGTCAGCTTTAGGTAGGTCGCTCGAGCCTGGCGGCGACGCCAGGTCTGGATAGATGACCATTCACGACATAACCCGGCTTACCGCTCTGCTCACACATCATTTAGAACAGGTGAATCTTTTCCAGGTCTCGCCGGGAAGAGACAGATTGCCTGTGCAGCATATTTTGCGGCGTGGAATCTCGCAAAGCGGGATTCTTTTTTTAACGGAAAACGGGAGAGGGAGCACATGATAAGAATTGCCATAGTGGAGGATGACAAAGCTTACATCAGCGTCATAAAGGAGTATCTGGGGACGTATGTAAAGGAAAAGGGCATTACTCTGGAAACGAAGGTGTTCTACAATGGAGAGCAGTTTCTGTTTTCTTACGAATCGGATTATGACATTATTCTGATGGATATCGAAATGCCGAAAATGGACGGAATGGAAGCGGCAAAAAGAATACGGGAAAAGGACCGGGATGTCATTCTGATTTTTATTACCAGCATGGCGCAGTATGCCATCCAGGGCTACCGGGTGCGGGCGCATTCTTACATATTAAAGCCGGTGAATTACATCAGCTTTTCGATGGAGCTCTCCGACGCGATCGCTTCTTTGAAAAGAAAGACGGACGACGCGCTTCTGGTATCGGACGAGGATGGCGCGTATAAAATCAGCATCGGGGATATCTGCTATGTGGAGAGTCAGAAACACCGGATTTTCTACCACACGAAAACCGGAAATATCCAGACCAGGTCGACCATGCGGGAGGTGGAGGAGCGGCTTCTGCCCTTTCATTTTGCGCGCTGCAACGTCAGCTATCTGATTAATCTCGCCTATGTTTCCGGCTTTGAAAAAGAAATGGTGATCGTCAACGGCGAGCGCGTGCCTGTCAGCAGGCAGAAGCGGAAAACCTTTATTTCCGCTTTAACAAATTATATAGGAGGAACGGCGGATGCTTGAGAGAATGGTATTTAGCGGACCGATGTTTTTTATGACCGCCTGCTCGCTCGCGCTGATGACGGTCTTCTGCAGCATTTGTGAGCGGAAGAGAAATCGCGTCCGGCAGGGGCTTCTTGCGGCGCTGCTGCTTGCAGTGCTCCTGATTCTGGATGATGTTTTTGTTGATTTTGAGAATGCTTCCACTTCGCTGGAGGCGCCGCTGTATTTTCTGGGAGCCTTTCTTTTTGGAACGGCAATATACAAAATCCCGCGCAGGGCGGCGCTTTACTGCACGGTGCTGGTGTATCTGGTGACCGACGCGCTCACACAGATCGTCATGCCGGTCTCGGATATTTTTTACCGGATACAGACCCCGGTACGTTATGTCTGGATTTTTCTGGTTTATCTGGCGTGTACGGCGCTCTGCTGCATACTGACGAAAAAATTTCTTGTTGGCAGATTTGCAGAAAACGGGCGTTATCATGTCGGCAGGCAGAAACTTCTGTTCAGCATGTTCATTCTGGTAGTTTACGCGGTACTGTCCAACTACCAGGTGCTGTTCTGGCTGCTGGGGTATGAGCCGGAGAGCGGCTCCAATATGATCACGGTATTCCGTCTGATTATGGCGGTGTTTTGCTTTACGATGCTTTATTTGCAGAACAGAGTCGAGCAGATTCAGCGCACGGAGCAGGAGCTGGATACCATCCGGCAGCTCTGGCACCAGCAGCAGGAGCAGTACCGGATGTCGAAGGAGAATATTGAGCTGATAAACCGTAAATGCCACGACCTGCGGCATCAGATCGCAGCGCTGCGGGCGCTGCACGACGAGTAGGCGCTGCATGAGCAGATCGACGAGATGGAAAAATCTATCATGATTTACGATACGGCGATGAAAACCGGCAATCCGGTGCTGGACACGGTTCTGACGGAGAAGAGCCTTTTCTGTGAGGAGCATGCGATTCAGATGACCTGCATGGCGGACGGAACCGCGCTGGATTTTGTCGGGAGCGTGGATCTGTACACGATGTTCGGAAATGCGCTGGATAATGCCATCGAGACGGTCATGCAGTATAAGGACCGCCAAAAGCGCGTCATCCAGGTTTCCGTGTTTCCCAAAGGCAATTTCCAGATGATCCGCGTCCGCAACTACTGCGAGACAAAGCCGGCTTTTGAGGACGGGCTTCCGGTCAGCACCAAGGCGGACCGCGATTACCACGGATACGGGCTGAAAAGCATCCGCTATACCGCGGAAAAATACGGCGGCGGGATTACCTGCGTAGCCGGGGAAGATTACTTTTCCCTGCAGATTCTTCTGCCGGTGCCGGCAGACTCTGCTGCGGCATCGGTTTAAAAGGGATGTTCGGTGCAAAAGTATTTTACATTAGGAAGCCTCTGGATATAAAAATAGCACAAACAGACAGGTAAATAGTGTAAACAGATATAAAAACAGCACAACCGGAAAACGGCTGTGCTGTTTTTTGACGAAAAATTACCAATCGTGCCGCAAAATTTACCAATCATGCCAGAAAATAAAACTTAAATGGAAATCGTGTTATGCTGATGGCACAAAAAAACAAGCAATTCCGGTTTCAGACACAGCAAAAAGGGGGAAAGAAAATCCGCTGAAAGAAACCGCAGAAACAATTCAGGAGGGAAAATATGAGGAAGCATAATGCAGTAAAAAGAATATCAAGTATGGCATTTGCGGCAGCAATGGTAATGTCCGTGGTGAATCCGGCGACCATTTACGTTCAGGCGGCTCCCACTGCGGATGAGTGCTACGCGGAAGGGTACGATGTCAATGTACAGTTAGAGGCGGAGGGCGCAGTCCTTTTGAAAAATGACGACAACTGCCTGCCGCTGGCAGAGGGAACAAAGGTGACCATGCTGGGGGCTATGTCCTATAACTACGTGGAGGGCGGCACAGGCTCCGCCGGAGGACAGGACGACGAAAACACCGTTATGATGAACGATGCGTTTATCGAGGCGGGGCTGGATGTCAACGAAGAGGCGTGGAGCTGGCTGGAGGAGCAGTGCGGCGGCTACCGGAACAACGGTGACTCCGATCCGGGCGCAAGCGCCGGTGAGGACAGCGGCGATGATATTTTTGGAACAGGCGGCGCCGGCGGCGGTGACTGGACAAGCTACACGACGGTACACGAGTTCAGTTCCGATGTTTATGAGAGCGGCAAGGATGTACTGACAGCAGATGGTTATACAGATTATGCAGTCGTAACCTTCTCGCGTTCCGGAGCAGAGGGAGCATCGCCCTCTATGGATTATGACGGGGATGGAAGCACGCTGACAGGAAGCACCTATCTGGAGCTCACCCAGGAGGAAAAAGACCTGCTTGCGTTCTGCAAAGAGAATTATACGCACACCATCGTGCTGATCAACTCCGCAACGGCAATGGAACTCGGCTTCGTGGATTCGGAGGAGTACAACGTAGATGCCTGCCTGTGGATCGGACATCCGGGCGAGGCAGGTGTGGTAGGCGTCGGAACGATTCTGACCGGACGCACAAATCCGTCGGGACGCCTGGTAGATACCTATGCATACGATATGACAACGAATCCGACCTATTACAATACAGATGACAACCGTTATGCGAACGCTGACAACCAGACCTTCTATCAGTACGAGGAAGGCATCTACGTGGGCTACCGCTATTACGAGACGGCGGATTCTGTAGGCTACTTTGATTCCGAGGAATTCAGCAGCATCGAATTTAAGAACGGAACAGCTACGGGCTATGAGGAGGTTGTACAGTATCCGTTCGGCTACGGTCTTTCCTACACAGAGTTTACTGAGGAAATCACCGCTTCCGATATCAGCCTGGAGGCGCACGGTACGAACAGCGTGACTGTGACGGTGACAAATACCGGCGATGTGGCAGGCAAAGATGTGGTAGAGCTTTACATGGAAGCGCCGTATCAGAGCGATACCGATAATTTCGGCATCAAGGGCGTCGGATTGGAAAAGGCGAAGGTAGTGCTGGTCGGATTCGGAAAGACCTCCACACTGGAGCCGGGCGCTTCTGAGGAAGTGACGATTGAATTTGATACTGATGACCTGGCATCCTTCGATAACTTCGGACAGGGCTGCTATGTTCTGGAAAAGGGCGACTATAAATTCAATGTGCAGAAGGACGCGCATCAGTGGGGCGAAGAAGGCAGCGAGAACGCGGCAAGCGATTCAGAGGCAGTGACGCTGGAGACCTCCATTATCTATGATGAGAGCGGCGATGTGGCGGACGCAGAGTACGCGGGAGCAAGAGATTCCGATGTAACAGTAGCGAAAAATGCGATGGATGATGTGACCGCGGGCGACGGAAACATGCTGGAGGGCTATCTTTCCAGAAATGATATTGCGGGCGGCATGGCGACCATCATGGAGCATACCTCCAACGAAGAGCCGAATGAAATGCTGGCGGATGGCATTGCGGAGGCGCTTGCGGTAAAGGGAACGGACAGTGTGGAATATACCTTTGAGACTTATCTGAAGGGTGAAAAGACAACCGTAACAGAGACGATTTATGCAAACGGCAACAATATGATGCCTTTTGCGGAGACAACACCGGACGGCGAGGATGCAGCGGCAGTGGAAGATCCGCTCTGGGATCAGACCTACTATGTGGTAGAGGGTGAAACAACGGAAAGCGGTCTGCCGGTAGTTGTGGAGGAGGAACCGACAGAGGGCTCCTATCACAAGCTGACCGTGGACGATATGGCAAATGTGCCGATCGATACCGAGGAAGGGCTGGCAATCTGGGATATGCTGGCATCGGAGACCTCTATGGATGAAGCGATTGAGCTGCAGGGCAACAGCGGCTGGAAGGTTCCGGCAGTGAGCAGCGTTGGAAAGAGCGAAGAAATCGCAGTGGACGGACCGGGCGAACCGGGCAACGGACAGTACAGCGGCGGTACCTGGTTTACCTGCGCCGTTACGATTGCGGCAACCTGGAACAAGGACCTTGCTTATGCAGAGGGTGTTGCTTACGGCAACCAGTGTGTACTGTACGGCATCGGCAATGCATATGCACCGGCAATGAACCTGCACCGCTCCCCGTTTGGCGGACGTAACTTTGAGTATTATTCTGAGGATGGACTGCTCTCCGGACAGATTGGCGGCAACGCAGTTTCCGGAATCATGTCCACAGGAACAAACGTATTTATCAAGCACTGCGCACTGAACGACGGCGATACAAACCGCGGCGGAAACACGACCTGGGCAAATGAGCAGGCAATCCGTGAGCTTTATATGGTACCGTATGAGATCAGCATCAAGGAATATGGTGCAGACGGTGTGATGGGCTCCCTGAACAGAATCGGTATGAGCTGGTTCCACTATGGAATGTACAAGACCATGATGAGAGACGAGTGGGGATGGCATGGTATGCTTATTACCGACGGTGACGGCGGCACCGGCGATGTTTACAATACACCGCAGGCAATGCTCTGCATCGAAGGAAGCATGCTCAGCATCAGCAACTATATCAACGCTTCTGCAACAGTAGATGCATACGGCGATCCGACGGAATCTGTTTATGCCCGCCATATGCTCCACAACATCATGAGAGACGCGCTTTATCAGTATTGCGGCTCCTCGGATGCGGCGGCAGAATAAATAGGGCTGCCCACTGTGCTTACAGCAGCGGGCAGACGATACAGAAAGATTTCAGAGAAACTTCCGGCGGCGCTGCAGAGCGCTGCCGGGGATTGCGCAAAGATATGGAGAAGGAGGGTAATGGCAGAATATGAATAAAAAGAAAATGACGATACTTTGTCTGTGCGCCGGGTTGGCGGCGGTTCCGGGAACGGCATATGCGCAGGAGACGGCGGAGACGGAAACTGCGGCGGAAGTAACCCAGGAGGAAACTGCAGCGGAGGAGAGCACGGAAGCGGCAGCAGAAGAGACGGCTGCGGACGAAGCGGCTGCAGAGGAAACCGCGGCGGAGAATTCAGATACGCAGCTTCAGGCGCCGACGGATTTTGTGTTCGACCCGAATACCGGGGAATACTCTTTTCAGATGACGGACGAGCGCATGGGCTATTATTTTATCCGTATTTATCATGTGGATGAGGAGGGTAATGAAACAGGAGAGTATGTCGTAAGCTCCAAGCGCATCAAAGGCGGCAGCACAGGGGAAGCAAGCGGCACGCTGGATGTATCTGCAATGCCGTGGGGCGGTTATCATATCAATCTGGTTTCCTTCGCACCGGCGGGAACGGACTACAGCAGCCCGGAGGCAGTGACGCTGAAGGCGCATTATGGAATCGGGAAAGCGCTGGAGCGCCCGGAAATGCTGATACTTACAAGCGGAAATCAGGCGGAGCTGATCGTAGACTGGTATTCTCTTTCGGATTATCTCTACTATGAATATCTCCCCGATATGAAATTTACGTTTTATTCTGACGCGGAGTGTACGCAGGAGGTATTCTCGGATACTGTAGACCTGGCGGCACTTCCGGACGGAGACGGCTACGAGGCGATCCCGCCGGCAAACGGCAGTGCATGGGGCTTTGCGATGAACCAGGGCGAGCATCTCTACACGGTGACATCGGAAAGTGAGCAGGGAACGCAGGAGGTCAGCTTCTCCTTTATCAATGATATCTTTACTTACACCTTAGATGCGGGCACTTACTATGTGACCTGCCAGGCGCTTTCAAAAGATGAATATTGTCTGGATTCTCAGGTGAGCACGGCGGTGGAAATCGTTCTTACAGAAGGAGAAAGCACAGAAGAATTTACGGCGGCTTCCACAGAGCTGTGGACAGACCCGGCATACGGCTTCCAGCGCATGTACGCAAGCGCCGGTGTCCAGACAGACCGGACAGATTTTGCAGGCGACCAGGAGGTATACGGCGAGCTGCTGGAATAAGAAGAGAAAATGGAGGAAATGTGAGATGAAGAGAAAAAAACTGTGGGCGCTTGTTTTATGCGCGGGAATTTCTGCGGCGGTGCCGTCCGCGGCATATGCCGGGGAAGTGGTGACAGAAGCGGAAACCGAGGCTGTGGAAACAGAAGCGGCAGAAGCAGAGGCGCCGGAGACAGAAGCGGCGGATACGGTGGAAACGGAGGCTGCGGAAGCATCTGAGGACCAGCTTGGAGCGCCGACCGATTTTCAGATCGATCCGAATACGGGGGAATATTCCTTCAACGCGACGGATGAGCGGGTGGGCTACTACTTTGTGCGATTTTATGCGTTGGATGAAAACGGCAATGAGACGGGCGAATATATTACAAGCTCAAAGAGAATCAACGGCGGCAAGACCGGGGAATATTCCGGCACGCTGGACCTTTCCGGCGCGGCATGGGGAACCTATCATGTAAATCTGACCTCCTTTGCCCCGGCGGGAACGGACTATGCAAACCCGGCTCCTGTTACCGTGAGCATCCAGTACGGCGTGGATCAGACGCTGGAGCGTCCGGAGCTGCTGGCGATGACGAGCGGCAATCAGCTTGAGCTGGTAGTGGACTGGTGGACACTGTGCGATTACGCTTTTACGCAGTACATGCCGGAAATGAAGTTTACCTTCTACGCGGATGCAGAGTGTACGCAGGAGGTACAGTCGGAAACGGTCGATCTGCAGCCGCTGATGGATACCCTGCGCAAGAATCCGCCGGGCATGATTTACATCTGGGGCTGGAGCACGTCGGAAGGACCGCATTTTTACACGATTACTTCTGACAGCAACGAATCAACGTTTGCATTTAAAAATGATATTTATACCTATAATCTGGAGCCGGGCACCTATTATGTGACGGCGCAGGCATTGTCGAAGGACGATTACACAAAAGACTCCCAGGTGAGCACGGCGCTGGAAATCACGCTGACAGACGGGGAGTGCACCGAAGAATATACAGCAGTTACAACAGAGCTTTGGACAGACCCGACGCTGATGGATATGCCGGGGGCAAATCCGGGGCAGCAGGAGGACCGCGTGGATACTGCGGCGGCCCAGGGAATTTCCGGACTGCTGCTGGAATAAAAGATTAGAAGGAGTGGAGGTTATGATGAACAGATTTTTTCACTACAAGGACAGAGGCGGAACGATTGGAAAGGAGATTACAGCCGGACTTGGCATGTTTTTCCTGTCGGTCTGCGGATTATTTATCAATATGCAGCTAATTGCAAAGCTGAGTATTTCCGGGGAATATGCGGCGGCGACCTCGCAGCAGATCGCCGTCAACGGGGAATACTACGCGCTGACCTGGTTCCTTTCTATGATTATCGCGTTTGCCGGCAGCCTTCTGATCGGTCTGGTTGCCAGACTGCCGCTGGTGCAGGTCTCCGGGCTTGGCATTTCCACGGTTCTGGTGTCCATGATAGGAATTGAGACGGGGCTGAACTACTATAATCTGTTGTTTGTGTGTTTTATCAGTTCCATCATATACACCGCTCTGGTGGCGGTGCCGGGAGTAAAGCAGTTTATCTTCCGGGCACTGCCGCAGCCTGTGCGCAGGGCGCTTCCGGCGGCCTCCGGGCTTCTGATGGCGTGGATCGCCCTCCAGCTTACCGGAATTATAAATCTGACGGCAAGCAATATCACCATTTACGGTGCGGGCACCAACGGTCTTACGGAAAATGAGAACGTTCTGCTCTCCGGCGGCGTGGCGCTTTCGCAGTATTCCTATTCAACGGATAAGTATCATCCGCTGCTGCTGATCGGAACGATCGCGGTAATCTTTACAGTAATATTGTTCCTTGTTGTACGCCAGCGCACGAAGCGACCGTTTTTTATCTCCCTTATGGGCGGAACGGTATTTTATCTGCTGGTGAGCATCTTCCGGGTGTGCTTCGACTGGAAGACAAAGAAATTTGCGCTGGATTCCCTCTGGGGACGCCTGTGGATGGTGGGAAGCGAGGATGCCATGCAGACGCATCTGTCCGCTATGCTGAAGAGCTTTTCCTTCACCAGGGTACTCACAAAAGGTTCGGATTTCAGCGCCTACACAGAAGCAGGCGGAAGCGTGGTGCTGCTGTTTGCGGTGGGAATCCTTACCTTCCTGCTGCTGAATATGTACGAATCGGAGGCGGCGCTGCAGGCGGTATCAAAAGCCACCGGAGTATTTGACGCCGACGAGCAGAAGGATGTCCAGAAGGCGCTTCTGTGCAATGCGGTGATCAACATCGCTGCTCCGCTGATCGGTACGACGCCGGTAAGCATCGGAAAAGAATCCGTTGCTGCAGGTAAAGACGGAGCGAAGTCGGGACTGGCATCGGTGGTGGCGTCCATTGGATTCCTTGTATCCATCTTTGTGTGGATCGTACCGTTTATTTTTGCAACATCTTTTTCCTATGATATCAGTTTTAACCTGTATGGTCACTACGGAACGGTGATGCAGCTTATGGCGGAAACCGGATTTGTAGTTGCCGATATCGTTATGGTTCTGGTCGGAGTATCCATGATAGCTGGCAGTATGTACCCCGAGCTGAAAAAATTTACAGAAACTGCCCCCTTTATGACAACGGTCGCCGGAACGTTACTCCTTTCGAATCTGGCAGCCGGAGCGGCGCTTGGAACCGTCTGCTACGTGATTACGGCACTGGCAGAGAAAAAAGAGGAGGGGGACACCCGGTCTCTTCTGTGCCGCATCGGTATACCGCAGCTTGTCTGGTGTGCAGTATCTGTCATATTGCTGATGCTCATGGTAATCCGTTGAACAATAGTAGATGAGGCTGTGAAAAAAGTCCTCACCGGTGAAGAACGTTTTCAGGTTTAAATGCCTGGAGGCGTTCTTTATTTTTCCGCATTTACGGGGAGGCAGTCTATGTCTAAAAATTATCTGAAAATTCAGAGAATTTATTTGCAAATCCTCTTGCAACAGGGGGAGGTTTTATGGTATGGTAAACATAATAGGGTTATTATACGTTGTTGGAAGACAGTCAGACCGGATGACCGGGGAAGGAGTGTGAGGACAGATGGCGAGAGTGAATCTGCCGTACGGCATTGATAATTTTGCAAAGGTGCGGGAAAGCAATTGCTACTATATTGATAAGA
>OGWU01000090.1_pt1 | contig 50837 bp, 52 predicted proteins | sample 1576071 | NCBI WGS metagenome assembly OGWU01 (sample SAMEA3541582, study PRJEB24748) | human gut metagenome | biome: human gut; feature: human-associated habitat; material: faeces | place: China | collected 2012
GAGCGCCTGCATGGCATGCAGGAGGTAAGGGGTTCGATCCCCCTCATCTCCACCACGAACCGAATCGCATATGCGATTCGGTTTTTTTGTTGACTTTTTTCTGCTGCCGAAACACAACGTAAATATAATTACGGAATCAAACGTGTGTAGGCACTCAGAAGCGGCAAGCTTAGCATTGGCAATGAAGATTCATTTTTAAATGCACTGGATTCCGGGAATCTCGCCGAGGTATCAAGTGATCTTTCGGCTATTTTTATTTAAAATAACAAATCCTGCTTATAAATGAAGATGGAAGCTTTTTCCTTATTGAAAACACAACGGAAAAAAGATATAATTGTCATAATCGTGGGACGGTACGCACACTTCAAGAAAGTGTAATGAACCGTAATGGTCAAAGAGAGATTTGACAATCACGAGGAAAAATGCTGTATTTGAAATTCGTGTTTTACCTGTGCGCCTGAAGTATAGGAACACATCGGCATGTACTGTTGAATGCAGCAGAATGTGAGTATATAAGATATAGCTTACTATAAGAGAGATCAAGTCCGCCAGAAAGGTAACCGTATATTGCAGTTTTTCTCGATTTGTCATGAACTTTCCCAAAACGAAACACTCCATATTCTTCCTGTATATTTTTGAAATACTGCCCTTACACCACAATACGGAAACAGCGATAAGCGTTTCCGTATCTGTGTATTTGTTAATGGTTTTGTAGAATTGTCGTTGCACAAATTAGATATAATAATTATTCCGTTGTCATTAAAAGACGCAACTCGACTAGAGAGATGGTTTATTTTGTTATCACTAAAAGGCATCCGCAAAAACGAGAAATTACATAATCATTATATTTGCATATAATCAATCAGTGAAATGGGAAGCTTTTGATTTTTCTTGAAATACAACAGAACGCCTAATTAAAGGTATTATACACTATAAGCATTCAAAATTCAATCTATCCTATTTTCCAGATTTTCTTATTTTTTTGTATCCAATTTTTCCCAAAACAGCATGAATGCATAGCAAAATCATTTTTAAAATCAATGGGCCGCTTTTCCCTATTTTCTGATTTCTGCGAGGTATAAAAAGCAGCAGCCCCAAAACTCAAACGAAAGAGTTTTGGGGCTGCTGCACAAAAATGCTATTAGAAATAACGCCAGTACTTTTTACTATGAAACTTTCTGAAATATTACGGAAACATCTCCGTTCCCGAGGAAGTCGGCAAGCTGTTGCGTGTCTGTCACACGGCCTAAAGGCGTATACCCGTATGAGGTAGTAAAATCTTGGTAGAACAAAACCAGACACTGGGAACCAAACAGCATCAGATCTCCTGCGTGAATGTATTTCGGCTTTTCTTCTGCCAATGGCAAAGCAGTAGAAAGATAAACATATTTTTCATTACCGTTGAGTTCCTCCATTGTCACTTCCATAGGCAGGCAATCAAACAAAGCCTGGGCTGCTTCTGTATCGAACAGTTCAACGGTAAATGTTTTGCCAGAGACAAGAATCTCGATATTTTGCACGATAGTTTCCTCCTCTAGACCTTGCTCAGTCGTTTGTGTGAATGAGGTGGAAGGTGATGATGCATCCTCGCCAGGCGCTGCCATGGGTGTTGGCTGCCGGTTATCGCAGCACGTTAGAAAGAGAACTCCTATAGCCAGAAAGCATAGTTTGGCGAACTTACCGAATGGATTTGCCTGCCTGATATGCTTTCTCCAACGCTGGATGGCCTTCCATCTCTCCGGCATCGGTTACACCTCCTGCAAAGATGGTATCGGACAATTCAGCTTTTTCGAAGCAATCGACCCATCCCTGAATACCCTTGATGCTTCCTTCCACGGCAGTTTCTTCCGCTTCTGCGGCTGTTGCCAGCAGGAAAACGGACCGGAAAGCGTAATCGCTTGAATACAGCGGATTGCAGCGATCAAGCAACGTCTTTAACTGGCCGGCAAGGCCATAATAGTAAACAGGGCCAGCGAAAACAACCACATCGGCATGACCGATTTTCTCAGCGATGATTACAGCATCATCTGCAAGCACGCATTTCTGTGTTTTCTGGCAGGCAAGGCACCCCTGGCAGAAAGAAAATGTTTTCCCCTTAAGGCTTACAATTTCCACGGTGTGTCCTGCCTCACGGGCGCCTTTTGCAAAAGCCTGGGCCAAGGTATCGGAATTGCTGCCTGCTCGCAGACTGGCGGTCACGATCAAAACGTTTTTAGGCATGTTTCGGTTTCTCCTTTTCTTGCGCAATAAATGAATTTGTACGGTTGCCAATGAGAATTTTCCCCTGTGCCTGGGGATCATCCCGGATAATCTCACCTACCGACGGCAGATAAATATGCCCTGCCAAGGGATTCTTTACGCTCAAAACCGGCGTCGTGATTTCCGCCTCCACTTCGGACTTTTCGAAGCAAAGGTCGGTATCTATCATCTCGCAATCGACCAGCGTAAGGTTTTTGCAGTAGCAGAACGGCTGTGTGCCGATAATTTTGCAATGTTCCAGTGTCAGACCATCAGAATACCAGGCCAGATATTCGCCCTTAATCACACTGTTGCGGACCGTGATATTCTTTCCATGCCAGAAGGCATCTTTTGTGTCGAAACGGCAGTTGGTAAAGGTGGCGTTTTCTATATACTGGAAAGAGTATTTTCCCTGGAAATTTACCTGGTTGAATTCGATATTGCTTGCCCGCAGCAGGAAATACTCACTCTTTGCCGTACAATCCTGCATGTGGATTCCATCTGCGGACCAGCCGAATTCCGGAGAATCGATGTCACAGCGGCATATGGAAACGTCTTTGCACTCCCGCACCGCTTTAATGCCATGAAGCTTCGTGCCGGAAATTTCGATGTGATGGGAATACCAGAGCGCTGCGCGGCAAAGCGGCGTTAATTCACTGCCACGAATGGTCAAGTGTTCGTCATGCCAGAAAGGATAGCGCAGGTTCATGAAGCATTGCTCTATCTGCACATTACGACTTTCTTTGAGAGCGCTCTCCCCATCTGCAGGCCCGTCAAACCGGCAATTTCGTACCAAAATACCATCGCTTCCGTACAGAGCTCTCTCTTCATCAAAAGATTGGTTTTCCAAAACGGTCATTTTTATTTATCTCCCCTCGTGGCGTATCCCCTCCGCTGACTTTATGGCCTTGCGGAGAAACTTTGCCAGTGTTTCAAAACTGAATCGCATTCATGTAGTTGTACAAATCTGTGTGTACGACATTCGAAAAAACAGCAACTTTAGGAAAGGTCTTATCCCGATTTTCGGTTTCTATGGTTGCTTTTTGCACGGCTCCTCTCGCCGCTCCATTTCGTCTTCCTGTTGCATGGTATAGACCAGATGGTCAAGGCAGTCGATTTTATATTGGATTCGGTGCAGCCTTTGCAGCAATGCTGCTTTCTGGCAGGACAGCAACCGATATTGTTCTCGGCGGCAGTTGCGTTGCTGCAAGTCCAAAAATTGGATCACTTGCGATGTGCTGCATCCGGCATCCTGCAGATTTCTACGGATGCGGAAAGCCTGCTTTTCGCTGATTTCTTTCACGCAGCAGCCCTCCTTCCCTGCTTTTATTGTAGTCCTCCGGCGGAAAAAGAGCAAATACTTAGTTTCTGCCTCATGATATGCTTGCAAAGCATATCATGCTTTTATATAATAAAGGCAGTTCGAGGAGGCGTATAGAATGGAAATTCGGGTACTGCGCTATTTTTTGGCGGTTGCACGAGAGGAAAGCATTACAGCTGCCGCCAATTTTCTGCACCTTACGCAGCCAACGCTCTCGAGGCAGATCCATGATCTGGAAGAGGAACTGGGCCAACAGCTTCTGGTTCGAAAAAGCCACCGTGTGGTTCTGACACCCGAAGGGATGCTTCTGCGCAAGCGCGCCGAGGAGATTCTGACCATGGTAGACAAAACCGAATCGGAGTTTCGCTCCATGGAAACCACTGTAAGCGGTGACGTGTATATCGGAAGCGGAGAAACACAGGCAATCCGTAAAATTGCAAAAATCATTCGCCAGCTGCAGCAAGATTACCCGGAAATCCACTATCACATGCACAGCGGCAATGCGCCGGATATTACCGATCGACTGGACAATGGTCTTCTGGATTTTGGCATCCTGATCCAGCCGGCTGACATTACAAAATATGATTCATTGGATTTGCCAGCAAAAGATGTCTGGGGCGTTGTCATGCGAAAAGACAGCCCTTTGGCGGCGAAAGAGTGCATCTGTAAGGAGGATCTGCGCACCCTACCGCTGCTTTGCTCTCGTCAGGCGGTTCTCTTACAGCGGCACGGCAATGCGTTTGCTGCCTGGTTTGGCGCAGATTTTGATAAACTGAATATTGTTTCTACCTACAACCTGATTTATAACGCCGCTGTTATGGTGGAGGAAGGGGTCGGCTATGCGGTGACGCTGGATAACCTGGCCAACACATCGGCTGCAAGTGACCTCTGTTTCCGCCCGTTATCTCCGCGCCTTGAATCCGGATTGAATGTGGTCTGGAAAAAATATCAGGTTTTCTCCCCTGCGGCCGAGATATTCCTGGATCGTCTGAAAGCCGCATTTTCCTAGTGAATGCACAAAAAACAGAGCACTTTTCCGTTTGTTGGAAAGGTGCTCTGTTTTTCTGTTGCATGCTTTAGCGAAATGAGAACCCCCAGCTCTGCTGGGGAGAGTAAAAAAGCTTTAGCTTCAAGTATCGAGCGAAGCGAGAAGAGATCAACAATTTTACTATTGTCAAGAAAATTGATCTTGGATAAACAGCGCCCGTTTACGGGCTGTAGGGCAAGTGATGCGAGTGGCAGATTTTTCAGTGCCTCTTGAGAGGCTTGCCGGTACGATGCCCTTCTAGGGCTTACACAAGCCCCCGGCTTAGCCGGGGGTCATGACTGTTCGGATTACGAGGAGACGGCGCGCAAAAATACGTAGGTGTTTTCGTTGGAATGTTGCTGAGAAAAAGCAAATTGCAGGCGGTCAAACTTCTGAATTTCTTCCGGGTTTGTTACGGCTTGTTCTGCCATATAGCGCACCATTTCACCGCGTGCCATTTTGCACATCGTTGCCTTTTCTACTACTTTGCCTTCCTTTAACTCGCCAAAAACACAGGTGATAAAACGTATCGTCTCTGGCAGATAACGCGAAATGCAGACGCTGTATTCTTTAGAGGCCAAATTGACAATGCAATCCGTTCCGGCAAACAATGCCGCAGCAAGGGTGTCCCCCCAGAAGGAATAGAGATCTCTAGTTCCCGCTACCGGCAGTTTTGCCTGCATTTCCAGGCGATACGGCGTTACGCCGTCAAAAGGACGCAGGACGCCATAAAAACCGGAGAGAATCCGTAGATGGCTTTGTACATAAGCCAGTTCCTCCTCACTGAAAACATCGGGCGCCATATACCGATATTGGATCCCCTCATAACTGAGAATCGCCGGGGTAAGATTTTGGCGCAGATTCATCTTTTGCAGGCGTTCCATATTCAGTTGTGTCAGCTGGTCGTTGCACTTCCAAATCTTTTTAAGTGCATCAAAGGGCATCGCATGCATAGTCTGATACAGCTGTTCCGTTTTTTCCAGAAACTGCGGCAAATCCTCCCAGGGCAGACTGTCAGGGTCTGCCTTCATTTTCTTGGTCGGTGACACAATGATTTTCATATTGCTTTTCTCCGCTGTAATGGTCCGGGAACTTACTGCTTCTCCGCCAGATAAGCCAGTATCTCGGCGGCGTTGGTATCGGGCTTGACCTTAGGCATTACTTTTTCAATGAGGCCCTGAGGGTCAATAATATAGGTAGAACGAACAACGCCCATACTGACTTTACCGTAGAGCTTTTTCTCCTGCCAGGCTCCGTAAGCCTGAATTGCCTGCAGTTCCGGGTCGGAAAGAAGGATGAACGGAAGATCGTATTTCTGAGCAAATTTCAAATGCGATGCCACAGAGTCCTTACTGATGCCGATCACTACAATATCCTGGCGGCGAAAGTCTTCGAAGTTCTGTGCAAAGGCACAAGCCTGGCGGGTACATCCGGGCGTATTATCTCTTGGGTAGAAATACAGGACGACACGTTTGCCCGCAAAATCAGCCAGGCTTACCGTTTTGCCGTCTTTGTCCAACAAAGTAAAATCAGGTGCTTTGGTGCCAACTTCCAGCATTACAATCATTCCTTTCTCGGTTTTGTAGTAAGTATAGCCGCCGCTTGCTTTTCCGTCAAGGAAATTCTCTGCATCCCACCCTTAGAATAGAATTCGGTACAGGAGCCCTGCATTGATAAGCCCCAGAATCAAAAGATGAATCGGATAATATCCATAAAACAGCTTTTTCGCCCGGAATCTGCCTCGAACCTCCGGATTATACAACAAAATGAAAATACCGGCACAGGCGCAGGACAGCATACTTATTGGGTTCCCCACGAGAAAGCCGTAGTAAAAGCAACTCCAAAGCAGCAAAAACAGAATTTGCTGTTCATTTTTCTCCAGTATGCAAAATCCTGCAATCAGAACAATTCCCAGTAAACCGGTACCATAATCGGCCGGCAAACCGTATGCTACCAACAGTACAGGGGTGGCAATCAAGATGCCCAGCCGTTCCTCTTTTTCAAACTCAAAACGATGTGCCAGGATATACAGGCAAAAGAATGCCAGCAGGAACGTATAAAAAACATTGAGATTTTCGCTCAATATCCAGTATCCGGTGATTTTCCATTGGATTCCAGGAACAAGCGCCGCCATCACCACGAGGATAAGGCTGTGCTCATAGCGTTTGTGCAATACAAAGCGCCAGTATACCCATGCGGAAACTGTCGCACAAAAAAGGTATGGCCATGAAAAAACGAAGAGGGATTCCGAGGAATGGGCGGCGGCCAGATTCTGTGAATCAAAGGCCATGCTGAACGGAATCTGAGAAGCCAATGCACCGAAAGCAAGGTTTTGAAAATATCGTTTTCGATTATGTGTTTTTTGCCATCCCTGTGCCAGGCAAAAAGCAAAGAGCGGAAAGGCAATCCGACCGATTGAGCGCAAAACGGAGGAATCCAACGTCAGCAAGTTCCATCCGTCCGTGCCGAAAACCAGCCCTACGTGGTCGATCGTCATCGCAATCAACGCGATTATTTTTAGGCAAAACTGAGACATATGCATACTTTTCTATAGCTTTCAGATTTCAGAACGCGGCAGATAAACGACGGAGACCTTCTTCCATGATAGAAGAAAGTACTCACTTATGATTGTAGTTTACACGGCTACCTGCTTCCTGCGCAAGTGTCTGAGCAAAACATCATCTTTAGTGTCGTCCTTCTTTCGCTAAAATTCGCCGGGTTTTGCGTTGTTTCATGCGTATACTATAGCCAGAACGAGCGGATCCGTGATAAAGGAGATTTTATGAAATTGGGTAACCCTTTTTTATGCCGTGTAGAGACCTGGTTTTCAAGCGCATTCGCCCTTACGCTTGCATTGGTCCTGGCTGGCTGCAGTACGGTTAATAATGTGGCCTCCTCAACGTCTGCGGCGGACGCAACTGTTCCCGGTTCTTCATTGGAATCGCCTGTGGGTGACGGGAAAGATGCTTCGTTCTCACTGACGATGCTGGATGTAGGACAAGGCCTTTCCGTACTGATCGAAGCCGATGGAGAGTATCTTCTTTACGACGGTGGTGGACGGAGTGCTTCTTCCTATGTCGTGTCTTATTTACAGCAGCATGGAGTAGATCAAGTCCGCTGGTTGGTCGCCTCTCATTACGACGAAGACCATATTAGCGGGTTGGTGGGCGTACTCAACACAGCCGAGGTGGAGGAGGCACTGCTGCCGGATTATACAACAGACACCCAAATTTATCAGTCGCTGCAAAATGCCATCACCGAACAAAATGTTCCAGTCGTGACTCCTTTACAGGGAGATCTATACACATTGGGCAATGCAGAAATTGAAGTCGTCGGTCCTGGTAATAACCTTTATGCAAAAGATAACGATAACTCCCTTTGCTTGCGCGTTTCCTACGGAAACTTTCAATGCTTGCTGACAGGCGATGCCGAGCGGGATGCGGAAGAGGATATGGTACGATCTGGTCAGGATCTTTCCTGTGATGTTTACGTGGTCGGCCACCACGGAAGTGCGTCTTCATCCTGTGATGCCCTTCTCGATGCGGCAACTCCCCAATATGCGTTCTTGAGTGTAGGAGCTGCAAATCCGTATGGACATCCTGCGGAACAAACTTTACAATCTATACAGCGCCGCGGGATTGCTCTGTACCGCACAGACAAACAAGGTGAAGTGACTGTATATTCTGGCGGGGACAGCTACTGGTTCAGCACTGCCCCCTGTGAGGACTGGACCCATGGTACACAGACGGTTCCAAAAGAGGAGCTTGCCACGACTTCGCCGCAAGAGGCGTTGTTCATACTGAATACCCACACCAAAAAGTTTCATCTGCCGGATTGTCCCAGCGCCGCACAGATTGAAGAACAAAACAAGGCTTATACCGATGCGTCCAGGGATGAGCTTATATCGCGCGGATACACCGCATGCAAACGTTGTGCGGCATAAACATTTGTATTTTGACGGTTAATGAATTTCCGCGTCGTGTGGTCTGCAAAACAGGCATATGCAAAAAGACCGTGAAGCAATGCTTCACGGTCTTTCGCTGACCTTAACGGCCCTTGTTTGGTCCGAGTGGCGAGAGTCGAACTCACGGCCTCTTGAACCCCATTCAAGCGCGCTACCAAACTGCGCTACACCCGGTCGGAACTGGGCTGTCTCGATTCAGCTTATTCATTATATTCCCTTTTGCAAAAAATGTCAACACCTTTTTTGCATTTTTTTAAAACTTTTTTTCGGGAGTATAATTACAGGTTTTGGCGGCTTGCCACGCTGCTGCGAACCAGGGCTCGCTTGAGTCTTGCCTCAGCCAGTTCAATTTCGTGGGCATCAATTCCCTTCCGAGAAAGAACAGCCTCGGCGCGCGCTTTGCTGCGCGCGGCACGTTCTTTATCGATTGCATCGGCCCATTCAAAGGTTGTGGCCAGTAAACGGCATTTGCCGCCAAGCATGCTGAGCATACCGCCCATACAGGCTGCACGACGAAGAGTTCCGTCCTCCATCGTGATGTGAGCCTCGCCCATACCAAGCGCAGTACAATAATCAATATGGCGAGCCATAAGTTCTACCTGACCGCAGATTGTGCGGCAGGAGACCGATTTTACCTCACCGTCAAAAGCAACACCATCCGGTGTTACAATTTTTAGCGGGAAACTTGCCATTGGCTCGCCTCCTTACTGCTTCCCTGCTTTGGCCAATACATCATCTATGGTGCCGGCAAAGAGGAATGCACTTTCCGGAATAGAATCACATTCGCCGTTCAGGATCATGTTGAAGCCACGAAGCGTCTCTTTCAGCGGCACATACTGACCGGGCATGCCGGTAAACTGTTCTGCCACATGGAAAGACTGAGACAGGAAACGCTGTACCTTACGGGCGCGGTTCACAGTGATCTTGTCATCTTCAGACAACTCATCCATACCCATAATGGCAATGATATCCTGCAAATCTTTGTAGCGCTGCAAGACCTGCTGCACGGCACGGGCCGTCTGGTAATGGTCCTGGCCGACCACTTCCGGCGAGAGAATCCGAGAGGTGGAATCCAGCGGGTCTACAGCCGGGTAAATACCCTGCGAAGCGATATCACGGCTCAGAACCGTTGTCGCATCCAGATGGGTAAAGGTGGTGGCGGGTGCCGGGTCTGTCAAGTCGTCCGCAGGCACGTAGACGGCCTGTACGGAGGTGATAGAACCTTTACGAGTTGACGTAATACGTTCCTGCAGTGCACCCATTTCGGTAGCCAGCGTTGGCTGATAGCCAACGGCAGAAGGCATACGGCCCAGCAGCGCCGAAACTTCAGAACCGGCCTGGGTGAAGCGGAAGATGTTATCGATAAAGAGAAGCACGTCCTGATGTTTTACATCGCGGAAATATTCCGCCATCGTCAGACCGGACAGCGCCACACGCATACGGGCTCCCGGCGGCTCGTTCATCTGGCCATAGACCAACGCCGTTTTGTTCAGAACGCCGCTTTCGCGCATTTCGCCGTAGAGGTCGTTGCCCTCACGGGTGCGCTCACCAACACCGGTAAAGACCGAGTAGCCGTTATGTGCCGTGGCAATGTTATAGATAAGTTCCTGAATCAGAACGGTCTTGCCGACACCGGCGCCGCCGAACAGACCGATTTTACCGCCCTTGGCATAGGGGCAGATCAAGTCAACAACTTTAATGCCGGTTTCCAGAATTTCCGTAGAAGATTCCTGCTCGTCAAAAGTGGGCGCCGGGCGATGAATCGGCCAGCGTTCCATATTTTCCGGCGCAGGCTGTTCATCCACAGGTTCGCCCAGAAGATTGAAAACCCGTCCCAGACACTCATCACCAACCGGAACCGTAATTGGTCCGCCGGTGTCCACTGCTTCGGTACCGCGCACCAGGCCGTCGGTAGCAGCCATGGCAATGCAGCGGGCTACATTGTCGCCAATATGCTGTGCAACTTCTACCACAAGCGTTTTGCCGTGGTTTTGCAGTTCCACCGCATTCAGCAAGGCAGGCAGTTCGCCGTCGGCAAAACGAATGTCAAGCACAGGGCCGGTAACCTGCACAACCTTACCGATGTGTTTTTCTGGCATAGCACACACTCCTTTGTGGGCTTTTTAAGATTCTGCGTCGGCGCCGGCAACAATTTCAGTGATTTCCTGGGTAATTGCTGCCTGACGGGCGCGGTTATAATACAAATTCAAATGCTCGATCATTTCACCGGCATTTTTGGTTGCGGCGTCCATCGCCGTACGGCGGGCACCTTGCTCACTGGCAACGCTCTCGCACAGAGCACCATAGACAACACCTGCCAGATACTCCGGGATGATGTTGTCAAACACCGTAGTGGCATCTGGCTCATAGAGCATGAGGTTTTGCCGTTTTTTGCCGTTCTTCGGCGCTTGGAAAGGCAAAATTGGCAAGACGGTTGCAGTTTGTGTCAGCATGGACACAAACTGGGTAAAGCAAAGGCGAATCTCATCAAAATCCCCTGCCAGAAATTTCTGGCAAACGATTCTGGAAATTTCAAAGCTGTCGCTGACTGACAAATCCCCTGCTTCAGCAAAGGCCTGTGTAACAATCGGTACATGGTGACGAGTAAAATATTCTACGGCCTTTTTGCCGATGGGAAGTACGGTATAGTCCTGCCCTTCCGCATCAGCCTGTACGGCTTTCAGAATATTGGCATTATATCCGCCAGCCAAACCACGGTCACCCGCAATTACAATATACAGTCGACGATGGGTGGTACGCTTTGCAAGGTACGGACTGTCAAAATGCGTATCTGCCGCCGCAATATCAAACAAAGTCGCATAGAGTGTTTCAAAATACGGGCGGCTACGCTCCACCCGTTCCTTGGCGCGTCGCAATTTGCTGGACGCCACCAGTTCCATGGCCTTGGTGATCTGCATGGTGCTCTCTACGCTTTTTATACGCAGTTTGATTTCTTTCATCGAGCCAGCCACCAATGGCACCCCCTTTACGGCTTAGTTTTCTTTCTGGAATTTCGCAGTAAAAGCTTCCAAAACGGCTTTCAGCTTTTCTTCCGTTTCCGCTTTCAGATCTCCCGTTGTACGGATCTGTTCCATAACATCCGCTGCATCCGCATTGTCATCCAGATACTGGTACAGTTCCCGTTCGTAAGAAGCAATGGCAGAAATCTCAATATCTTTGAGATAGCCGTGTACGGTGGCATAAAGAATGGCCACCTGCTTTTCGACCGGAACCGGACTATTGCGATCCTGTTTGAGAACTTCCACAATACGCTCGCCCTGAGCCAGACGCGCTTTGGTATCGGCATCCAGATCGGAACCGAACTGCGCAAAGCCCTGCAATTCACGGTACTGGGAGTAAACCAGTTTCAGCGTACCGGCCACCTTTTTCATGGCCTTGATCTGAGCATTGCCGCCGACACGGGAAACCGAAATACCGGGGTTTACAGCAGGACGGATGCCTGCATGGAACAGCTCGGTTTCCAGGAAAATCTGGCCATCGGTAATGGAAATGACGTTGGTCGGGATATACGCAGCTACGTCACCCGCCTGAGTCTCGATGATCGGCAGTGCCGTCAAAGAGCCGCCGCCTTTCTCATCGCTGAGTTTGGCTGCACGTTCCAGCAAACGACTGTGGAGATAGAATACGTCGCCAGGATATGCTTCACGTCCGGGAGGACGGCGAATCAGCAGAGAAAGCGCACGATAGGCAACCGCATGCTTGGACAAATCATCATAGACGATCAGCACATGTTTGCCTTGCTGCATGAAATATTCGCCCATAGCGCAACCGGCATAGGGAGCAATATACTGCAGCGGAGACAATTCCGAAGCCGTGGCGCAGACCACGGTGGTATAAGCCATCGCACCATTCTTTTCCAGGTTCTCCACAAGAGAAGCCACGGTAGAACGTTTCTGACCGATGGCAACATAGATGCAAAGAACGTCTTTCCCCTTCTGGTTGATGATGGTATCGGTGGCGATGACCGTTTTGCCGGTCTGACGGTCGCCGATGATCAACTCACGCTGACCGCGGCCGATGGGAATCATCGAGTCAATGGCCTTGATGCCGGTCTGCAACGGCTGCTTGACAGGCTGGCGGTCAATGATACCGGGGGCCGGAGATTCAATAGCACGATAATCGGATGCCTCAATGGGGCCTTTGCCGTCAATAGGCTGGCCCAGGGCATTCACAACACGACCGATCATGCCCTCGCCCACCGGGACGGAGACCACTTTGCCGGTACGGCGAATGCCGCTGCCCTCTTTAATACCGCCGTCATCGCCCAGCAGAACAATGGAAACACTGTTTTCTTCCAGGTTTTGCGCCATGCCGTAGGTGCCGCTATCAAACTGCACCAATTCACCGGCCATGCAATTATCAAGTCCGGAAGCACGGGCAATACCATCGCCAACCATCGTGACAGTACCAGTTTCGGACTGTTCGACGGCGTTCTGATAATATTTGATCTGCGAACGAATGATGCGGGAAATCTGTTCGGGTTTCAATTGCACGGTTTGTTTCACCACTCAATCTATAAAATGGGGTGTTGTTTGTTATAATACCACGTTGGCAATATCGTCGCGCAGCAATTCCAAACGGCGCTGCACGGTACCGTCCAAACGTTCGCCTGCCAAATCCAGACGCAATCCGCCCAATACGGAAGGATCTGTCTTTTCCGTCAGGCGGATGAGTTTGCCTGTTTTCGCCTGTAGCTTATTCAGCAGCTTTTCACGTTCTTCCGCTGACAACGGCACGGCCGATGTGACAGTAGCTTCCATAATACCGTGATCGGCATTATACCTTTCCCGGTAGGCTTCCAGGCAACCCGAAAGCTCCCCCAGCAGATCTTCCTCGCACAAAATTTTGAGAAAGTTCACCACATAGGGATGCATTCCTTCAAAGGCCTTGTCCAGCAGCCCACAGCGTTCCTTTTTGGGGATGCTGGGAGTTTGCAACAGGCGCAAATACTGCGGTTCCTGTTTGCAGCTGGATTCCGCCAATGTCAATTCCTGAAGAATGGGTTCTGTCAGCGATTCCTCGGCCGCCAGTTCATATAAGCTGCCGCCATAACGCTTGGCAAGTTCGGTCATGAGGCATCCCCCACATTCCGGATAAATTCATCGATCAAAGCCTGATGATCGGCTTTGTTGATCTCGCGTTCGACTACCTTGCTGGCAATCTCTACCGCAATACCGCCGATCTCATTTTTCAAATCGTTGACTGCCTTTTTGCGCTCCTGCGCCATTTCGGCTTCCGCCGCTGTACGCAGTGCCTGCGCCTCTGTGCGAGCTGCATTGACGATCTCTTCTTCACGCTTTTGCGCGCGGACCGTTGCTTCCCGCAGCATAGTATCCTGTTCTGCTTTGATCTCTTTCAGGTGCTGCTGATACTCTTCTTCCAATTCGGCGGCCTTTTGCTTGGCCTGTGCCGCATCGGCATACATATTGTCAATCTCCTGCTGACGGTCATCAATCATTTTCTTGACCGGTTTGAACAGGAAATGGCGCAGCACCGCAAAGGTGATGAGCATATTGCAGAAAGTGAAAAGCACAGTCCACGGGTTGACGCCGACGAAGCTTTCAAATCCCGTCATAAGTCATCCCTCCTTTCGTGTTCTTCGCATCCAATCAGAAAACGAAGAGAAGAAGGAGAGCGATAACCAGAGAGTAAATACCGGTAGATTCGGTAATGGCACAGCCCAAAATCATGTTGGTACGCAGGACGTTGGTCATTTCAGGCTGGCGGGACATGCCCTCCAATGCCTTGCCGACAGCGTTACCTTCACCGATAGCCGGGCCGATAGCGCCAAATCCGATCGCGATGCCAGCGCCGATCGCGCAGGCGGCTTTTACGATTGCTGCTTCCATAGGGTTTCCTCCTATAATAAAATACAAAAATCAGGCTTCTTCCGGCGGCGGGCAGGCATTGCCCACATAAACCATCGTCAGCAAACTAAAGACGAGGGCTTGAACCCCGCCGGAAAAAACATCGAAGTACAAACTCAGGATGCCGGGAATACCGACCTCCAGATACGGCACGCCACTCAGCCCCAACAGGGCCAGAACGCCGGTGGCAATAAAGACAATACCGAAAATCTTGCGCGCCATCTTTTTTGCACGCAGACCGCTTGCCAGCAATGCTGCGCCGATCACGAGAATAAGCGCAGAAACAATCACGCTCTTCCCCACCAGCCCCAGCAAAGCGGCCGAAACCGTTGCCAGGGCCGAGTAGACAAGGCTGGTCAATACACTGCCGCCGGCAATATTGCCAAAGTGACGGAATGCCATCGAAATGGGCTGGGCAATCTCCGATACCAGATTCATGGGGGTCATCACAACAATGGGTTCGGTGAAACCTTTGAGCCACCCTAAAAAGCCGTTTGCCTTGATGGAGCATCCCCAGCACAGAAAGCTGGTCATCAACGCCCATGTTACCGTAGTAGAAAGATCCGCGGTGGACGAGCGGAAGATACCGGTCATGCCGATGTAGGAGCCACAAATTGAAGAGAGAAACAGTGCTCCGATATAGGGCGTCCAGTAAGCGTTGTGCTTACCCATGGTGTCTTCTACCATGCCGTACAGCATGGATACGCCTTTCTCCACCAATACCTGTCGTCGGGATGGCCGCTTTTGCAGGTTGCGGCCCAGCAAGATTCCTGCTATACACAGGAACACCATTACCACAAAAGAAGAAACAATGGTCTGGGTAATGGGAATCCCGCCAAACAGAGGAATGGTAAAGTAGATTTTTGGACCATTCATACGGTTGCATCACCGCCTTTATCATCTTTGCGGAAAAACTCCACCAGTTTCAATACTGCCTGTGCCATGAGCAACGGCAGCAGTGCCGCTACCGGATCACACACTTTAGCCCGAAACAGCAGAATATAAATCACCGCCAACACCAGCAGCCGGATCACACCGGAAGCCTGGATGGAAAGCTGCGCCCGCTGGGGATCGTTGTCTCGGGCAGCGCGGTCCACGGCGTTGGAAACGGTAATACTTAAGGACACAAAATTTCCAATAGCCAGAACCATGCCAATGATGGCTCCCAGCAAGACCGAAGACGTGAAGGCTCCCAGCAGCGCATAAATTGCCAGCATTACTGCCACACAAACAGCCAAGGCTGCCGTGAGACGACCAACCTGGTGCAGAATTTCTCTGTGCTTTTGCATCGGGAGGAAACTTCCTTTCGTTAACCGTGTTGATTGAAAGAAATCGGGGGTGGAGACTTTTTTGAGGAGCCCTTTCCCTGCCGTTCAATGGCCCTGAGACTGTAGCGCAAACTGTTCACCGCTATCAGTATGCCCAAAATCACACCGACAGCGACAACCCATCCGTCCAAAGAAAATGTTTTTTGCAGCCAAACGGAAGCGGCAATGGACAATACAAGCGGTACACAGATGGAAAGCCCGAATTGCGTCAGCCAAACCAGATGACGGGTGATCTCATACAAATCTTTCATGGCTCCCCCATATGCACAAAATGGCGCTCAATGGCTATAGTATACACCAGAGGACGTATTTTTTCAACAGTTTGTTTTGTCTGTGTTCTAAAATTTATGTTGATTTCGATTCAAATTGATCATTGTGGATAAAAACGGCTCCTCTTTTTGGAATGTCTATATTGTACGACTTTATGTACAGTATCCGCAAAGAATTCATAGTAAACTAATGGAAAATAAATGCGCGTCCGCGGTGTCTTCTGGATGTTTTTCCAATATATGGATTTTTTCGCCCTTCGCTTGCACATGCAAAAAGAGCGGCATGGCACACAAGCCATACCGCTCTTTTGCTATGTCATTTACTTTTTGGACCCAAATCGATATTCGGTTCCGTTTTTCAGGCGTTCAATATTGGCGCGATGCAGCCAGATCACCATCGTTGCCATAACCACACAGCAAAGTGTGTTAAAAAGAATGGTGGGGATGTTGGCGCCGAGAACAATCCAGTAAATCAGGGTCACTACCGGGAACAGCGCTGCCACGATGATGCTTCCCAGCGATACAATATGCGAAAATGCGAATTGGATCAAGAACACCAGCAGCAGAATTCCGCAGACGATCGGACTGATGGAAAGTGCCGCACCGGCGCCGACCAGCACGCATTTTCCGCCTTTAAAACCGAAATACAGGGGGCGGCTGTGGCCAATCATGCAAAAGATTGCCGCGAGATAGGCGCCGCATATAGGAGCCAGCAGCGCATCGGTGCCAATCAGAGTGGCAAACAGTATCCGCCCCAGGTTGGCCGCCGCCACGCTCTTACCTACGTCACCGATGATGGTAAGCACCGCAGGCAATTTGCCGTAAGTGCGAAGGACGTTGGTCATACCCGCGTTACCGCTTCCGTGGGTACGCACATCTTCATTGAACATGGTTTTGGAGACAAGCACGCCGAACAGAATACTGCCCAGCAGATATCCAGCCAAAGCCGTCAGAACACAAGCCGCAATCACATGAAGTACCATGATTCCTTACACCTTTCCTGCCTTTACCGAACCGTCGCCATGTTCCCGCGTAATCATTCGAATCGGTGTGCCCGTCAGGCCGAATGTTTCGCGGATCTGATTTTCCAGATAACGCTGATAAGAGAAATGGAACAGCGCTTTCTGGTTGACAAAACAGACAAATGTCGGCGGACGGGTGGACGTCTGCGTAACGTAGAATACTTTTAGGCGCTTGCCCTTATCAGAAGGCGGCTGGACCTTGGCTGTTGCTCGGGCCAGCATCTCGTTGAGCGCGCCGGTGGGGATTCGCGTACCGTTCTGAATATCTACAAAATGAATCGTCTCAAACAGCTTGTCCACACGCTGGCCGGTTTTGGCACTGATAAAGACAATGGGTGCATAGGACATGAAGCTGAAATCTTCTTCCAGCTGCTTGCGCATCGTGTCCATCGTGTAGCTGTCTTTTTCTACAGCGTCCCACTTGTTGACCGCAATGATGCAAGCCTTCCCCTGCTCATGCGCGTAGCCGGCTACCTTGGAATCCTGCTCCGTGAAACCCACTGTCGCATCAATCATGATAACGCACACGCGGCTGCGTTCCACCGCCGCAAGGCTGCGCAGCACACTGTAGCGCTCGACACCGCTCTCGACCTTGCCTTTTTTACGCAAACCGGCCGTATCGGTAAAGACAAACTTGCCATATTTGTTCTCTACCAGGGTGTCAATGGCATCCCGTGTGGTGCCGGCTTCATTGGCTACAATGAGGCGGTTTTCGCCCAGGATATGGTTGATCAGGCTGGATTTACCCACATTGGGGCGGCCGATCACAGCTACCGTGATGCGGTCGTCGCTGTCCTCGTCTTCTTGTGCAAAATCAAGGTGGGCGCAAACGGCATCCAGCAGGTCGCCGGTACCGTGGCCGTGCACACCAGAAACGGGAATGATCTCACCCAGACCCAGCGAATAGAAATCATACAATTCCATCGGCGGTTCACCGATTTTATCGCACTTATTGACGGCCAGTACCACGGGCTTGCCGCTGCGCATCAGCATACCGGCAATGTCCTGGTCCTGCGGCGTAACACCATTGGTCAGTTCAGTGACCATAATGATGCAATCGGCAGAGTCAATGGCAATCTGTGCCTGTTCCCGCATATGGGCCAAAAGACCATCGTCAATGCGCGGCTCAATACCGCCGGTATCGACCAACAGGAACTTATTGCCGCACCATTCACAATCGCAAAAAATGCGGTCGCGGGTCACGCCCGGCGTGTCCTCCACGATGGCAAGGCGCTGGCCGGTCAGTTTATTAAAGATCGTAGATTTGCCCACGTTGGGGCGGCCTACGATGGCAACGATCGGTTTTGCCATGTCCATTCCTCCTTTTAGTTGGGTTCCTTTTTGATTCTCAGGATGCGTTTATGGGCGCTCAGGCAGGCTTTGCAGCAGCCGCCGCCATCGGTGGGAATTGCCACGGTGCGGCATCCCAGCGCCTCGGAAAGCTGAGGCAGTGTGATATCATCCAGGAAACGGTCCTTTTCGTCCCGCAGCATAACCTCGGGCACTGCCAACAGATCGCTTTGCAGGTGGCCTTTGCACTGCTTGATGATATCAGTGCCGGTCACCAAGCCCGCCACACTGACGTTGCCGCCAAAATAATCATTCCGAATCTGGTGCACGGTGATCTTAACCTGTGGATATTTCTGCATTAACGCCTGGGCCGACTGCTCAATGAGAGGCCCGGCCAGTGTGCCGGTAACGACATCCATTTTATGGGGCAGTACAATACCGCGGTAGTTCTCCAATTCTTCCAGGAATGTATCGTGGTAGAGCCTCCACATGCCGACGCCATCCTCCAGCTGGGCAAATTCATCATAGAATTCTGCCGGAGGCAGCTCCCGCCCGGAAGTCAGATACCATTCGTCGCTGGGATACACGATGCTGCGCCCGTACTCCTCGCGGCAGCGATAGCTGTATTCTTCCAGAATCGTCAGTGTTTCGGCCGCAGACTCCTTATCATACGGCTGCAATTTGTACAGTCCCTTGCGGTAGTCTGTCACACCAGCCGGGACCACCGCGATGCTGCCCACCTGCGGGCGCAGTGCCAGCAGATCATTCAGCGTGCGGCGCAGTTCATCCCCGTCGTTGATTCCTCGGCATAGAACCAGCTGACAGTTTAGGTCGATACCACCCGCCGCCAGTTTGGGCAGATATTGCAAAACCTCGCCGCCGCGTTTGTTGGCAAGCATCCGGATGCGCAGTTGCGGATTTGTGGTATGCACCGAGACGAAAATCGGGCTGATATGCATCTCGATAATACGGTCGATTTCTCGCTCGCTCAGATTGGTCAGAGTGATGTAATTGCCAAACAGGAAGGAAAGGCGCTCGTCATCATCCTTAAAATAGAGCGGTTCCCGCATACCGGGCGGCAGCTGGTCGATAAAGCAGAACATACAATGGTTGGCACAGCTGTGTTTGTCATCCCCCAGATAGGTTTTGAAATTGCAGCCAAAGGGTTCATATTCACCCTTTTCTATCGTCAGCGTGCAATGCTCCCCGTTTTTGCATACCTCCAGCGAAAAGCGAGACGGCGTTGTATAAAACTGATAGTCCAGCGCATCGGCAAGCGCATGCCCATCGATGGCCAGCAACGTGCAGCCTTCCGTAATGCCAAGTTTTTGGGCCGGTGACTCCGCATCGACCGAGGTGACATGCAAGGCCATGGTTCCGGCCCTCCTTCCTTAAAAACAGACGGTAACAAAAATGGGGAAGGCATTGCCCTCCCCTAGCAAGAAACTTACGCTTCCTTCTTGATGACTTCCTGGCCTTTGTAGTAGCCACACTTGCCGCAAACCTTATGGGGAACCTTCAGTTCGCCACACTGCGGGCACTTCACCAGCGTCGGCGCCTCCAGTTTCCAGACATTAGAGCGACGTTTGTCGCGGCGGGCTTGAGAATGCTTTCTCTTGGGTACGATAGCCATAATCGGACACCTCCTTGGTGAAATTCAACTAAGCAGTTGTTTTAATATGCTAAGCCGAGCATCTACAGGGGCAGCATTGTCTGCCGGTTGGCAGGAACATCCTGCCGCCTTCTTCTTGCCGCAGATGGGGCATAGGCCTTGGCAATCGGCGCTGCAAAGCAGTACCGATGGAACCTCGAAAATCAATTCCTGGAACACCAGTTCGTTGAGATCGAGACAGCCTTTTTCATGGCAGGGCAATTCAAAATCAGGATCTTCCACATCACGCTGCCGAACCAGATATTCCCGCTCGAAATTATATTCGTTATGGATCGGTTCCAGGCACCGTGCACACTCAGCATCGACTTTTGCCTTTACACACAAGAGCAACGCCGCGCCATCAGCGGTGGGCGTTGCCGAAAAGTCACACTCTGCCGGGGCGGCCAACGTAAAGCCGCCAAAGTCTGCCTGCGAAAGATCTGCCAGAAAATGTGCCTTATAAGGTACTCTGGCGTTTTCCAGAAAGGATTGCAGATCAAATTGCATAGTACACCTCAAAAGGTTGCTTAAATAGTATACACAAGTGATAAGGGCTTGTCAACAAGAAAAACGCAAAAAAATGCGATTTTTTTCGGTTTTTTCGCAAAAAGCAGGGCGGGAAAGCATCTTCCCCGCCCTGCTGTGTTCATCGGATCGTTGTCTGTGCTCAGATCACGTATTTTTTCAGATCGGCAGGCAGCTCCTCCGCGTTCGCAGAAACTGTAACCACGACCTCGATATTGCTGGTAATCTTATCGATGGCCTTCAGAACCTTCTCGGCAGCCTCCAGGTCATGATCGATGATACGCAGAATACCGTCGATGAAGAGCTCGGTGATATCGTAGTTACCGGCCAGCACGCCAGCAACAAAGCCGTACAGCATATCTGCACCGACAACACCGTACTCGTCTACATCTACCAGACGGGCGGCATGGTTGATTTCGGTGGTGAGCTTCATGCACTTCTCAATGACAACGATGTTGCCGGAAGTGGTCTTGGTCGCCTTGTCGATCATGTCAATCATGGTCTTGGTCTTGCCAGAGCCTTTGGTTCCAACAATCAGTTTCAGCATAAGGGGGTACCTCCTTTATTCGTAGGCGCCTTGCGGGCGCGAGTTTCCGTCAGTCCTGCAGCTTGGCTTCCAGTTCTGCCTTGCGGTCCTCGTAGCCGGGTTTGCCGAGCAGCGCAAACATATTCTTTTTGTAGCTCTCGACACCGGGCTGATCGAACGGGTTAACGGACAGCAGATAGCCGGACACTGCACATGCCTTCCAGAAGAAGTAGATCAACTCGCCAACGTCATGGGCATTGAGGTTGTCCACCTCGATGACTCCCAGCGGAACACCGCCGTCGGTGTGCGCGAGAATCGTACCTTCCATCGCCTTGCGGTTGACAATGCTCATATTCTGTTCTGCCAGGAAGTTCAGGCCATCGAAGTTGCCTTCCAGCGGCTCGATATAGAAGTCCTCGCGGGTGTTCTTGACATCCACATAGGTTTCAAACATCACGCGGCTACCGTCCTGCAGGAACTGGCCCATGGAATGCAGGTCGGTGGAGAAGATGCAGGAAGTCGGCATCAGGCCCTTCTGGTCCTTGCCTTCGCTCTCACCGAAGAGCTGCTTATACCACTCGTTCATCATGGTAAAGTCAGGCTCGAAGCACGCCAGCGTTTCAACGCTCTTGCCCTTGCGGTACAGGATGTTGCGGGTCATGGCGTAACGATAGGCATCGTTGTCCATGCTGCACTTGCCGAATTTCTCGCGGCCATCGGCAGCGCCCTGCATGAGCTCATCAATGTCGATACCGGCGCAGGCGATGGGCAGCAGGCCCACAGCGGTCAGCACGGAGTAGCGGCCGCCCACATCATCGGGAACGACGAAGGTCGGCCAGCCCTGCTCGTTAGCAAGCTGTTTGAGGGTTCCTTTGGCGCGGTCGGTGGTAGCGTAAATACGCTTGTTGGCTTCTTCGGGGCCAACAGAGTCTTCCAGCAGCTTGCGCAGCACGCGGAAAGCAAGCGCCGTCTCGGTGGTAGTGCCGGACTTGGAAATAACGTTGATGGAAAAACGTTTGCCCTTCGTCAGCTTGATGATGTCGTTGAGCGCGGTCGGAGAAATAGTGTTGCCGCAGAAGTAAATCTTCAGGCCGTCATCCAGCTCGTTGTGATACAGGCCGCGAACAGCCTCCACCACTGCACGTGCGCCCAGGTAAGAACCGCCGATACCAGCGACGAGCAGCACATCGGAATCCGAACGGATCTTCTGAGCCGCTTCTTTGATGCGGGCGAATTCTTCCTTGTCATAAGTAACAGGCAGGTCAAGCCAGCCCAGGAAATCATTGCCGAAACCGGTCTTGGTTTCCAACTGCTTATGGGCCAACTCGACCTGCGGATAGATCGCCTCATATTCTTCAGGACGGATGAATTTTGCAAGATGCTTGCCGTTAAATTTAACAGCCATCTTTCGCTCCTCCTTTTATGTTTTGATTGTCTTCATGATACCGTTTTGTGTCGGTATTGTCAAGCAAATGTCCGCGATTTTTTTCGACTTTTTCATGAACTTTGCACAAATTACACGCTGCAAAGTGCCAAACTGTGCAGCAACCGCCCGAAGCAATAGCCAAAACTCAGCGCACTTACATCTTCTGCAGCCATAATCGAAAACGTCTGCAATTCAGTATCGCCATTCTTAAGGTGCACTGTGCCGACCTGTGTGCCTGCTGTAACAGGAGCCTCAAGCTTTTCGGGCAGTTCCACCGTTACATCCAGTGTTTCCACCTGGCCTTTGGGCATCAGGCACTTTTGCGGGGCATCATACTGCAGAGAAACCAGATCGCTTGTGCCGCGCACCACAGGGAGAGACTGCGGTGCATCAGACGGCAGTTCCGCTGTAATGTTCTCATAATTGGCAAACCCGTAATCCAGCAGCGTGGTAGCCGCTTCAAAGCGTTCCTTGCCGGAAGCTGACCCCAGCACCACGGCAATAAGCCGAAGTCCATCACGTTCGGCGCTGGCCGAGATACAGACGCCAGCCTTGCTCGTGGTACCCGTTTTAAGACCGGTGATGCCGCTGTAGCTTTTCAGCAACTTGTTTGTGTTCACCAGCTGGGTGGCCCCGTCGCGCAAGGTGTCGGTCCAAATCGAGCAGTAGTCGCGGACCTCTGTGTGGTGCAGCAGCATTTCCCGGCTCATGGTGGCCACATCCCGCGCGCTGGAAAGATGCCCTTCCTGATCCAGGCCGCAGGCATTCTCAAAATGCGTGTTGGTCATGCCAAGCTGTTCGGCCATTTCATTCATCATCTGAACGAAAGCCGGCTCACTGCCGCCTACATACTCGGCCACCGCTACCGCTGCGTCATTGGCGCTGGACACACAGATTGCTTTCAGCATATCGTTGAGTGTCATCTGCTCTCCGGGCTCCAGCCAGATCTGGCTGCCGCCCATGCTGTAAGCGTGTTCGCTGATGGGAACGAAATCATCCACCGAAATCTTTCCGCTTTCCAACGCCTGAAACGTCAGCAGCAGTGTCATAACCTTGGTGATGGATGCAATGGGACGCTGTTCATCGGCGTTTTTTTCATATAGTACCGTACCGGAGTCTTCGTCAATCAGAATCGCAGCCGCGCAGGGCACATCAAATTCTTCGACCCCAGCCGGCACAATTTGGCTCTGCACAGATTCCGCCGTCTCTGCCGTAGCGGCCGCGGGCACCTCGACTTCAGCATAGGCGCGCAAGATCGAGAACAACACCAGCGCCAGGCACAACACAATTGTCACGCCACGTTTTTTCATCGCAACAACACCCCCGCTGTATAATCAACTTTGGTTAAGCCTATGCGGCATGTACGGGTTTTAGTATTGCGCTTTGTAGCGGTTTCCATTATAATAAAGAACGCTATACAACAATGTTTTTATGTAAAGGGATTTAAACCATGCGGGTAACATTTTACACTTTGGGATGCAAGGTCAATCAGAACGAAACCGGTGCACTGGCACAGTTGTTTGAGGAGAGCGGTTATACCGTTGTCCCCAATGAAGAAGATGCCGATGTGTATGTGGTCAACAGCTGTACCGTGACAAACTTCGGAGATCAGAAAAGCCGCAAATGGCTGCGCCGTGCCAAGCGGGAAAATCCAGGCGCTGTCACAGTATTGACCGGATGCTATCCCCAGGCATTTCCTGAGGAAGCAGCCGACATCATGGAAGCCGACGTGGTAACAGGTTCGGGGAATCGCCGAGCAATTCTGCAGGACGTGCAGAAAGTACTCGACGGTGAGGCGGAACGTGTAGTGGATATTCGCCCCCACGAAAAAGGCGAGCGTTTTGAAGAATTGCCGATGGATAAATTCGCAGAACACACCCGGGCCTTTGTCAAAGTGGAAGACGGCTGCAACCGGCAGTGTGCCTACTGCGTCATCCCCCGTGCCCGCGGCCCGGTGCGCAGCCGCGACGAAGCCAGCATCCTGCAGGAGCTGCACCGTCTGACGGAATCCGGCTACAAAGAGATCGTTTTGACCGCCATCAGCCTGCCGAGCTACGGGGCCGATACCGGTACAAGCCTGGTGGATCTTGTCGAGAAAGCGGCCGCCGTGCCGGGGGTCGAGCGGTTGCGTCTGGGCAGCCTTGACCCTGATATGCTGCATGACGATGACATTTTCCGTCTTTCTCGCGTTGAGAAACTCTGCCCGCAGTTCCATTTGAGCTTACAGAGCGGCTGCGACAAAACATTGCGCGCGATGCGACGTCCGTATACCACCGCACAATTTGCCGAGATTGCCGATAAACTGCGCAGTGCTTTTGGAGCGGATCGCGTCAGCTTTACCACCGATGTGATTGTCGGCTTCCCCGGGGAGACCGAGGCGGATTTCGAGGCCAGCATGGCCTTTGTCACAGGGCAACGGTTCTTGAAGGTGCATGTTTTCCCCTACTCCCGCCGTGAAGGGACCCCGGCCTACGATTATCCCGACCAGGTACCGGAGCACGAGAAGGAAGAGCGCAGCCGGCGTATGACCGCTGCTGTAGAAGCCGTCCGTGCTGAAGAAGCCGCCCGGATGCAGGGCCGCGCGGCAGATGTTCTGCTGGAAACGCCGCTTTCCGCAACGCTGTTTACCGGCTACACCAAGCAGTACCTTCCGGTGCTGGTCACCGCGCCCGGCTGTCAAACCGGCGATATCGTGAAAGTCACCTTGGGCGCATGGGATGGCAAACGCAGCCGCGCCGAGTTGTCAGAATAATTCTTTCTGAAGGCGCCATACAAAAAACGGATAGAAACAGGGAAAATAATTTTTATTTTCCCTGTTTTTTGTTGCCTGCCCTCTTGCCAAACCAAAGTCTTTTTGGTAAAATTTTAACAGGAGCGGTTGTACCTCCGCTCAACGTGTATTTTTTGGAGAAATCGGAGCAACAAAAGAAGGAGCAATCACAATGAGAGGTATTTACACCCCCGTTACGGATATCCGTCGCAAGGTGTTCACCGAAGTTGCGCGCATGGCGTACGAAGTCAATGAAATGTCTGACTATGCCAATCTTATGCGTGAACTGCCCTACAAGATCATCCCTGGCGAGGAAGGTTCCCTGCGCAGCAGCATCTTCCTGGAGAGAGCGATCATCTCGGAGCGCATCCGTCTGGCCATGGGCCTGTCGCTGCGTCCCCTGGACGAGAGCGTTCCTGCCAGCGAAGGCCTGGAGCACAGCGTCATCGCGGACAAGTACTACGAGCCGCCGCTGATTAACGTTATCAAGTTTGCCTGCAACCGCTGCCCGGAGAAGATCATCAAAGTCACGGCTATGTGCCAGGGCTGTCTGGCGCATCCTTGCCAGGAAGTCTGCCCCAAGCACGCCATCAGCTTCCGTAACGGCAAGAGCCACATCGATCAGAGCCTGTGCGTCAAGTGCGGCCGCTGCGTGAACAGCTGCCCGTACAGCGCCATCGTCAAGACCGAGCGTCCCTGTGCTGCAGCCTGCGGTATGGGCGCCATCCATTCTGACCAGTATGGCCGTGCCGACATCGATTACGACAAGTGCGTTTCCTGCGGCATGTGCCTTGTCAACTGCCCCTTCGGCGCCATCGTCGATAAGGGTCAGATCTTCCAGCTGGTTCAGTCCATCAAGCGCGGCGACAAGGTCATCGCCATCGTTGCCCCCGCGTTCATCAACCAGTTTCCCGGCATGACGCCTTCCAAGCTGAAGGAAGGCATGCGGATGCTGGGCTTCTCGGATGTCGAAGAGGTCGCCATCGGTGCCGACTTGTGCACCATCGACGAAGCCAAAGACTTTATGGAAGAAGTCCCCTCCAAGCACCCGTTCATGGGCACTTCCTGCTGCCCGGCCTGGAGTGTTATGGCCAAGAAGCTCTTCCCCGAGTATGCTGACTGCATCAGCATGACCATGACTCCCATGGTTCTGACCGCTCGCCTAATCAAGAAAGAGCATCCGGATTCCCGTATCTGCTTTGTTGGCCCCTGCTCTGCCAAGAAGCTGGAAGCCAGCCGCCGTTCGGTCCGCAGCGAAGTCGACTTTGTTCTGACCTTCGAGGAACTGATGGGCCTGTTTGAAGCGAAGGAAGTTGATTTCAGCTCTCTGCCCGACAGCCCGGAAGATGCCTTCAACAGCGCCAGTGCGGATGCCCGCGGTTTTGCCGCTTCCGGCGGTGTCGCCCAGGCAGTCGTTAACGCCATCAAGAAGATTGATCCTGACCGTGAGGTCAAGGTTATGAGCGCGCAGGGCCTGGCCGACTGCCGCAAGATGATGATGATGGCCAAAGCCGGCAAGTATAACGGCTATCTGCTGGAAGGCATGGCCTGCCCCGGTGGCTGTATCGCCGGTGCCGGTACCTTGGCTGATCCCGCCAAGAGCGCTGCTATGCTGAACAAGTACAAGAACGAAGCCAAGATGAAGAACGCTACGGAAACTCCGTACAAGGATTCCATTAGCTTGCTCAAGTACTAATTCCTGATAAAAAACTCCCTGCACAGATTTTGTGCAGGGAGTTTTTTTATTTATGATATTTCATTCCGGCATTAATTGTGCAGGCCCGATACAACTGTTCCGTCAGAACAAGACGAGCCAGTTGGTGTGGCAAAGTAATACGGCCCAAACTGATGCGTGCCTGTGCAGCACGCTTGACGCTCTCATCCAATCCATGGGAGGAACCTATCACAAAGGCAACGTCTCCCGCGCCACTTCCCGCACGCTGTGCCAGCAATGCGGCCAGATCTTCACTGGAAATTTGTTTGCCTTCCACGCAAAGAGCCACAAGATACGCGCCTTTTCTTACCACGTGCAGAATGGCTTCGCCTTCCTTTTGCAAGGCTTTTTCTATCTGCTTGTCGCTCGCGTTTTTATCAGCGATCGATGCCTCGGGCAGTTCTATGATTCGGAAATTACAAAAGCCGCCCAAACGCTTCTGATATTCCGCTACACCGGCGGCAAAATAGCTGGCATTCAGCTTTCCTACACAAATCAAATCTATATTCTGCATGATCTTCCTGCCTCAAAATTCCAAAAACGGGCTGATATCGTTCCGGGTCTGCGCCTGTACGATCACGTCACGCCCGGGCTGAATTCCGGCGGCCAGCAAAACATTATAGACCGTGGTCAGCGCCAGCTCCGGCGAGTTGTTAGTCTGGCTCAGATGACACAAAGCGAATTTCTTGCAGCCTTCCTGGATAAGATCCAGGATTGCAGCTGCACATGCCTTATTGTCCAGATGGCCGCGATCACTGGCGATTCGCTTTTTGAGGTAGTAAGGATAGGGACCACCATGCAAGCTAAAAGCATCGTAGTTGGCCTCCAGCGCCACAAGATCACATCCCATCAGATTATCTTCCACCACCGGTGTCAGGACACCCAGGTCGGTTGCAATTGCCATTCGGTGCTCATCCGGGGTGATAACGCGATAACCACAGCAGGGCACGTCGTGGCTGGTGGGAAAAGCCTTTACCCGGAAAGGTCCGACATCCAGCGTTTGTTCCCCATCCACGGCCACCGCTTCCACAGCTGGAGGCAATGTGCCGCGGGAATCCAGCGTATCCAGTGTATCTGCCCGTGCATATACCGGTACCGGGTATTTTTTCAGAAAGGTATCCAGCCCTGCCACATGATCGGAGTGTTCATGGGTGATCAGGATGCCGGCACAATCGCTGATGGCAAGATCCAGCTTGCGCAGTGCCGAAAGCGTTGTACGGCAGCTTTTGCCCATATCCACAAGCAGATATTGTTTGTCCTGTAGGATAAGCCCACAGTTGCCGGACGATCCCGAATACAGGGTGGTAAATAATGCCATAAAACAATCCTCTTTGTTAGAAAATCCCACAAAAAACAGGCCGCCGTTGGGCGGCCCGTTAAGTTTGCCTTTTAAATCGCACGGGTAATGGCATTTGCCGGAATTTCCACGCGGCGGATATCCGCCCCCAGCAACTGCAGCTTTTCTACGATATTCTCGTAGCCGCGCTCAATATGAATCGTCTCATCGATCTCGCTTACGCCGTTGGCTGCCAACGCGGCAACCACCATGGCGGCACCGGCCCGAAGATCCGTGGCACGCAGCGGTGCAGGGCGGAGCTCTTTCACGCCCTCAATAACCGCCACCTGGCCGTCCACCTGAATGTTTGCACCCATGTGGATCAACTCGTCCACATAACGGAAACGGTTTTCCCAAATCCCCTCGGTCACAATGGACGTTCCATCCGCCAGCGTCAGCAGCGCGGTCATCAACGGCTGCATGTCGGTCGGGAAACCGGGATGCGGCATGGTTTTGACCTTCAGGGGCTTCAGCGCACCTGTACGTGCAATGCGCAGCGCATCATCATATTCCTGGATCGTGCAGCCGGCTGCGCGAAGTTTGGCGGTAATCGGTTCAAGATGCTTCGGAATGACATTGTGCAGCGTCACGTCACCCTTGGTGATGGCAGCTGCCACCATATAACTGCCTGCCTCGATCTGGTCAGGAATGATGGTGTAATTGCATCCGTGCAACGCTTTGACGCCGTGAATCTTGATCACATCGGTGCCTGCGCCATGCACGTCGGCGCCCATCATGTTGAGGAAATTGGCAAGGTCCACAATGTGCGGTTCACGGGCGACATTTTCCAGAACTGTAGTACCCTCGGCCAAAACGGCTGCCAGCATGGCATTCATGGTTGCGCCGACCGAAACCGTATCAAAGAACACATGGGCGCCCACCAGCTGCTCCGCCTTGACATGAATCTGGCCATACTCTACCGAATCTTCCGCTCCAAAAGCAGTGAACGCTTTCAGATGCTGGTCGATCGGGCGAGGTCCCAGATTGCAGCCACCGGGCATGGCAACCTTACCGGCTCCAAAACGCCCCAGAAGCGCACCCAGGAAATAGTAACTGGCACGCATCTGGCGTGAAAGTTCGTTGGATACTTCGGTGCAATCAATATGCGTGGTATCGATTTCATAAGTGCTGCGGCTGACCATGCGGATGCTGGCTCCCAGTTCACTGAGAATCTGGAGCGAAGCCATGACATCGCTGATGCAGGGCAGATTTTCGATCAGACATTTATCAGCAGCTAAAATCGTGGCAGGCAAAATGGCCACAGCTGCGTTCTTGGCGCCGCCGATGTTCACATCGCCATGCAGCGGGGTTCCCCCGCGGATCACAAATTTTTCCAAATGTAGCTCTCCTTTGCGCGATACCCAGCGGAAACATTCTTCCCGTACCGGTATATCTTTGCGCACTTTGCTTAATTATACACCATTCCGCTGTGTTTGAAAAGTATTCCGCATCATAAATGCAAAAACTTTGTGAAAAAGCACCAGAGTTTGACGGTGTACTGCCACTTTTTTAAGCGGGCTTACATATTGGGGAACAAGGTCTGCGCGCTGAACAGACTGCCGTTGTAGAACATTTCGAAGTGGCAATGGTTACCGGTCGAGTTACCGGTCGAACCAACTTCGCCGATCTTATCCCCTTGTGCGACAGCTTGGCCTTGTGTCACAGCAATTGCCGACATATGCGCATACAACGTCTTATATCCATTGCCATGATCAATTTCGACATAGTTGCCGTAGGAGTAATGCCAGCCAGCCGCAATGACTGTACCGGAATCCGAAGCAATGATCGTTGTGCCGTACGGCGCGCAGATATCTGCACCACGATGACCACTGCTCATCCAACGGCTGACGTAAGTGTAATTCGGTACCGGCCAGATAAAGCTGCCGGAACCGATTTGTGCAACCATGCCGCTCTTCAGGCGGGTACCGGTCACGGTAATCTCAGGCACAGACGGTTTGGTCACGGTATAGGAAATCGCCTGACGGTCGGTAACGACACCGTCGATCATGGTGACCTCGTAGGTTATATCTTCAGAGCCGTCCTCGCCCTCCTGCAATGTTATCACCTTGCCGAAGTCATATTCAGAGGACTCCGAGTTCTGTGTATCAAACGGAATCGCAACCGTTTCGGTTTCCTGGCGGACAACTTTGACTTTGAGCAGTTCGGCAGACGCAGCACCGGTGATGATCTCGGTTCCGGCGTCAACTTCCTGGTCAAGAGTCAGCAATTCAGGGTTCATCTGTGCCAGGGAGTCAAATGCAACACCGGTTGTATCCACAATGCTCTGGACGGTATCTCCTTCCACAGCCGTGTAGGTCTGGATGCCGGCACCGGCATTCAATTCGTTGATGATATCGCTGTAGGAGCTGATGGATTCATTCAGATACACACCATCCAGCAGACGAATTTCATGGGCAAACGCTGTATAGACAGACGGATCCGCCGTATCTTCGTAGGGAGCCTTGACGCTTTCCAGGTATGTACGCAGATGGTCGCCTTCTGTCGTAACAAAACGCAGTTCGCCATCAATGTACACCGCCGTTGCATCGATGATCTCATCGCTGGCTGTACGAAGAATGGCGTTCGCAATTTCGCTCTCGGTCATGGTCTGGCCGGAAACTGCCAATGTATACGTCGGGGAAACATCCCATTGCGTATCCGGCACGGTCGCGCCGCTCTCCACGAGCATGCTTTTTGCCGTATTGATACGCGACTGCACATCGTCACGGGCATTCTCGAATACCTGCTCGTTTGCCACGTATCCGACGCTTTCCCCGTTCACCTGAACGTTCAGGACAAAGCGCAGCTCCAAGCCGTTGCGTACAATTACAACCAACGCTGCCGCAGCCAGGGCCGGCAAAAAGTAGGTGATGGCATTCCATACGATGGGATAATATTTTTTGACGCCGCTGCGGAAATACTGTACTTTTGCAGCACGAATCTGCCCGGCGTCCTCTTCTTCCAGTTCCTCAGACAGCTGGCGGATATGCCGGATGCCGGATGCTATCCGCGTGAAGGGACTTGTCAAATCCTCCACAAGTGTGAGAATCCCCAAAACAAAGGGACGCACAATCATCAGGATCAAATTGCCTACCGTGGCCGCAACGGCATGAACCACGCCGTGCAATTTGCGCCAGGCACAAACCCCTGCATACTCGACCCAAAAGCCGACCAGATACAGGAAGTTGCCGATCACATAGCTATAGGGGATTTTATCAAACAGTCCTGCCACATGGCGATGCCGTCTGGCACGCTTTTTCTTCCGGTGCCAGGCGCGGACTGTTCGTTTACAACGCCAGTCATCCAACCGTTGCGACAGACTGCTGCGTTTTTTCTTGTTGGGCTGTTTATCAGTTTGCGTGGAATTCAAAGTACGGGGTCTCCTTTCCGCGTATCAACGTGGCAAAGACAGTGGAATGGCAGATCCGGGGTATAAAAATCAAAGTTGAGCCAGTTGCCATCCATCCTGCAGATGCTCCCTTTCTGCAAGGGCCTGCATGTCAGGCGGCAGCGGGCTGCTGACCCGGATCGTATTTCGGGTGAGCGGATGCACAAACCGCAGTACACCGCAGTGCAATGCATGGCGGGATATGATCTCATCGGACCCGCCGTAGAGCGTATCACCCGCCAACGGATGACCGATATACGACATATGCACCCGGATTTGGTGTGTGCGTCCTGTGCGCGGCACGCAGGCAAGCAGGCTGTGCTGCGATCCAGCCGCCAGCACAGTATATTCCGTAAGGCTATACTTGCCCTGCTGCGTTACACAGCGCCCAATGATCGAGTCGCCGCGTCTGCCAATGGGTGCTTCGACCCGACCGTTTCCCAGCGGCAGGGACCCTTGCACAATGGCGAGATAACACTTTTGTGCGTTTGCCGCAAGAAGCGGCGCCGCAAAAGCATTCTGCGCACACAGTACAAGGCCGCTGGTGTTTTTATCGATTCGGTTTACCGGACGAAACACGCCGCTTTTCCCCTGGCTTTGCAGATAATAAATCCAGCCGTTTGCCAAGGTATGATCTGGATAATTCAACGTTGGATGAACCGCCAGTCCTGCAGGCTTGTCCAGCACAACGGCAAATTCATCTTCATAGGCAATGGAAATCGGGATAGGTTGCGGCGCCACACTGGTAGGCTGTTCCGGAGGCAGAGCAAAAGTAATGCGTTGCCCTGCACGAACCGGCTGATTTGTATGCAGCGGGATACCGTCTGCAAAGAAACCGTTTCCCTCATGCTTGACAGATTTAATCAGACCTGCCGTAACGCCGCAGGTGCGTAAAAAAAGCCCCAGGCGTTGGCCTTCGGCTTCAAGGGGCACGGTATAGCACAATTCCATGGCATCGTGCTCCTCCTTTTACACCCATATGTTGATATTATAACACAAAGCCTTGTGTGATGCAAACCCAATGTTTGGCACACCGGACAAAAAAACGGCACACCCTGCGTTAAGACGCTGTGGGTGTGCCGGAACGTTCAAGAAAAACGACTGGACCGTAAGCCGGGTTCTGTATCAAACGACGATCTATCTTGGCCTTGCGTCGCCGCAAGGCTCACGCCATCACCGGGACGCGCGAGGCTCCGCATAATGTCCCATACGGATGTTGCTTCAAGCAGGGTTTACATAGCCGCAAAGTCGCCAGTGCGCTGGTGAGCTCTTACCTCGCCTTTCCATCCTTACCGCACCGAAGTGCGGCGGTTTCTTTCTGTTGCACTATCCCTGGGGTCACCCCCGGCTGCCGTTAGCAGTTGCCATGCCTCTGTGAAGCCCGGACTTTCCTCAGGCGGTTCTTGCGAACCGTCCCGCCGCCGTATGTTCCACTCGTTTTCGGCTTAGTATAGCATAAATTCGCACCTTTGGCAAGTGGCTACAGCAGTAGCTGCAAAATCAGAAGGGTGGTCACCCCCGGCAGCCCCAGCACCACCGCAACAAAACCGGTAAAGTGGTTAAGCGGCAGTGAGATCCCGGTAACGGGTGCAAGAAGTGCCAGTACCGCCAGCGTGCCAAGCCCGCACAGAGCTCCCGCCAGAAGGGATCGAATCGGATGCCGTTGATGTGCAGCACAGCGCCCGATCACCAGCAGACAAATCCCCGCCGCACCCAGAAGCCACCAGTTTGTCATGGATCTGCACCTCCTGAACGCAGCGTGCGCAGCAATGCCCGACAGCGGCACATAAGTGCCGCGTGCTGATAGGTCAGTTGCTCGATATAGAATGGGTCCTGTGCCTCTTCAAAGGCCACCTCATTGGCGTGCAGCGCCTGCATAGCACTTTTTAATTCTGCCTGTACGGCGCGGCGCTCTTTTTCCTGGCGAGTCATTCGCTTAAACACAGGCTTCTCCCCCATCTCACAGCAAAATACAGATCAATCCATCGCAGCCTTCGTTGATGATGCGTTCCAGTGTCAGCTGTAAACGGTTGCGGGCTTCCTGCGGCATGTGCAGAAGCTTTGCCTGAACACCTTCGCTGACAAGCTCATTGAGACTTTTGCCGAAAATGTTGGTGCTCCACAGCTTGCCGGGATCTGTTTCAAAATCGGCCAAAAGGCTCTTGATCAGTTCCTCACCCTGCTGTTCGCTGCCCACCGTAGGCGACAACTCGGTATGGATATTGGCCCGCATGATATGCAGGCTCGGCGCACTGGCCGAAAGGCGAACACCATACTGACCACCCTGGCGCACGATTTCAGGCTCCTCCAGGGTCAACTCTTCGATGCCGGGCATCACAATGCCGTACCCGGTCGCCTCGACCTGATCCAGCGCGGATTTGATCTTATCATAGGCACGCTTAGCCCGCGCCAGGCTGACAACACAGGGCAGCAGGCTGGCTTCATCCACGATATCAAGCCCCGTTTGCTCCCCCAGGATCTTATAGAAGATATCCTGCGCGATGTTGGCTGTGATCCGCACGGTTCCCGTGGCCAGGTCCATCCCGGTCAAAGACGTGCTGACGATATACTCACAATCCAACTGCGGGCGTTTGCCGGCCACATCTGCCATCTTGCGGATGGTCCCGGCATATTCCAGCATCGCCGTATACACGGCATTTTGCAGCCAATGCCCGGATTCCAGCATCGTCACCCAGTTGGGCATAAACACGGCAATTTCCTGAACAGGAAATTCATACAGCAGCGTCTGCAGCAAGCGATCTACCGTTTCAGCCGTCATGGTCACGCAGTTGATGGGAAATACGGCATGATGATAGAGCTCTGCCATTTGGGCAGCCAACTGTTGGGCGGCGTCGGATTCCGGTTCGGCACAGTTGAGCAGAATGATATAGGGTTTACCGATGGCATCCAGCTCCTCAATGATCCGATGCTCCGCATCACAGTAGCCTTCCCGCGGCAGATCCGCCACCGAGCCATCGGTGGTAACCACCACCCCCACCGTCGCATGCTCCCGGATGACACGACGGGTCCCGGTTTCTGCGGCAAGATCAAACGGAACTTCGTGGTCAAACCAGGGGCTTTTGACAAGCCGCGGCGCATCGTTTTCCTCATGGCCGAGAGCGCCCTCCACCATATAGCCGACACAATCAATCAGACGCGCCCGAAAACTGCCGCCGCCGGACAGTTCAATGTTCACGGCCTTTTCCGGAATAAACTTGGGCTCGGTCGTCATGATGGTCCGGCCTGTAGCCGATTGTGGCAGCTCATCGTTGGCGCGTGCACGCTGCGCCTCGTTTTGAATGTGCGGCAAGAGCAGCAACTCTGAGAAACGTTTGATGAAGGTGCTTTTGCCACTGCGGACAGGCCCCACCACACCGAGGTAGATGTCCCCTCCCGTGCGCCGCGCAATGTTCTGGTAAATTTGTTCCTGGGTCACGGTCGTTCCTCCTTTACAGCGCCGCCGGAATCAGCAAACATGCCGTTTCCGTCGTAAGCTCCTGCGGCACTTTCCCATCGCTTTCTATGTGATTGGCTGCCACGAGATCCTTGGAGCGGGCGTGGTATCGCTTTGCGATATCGAAGACCCGCTCGCCCTCCTGTGCATAATACAGGTAGAGGGCCGGGCCGTCATTTCCTTCGGCGTATTCTTCGCCTAATTCCACCTCGCACAGCGCCTCACCGGCGACTGCCTGCAGCAAAAGGCCATTCACTTCGATTTCCAGTTCAACGCGAAGCTGTGCGCCATTTTTTCCGCTGGAAACTCTTGTGACGGATGCCTCTGCACATGCACAGGCGTCTGCGGGAATGCCCGGCCAGCTGCCCTCCGGCTGCCATACAAAGGCTTTATCGTAACAGGTCAGTTCACCGCGGGCATCGGCACAAAACACATGGGCCGTCCCCTTGCCGCACAGGCGAATCTGCTCTTTCCCCTCATGATCTTCCACTGCTGTGGGAACTGCCGCGCCCAGTGTGACAAAGCAGCCTTTTACCGTCACTTCCGGGTCCGGCAGGTCGTCTTCCAGTGTCACATTGACATGTCCTGCCAGGTCAGCCGTTTGATTGAGAAGCTTGCACGCCGTCTGGACGGTTTGGGTCTGGCAGATGGTGGAGTAGGCATCGGCCACCACCGTGCGGGTTGCTGTATGCCATACCTCAATGTGGAGTTTCCAGGTGATATTGAGATCAGCCTCGCCGCGCCCTTCTGATTCGGTCAGGGTGCAAGCCAGCACCTTTCCCCAGGCAATGCAGAGATCCTCCTCCGATGCACCGGGCATTTCCACAGTTTGCTGAACCGTGACCTCTTTTTGCCGTACTACAAGTTCCTCCGATTCCGGTGGCTGGTAACACACCTGCAGCTGCAGCGTGCCTTGTACACTGGCCTGACCAGTTTGCAGCGCAACGCTGCCCAACACAAAGGTGCCGCCAATGTCGAGTACCGACTCTCCCACCTCGGGCAAGGAAATCGTTGTCTCGGCAGTAAGTGTTTTTTCTTCCGCCGCAATCCGTTGCAGACCGCTCAGTTCCCGGGTTCTCTGCTCAATGCCGCAGTCGGCCAGCGAAGTCAACAGTTCACAGTCTTTGGTTGCCAGTACCGCACCACATAAAATGTACGCGCCACGCAGATCGATGCGATGCTCGCTGACTGCGCGGCAGTTGCAGTACTCAGGTTCTCCCCAGATCTGAGCAGGACCTTCGGCGTAGCTGCCGGAAGGAAGCTCGACCGACTTTTCGAAAGCAAATTTTTGCTCGGTACGATAAAGACGGCATCCCGGTTCGTCGCTTTGGTAGTAAACGGTACAGCGCAGATAGCCTTCGGTTTGCCAACGGCTGCCCGTCACACGGTTTTGCAGCACTACCGGCTCAATCAGGCATTTGACGATCTTGAACACCGCCGGCAGATAATCCGGAATCAGAATCTCGGTTTCCACCGGCAATTCCAGCCGTGTCTCCCACCGGCCCCCATACGTTGCTATGGTGTCTTTGAACACCTTGAGTTCCATGTTTGATTGCCCCTTTCCATGTATCGCTTGGTTGGCTGTCTGGTGCATGTATATGCGGTGGGGCAAAAAAATAATCCCTGCCTTTCGGCAGGGATTTAAAAGAAGTATTTTCAGACCTTGAATGCTGCACGAAGCAGCCAGCGCAATGCGCGCGGGCAACGGACAACAACCACATGCATAGCATACACCTCGCTTTCCAGCTGTGTGATGTATGCCATACTATGCAGTAACCGCCTATATGTGTTACCCGTCTGCGCGTGTCAATACCACAAGACCATGCCCGGTACGGCATTGCAGATGCGCTACCGGCGCTGTAAACTCATTGCTTGTACCCAGCGGATAATCAAGTTCCGACAAGGTCGCGTCCCGGAGCGGATAATAAACGCCCTCCATGGTAACGCCGGTCATCGGCGCCCCCAAGGCAAAGACGGACAGATACATCCAGTCTTTGTGTTCCAGATGCAGCGGCTGTTCCGGCAAAAGATAGTGCATCTCGCTCTTGGCATCGGCAAGGATAACCTTTACGCCATGCATTGCCAGATACAAGCCGGTGGACACGTTCGCAAACATATGTTCAATACGGGCGCCGCCCAAGGCCCCCAACAGAACGACTTCCTTATACCCATTTTCTACCAGCCATTTGGCTGCGAACTGGGTATCGGTATCATCTTTTACGTGGGGCAACACGATGGTCTGACGATCCGTCTGCGGCTGTGGAGCAGAATCGAAATCACCGACGATAAGATCAGGCCGGACGCCGAGTTTTGCGGCGTTACGATACCCGGCATCACAGGCAACAATAAAATCGCCCGGCTGAAGATATACGGACATTTCCGGTTCAACCGGTACCGCCGAAAATACCACAGCTCGTTTGTTCATCGTTCCCACTCTTTCCGGGCACTGGCTTCTTCATACATAGCCAGATAACTGGCATACCGGGTTTTGCTGATTTTTCCTTCATCTACAGCCTCACGGACTGCACAGCCCGTCTCGCTGCGATGGGAACATCCCGTAAAGCGGCATTGCCCGAAATACGGTTCAAATTCCGGGAAGGTATGCTGCAAATCCTCTTTGGGGATTCGGCACAGCTTTTGTGCCTCCAGGCTGGCAAAACCAGGCGTATCCGCCAGACGTCCGCCACAGACCTCGAAAATTTCTACCTCGCGTGTGGTATGCCGGCCACGGCCAAGCTTTTGGCTGATTTGACCGGTCTCGCGCTTGAGTTCCGGTGCCAGCGTATTCAGCAGCGTAGATTTCCCTACACCGGAGTTTCCGCAGAAAGCACACAGATGCCCCTGAATATAACCGCGGATGGTTTCCAGCCCTTCTCCGGTTTCATAATTCAGTTGAATCAGCGGAATGCCACTGGTAGCATAAGCGTGGGACAGCATATCTGCCGCTGCCAGGTCTGCCTTGGTCACCACCAGTACCGGCTGTACATCTTTATAGATGGCGGCCGCCGCCAATTCATCCAGCACCAGCGTACTGGGAACCGGCTGTGTTGTGCTGGCAACGATAAACAGCACATCGAGGTTTGCCACCGGAGGACGGATAAAGACGTTCTTGCGCGGCAAAATCTCATCGATCATGGTTTTGTCCGGTGAGAGCACCACGTTATCCCCCGCCACCGGTGAGATTCCACGCTTGCGGAAGATACCGCGAGCCTTACATTCGACGATGCCTTCTTCGGTACGGACGTAATAAAAACCGCCGATGCCTTTGGTGATATAGTTCATTGTTTCATGCATCATTACTTAGGATTGCCTTCCGCATCGCAAAGCTCGCCGTTTTCATTCCACATGGTACCGTCGGTACGCTGCGTAATCTGATGGCTGCCGTCAGAACTCCACCAGGTACTCTCCTTGATAGTGCCATCGCTGGGTGCCGGCGTTTCCACGGGCGTTTCCGGCACACCGGTAGAAACCACCAGCGTGATAATAGAGCTGATTCGTGCCTCCGAACCGGCCTGCGGCGTCTGGCTCAGCACCGTGCCGGCAGGCTCACTGCTGGCCTGTTCGATCACACGAACCGAGAAGTTCAAGACTTTCAGATCATTTTTGGCATCCTCCAGCGTCTTGCCGGTCACACTGGGCACAGGATTGGTTGTGCTCTTGACGGCACGGCTGACGTAGAGAATGACGGTAGAATTGCCCTCTACCGTTTCACCGGCAGCGGGGCTGGTGTAAATAACGGCGCCGTTAGCGACGGTATTGTCCTGCATGGGCTTTTGCAGAACATTCAGCCCCATATCCTTCAACGTCTGTTCGGCATCTGCCGCCACCATATTCTTGGTCTCGGGGATGGTAACATACTGAGTGCCCAGGCTGACCGTCAGCGTGATTTTCTGCCCCTCTTTTACAGTACGCCCCGCCTTGGGGCTCTGGCGGATGATCGTTCCCGCCGGATAGGTGGAGTTATACTCCTCGGCCTCCTGCAGTTTCAGCAGCGTATTGTAGTCCGATGCACGGTATTCATCCAGCGTCATACCCACAAAATTGATGATGGTTACATCATCGCGATTGGAGAACAGCAGGTTGCTGGAGTTGGTGAAAATCAGATAAATCAGGATGGCAGCACCAATGACAAAGGCCACCGCCATGCCGAAGAAAATGGGCAGAACAGAAAAAGGCTTTTTGCCTTTACTGGCCTTTTTGCTGGATTTGCTGCGTCCGGGGTTGTTGGTGCCGGCACGACGCGCATCACCGGTACGAATATTGCTGCCTTTAGCGCCGGGTTTGGTGCTGTTGACAACGCGATTGATGTTCTTTTGCGGATTGTCCTGCATATTTCTGTACTCATACTCAAAGCGTGCCGAAGGGTTACGCTTAAATTCTTCGATCGCATCCAGCATTTCCTGGGCGCTCTGATACCGTTTGGCGGGGTCTTTTTCCATCGCCTTCTCGGTGATCTGGCGCAGTCCTTCGGGCACATTGGGTGCAACCTGCGCCAGGGGTTTGGCTTTATCGGAAATCTGCATGATCGCAATGGATACAGCACCGTCGCCGTCAAACGGCAGCTTGCCGGAAAGCATCTCATACAGCATGACGCCTACCGAATAAATATCGGTGCGAGCATCCGTTTTGTCGCCCTTGGCCTGCTCGGGGCTGATATAGTGTACCGAGCCGATAGCCTTATCACTGACGGTCTGGCTTTGCGCGCGGGAGAAACGTGCAATACCAAAGTCCATCATCTTGATGGACCCATCTGCCAGCAACATGATATTCTGCGGCTTCACATCGCGGTGAATGATGCCTTTGGAATGCGCATGCTGCAAGGCCCCCAGAACCTGTGTGGCAAAGTGCACGGTTTCTTTCCAGGTCAAAGCACCCCCGCGCTGCTTCAAATACTCTTTCAGGGTGATGCCATCCACATATTCCATCACGATATACTGGAGTTTATCCGTAACCGAAACATCGTACACCTTGACAATGTTCGGATGATCCAGAATCGAAATCGCTTTGGATTCATTTTTGAACCGGCGGACGAGTTCCTCATTATCCAGGAATTCTTCTTTCAGTACTTTTACGGCTATGGCATTGCCTGTTTTTTCGTCAACACCACGGTACACGTTGGCCATACCGCCAACGCCGACCAGGCTTTGAATCAAATACCGGCCATCCAGTCGTCTCCCAATCAGATTATCCATTGTTGACCTCCGTTGTTTCCACGCCCATAAGCAAAACCGTAATATTGTCCTGACCGCCCGCCTGCAGTGCGCGGTCTACCAGAATACTGGTTGCATCAAAGAACGGAACCTCTTTCAGGATCCGTGCGATCTCACTGTCCGGGATCATATTGGTTAAACCGTCTGTACAGAGCAGAAGGATGTCCCCTGCTTCAATTTCACAGCGATTGTATTCCGGAACGATGTTGGCTGCCACGCCCAAGGCCCGGGTGATCAGGTTTTTCTGCGGGTGCAGAGATGCCTGTTCCCGGGTGATCTGCCCGCTGTCGACCAGCTGCTGTACCATGGAGTGATCTCGTGTAATCTGGCGAAGATTGCCCTCATGGTACAGGTAGGCTCGGGAGTCTCCGGCGTGGACTATATGCGCGTATCCGTTGCCCGCATAGGCACAAACGCCGGTGGTTCCCATCCCCAGCATCTCCGGATCAGAGGTCGCTTTGTCATACACCGCGCGATTGGTCACATCGAACCCGCGCATGATAAAGCTTTTTTCTCCGCCCGGCTGCAGCGTACGCATCTGGCGGGCAAAGTATTGCTGCATCGTATCGGTGGCAATGCGGGCCGCAATGCGTCCCCCGTTTACGCCACCCATACCATCACATACAATGCCCCAAGCGGTACCGCCCGCCAGTTGCTGCGCACAGTAATTATCCTGGTTTTCCTGGCGACAACTACCGATGTCGGTGATTGCGGCGATCTTCATTCAGGATGTTCCTTTCCGTGGTTTACTCTTTGCAGTAGTGCAGGATTGTTCCCGCCGTGTGCTGTCAGGTGGCAGCCTGCGCGTCCTCGCGCCGCAGCTGGCCACAAGCCGCACTGATATCCGTACCCAAACGGCGCCGTACCGTAGCGTTGACGCCAAGATGCTCCAGCTCCTGCTGGAAACGGCGCACATTGGCTTCATCGGTCGCCGAATACGGGCTGCCGTCCACCGGATTGATGGGGATCAGATTGACATGCGCCCCCATTCCCTGAATCAGGTGGGCCAGCTTATGGGCCATCTCTGAACTGTCATTGACGCCGCGCACCATGGAATACTCAAAGCTGATGCGGCGCCCCGTCTCTTTCTGATAACGGCGGCAGGCCGGGATCAATTCTTCCAGCGGGTACGCATCGTTGACCGGCATCATACTCGAACGCGTTGCATTATCCGGTGCATGCAGCGAGACAGAAAGCGTCAGTTGCAGATGCCGCTTGGCCAGCTCGTCGATTTTCGGCACCAACCCGCAGGTGGAAAGACTGATGTTGCGCATACCGATGTTGACACCCTCGGGACAGGAAATGATTTCAAGGAAATCCATCACATTTTTAAAGTTATGCAAGGGTTCCCCAATCCCCATCAGCACAATGTGAGAAACGCGCTCCCCGGAATCTTTTTGTGCTGTATAAATTTCACCGGCAATCTCGCCGGGGGTCAGGTCCCGCACACGCCCTGCCTGGGTGGATGCACAGAAACGGCATCCCATGGCACAACCCACCTGCGTGGAAACACAAACGGTGTTTCCATATTTATACCGCATCAGAACCGTTTCAATACAGTTCCCGTCTGCCAGTTGCAGAAGATATTTGACGGTACCGTCCTTGGATTGCTGGCGACGCCGAATGGTAGGCACCGCAATGGTGCACTGTTCTTCCAGAACCGCCAAAAGGGTTTTGGGCTGGTCTGTCATCTGGGTGAACTCCGTCACCAGTTTCTGGTGCAACCACTTAAAAATCTGTTTTGCACGAAACTTCGGCTGCCCCAGCCCCACGATATAGGCTGTCAGAGCATCCAGCGTAAGATCCGACAGACAGATTTTTTGTGTATCGCTCACGTGAGCTCCCCCTTTCCCATTCTATAGTATAAAACAAAATTATGTCGAAAGTTTTTCCAAAACGGCTACAAAAAAGCCGTCTGTCCCCGTTTTTTGCGGCAAAAACAGCGTTCCGCAGGCTTCCACCTGCATACCGGGCAAAAGAATTTCCGGCTTGACTACGTGAAATTCCGGGTTGTTTTTCAGGAAAAGCTGGATTTGCGCCTGGTTCTCCTGAAAATTGACTGTACAGGTAGAATACACCAAACGGCCGTTTTCGGCAAGAGAATCCGCGCCATTTTGCAAGATTTTTTGCTGGATGGCGCACAAATTCTCCATACCGTCCAAATCTTTATAACGGATGTCCGGCTTTTTGGCAATGACCCCCAGCCCGGAACAAGGCACATCACATAACACCCGATCGAACTTGCCCAGTGCAGGATTTGGAATCGTGGCATCATTCTGGATGGCTTTGGCACAGGTAATGCCACAGCGACGGAACGCTTTGCCTATGAGCGGTACCCGCGAAGAGACTGCCTCCCCGCTGACCAGCTCACCTGTATTCTGCATTTCCTGTGCCAGTGTCAGGCTTTTGCCACCCGGTGCCGCACAGAAATCCAGCACTCTTTGCCCGGGGTGCGCCTGCACGCACAGGGCAGCGAACTGACTTGCCAGCCCCTGCACATGATAAGTTCCTTTGGCAAAAGGCTCACCGGCAACCGGCGAACCCTGGAAATCCACCAAAAGCGCATGAGGCCAGGGCCCCTGCTCCACGGCATGGCCTTCCTGCTGTAATGCTTCCGTTAAGGCTTCATCCGTAGTTTTCAATGTGTTGACACGGATCACAGACTTGGGACGGTTGCGGAATGCCGCTGCCATGGCGAAAGCATCCTCGGCATACTGTTCATAGAACAGCTGTGCCACCGCAGGAGAAAGGCAATAGTAAGTCTGCAACCGTTCCAGCGGATCTGTAAACGATTGCTCCTGCACCGGCAGCTGCGCCGCGCGGCGCAACACCGCATTGACCATCCCCGAAGCGCTGGTCTTGCCCATGGCTTTGGTAAGCTTGACCGATTCATTGACAGCCGCCGGAAGCGGCACATCCATATACCGTGCCTGGGCCAGTCCCGCACGAAGAATGGCACGTACCGGCGCATCCAGTTTGGCTACCGGTTTCTTGCAGAAATGATTCAGCAAATAATCCAGCAGCGGCTGATATTCCAGTACCGTGTAAAAAATCCGCGCCGCAAACGCAGCATCGCGCGTTTCCAAAGGAGACGTACATTTTTTCAGTTCTGCATCCAGTACCAGATTGGCATACCCGGCCTGTTCCTGGTGCATCAACGCCTTGACGGCCAGACGGCGCGGCGTCACAGGCTGTCCCCCACTTTCAGGCGGCGCCCGGCTGCCCAGGCCGTACCGGCCATAGGCTTCCCGCCTTCCGGCGTTACCGTCAGCAGCTCCACTGCGCCATTTTCTGCCGCAATGGTCAATGGTTTAAGTGCCAAGACCGTTCCGGGGGCAGCACTGCGCGTTTCTTTGGCAATGTGGCATTCCAAAACTTTGATTCGCTTTCCGTCCTGTTCAAACCAGGCAACCGGCCAGGGGTTCATGCCGCGCACCCAGTTGTGGATATGCCCGGCATCCTGGGTGAAATCAAACCGTGCCATATCCTTATTGAGCGGCGGTGCCAGCGATGCCAGATCATGCTGCTGCGGCACAGGGGTCAGCTGACCGGCCTGGAGTTTTTCCAGTGCCGCCACCAATGTTTTGGCCCCCAGTGCGCTGACTCGGTCGAACAGCTGGCCGCTGGTTTCTTCCGGGTCAATCTCCACCGGTTCCACCATCAGCACATCGCCGGTATCCAGTCCCTCATCCAGCTGCATGATGGACACACCCGTACGTTCGTCGCCGTTGAGTACTGCCCACTGAATCGGTGCGGAACCGCGGTATTTCGGCAGCAGCGAAACATGCAGATTGATACAGCCATAGGGGGCAACGTGCAGAAGCTGCGGCGGAATAATGCAGCCATACGCCACCACCACAATAATATCCGGCGCCAGTTCCCGGATCACATCATCGGAGGAACCGTCACGCAGAGTACGCGGCTGATAAACCGGTATGCCGTGCTGCTCCGCCAACTGCTTGACCGGCGGCGCCGTCAAAATCTGCTTACGGCCTACAGGTTTATCCCGGCGGGTAAAAACTGCGCAGATCTCGTGTCCCGCTTCGATAAGGGCCTCAAGACTTTCAGCCGCAATATCAGGGGTGCCCATGAACAGGATTTTCATGCATTAGTCCTCGTTTTCTTCGGGGTAATCGTCCTCATAAAAATGGGTGGCCAGGTCCATAATCGTAACGCCGTCCAGATGGTTGTTCTCATGCTGGATGCAGCGCGCGAGCATGTCATCGGCTTCCATTTCAAACCATTCGCCGTGACGATCCTGGGCCTTCACCTTGACATGCTTGGCACGGGAAATGGCGCCATTATGTCCCGGGAAAGAAAGGCAGCCTTCATAAAGCTCCACCTTTTCGTCGCTGAGTTCCAGAATCTCAGGATTGATGAACTCAATAAACTTGTATTCGTAATTTTCGGGAACCTCTTCGGGCATATCCCGGTCATCCAGACAGATAAACAGACGGCGCATCATGCCGACCTGTGGACCGGCCAGACCCAGGCCATTGGCATCCAGCAGCGTTTCTTTCATATCGTCCAGCAAAACACCCAGACGATCATCAAATTTGGTTACGGGGCGGCAAACTTTTTTCAGGATCGGATCGCCGTCCTGAACGATGGTACGAAGTGCCATAAGGAAATTACCTCCAATAATGTTATAAATCTCCGTCGGAGTTGAAATCCAGGATCACGGAAGCTTTCTGCGGCAGTTTTTCCTTCGCGTATGCTTCCAATGTTTCCCGTAAAATCGCTCGGAACGCCGCATCGTTGCGACATTTAAGCGTGAGTTTGTATCGATATTTTCCGTTGAGCATCGTGATGCTCATCGGCGCGGGGCCAAGCAACCGAAGCGGCATTGTGGGATGCTCGGCTGCGCGCTCCGCCAGCAATGTGCCAAAGCGGTGCGCCGCCAACGCAACGGCGCCTTCCTGCGCGCCCACAAAACCAACAATGCAGAACGAGCAAAACGGCGGATACAGACCGAACTTGCGAAAAGCAATCTCTTCGCGGTAAAAAGATTCGTAATCCTGCTCAGCCGCCAACTGTAAAACGGGGTGTTCCGGCACCGTTGTCTGTATGAGGGCTCTGCCGGGCAGCGCAGCTCGCCCGCCACGGCCAATTACCTGGGTAACGAGGCTGAACACGTTTTCATAAGCACGGAACCCCTGCCCAAACAGAAGGGAGTCGATTCCCAGCACCCCGACCAGTGTGACCTTTTCAAAGTCAAGTCCTTTGGCAACCATCTGGGTGCCGAGCAGGATGTCGTATTCCTGCCTGCCAAATTGCGCAAGCATGGTTTCATGAGCGTTTTTCTGGCCCGTAGAATCCTGATCCATCCGCAAAATACGGGCATTGGGCAAAAGCTCTGCCAGTTCTTCCTCAACGCGCTGGGTACCGAAACCGCTGTAGTTGATCTTGCCGCCGCATTCAGGACAAATCTGCGGAAGCGGACGTACTGTATGGCCACAGTGATGACACATCAACGCCTGCTGCGGTTTATGATAAACAAGCGGCACGCTGCAGTTGGGGCATTTCAGCACATGGCCGCAGGTTGCACACATTCCCACCGTGTGATAGCCGCGGCGATTGAGCAAAAGAATGCTCTGCTCCCCGTTATCCAGGTTTTCCTGCAGTTCCCGGACCATCCGGGTGCTCACTTCCCGTGCATTTCCGGCGGCCATTTCGGCCCGCATATCGATAAAATCCACATGGGGCAGCGGACGTCCGCCGTAGCGCTTGGTGAGTGTCAGCAATTTGTACTTGCCGCTTTCCGCCGCATAATAGGTTTCGGTCAACGGCGTAGCCGATGCAAAAACCAGCAGCGAATTTTCCATAGCCGCACGCTTTTTGGCAACATCGTGCGCATCATACCGCGGTGTAGATTCGCTCTGGTAGGTATGTTCCTGCTCCTCATCGATAATGATCAGACCGATATTTTGCAGCGGTGAAAAAATGGCACTCCGGGTGCCGACCACAATATCCGCATTTCCCTGCTGGATCATGCGCCATTGCAGCAGTCGCTCGGTGTTATTAAGCGCCGAATGCTGTACCGCCAACCGGCTGCCAAACGTCGATTTCAGCCGCCGGATCATCTGCGGCGTCAAGCTGATTTCCGGCACGAGGACCAGCGCTGTACGCCCCAGTTCCAGGGTGCGCTCGATCAGCTTCAGAAACACAACCGTTTTACCGCTGCCGGTCACCCCGTGAAGCAGCGCCGCATGGGGGTTGCCATCTTCCAGATCCGGAAGCAACGCATCGTAGGCGCGCTGCTGTTCTTCTGCCAGGGTAATCGGCTGAGGGTCAAAGGGAATGTTGCCGAAAAGATCCAGTGCTTTATCCTGCTGGGCAACGGCAAGGACGCCCTTTTCACACAGCGTATCCAGCGTCGGCTTGGAAATGCCCACCTCGTCCAGCTGGTGGGCAGTCAGCGGCCCTGATAGCAGAGCCTGTACCGCTGCCAGCTGCCGGGGTCCCGGCTTGGGCTTCTGCGGCAGCTCCCCTACCAGCGTATACACACGCTCTGTCGAACGGCTGAGCCTGCTTTGCATGACAGGCTTGCCATTCACCACAGCCGCACGATATTGTGCACCGTAAGGAATAACCGCTTTTACCGCTTCAAACCAGGTGCAGAAGGTCCGCTCTTTCAGAAAGCGAACCAGTTCCAGCAGATCAGGCGTCAGTCTTGCTTGCTCAGGCGCAGCATCATGCAGCGTTTTCAGACGTTTGGGCGCAGTTTCCGCATCCACCTGCTCCACTTTGAGCACGACCGCCATCCGCGGTTTATCCCCCCGGCCAAACGGTACCAACACCATACTGCCGGGCCACACACCCCCTGCCAAGGAATCGGGGATCCGGTAAGAATACAGCTTGTCAAAGTGAATCGTTGCATTGTCGACCGCAACCTGAGCAATATCCAGTGTCATTCGTCCTTTCCGTGCTGCAGCCGGAACTGAATGATGGAGTAGAGGCTCTCCGCGCAGGTATCTACCTGCACATTGACAACGTGCTCATCGTAATCGACGGAGTTTGCAATTTCCGTCTTGGCACGCGTCAGGCGGCGCTGAATCGTCTCTTCATCCTCGGTACCGCGATTCCGCAGCCGGCGCTCCAGTTCTTCCATATCCGGCGGGAGTACGAAAATCGTGGTCGCGCCCGGGTACATCTTTTTGATGTTTCCTGCACCCTCGACCTCGATGACCAGAATCACCGCGATGCCGCGCTCCATACGGGTTTCGATTTCGCTGCGCAGCGTACCGTAATAGTTGCCGCAATACTGCGTATGCTCAACGATCTGGTCGTGTGCGAGGTGATCCTCGAAATCCGCCACCGTCATGAAATGGTAGTTGATGCCGTCTTTCTCCCCCTCACGCGGTGCACGCGTCGTCGCAGAGACCGTGTGCTGAATTTCCGGGTGTTTCTTCAAAAGACTGGCCACCACAGTGTCCTTGCCGGTACCGGACGGACCAGACACCACAAACAGATATTTTTCACCTTTCATATTTCCCTACCCCTTTTACTCTTCCTTTTCCTCTTGGATAAAGCGCCCGGTGACGCTATCCAGCGCAATGCCGGAAAGAATCACATGATCAGAATCCATAATCAGCACCGCCTGTGTCCGCCGCCCATAGGAGGCGTCGATCAAGGCCCCTTTTTCCCTGGCATCCTGCACTAACCGCTTGATGGGTGCTGAGTCCGGGCTGACAATGGCAATCACACGGTCGCCGTTTACCATGTTACCGAATCCGATGTTGATCAGCTTCATAGTACCCTCTTACTCGATGTTCTGAATCTGTTCACGGATTTTTTCGATCTCGGATTTAAGTTCAACCACAAGGCGCGTAATAGCCACATCCTGGCATTTGGAACCGATCGTATTGGACTCACGATTGAGTTCTTGTGTCAGGAAATCCAGCTTACGACCGATCGGCTCATTGAGTTCCAAAATCTCACGATACTGCGCCACATGGCTGTGCAGGCGTACAGTCTCTTCATCAATTGCAGTCTTATCTGCAAAGATGGCGGCCTCCGTCACCAGGCGAGCCTCATCGATGTTGCGGTCTCCCAGCAGTTCCTGCAAACGTGCGTACAGTTTGTCACTGTATGCCTGAACACGGCCGGCGCTGTTCTGCTCGATCTGTGCAACCAGGGATTCCACCGTGTTGAGACGGCTTGCCACATCTTCCTTGAGCTTTTCGCCTTCTGTGGCACGCATCGCCACAAAGGCTTCAATAGCCTGTTCGGCCACAGACTGCACGTCCTGCCAGAGCTCCTCTTCGTCCGTTGAGGCAGCAGTCTGCGTCAGCACATCCGGAAAACGCGCCAGCATCCCCGCAGTGACATCGTTCTTCAAATCCATCCGTTCCGACATCGCGTTGAGTGCCGCACGGTATCCCTGGGCCAACTGCCAGTTTACGGTGACAACCGTATCAGCTGCGGTTACGGTCTGAATGGAAAGATTCAATTCTACCTTGCCGCGGCTGACCTTGGATGCCACCAGCTTTTTGAGTTTGTCCTCCAGAAAAGCGCAGGAGCGCGGCAAGCGGGAAGAATACTCAAAAAAGCGCGCATTCACGCTGCGCAGCTCCACCTTGATATCCCGTCCATGCAGCAAAGCACCCGCACGGCCATAGCCTGTCATGCTTAAAACCATATCCTACACCTCAAGACTGTGTTTTTTGTTCCGGTCGCACAAAAACATATATTGTATATTGTACTATTTTTACAGCCAAGATGCAAGGCAGAAGCCGATGTTTCCCCTGCTTTTAAGGTGATTTTTTACACGCACAACAGAAAACCGCCCCCGCAAGGAGCGGGAGCGGTTAAATTCTATTAAACGGGATGAGATTTGTTCTTGTAGTCAGCGTGCAGTGCATCAACGCCCTGCAGGCGGGCATTACGCTTTTCGAAGAACTTCGGCGCGACCTGCGGGAACATGGCGTAGGTCAGCACGTCTTCTTCCTGAATGGCATACTTGGAAGCCTCGGCCTTCAGCTTGTCCATCTCGGGCTCCAGCGTGTCGGCAAAGCGGCAGGTAATGGGCTCTTCGCCCTTCAGGATAAAGTCGCTGAATTCCTTCTTGATGGGAGCGGGCGTCTTGCCGTAATCACCATGGACCAGGCCCTTGAACTCCTTGGTAACCATCTTGTAGCGTTCGCCCAGGATGACGTTAAAGACAGCCTGCGTACCAACGATCTGGCTGGTAGGCGTAACGAGCGGCGGATAACCGGCATCCTCACGCACACGCGGGATCTCGGCGAGCACTTCGTCCAGCTTGTCTTCCTTGCCCGCGTCCTTCAACTGCTTCAGCATGTTGGAGAACATGCCGCCCGGAACCTGATAGAGCAGCGTGTTGGCATCGACGCCCAAAGACTTCGGGCTGATCTGGCCATTGGCGATGTACTTTTCGCGCAGCTTTGCAAAGTAAGCACGAACGACATTGAGCTGGTTGAGGTCCAGGCCGGTGTCGTAGTCGGTGCCCTGCAGAGCGGCAACCAGGCTCTCGGTGGGCATATGAGAAGTGCCCAGGGCCAGGGGGCTCATGGCGGTATCAATGATATCCGCACCGGCCTCAATGCCCTTCAGGATGGACATGGAAGCCAGACCGGCCGTGTAATGGCTGTGGATGTCCACAGGAATCTTTACGGTGGACTTCAGCTCTTTGACCAGGTCATAGCAGGTGTAGGGCTTGAGCAGGCCCGCCATGTCCTTGATGCAGATGGAATCAGCGCCCATCTCCTCCAGGGTCTTGGCGTATTGGGCGAAATACTCATTGTTATGTACCGGGCTCAGCGTGTAGCTGATGCAGGCCTGTACATGGGCGCCTTCCTTGTTGGCAGCCTTGATGGCAGTCTGCAGGTTGCGCGGATCATTCAGGGCGTCAAATATACGAATGACGTCGATACCGTTGGCCACAGACTTCTGTACAAAATACTCGACAGCGTCATCGGCATACGGACGATAGCCCAGCATGTTCTGGCCGCGGAACAGCATCTGCAGCTTCTGGTGGGGCAGTTCCTTGCGCAGGATGCGCAGACGCTCCCAAGGGTCCTCGTCCAAGAAGCGGATGCAGGAGTCGAACGTAGCGCCGCCCCAGCACTCAACGGAGAAATACGGGATCTTGTCCATTTCGGGCAGGATGGGGCGCATCTCGTCCATGGTCATACGGGTGGCCAGCAGAGACTGATGGGCGTCACGCAGGACGACCTCAGTAATCTTAATGGGTTTCTTAGCCAATGTGATTCACCCGGCCTTTCTATTAGTTCATGGTGATGAGCAGGTCGCCGGAGTTGACAACGTCGCCCTTGCGCACATTGACGCTGGCAATGGTGCCGTCCTGCGGAGCGCTGATCTCGTTCTCCATCTTCATGGCCTCGAGGATCAGCAGGGTGTCGCCAGCCTTGACGGAGTCACCGGCCTTGACCTTGACATCCAGGATATTGCCGGGCATGGGAGCCGTGACGGAGACGGCACCGGCGGCACCGGCAGGAGCGGCAGCAGGT
>OGWU01000091.1_pt1 | contig 50581 bp, 44 predicted proteins | sample 1576071 | NCBI WGS metagenome assembly OGWU01 (sample SAMEA3541582, study PRJEB24748) | human gut metagenome | biome: human gut; feature: human-associated habitat; material: faeces | place: China | collected 2012
GACTACCCTAGTTATTGGGACTAGGGTGTCACCAACTCTTTTTGTCCTATAACCCAAAGAAAAGCTCCGGCGATGCTCGGAGCTTTTTATACAACTTTTAAATTATTACATTCTGAGGGTTCCCTTCTAGCCAACATTTGATATTTTCGGCTACTATGTCTGCACGTTTTTCAAAGGCTTGGTGACTGGCAAATGCTATGTGAGGTGTCATCAGTGTGTTTGGGGCCGCCAGCAGGGGTTCCTCTGCGGGGAGTGGAGGTTCGCAGTTGAATACGTCCACTCCGGCCGCTGCGATGGTGCCGTTTTTGAGAGCGGCGGCCAGGGCGGCGGAGTCGACTACAGGTCCGCGAGAGGTATTTATTAGGATGGCCTCTGGTTTCATAAGTTCTAGCTGTTCTTTGCCTATTAGGCCTGTGGTTTCAGGAGTTTGAGGAACATGCAAAGAAACTATATCTGAGTTTTTCAGGAGTTCTTCCATTGTAACGAATTCTACATCGGGAAGGTCTTTTTTTGTGCGGCTGTAGGCGATAACCTTACATCCGAAGGCGTTAGCTATCTTTGCAACCCTGGTGCCTATTGCACCGGTTCCTATGATTCCAAAGGTCTTTCCGTCAAGTTCAAAGCCTACAAGACCATCCTTTGTGCCACCGTTTCTTGCTTTATCCTGACATGGGATTATATTGCGTGCCAAAGAGATGACCATTGCAAATACTATATCTGCTACGGCGGAAGTGGAATAGCCTGCGCAGTTGCAGACAGTAATTCCTTTTTCGCGGCAGTAGTCAATGTCCACATGATCGACACCGGTAAAGGCAACACATACCATCTTAAGAGATGGACAGCTTTCCATTACATCTTTTCCATATTTGAAATTGGATAGTACAACGATGTCCGCATCCCTACTTCTTTCAATAAGGGTGTCAGTATCTTCCTGTCTATCCTTGTAATATATTATTTCGTGCTTAGTTTCATCAATAACAGAAGATATTTTTTCCTTTAGAAGTTCCTCTGAAATACCTAGGGGTTCAAGAAATACAATTTTCATATGAATATCCTTTCACAGCTAATCAGTCTATATCCTTAAAATGAAAGCTTTTTTTACCAGATGCATAGTCGCCTACAATTTGGCCGTTACCAGCAAGCTTATATTTGTATGTAACAAGTCCGTCAAGACCTACAGGGCCTCTAGCATGGAGTTTACCAGTGCTTATTCCAACCTCTGCGCCAAAGCCATATCTGAAACCGTCAGCAAATCTTGTTGAGCAGTTCCAGTACACGCCTGCGGAATCCACATATCGCATAAATTCATCTGCCTTTGCCGCATCCGTAGTGATTATACAGTCAGTGTGATGGGAGCCGTTAGCATTTATGCTTTTGATAGCTTCTTGAAGGTCTGAAACCTTTTTTACGGTCATAATCCAATCGAGGTACTCTTTATTGAAATCTCCTTCTCTAAGCTCAATTTTGTCTGTTATACGGGAAACTAAGTTGTCATATATCTTTTCGTTGACAAGGAGAGTTTCCACGGCGTTACATGCTGCTGCATATTGAGTCTTTGAGTCTTCAATAATCTTAAGAGCCATATCAATATCGGCATCCTCTGCAACATAAATATGGCAGATACCGTCGGCATGTCCCATTACAGGAATCTTGGAATTTGCCATTATATACTGAACAAATTCGTTAGAACCCCTTGGGATAATAAGGTCGATATAATCATGACAGCCTAGAAGTTCGGCGATGCCAGCCCTGTCTTCCACAAGGGTGAGGAAATGTTCTGGGAGTCCTGCTTCAACACCTGCTTTGTGTATTGTATCAAAGAGTATTCTGTTTGTATGAGCAGCTTCGCTTCCGCCCTTTAAGATAGCACAGTTACCGCTTTTTACGCAGAGGGATGAAATCTGTACTAGAGCATCAGGGCGAGATTCAAATATAACACCTATAACGCCTATGGCACATGTTATTTTTGTCAAAACCAAATTTTCGTCCAGTTGACGCTTTAAAAGTATTTTATTTAAAGGATCCTCGAGACCGATTAGGTCGCGAATCCCCTGAACGCATGAGCTCAGCTTGGACTCGTCAAATTTTAACCTTGCCAGTATAGGTGCTGTGGTTTCGGCTTTAACGGCGTTATCAAGATCCTCTTTGTTTGCTTTAAATATTGCATCCTTTGAAGACTCAAGAGCTTCTGCTATCTTCATAAGGGCATTATTTCTGGCTTTAGTATCAAGGGCTGAAAGCCATGAGCTATCTTTTTTAGTTAATTGAGCCTGTTTAACATAATCCATTTTCTAATATCCTTTCAGTTATGATTTTTCCAAGAGTGGCAAGAGCATGATAATTGATATTGCCCTCTTGGTAGAGTATAAGGTAATGTCTGATAAGACTTCCGCAGTTTTCGAATCGGGAAGGCGAAAAGCCAATATCATTGATATCTGCGAAAACTATTGGTTTTTCCTGTATGAGTCTTAAGCTGATATTTAATGAACCCTTGGAATAGTCCACATAAATACCGTTTTCATCATCATACGCTTTATAAGCTATGTTATAGCCCTTTAAAGAAGCTGTAACATGAAGTTTATCCTTTTTTAATGCTATGTTGCATATCCGTGCATTGGAGTTTAAAGGAAAGCCTATGGTACACATTGCCTGATGAACATCACATTGAGACAACGCCTTTAAAAGTCTGTAAAGCTGCTTTACATCATCGGCATTATGCAGAAGGATTTTTCTTTCGCATTCTGGGTCTCTGTCCAGAAGGTACGAGGCATAAAGCTCTACGCTAAGACCTCCGTCTATTTCATCGGCTCGTTCCTGCCACAGGCCCATATAGCTTTCCACAGTCTTTTGCTTAAGATTAGGTGTAAATCTGCCTATATCCGAAAAGTTGCGTATAACCTTATACATATCAAGGTTATAAGGCATATCGGTTTCTGGGATTCCTAACTTGCGCATACGCTTTTCAAGAAACGGAATATCAAAGGAGATGCCGTTGTAAGTGATTATATAATCGAGTTTGTTTAATATATCCAAAGTTTGTTCGATTACAAGAGCTTCATCATCGAGACTTTCTGCGAAAATTTGTCTGCACAAAAATCTGCCGTCTTCCCGGGGAATCACGAAGCCGGATAATATGAGGGCACTGTTTTTCGGACTTAAACCTGTGGTTTCGATGTCAAAAACTGCACCTTTCTTCCCTGCAAAATAAAAATCAAAGGGAATATGTTTGAATTTGTCTTCCGTATATATCTCATCCACTATTTTCATGTTTATATTCTAACACAGAAATGTTATAATTGTGGCATATTTATGCGAAGGAGAACGAAAATGAGCGCTATAAGCGAAGTACTTAAAAACAGCAGAAAAATCGTTGTAAAACTTGGAAGTCATGTCCTTTCCACAGAGGACGGAATGCCTGACAGAGAGGCAATTGCCAATATAGTTGAACAGATTGCTTCCCTTAAAAAATCAGGAAAACAGATTATAATTGTTTCCAGCGGAGCGGGCATATGCGGAGTAGGAGCCATAAATAAGTGGAGCCGCAGAAAGGATATGAACTATAAACAGGCGCTTTGTGCCATAGGTCAGGTGGAATTGATGATGGCATATAAGGAGTTTTTTGCCCAATATGATATTCATGTGGCACAGATTCTTTTGACTAGAGATGACTTTTCCAACAGCGAAAGAGAGCTGCATATAAGAAATACACTCTTTACGCTGATTGACGAGGGAGTTGTACCTGTTATAAATGAAAATGACAGCGTTAGCGTAGAGGAAATCAAAATCGGTGATAACGATAATCTCAGCGCCCTTACAGGAAATCTGTGGAATGCAGATGCGCTGGTTATACTAAGTGACATTGATGGAGTATTTGATAAGGATCCGAAAAAACATAAGGATGCAAAGTTGATAACAGAGGTTCGCGATATTGATGCTCTTATGGAAAAAATAGAAACCGGCGGAGTTGGCTCCTTTGGAACAGGAGGTATAGTGACTAAGCTGGAAGCAGCAAAGAGAGCCGGCGAGTATGGTATACCTACCATACTTCTCAACGGAATGAAGAAAGACGCTATAATTGAGGCGGAAAAGGATATGAGAGAAGGTACGGCCTTCCTTTGGGATTAGTATTGCTGCGAAATGATAGTGATTATTAAAGAAGAAGGTGCAAAATGACATTTGAAGAAAAGACGGTATCATCAGAAAGCATATATAAGGGAGCAATACTTAATCTAAGAAGGGATAAGGTAACTGTGAGCGGCGGCGGTTATTCCTATAGGGAAATCGTGGAACATAACGGTGGAGCTGTGGCCGTGGCACTGACCGATGACGGAAATGTGGTTTTGGTAAAACAGTTCAGAAAACCAATGGAAAAAGTGGTGACTGAACTTCCTGCAGGAAAGATCGAAAAGGGAGAAGACCCTCTTGAAACCATGAAAAGAGAACTCAAGGAGGAAACCGGATATACAGCTTCTCATCTTAAACTCATGGCAGAATTTAACCCTTCGGTGGGGTATACAAACGAGACTCTTTACATATATCTTGCGACGGGACTTGTTCCGGGAAAGCCGCAGCCTGATGAGCATGAGGCGTTGGAAATAAAGAAAATTCCTTTAGATGATGCCATACAAATGGTGGTTAATGGAGAAATTACAGACGGCAAGACTATGACTGGACTGCTTTTGACAAAATATTTTCTTTGATATAAAATTTATTGTAAACCAACTGCGTAAATAGCAGTTAATAAAATATAAAGCTATCGGGGTGAATTAAATGCGTACTGACAGATTTATGGATTATCTGCGTAACGAAAAGAAAATGTCGGAAAACTCGCTGGAAGCTTACAGGCGCGATGTGGAGGATTTTGACAGATATTGTGCTTCAAAGGGTAAGGATGATCTAATTGAAGTAAATAATGCCGATGTAGTGGCATATCTTATGGAGCTGCGCAATAATGGTAAGTCGGCGGCGACTGTTAACAGAAAACTGGCTTCAATCAGAGCTCTTTACAAATATTTTGTTGAAAAGGGGATGAAAGATTCAAATCCTACAACAAATATTAAATCCCCGAGAATAGAGCGAAAGACTGTGGAGTATCTGACCGTGGAGGAGGTGGAAAGGCTTCTTTCATCTCCCGATAATACCATGAAGGGTAAAAGAGACAGAGCTATACTTGAAATCCTTTATGCTACCGGCGTCAGAGTAAATGAACTCATTGCAGCAAATGTGGAGGATGTTAACCTGAGAATAGGTTTTTTTGCGTGTCCAGGAGAAACAGGAAGGGCAAGGATCGTACCTTTAGGTCGACATGCAAGGGAAGCTGCTGAAGATTATCTGGAAAATGCAAGGGATATGTTCGTAAAAAGCAACAGAGCTGAAAGGGTATTGTTTGTAAATTATTACGGAAAGAGAATGACCAGGCAAGGACTTTGGAAGCTTTTAAAGACTTACGGAAAAAAGGCGGGCCTTGAGGATAGAATTACACCTCATATCTTAAGAAATTCCTTTGCGGTGCATATGGTTCAGAATGGAGCGGATTTAAAGTCGTTACAGGAACTTTTGGGACATGAGGATATATCCGCTACACAGATATATCTTTCCGTTACTAAGAACAGAATTAAGGACATATACGATAGAACTCATCCGAGGGCATAGGAAAGGAAGAAAGGGTTATTAAATGCAGATTAGTGTAATCTGGCTATGCGGTATAATGTATCTTCTTGCGTTTGTGATTACGCTGATACTTGTGCCCTTTAGCATAAAACTTGCGCATAAAACAGGTGCAATAGATATACCGAAGGACGAACGAAGGGTTCACAAAAAACCGATTCCGAGAATCGGCGGAGTGGCGATTTTTGCAGGAGTCACAGTGGCTCTGATAATTGCCATGTTATCCGGATTGTTCAGGCCGGGTGCAGTGGACAGAGTCAGCGGCATGGCTTTCCTAGACTGGGACGGTCATTTTTTAACTGACGGAAAGATAAGCCAGACAGCTGGTGTTATCCTTGGAGGAACACTTGTATTTATCGTCGGTTTTGTGGACGATCTTAAGGGGATGAAGCCAAAAGTAAAACTTTTGTGGCAGATTATTGCGGCAAGCTTTGTATTTGCTTTCGGTGTAAGAATAAAATTTATTTCATTTTTCTTTGACGATAACATTACCACTTTCTCATTTGTATTATGTTATCTGATAACGGTTATATGGATTGTGGCAATAACAAATACCATAAACTTGGTGGACGGTCTTGACGGACTTGCTGCCGGTGTTGTGGCTATAGCTTCTCTCTGTATAGCCTATGTGGGATATATATTCGGATTTTACATAGGAGCATTTCCGATGTTGGCCATTGCCGGAGCAGCTTTAGGATTCCTTCCGTATAACTTTTATCCCGCAAGGACTTTTATGGGAGACTGTGGTTCGCAATACTTAGGATTTGTGCTGGCATGCTTTTCGATACTTGGTACGGTAAAGAGTGCGACTATCGTTGCAGTGCTGATACCGAGCCTTGCACTTCTACTGCCAGTGATTGATACTCTGCTAGCTATAATACGCAGAGCAATCAGCGGTAAATCAATTATGGAAGCGGATAAAAATCATCTGCATCACAGACTTTTGAGGGCAGGTATGGGACAGAGAAGAACGGTGCTTTGCATATACGGAATGTGCGGAGTTATGGGAGTTGCTTCTGTACTTTTAAGCAGAGATTTATTTGTGGAAACCCTTGGCCTTTTGGCAGTAGCTTTTCTGTATATTTATATTGTACTTACTGATCCTCACAAGACAGCACCACATTTAAAGCAGGATGAGCTGGCAGAGGATGCAAAAAAGGCAGAAAAAGCAAAAAAACATGAGGAATAGAATAAAAATCTCTTGTAATGGAAATACTGATATGATAAACTAATTTGGTCAGTACGGACGGTCCTCTGAACACACAATGTGTCAAGAACGTCTTTGAGGAGAGGAGGAAATACCGATGGATATTTTGACAGCGATAACAGACGAATATAAGAAATCTGATATACCTTCATTTAACGTGGGTGATACTGTAAAGGTCCATGTAAAGATAAAGGAAGGCTCTAGAGAGAGAATCCAGATTTTTGAAGGATTTGTTCTGAAAAAACAGAACGGCGGCATATCCGAAACATTCACAGTACGAAGAATTGCTTCCGGAGTCGGCGTGGAAAAAACTTTCCCTATTCATTCGCCAAAAATCGACAAGATCGAAGTGGTTAGAAAAGGTAAGGTAAGAAGAGCTAAGCTCAATTACATGCGCGAAAGAACAGGAAAAGCCGCTAAGATTAAAGCTGCTAACGAAGAGTAAGACAAGAAGAAAAAGGGGCCTGACGGGCTCCTTTATTTTTACGGAGGAAGACAAATGCTTGGGACTATAAACTGGTATCCGGGCCATATGAAGAAAACCCGGGAACTCATAAAGGATAATCTCAAGATGGTCGATGCGGTCATAGAAGTTATAGATGCACGCATTCCCCTTTCCAGCAGAAATCCTATAATCGATGAAATGGTTGGAGGTAAAACCAGAGTAATCATTATGAATAAAAGCGATTTGGCTGATGAAGCAGCCAGTGAAAAATGGATCAATTATTTCTCTAAAGGAAATGATAAGGCTATATGCGTTGACTGTATGAGTGGCAACGGCATAAAAAAATTGATGAGTGTGCTGGCTGATATTCAAGAAAAGCGTAACAGTGAAAGATCTGTAAAAAGAAATCTGAGGCTGATGATTGTCGGTGTACCAAATGTGGGCAAATCATCACTTATAAACAGACTTACAGGTAAAAAAAGCGCCAAAACCGGTGATAGACCGGGAGTTACTCGAGGTAAGCAGTGGCTGACATTAAAAAATGGTATGCAGCTTTTGGATACCCCGGGTATACTGTGGCCTAAATTTGAAGACCCGAAGGCGGGTATAGATTTAGCCTTTTGCGGTTCCATAAGGGATGAAATCTTACCGGTTGAAGAACTGGCTCTTGAGCTTATAAAATGGCTTCAGGAAAAATATCCTCAATTGCTAATGGAGAGATATAAGCTGGATGAACTTGGTGAGACGCCGTTGGATTCCATGGAATTGATAGCAGCTAAAAGAGGCTTTATCATGTCGGGAAAGAGAATTGATTACGAAAGAACTGCACGTACAGTGCTAGATGAATTCCGATCTGGAAAGATAGGTAAAATCACCTTGGAGGTAGCTCCTTGAAAAGAGAGGAAAAATATAAGCTGCGTTTTGATGAAATGAGTAAAATTGAAAAGCAGCTTAAAGAAGAAGGATACAGCATGATTGCCGGTGTGGACGAAGTAGGTAGAGGCCCTTTGGCAGGGCCGGTGGTTGCAGCGGCGGTGGTACTTTCCGATGATTTTGATCTTATAGAGATAAATGATTCAAAAAAGCTCAGCGAAAAAAAGAGAGAGGAACTCTTTCCGCTGATAAAGGAAAAATCTGTAGCCTACGCGATAGGAATGGTTTCTCAGGAAATAATCGATGAGATTAACATTTTGGAAGCTACAAAAATGGCCATGAGAGGCGCAGTGTTAAATCTTAATGAAAAGCTTAAAGAAAAGAGCATCGGCGAGATTGATATGCTTCTTATAGATGCTCTGACACTGGATAATATGCCTATGGAACAGAAAGGTATAATAAAGGGCGATGCTAAAAGCATCTCCATTGCGGCAGCTTCAGTGCTGGCAAAGGTGACAAGAGACAGATTGATGATGGAATATGACAGCGAATATCCGGGATACGGGTTCGCTTCAAATAAAGGATACGGGACAAAAGCCCATTATGAGGGAATAGAAAAGCAGGGAATATGTCCTATACATAGAAGGAGTTTTTTAAAAAAGAGAGGTCAGCGATGAGAATAAGCGAAATACTTAAGGAAAAAAGAAGCTTTTCCTTTGAATTCTTTCCACCAAAACTGGATCAGCCAATGGAACCGCTGATGGATACCATAGATCATCTTGAAAGGTTCAAGCCTGATTTTGTAAGCGTGACATACGGAGCAGGTGGTACAAATAAGGGAAGAAATAACGAAGTGTGCATCAATATCCTCGAGAGGGGAATAACTCTGATGTCTCACTTTACATGCATAGGAAACAGCAGAGAAGATGTTCGTGAGAGAGTAACTAGATATGTCAATATGGGAGCGGAAAACATACTGGCTTTAAGAGGTGACCTCCCTGAAGGATGGACAGGTACAGGCGGATATTATACTCACGGAAACGACCTTATTGCCGCTATAGCTGAGCATTTTCCACAGCTATGCATCGCAGGCTCATGCTATCCTGAAAAGCATATTGAAGCTCCTGACTTCGCCAGCGATATAGCATTTTTGAAGAGCAAGCAGGACAACGGTGCGGAGTTTTTTGTAACTCAGCTTTGCTTTGATATGGAAGCCTTTGAAAGATTTTTGGATATGGCTAGAAAAGCAGGGGTTACAGCGCCAATAGTTGTTGGTCTTATGCCTGTGTTAAATAAAAACGGTGTTATTAAAATGACATCCTCAAACGGATGCGCCATACCACCGGAGCTTCAGGCTCTAATTGATAAATACGGAGATAATCCGGATGAATTCAGAAAGGCAGGAAAGGAATACACTAAGGACCTTATATACAGATACCTTAATACTGATATTGCAGGTATTCATATGTACACACTCAATAAATACAAAGACATATCCGAAATCATCGATGATACGGGCATAGCAAATGCATAGAAAAGGCAATTGACAATATTCAGTAACTGAGATAGAATCGGATATATCATAATAATCGCTGCGATTACTGACGGGTTATTGTGGAGTACCACAGGGGAATCGCAGTTTGTAAAAAGTCGACCGTCTGGGCATTATTACTTATGTAATAGTGCCCTTTTATATTATAATAATTATGATGTTATAGTGATGGAACAAAGGAGGAACTCAAATGACTTTTAAGTCTGATATTCAGATCGCACAGGAAAATACACCTGAAAAAATAACTGTGATTGCTGAAAAAGCCGGCATTGATGAAAAATATGTGGAGCTTTACGGTAATTACAAAGCAAAAATAGACTATAATCTGCTCAGCGAAAAGAAAGATGCCAAGGATGGTAAGCTGATTCTTGTTACCGCGATGACACCAACTCCTGCAGGAGAAGGTAAAACCACTACAACAGTTGGTCTTGCTGACGGTATGCAGAAAATAGGAAAGAATGTGCTTGTAGCATTAAGAGAACCATCTTTAGGTCCTGTATTTGGTATCAAAGGCGGAGCTGCCGGCGGTGGATACGCACAGATTGTTCCGATGGAAGATATTAACCTTCACTTTACAGGAGATATGCATGCCATAGGAGCTGCCAACAACCTTCTTGCGGCTATGTTGGATAATCACATTCAGCAGGGTAACGAGCTGGATATCGATGTGAGAAATATCACATGGAAGAGATGTGTTGATATGAACGACAGGCAGCTGAGAAATATCACAGACGGACTTGGAGGAAAAGCCAACGGTGTTCCTAGAGAAGACGGCTTTGATATTACCGTTGCCAGTGAAATAATGGCTATTTTATGCCTTGCTTCTGATATAGACGATCTTAAAGCAAGACTTGCTAGAATAGTTGTGGGGTATAACAGAAGTGGCGAACCTGTAACAGCAGGAGATATTAAGGCGCAGGGTGCTATGGCTGCACTTCTTAAGGACGCGCTTAAGCCAAATCTGGTGCAGACTCTTGAGCATACTCCTGCCTTCGTACACGGAGGACCGTTTGCCAATATAGCTCACGGTTGTAACTCAATAATGGCTACAAGAATGGCTCTTAAAATGGCAGATTATGTGGTTACAGAAGCAGGATTTGCTTCAGATCTAGGTGCTGAAAAATTCTTGGATATAAAGTGCAGAGTAGCAGGTCTTAAGCCTTCTGCAGTTGTGGTTGTAGCAACTGTAAGATCCCTTAAGCATCACGGTGGTGTGGCTAAGGATAAGCTCAATGAGGAAAATCTTGAAGCTCTTGAAAAGGGTCTTCCTAACCTGCTTCAGCATGTGGAAAACATGACACAGGTATATAAGCTTCCATGCGTAGTCGCCATAAATGCATTCCCTACAGATACAAAGGCTGAATTGGATATGGTTGAAGCTAAATGTAAGGAACTGGGCGTAAATGTTGCTCTGTCCGAAGTTTGGGCAAAGGGCGGAGATGGCGGAATCGAGCTGGCAGAGGAAGTTATAAGACTTTGTGAAAAGGATAATGATTTTACTTTCTCCTATGAAACTGAAATGTCCATAGAAGAAAAGATAAATGCCATTGCAAAGAAAATTTACAGGGCTGACGGCGTAATATTTACACCTGCAGCTAAAAAGGAAATCGCGCAGCTTGAAAAACTGGGATTTGGAAATCTGCCTATTTGCGTTGCAAAGACACAGTACAGCTTCTCAGATAATCCTGACCTGAAGGGAGCACCTAAGGGATTTGAGATAACTGTTAAAAAGGTCAAGGTATCTGCTGGAGCAGGCTTTATTGTGGCTCTTACTGGTGATATAATGACTATGCCGGGACTACCAAAGGTGCCGGCAGCCGAAAAGATTGATGTGGACAGCACAGGAAAGATTTCTGGACTGTTCTAAATCCAGGCACAAAATATCAACAGAACGGAGAAGTATTAATGACTGAATTGCTGACAGGAAAAGAAGTTGCAACATCTATTACCGAAGGGTTGGTAAAAAGGTGTGCTGACCTTAAGGCTAAAGGAAAAGTACCGACGCTTGCCATAGTGAGAGTGGGAGAAGATCCTGCAGATATGGCATATGAGAGGGGTGCGGGAAACAGAGCCGCAAAGGTAGGAGTAGAAGTATTGAAGCTGGCATTGCCGGAGGATACTGACACTGAAGCTTTGATTAAAAAAATAGATAAGCTTAATGCAGATGATGATGTGGATGGCATCTTGGTGCTTAGACCTCTTCCATCGCATATAGACGATGATGCTGTCAGAAACGTCGTCGCAGAGAAAAAAGATGTGGATGGTATAGGCGACAGAGCCATGGCTGGAGTTTATTCAGGAAAGAAAATCGGCTATCCACCATGTACGGCTGAAGCCTGTATGGAAATTTTAAAATACTACGGCGTAGAGCTTAAGGGCAAGAGAGCTGTTGTTATAGGAAGGAGCCTTGTTATAGGCAGACCTGTGGCGATGATGCTCATGGCAAAGCACGCTACCATAACAATATGTCATACAAGAACCGAGGAAATGAATAAAGTTGCTAAGGAAGCAGATGTGCTTATAGCAGCTGCAGGAAAAGCTAAGGCTGTGACCGAGGATTTTGTAAAGGACGGTCAAGTAATAATAGATGTCGGTATAAATGTCGATGAGGAAGGCAATATGACCGGAGATGTGGACTTTGATGAAGTCAGCAAAAAAGATGTACGCATTACTCCTGTTCCTGGAGGCGTAGGAGCAGTTACAACATCGGTGCTTATGAAGCATGTGGTGGACGCTGCTGAGAGGAAATTGTAATATAGTAGATTAAAAAGAAGAGTCCTATCGCAGATAAGCGATGGGACTCTTTTGGCTTTCTTAAAAGGATTTTATTCTATAATTCAAGATTTATTTTCCTGCAAATAAATTTTCGGGAACAAAGTACATAGTAAAGGATGCTTTTGCACATAAGGTGCATTGATCATTTGTGACCTTTACATCGTAAACTCCCGTTGTCCTACCGGCAAAAATAGCATCAGCTTCAACTATCATTTTTTCGCCCACTACAGGACGAATAAAATTGATAGTGCTGTTTAAGGTGACGCACAGACGTCCCTTTGTAAAGGTTGCCGCTGCAGCGGCATTGTCAGCCATTGCAAATATGATTCCGCCATGTACGATGCCGTGACCGTTAAGCACGGCTTTATCTATTTTCATTTCAAGTTTTGCATGGTCGTCGCTGAATTCCAGAATTTTTATTTCGTTATTGGATATAAATTCGTTGGAATCCAACAGGCGCTGTTTAAGTTCCTCCGGATTTCTTTCCATAAATTATTTACTCCTTACTGATAGATTTATTTTACTAATATGTTTATTATCTGTGTTTTTCCACAGGTCTGTTTTCCACAAAGAACATGGTAAAGGACGCTTTTGCGCATACAGTGCCGTCTTCATCAATGACAGATACCTCGTATACACCTGTTGTTCTGCCAGTGAAGATTGTTTTTGATTCGGCAGCGATGGTGTTACCGGTGGCTGGCCTGATAAAATTTATTGTGCTGTTTAAGGTGACACAGCTTCTGCCTTTTGCAATATCTTGGGCTGCAGCCACGTTATCCGCCATGGTAAATAGTATACCGCCGTTGATTATGCCATGCTCGTTGACAAGATCGTCGGTTATATCTATTTCAAATCTTGAAAAATCATCTGTCAGGTCAACGACACGTATGTTGTTTTTATTGAGAAAAGGTGAAAACCTCGGCAGCATTTCTTTTAGGTGCTGCAGATTGCTGTTTTCCATATATAAATCCTCCTTTTTATGAAGTGTACAAAATAAATTTTAACATGATATTGCTCTTTGGTGTAAAAAAATATATAATCATATGTAATTTCATAGGGTGATGAAAAAGAGGAGTAGAAAAAAGTGCCCCTTACAGAGAAGGTGATTCGTGGCTGAGAGATTACCGGGAAGGCGTTTTTCGAAGGTTGCTTTGGAGCCTGTTTTATTTTGAGTGCCGAAATTATGTTTCGGAATAAAGGTGGTACCGCGGAGATTATTCGTCCTTTAGTGATGAAAATCTCCTTTTTTTATGAGTTGTTGGATTTAAGATTGCGGTGCAGATGACATGGGAAAGATGAGAAAGAAAATATAAAACAAGGAGGACAGACATGGGAAAAAATCTTGCAAAGACTTACGATCCTCATGACTTTGAAGAGAGGATATATTCAGAATGGGAGCAGAAGGGGGCTTTTAGAGCGGAAATAGATAAGGATAAAAAGCCCTTCACGATTGTGATGCCGCCTCCTAATATTACTGGACAGCTTCACATGGGACATGCCCTTGACCAGACCCTTCAGGATGTGCTTATAAGATATAAGAGAATGAAAGGCTATGCGGCTCTCTGGGTGCCGGGCTCTGACCATGCGTCAATTGCCACAGAAGTAAAGGTTGTGGAAAGAATCAGAAAGGAAGAAGGCCTTGAAAAATCAGATCTTGGCAGAGAAGAATTTCTGAAAAGAGTCTGGGCATGGAAAGAAGAATTTGGCGGCAAGATTACTCAGCAGTGCAGAAAGCTGGGAGATTCCTGTGACTGGGAAAGAGAACGCTTTACAATGGATGAGGGATGCAGCAGAGCCGTTAAGGAATTTTTTGTAAGGCTGTATAACAAAGGGCTTATTTACAAAGGAAATAGACTTATAAACTGGTGTCCTGTATGCGGTACTTCTCTTTCTGATGCGGAAGTAGAGCACGAGGATAAAAACGGTAAGTATTGGTATTTCAGATATCCGGGAGCTGACGGAAGTGAAGGCATAGTTGTTGCAACATCAAGACCTGAGACTATGTTTGCCGATGTGGCTGTTGCGGTGCATCCTGATGATGAGAGATACAAGGATTTGGTAGGCAAAACAGTGCTGGTGCCTCTTATCAATAGAGAAATCCCTGTTATAGCAGATGAACATCCGGATCCTGAAAAGGGTACAGGTGCGGTTAAGATTACACCGGCTGCAGACCCTAATGACTTTGAAGTGGGCGAAAGACATGGCCTTGATATGCCTACATGCATGAATGAGGATGCAACTATGAATTCCCTTGCAGGCAAATACGAGGGAATGGACAGATACGAGTGCAGAAAGGCGTGGGTTGCAGACCTTGAAGCTGCAGGCTATCTGGTTAAGACGGAAGATATAGTTATTCCTGTGGGAACATGCTACAGATGTCATTCGGCGGTTGAGCCTATGCTTTCAGACCAGTGGTTTGTTGCCATGGAGGAATTGGCAAAGCCTGCTATTGAAGCGGCTAAATCCGGCAAGCTAGAACACGTTCCTGAAAGATTTGAGAAAATATATCTTCACTGGCTTGAAAATATCAAAGATTGGTGCATTTCAAGACAGCTGTGGTGGGGACACAGAATTCCGGCATACTATTGTGATGATTGCGGTCATGTGGAAGTTTCGGCGGATGATGTAACAGTATGTCCTAAGTGCGGTAGCAAAAATGTTCATCAGGATGAAGATGTGCTTGACACATGGTTTTCATCTGCGCTGTGGCCTTTCTCAACATTAGGATGGCCGGATGAAACTCCTGATTTCAAGTATTTTTATCCGACAGATGTACTTGTAACGGGATATGATATTATTTTCTTCTGGGTAGTAAGAATGGTATTTTCAGCCCTTGCGATGACAGAGGAAGTTCCGTTCAAGTACGTGTATGTTCATGGTCTTGTACGAGATGAGCAGGGACGAAAGATGAGTAAATCTCTGGGTAACGGCATTGACCCTCTTGAAGTAATCGAAGAGATGGGTGCAGATGCATTGAGATTTATGCTCATATCAGGTATAACTCCGGGCAATGATACAAGATATATTCCAAAGAAGCTGGAGGCAGCAAGAAACTTCGCTAATAAGCTGTGGAATGCTTCAAGATTTGTAATAATGAACCTTCAGGATGAAGAAGGCAATCAGCTTCCTATGAACAGCGATATGGGAGCCCTCAGGGATGAGGATAAATGGATTATTTCCAGAGTTAACGAAACTGCAAAATATGTAGAAAATGCGATGGACAAGTTTGAACTTTCCATGGCTGCACAGAAGGTATATGACCTTATTTGGAACGAATATTGTGACTGGTATATCGAAATCGTTAAGGGCAGACTTTATGGCGATGACGAAGAGGATAAGAAAACAGCAAGATTTGTTTTGGTTAAAGCTCTTGGAGATATGCTTAAAATGCTGCATCCGTTTATGCCGTTTATAACAGAGGAGATATGGAGCTATCTGCCTAAGGAAAAGGACGGATTTATAATGCTTGAAAGCTTCCCTGAATATAATAGTGCTTATGAATTTGCTAAAGAGACAGCAGAGCTTGAGCTTACCATGGAAGCGGTAAAGGCCATAAGAAATATAAGAGCAGAAGCTGATGCGGCTCCGTCAAAGACTTTGACTGCAGTTATTATAGCCGAAGGAAATGAGCTTGAAGCTGTAAAGGAATGCGAAAGATATATATGTCAGATGGCAAATATCAGCGAAATCCTGTTTACCGAGGATAAGAGTGCCGTTCCTGCAGAAGCTATGTCAGCGGTTATAAACGGAGCGGAAATTCATATTCCGTTAGAGGAACTGGTGGACTTCAAGGCGGAAGCGGAGAGACTGGCAAAGGAAAAGAAAAGACTTGAAGGTGAAGTTGCCAGAGGCGAAAAGATGCTTTCAAATCCGGGATTCGTAAACAAGGCTCCGGAAAAGAAAATCAACGAAGAAAAGGAAAAGCTGGCCAACTACCGTGATATGCTTGAAAAGGTGACAGAAAGACTGGCTGCTGTGGAGAAAAAGATATGAAAAGCGCAGTAGAAAAAATCGGCAGTTTTAATAAATTTGGAAGCGTGCTTGGCCTTGAAAGAGTTAGCGAACTCCTTCGCAGGCTTGGAAATCCGCAAAAGAACTTAAAAATCATTCATGTGGCGGGAACTAATGGCAAAGGCTCGGTATGCAGATTTATATATGAGATATTAAGAAAAGCCGGTTATGATACGGGGATATATTCATCCCCGTATCTTGAGGTGTTTAACGAAAGGATTGAATTTAACGGAGAATATATTCCTGACGAATATTTAGATAAATATGCGGACAAAGTGACTAAAATCGCCGGTGAAATGTGCGATGAAGGATTGCTTTCGCCTACGGAGTTTGATGTGGTAACTGCCATAGGACTTATGTATTTTGCAGAGATGAAAGCGGACTTTGTTTTGCTGGAGGTTGGACTCGGCGGCAGAGGAGACAGCACAAATGTTATTGAAAAGCCTGAAATAACCGTTATTTCATCTATTTCTCTGGATCATACAGATAGACTTGGCGATACTATAGAAAAGATTGCATCTGAAAAAGCTGGGATTGTAAAAGAAGGAGTTGCGGTGGTTTCTGGAGCTGAGCAGCAGGAAGCCAAGAATGTTATAATGGATAAAGCGGATGAAAAACACGCACGATTTATCGATGCTTCGCTGTTTAAACCGGTGATAAAAGAGGAATCTGTTTATGGCAGTACATTCGATTGCTGTATTTTGGGGCATCAGTACAGAGATATGCATATATCCATGGCAGGAAGACATCAGGTGGATAACGCAATTGTAGCGCTTACAGCGGTTGAAGTGCTTTCTGAAAATGATATAATATCAATAGATGAAGCAGTAATATATGAAGGCATGTCAGAGGCGAAAAACAGAGGCAGATTCGAACCGATAGGAGAAAATCCGGTATATATTCTAGACGGAGCCCATAATGAAGCGGGTATGAAAAGCTTTGTGAAAACTGTGAAAGAAGATATCGGACCTGATAAAAAACTGCTTACTGTGGTCGGTATTCTGGCAGATAAGGACATAGATAAGATGATGGTATATCTCGGAACGCTGGACAGCGAATTTATAGCAACAGAGCCGGATAATCCGAGAAGACTGCCTATGGATAAAATGGGAGCTGTGCTGAAAGATGCAGGCAGAAATGTAATTTTAGAAGCCTCACCTAAAGATGCTTTGCAATATGTCAGAGAAAATGACAGAAAGTATGATGCAGTGCTTTTTGTTGGTTCGCTGTATCTTATAGGAAAAATCAGGAGGTTATTACATGACGGTAACAAGGAGGCAGAAAGTTCTTTTATTCTATAATCCAAATTCGGGCAACGGAATGTTTAAGAACAATCTGGATGGCATAATTGAAAGATTTCAGAATTCCGGCTTTCAGGTAGTGCCGGTAAGAGCGGCAAAGGGAGTAGCCATACAGCAGGCTCTTGCGGAAATGGATCAAAGTATGTACAGGCAGATAGTGGTCGCTGGAGGAGACGGTACCATAAATATCTGCGTTAATGCGATGATTAGAAACAATATCGATTTACCATTGGCTATTTTCCCGACGGGTACGGCTAATGATTTTGCAGGATATTTTGATTTGCCAAAGGATATTGAGAGTATGGTAGATGTTGCCATGGGTGATAAATTCACATATGCGGATGTCGGCAAATGCAATGACAGATATTTCATCAATGTAGCGGCATTGGGCAGCCTTGTTGATGTAAGCCAGAAAACTGATCCGAATCTTAAAAACACTTTAGGAGTGTTTGCATACTATCTGAAAGGTGCTTCTGAAGTTGTAAAACTCAGAGCTTTGCCGGTAAAACTCACTACAGATGGTAATGTTATTGAAGAAGAAATGTATTTTATGCTTGTTATGAACGGGATGTCTGCCGGCGGATTTAAAAAACTGTCGCCTACATCAGACATACAGGACGGAAAGCTCAATGTGATCCTTTTTAGAAAGATGCCTATTATAGAACTGGTTCCGCTCCTGTTCGGAGTTATATCAGGTAACTATCTGGATAATAAAAATATCTTATCTTTTGAAACGGACAATCTTATTATTGAGTCGGAAGAAGATATTTCAACAGATGTGGATGGAGAACACGGAGAAAAGATACCTCTTCATTTCAGCGTTCTGAAAAAGAAACTGAGAATATTTACGGAAAAGGGAAATCAGCTATGATGGATGTTAAGATAGAACTTACGGAAGATATGGACAGGCTCAATGCCTTCTTTGAAGAAAATGACCTGGAAGTAACAGATGAAGAACCTGTTGAAACCAGCGTGGTAAAGGCATGGAAGGTAGAATATCCGGATGGCAAGTTGGCAGGGGGAATATGCCTTGCCTATCGTGAAGGCGAATATATTATTGACGGTATTGCCGTTGATTCAGACTGTAGAGGGGAGAGATTAGGAGAAAAACTTCTTTCCTTAGCAGTGGAAGAGGTCAGAAAAAGAGACGGTAAAAAAATATACCTTGTTGCAAGGGCACCGGGATTTTTCATGACTCAAGGATTTAAAATAATTTCTGGAGAAGATGCACCGCTTTTTTATGAGTGTGCAACATGTCCGCAGTATAAAGTGGACTGTTTTCCGGAGATAATGTCATTGGAGGTGTAGGTTTATGAGGATTGTACTTGACGGCATGGGCGGAGATAACGCTCCTGTGGAAATAGTAAAGGGTGCTGTGGAGGCGTCAAAGTTAATTGAGGATGAAATAATCATTGTAGGACTTGAGGAAAACATAAATGCTGAATTGGCTAAATACAGTTACGACGAGGATAAGATTTCAGTTGTTCATGCTTCCGAGATAATAGAAAATGAAGATGCTCCTGTAAGAGCGGTGAGAACAAAGAAGGATTCATCCATGGTAGTGGGAATCAATATGGTAAAGAATGGAGAAGGAGACCTGTTTATTTCTGCGGGAAACACAGGCGCCCTTATGGCCGGTTCTCTGTTTAATCTTGGAAGAATTCAGGGCATTGATCGCCCGGCACTGGGTTCTGTTTATCCAATCCTTGGCGACAAGGCATGCCTTTTGGTGGACGCGGGAGCAAATTCCGAATGCAAGCCGGACAATCTATTAGAATTTGCCATGATGGGAAGCATCTATATGGAAAAGGTTATAGGCAGACCATCTCCTAAGGTTGGACTTGTAAATCTCGGCGTTGAAGAAAACAAAGGATCCACTTTGACAAAGGCAGCCTTTGAACTGCTGGATAAGAGTCATATGAACTTCATAGGAAATGTGGAGGCCAGAGAGGTTCCTATGGGAGCTTGTGATGTAATAGTCTGCGATGGCTTTGTGGGAAATGTAATCCTTAAGCTGACAGAGGGACTTGCTATTAATATCATGAATCTTCTTAAGGAAAAGTTTACTGACGGTACAAAGGCAAAATTAGGAGCTATGCTTCTGATGGACAAAATTAAAGGCCTCAAAAGCGAGTTCGACTATACAGAATACGGTGGAGCTCCTATACTAGGAGTTAAGGGTCCTGTGGTAAAGATGCATGGCTCATCCAATGCCAATGCCGTTAAAAATACGATTCTTAAAGGCATCCCTTATGCAAAGGAAAATGTTGTGGGAACAATTTCCGATGCGGTATTTGATATTGAGGAAATTCTGACTGAAGAAGAATAATTTTAAGGAAAAATTCTATACGGAAAATAAAACAGAGCAGGCAAAATTGTCTGCTCTGGGTTTTTTAGCTTATATTTCTTTGCCGTTATCAGGGCTTGGAGAAGCCACAATAACCTTTTCAGGAGTGATGATGATTGCGCCCTTTGCATTCATTGCACCCTTGAACATAGCTTCTGCCATCTTCTGATATTTATCTACTACTGGACCTTCTGTAACAAATTTTGCTGTTCCTTTAATCTGGTAGCATTCCATAGTTTTAGGATCACATGCAGCAATAGCGATTTTATCGTTCTCTTTGAGGTTTGCCAAAGTATTTGTCATAATAACGGCGCCTATTTCAAGAGTGCCGTCCTCTGCAACATCTTTAAAACCTACAGGAGTTACATTCATTTCGTCGCCGCAGGTGGCAACATACCACAGATTTTCTTTCAATACTTTCTTTACATTTTCATTCATTTTGAGCACCTCCAAATGTAAAATCCTTCTTTGATGTGTATGACTATATTATAATACCTTTTTTCATAAATGGTAAGTTATATATGCTTGATGGATTTACCCGTTATTTACTTGGTTTTTTTGACTTTGACACTCATAAAAGATATAATATAATTCTATTATTGTGTGCAGGAGAGACCAATGGAACAACTGGAAAAACAACTTGGATATACATTTAAAGATAAAGATAAATTGCTCTTAGCCATGACCCACAGTTCATATATTACAGAGCATGATATGACAAGGGAAATGTGCAACGAAAGATTGGAGTTTTTAGGCGATTCAGTTATAGAGTTAGCTGTACGAGAAAGTCTTTATGAGAAGTTTCCTCATGAGGAGGAAGGCAAGCTTTCGCAGATAAAGTCGGCATTGGTAAGATGTGAGTCTTTGGCTGCCGTGGCCAGAGAAATAGGAATAGGCAGATGTTTAAGACTTGGTAAAGGCGAAGATATGGCGGGAGGCAGAGATAAGGACAGCATCCTTGAGAACGCCTTTGAAGCTCTTATGGGAGCTGTATTTGCAGACGGAGGCTTTGAAACTGCCAGGCCTGTTGTTAAAAAGTTTCTTGACCATCGTATAGATGAGGCGGTGAAAGAACATCGGGTTGATGATCACAAGGGAAGACTGCAGGAAAAGGCCCATAGGAAGCATATAAAAAAGCTTTCATATAAGACCATAAAAGCAACAGGGCAGAGCCACGACAGAACATTTACCGTTGAAGTTTATGCAGACGGAAGAGCATTGGCTCAGGGCATTGGAAAGAGTAAGAAAGAAGCGGAAATAATGGCTGCGAAGAAGGCCATAAACAGGATATAGGAGAAGGAATGTTTTTTAAGAGGATAGAGATGCACGGGTTCAAATCCTTTGCAGAACCTGTAACCATCGAATTTGACAGAGGAATAACATGCGTTGTCGGACCAAACGGCAGCGGAAAGAGCAATATCAGTGATGGCATAAGATGGGTTTTAGGCGAACAGAGTCCTAAGATGCTTAGAGGAAGCAGAATGGACGATGTGATTTTTGCCGGAACTGCTAGCAGAAAATCAAGAGGCATGGCGGAGGTTACCCTTGTAATAGACAACTCAGATAATATGCTGCCAATAGAGTACAGCGAAGTGGCAATTACAAGGCGTATGTACAGATCCGGAGAAAGCGAATATGCCATCAACGGCAATTCATGTAGAATGAAGGATATCAGAGAACTTCTCATGGATACCGGTATCGGAGTTGACGGATATTCTCTTATCGGACAGGGTAAAATTTCTGAAATCATTTCCAATAAAACGGAAAGTATTAGAGAAATTTTTGAAGAAACCGCAGGTATCGTAAGCTATCGCAGCAAAAAGGCGGAAGCGGAAAGAAAGCTAGCGGCGGCTTCAGATAATATGGCCCGTGTTACGGATATAATTTCGGAAATAGAAGGCAGAATAGACGGATTGCGTGAGGACAGTGCCAAAGCCACAGAGTATCTGGCATTGAGAGATCGTCATAAGCAGCTGGAGGTAAATATAACAGTCAGAAATATAGATGACATCCAGGAAAAGGCAACACAGACGGCACAGGAAGCAGCTCAGCTGGAAAGTGAACTGAAGGCATCCTACGAAGAAAGAGAGACAAGGGATAAGGAAGCCAGAGAGTGCAGAGCAAAAATTCAGGAGCTTGAAGAGCAGTATAGACAGGCAGACGAAGAACTGAAGGAAAATACCGAAAGAGCCAACAGACTTATCGGCGAAAAAAATGTAAGCAGAGAAAGACTTTCCGGTATGGAAAGGGATATTAGGCGAATCGGTGATGAGATAGGTCTGCAAGAAAAGAGAATTAAAGAGGAGCAGGAAAGCGAAAAGCAGCTTCTCGATAAAAAAGCGGATATAGATAAACGATATGAAGAATTGAAAAAGCATTTAGAAGAGGAATCTGCCCGTCACAGTGATGTTATAGGTGAAAGGGATAGGCTTTCTCAAGATGTTGATGCGCTTAAAAACGAGCTCTTTGAAATATCTTCAAAGAAGAGCGGATGGAATGCCGAAAAGATAAGTCTTGAAAATCTTGCGGTAAACCTTGAGGAAAACAGACTTGAGCTTATAAAAGAGGCGGACGCAGAAGCAGGCAACAGAAAGTCTGCAGCTAAAGCCTTAGAGGAATTTGAAAAGACAGAAAAGGAAATGTCGGCAAAGCTGGATTCACTGCGCACACACTATGACGAGTTGCTGACAGAAAAGAAAAAGGCTGAGTCTGACAGAACTTTGGCAGAACGCCATATGGCAGAAGCCAGAATGGAAGCCGAAAGAACAGCGGCAAGGAAAAGAGCCATCGAGGAGATGGAAAACAATTATGAAGGATATAACGGCGGAGTAAGGGCCGTAATGAAATCCGGCATAAACGGTATAGAAGGCGTTGTGGCAGAACTTATTGAAGTGCCAAAGGGCTATGAAACAGCAGTGGAGACTGCCCTTGGAGCAGCAGCTCAAAATATCGTCTGTGCCGATGACAAAACGGCTAAGGTTGCTATCAATATGCTTAAGGAAAAGAAAGCTGGAAGATTGACTTTCCTGCCGGTGGCATCTATAAAAAGCAGAGGTGTCATGAAGGACAGAGAAGTAGAAGGGGCTGCAGGATTTGTTGGCTATGCAGCAGAATGTGTTGGTTTTGATGAAAGACACAGAAATATTGCAGAATACCTTCTGGGCAGCGTAGCTATAATTGATAATATGGACAATGCCGTAAGGGTTTCCAAGTCCGGCAAGAGAGGACTTCGATATGTGACCCTAGATGGAGAAGTCATCAATGCATCCGGTGCTGTTACTGGAGGAAGATATAAAAACAGAACTGCCGGACTATTTGAAAGAAAAAGCGAAATAAACGAGCTGACTCAAAAGACGGAAAAGTTGACCTCTGAGATAGAGGATGCGGAAAACACCGTCAATGAAGCGGTTAAAAAGCTTCGCAAGAATGCCGAAAAAATAGAAAGCGCAGAAAAGGAAATCAGAAATGCTGAAATAGGTCTTATGGACATTTCTGGGCGTAAAAACATTGCGGAAAAAACCTTTAACGACATTGAAAGGGCTACGGCAGCAAGGGATGATTCGGTTAGAGGAATAGATGAAGAAAAGACAAAGCTGGGCGAGCAGATAAAAAGTCTTGCAGAAAGAATTGCCGATGCTGAAGAGAGAACTGCACAGGCTGAAGCTTCCATAGAGGAAAAGACTGCCAAACTGGAAAATATGGCAGGAGATATCCTCGGAGCAAATGAACTGATGACTAAGGCGAGAATTGAGCTGGGAACATGTCAGGGCGAAAAGGAAAATACCGATAATCTCCTAAACCTCGTAAGAGAGACAATCAGAGGTTGTCAGGAGGATATAGAAAACAAGAAAACTCAAATTGAGGGCCTTACTTTAGATATGCAGGCAATTACAGAGGGAGTTAATGCAAGAGAAGAAGAGATAGCGTCTCTGACCATTAAAAAGGAAAAGGCTGAACTTGCTATAAGCACGATAAATGCTGAAAAAGGTAGATGCATGAAGCTTTCTGAAGAACTCTCTAATGCCGTAGGGGAGACAGATAGGAAGATAAGATCACTGCAGGATATGAAATACAGCGCCGATGTAAAGACGGCAAGGTATGATGGACAACTGGAAAATTTGAAAAATAAGCTATGGGATGACTTTGAAATTTCTTATGCCCAGGCTCTCACCATGAAGGATGAAGACTTTGTTATGTCTTCAGCGGTAAAGGAAAACAGACAGATAAGAAACAGAATTAAAGAGCTTGGAGAAGTCAATGTCGGAGCTATTAAGGAATATGAACAGGTAAGCGAAAGATACACTTTCATGACAGAGCAAAGGGAAGATATCAGAAGGTCTACCGATGAGCTTAACAGCATAATTGCTGATACTGACAGAGTCATAAAGAAGAGATTTAATGACAGCTTTGATCAGATTACCGGACATTTTGAAAAGATATTTACGGAATTCTTCGGAGGTGGACATGCAAAAATCAGCCTTGATAACGAAGAGGATCCGTTAAATGCAACTATAGAGATAACGGCACAGCCACCGGGAAAACAGCTTAAAAATATCAATCTGCTTTCCGGAGGAGAAAAGACCATGACGGCCATTGCGCTGATGTTTGCAGTGCTGAGAACAAAGCCTACTCCGTGCTGTATTCTCGATGAGGTGGAGGCTGCATTGGATGATCATAATATTCATGTATTTGCCAACTATCTCAGAAAATTTGATAATATACAGTTTACATTGATTACACACCAGAAAACCACAATGGAGCATGCTGATGTGATGTACGGTGTTACAATGCCTGAAAGAGGAATATCAAAGGTCTTCTCCCTTAAGATGACCGACGAACTTCCGGTATAGGGATGTATGTGAAAGGAAAAATAAATGGGTTTTAGAGAAAAGAAAGGATTTTTTGGAAGACTATCCGAAAGAATCGGCGATGTCATAATGGGAAGAGCTGCAATTGATGAGGAGCTCTTTGATGAGCTTGAGGAAGTGCTCATAACAAGTGACATCGGAATGCAGACTACGCTTTCCATAATAGATACGCTCAGAGACAGAGTGAAAAACGAATATATAACCGAACCAGAAAAGGTAAAGGAAAAGCTGAAAGAAATTATGATTCAGGCAGTGGACAAGGGAGATAGACAGAAAATGTCAGAAACCTATCCGCTGGTAATCATGATGATAGGAATAAACGGAGGGGGCAAGACAACCACCATAGGAAAGCTGGCAGCCATGTATAAAAAACAAGGTAAAAGCGTTCTTTTAGCGGCGGCAGATACATTCAGAGCTGCGGCAGCAGAGCAGCTTACAATATGGGCTGATAGAGTAGGTGTAGGAATTATCAAACATGGGGAAGGAGCAGACCCGTCGGCTGTGCTTTTTGATGCTGCGCAGGCTGCAAAGGCAAGAGGCGTGGATGTTCTCATCTGTGACACTGCAGGAAGACTTCAGAATAAGAAAAACCTCATGGATGAGCTTAAGAAGATGAATAGAGTGCTTGGAAAGGAATTTCCGGAAGCTGACAGAGAAACTCTCCTTATACTTGATGCCACCACAGGTAAGAATGCCGTTTCCCAGGCCAAGGAGTTTGGAGATGCGGCTGAGCTTACGGGAGTTGCATTGACTAAACTCGATGGTACTGCTAAAGGTGGTATCGCAGTGACAATAGCGGATGAATTCGATCTGCCTATTAAGTTTGTAGGCGTGGGAGAGGGAATAGATGATCTTGAAGTATTCGATCCGGAAGCGTTTATAGGAGGTATATTCGATGAGTAAGCCTTTGGTAGCGGTTGTCGGCAGACCTAATGTAGGTAAATCCACATTTTTTAACAGAGTTGTGGGCAGGAGAGTGGCTATAGTGGAAGACACTCCCGGTGTTACCAGAGACAGGATATATGCCGAAGCCGAATGGATGGGGATTCACTTTGCCCTCATAGATACAGGCGGTATAGAACCTGCCAGTGCAGAGGTGATTCCTGCTCAGATGAGAGAACAGGCACAGATTGCCATGGATACGGCGGATGTTATCCTCTTTATGACAGATGGCAAGGCAGGTCTTACTGCAGACGACAGAGAAGTGGCAAATATGCTAAGAAAAACAGGAAAACCTGTTGTTTTGGCTGTAAATAAAATAGATACGGCGGCTCTGCCAGATGATTTTTATGATTTTTACGAGCTGGGCATAGGTGAACCGCTACCTCTTTCCTCAGCCAATATGCTGGGTATAGGAGATATACTGGATGCCCTTGTGGGAGAATTTCCAAAGGATGCAGATACCGAGGAAGACGACAGCATAAAAATTGCAGTAATCGGAAAGCCTAATGTGGGCAAATCATCCTTTGTCAATGCCATAACAGGTGAAAACCGTGTAATAGTATCAAATATTGCCGGCACCACAAGAGACTCCATAGATACACCTGTGGAAATAGACGGAGTTAAGTATACGCTCATAGATACGGCAGGCATAAGGAGAAAGAGCAAGGTTAACGAAAATATAGAAAAGTACAGCGTCATCCGTGCCGTTGCGGCAATCGAGAGATGCGATGTGTGCCTTCTTATGATAGATGCGGTTGAAGGAGTCACTGAACAGGATAAAAAAATCGCAGGGGTTGCCCATGAGGCAGGTAAAGGCATAGTGGTTGTGGTAAATAAATGGGACCTTATAGAAAAGGACAGCCATACCATGAACCAGTTCCAAAAGACAATAGATGCGGAAATGACTTTTATGTCCTATGCACCAAGTATCTTTATTTCCGTGGAAGAAAAGCAGAGGGTAAAAAATGTCATCGAGCTGGCAAGGGCTGTTTCTGAAAACAGAGCCATGAGAGTGCCTACCGGTCAACTTAATTCACTGATTTCTGATGCGGTGCTGATGAAGCAGCCTCCATCGGATAAGGGTAAGAGACTTAAGATTTACTATGCTGCTCAGGTGGGAGTAAAGCCTCCACTGTTTTCATTTAAGATCAATTCCAGACCGCTGATGCATTTCTCATATGCCAGATATCTGGAGAACAAAATAAGGGAAGCCTATGGATTTGAAGGAACTTCCATAAAATTCGTTTTCAGAGAGAAAGGTGAAAAAGAAGATGTATAGTGAATCAGGGATTTTAAATCTTACGGGAACGAGCGCCCTAATCGGCATGATACTGGTGCTGATTGTGGCATATTTCATAGGAAATGTTTCACCGTCCATACTGATTGGTAAGGCTAAAGGTATAGACATAAAAAAAGAGGGAAGCGGAAATGCTGGCACTACCAATGCCTTAAGGGTGCTGGGAAAGAAAGCGGCTGTAGCAACCCTTGTTATAGATGTTTTAAAAGGTACTTTAGCTGTGGTTTTAGGCGGAATTCTTTTAGGACAGGTAACGGCAGCCTGGTGTGTGGCAGCAGTTTTTGCAGGCCATGTTTGGCCAGCTTTCTTCGGATTTCGTGGAGGAAAGGGAGTTGCCACTGCCTTCGGAGCTTTATGCGGTTACCTTCCTGCCATGGGATTTACAGCTCTTGCAATAGTTGTTGTGGGAGTTTTGATTTCTAGAAGAATGTCCTTTGGTTCAATACTGGGAGCTGCAACTTTTCCGCTGGTGGCGTATTTTTATGATAAAAGCTTTGTGCCTATAGGTACCGTGTTGGCGGTGCTAGTAATCATTAAGCACAGAGCCAATATCGTAAGGCTAATCCATGGAGAAGAACCTAAGCTTGGTGAAAAGAAAAAGGAGGCTGGCAAATGAGTCGAATAGGAGTGATAGGAGCCGGCAGCTGGGGAACAGCCCTGGCGACCGTACTGGCAGGTAAAGGCCACGATGTGACTATATGGCTACGAAATAAAGAGCAGGCCGAGGAGATGCAAAAAGATAGGGAAAATAAAAAGTATCTTCCAGGCGTTAAATTGGCTGACAATATAAAGATAACGGGAGATAAAGAGGAAGCGGCAAAGGACGCAGAAGCGTTGCTGTTTTCAGTGCCTGCCCAGTCCTTTAGAGATGTATTTAAAGAAACAATGTCCTTTGCAAAGGCAGATGTCATAGTAATAAATGCGGCAAAGGGGATTGAAAAAAGCAGCTTACTTAGGCTTTCCCAGGTGGCGGAGGAAATAGTTCCGGATATTGAAAGCAGATATGCCGTTATTTCCGGCCCGAGTCATGCGGAGGAAGTAGGCAGAAGATTGCCGACTACTGTGGCTGTAGCATCAACGGATGAGGTTACAGCATCAACGGTTCAGGATTTGTTCTTTACGGATAGATTTAGGACATATATACAGGATGATGTCGTAGGCGTGGAGCTTGGCGGAGCCCTTAAAAATATCATAGCCCTAGGTGCGGGAATCTCCGACGGAATGGGCTTTGGAGATAATGCGAAGGCGGCTCTTATGACGAGAGGCCTTGCAGAAATCGCCAGACTTGGAATAGCTCTCGGCGCCAAAAGCGATACTTTCTTGGGGCTTACAGGCGTAGGAGACCTTATTGTTACATGCACATCCATGCACAGCCGAAACAGAAGGTGCGGTATTCTTATCGGTCAGGGGAAAACTCCAAAGGAAGCTGCAGATGAGATAGGCATGGTTGTAGAGAGCATGTCCACCACAGTTGCTGCATACGGACTAGCCAAAGCCAGCGGAGTGGAAATGCCTATAACTGAAAAAATATATGAAGTCATAAACGGCATGACCGATGCGGATGCTGCCGTTGAAACACTTATGGGAAGAGAAAGGAAGCATGAAAAAATTTAATATATTAACACTTGGCTGTCAGATGAACGAAAGGGACAGCGAAACACTGGCGGGAATGCTTACGGAAATGGGATATGAGCAGATTGATGACAGAAATAAAGCTGATATTGCCATAATAAATACATGCAGCGTCAGAGATCACGCTGACAGAAGATTTTTCGGGATGCTGGGACAGCTGAAAAAAATAAAGGAAAAGAATCCTGGATTTATCGTATGCGTATGCGGCTGTATGATGCAGCAACAGCATATAATAGATCAGATAAAGGAAAAGTATCCGTGGGTTGATATAATATTTGGAACTCACAATATACATAGATTTCCAAGGCTTCTGGGAAATGTAATTTCGGAAAAGGAAAAACAGATTGAAATATGGGAGGACGGAGGCGAAATTGTAGAAGGACTGCCTTCAAAGCGTCTGTATAAACATAAGGCTTTTGTCAACATCATGTTCGGCTGCAATAATTTCTGCACCTACTGTATTGTTCCATATACCAGAGGCCGGGAAAGAAGCAGAAGACCTGAGGATATACTGGCAGAAATAAAGAGGCTGGTGGATGATGGTGTAAAAGAAATCACATTGTTGGGACAAAATGTTAATTCGTACAAGGGAGAAGGCGGAGTTGATTTTGCCGATTTGCTTAGGATGATTAACGAAGTCGACGGTATAGAGAGAATTAGATTTATGACATCACATCCGAAGGATCTTTCGGACAGACTGATAGATGTATACAGGGATTGTGATAAGGTGTGCAGCTTTTTCCATTTACCTGTGCAGTCGGGAAATGACAATATCCTAAAGAGAATGAACAGGAGATATACGGCAGATGATTATATGGAGCTTGTAAGAAAGCTTCGTGAGGCAAGACCGGATATAAGTCTTACCACCGATATAATCGTGGGATTCCCAGGCGAGACGGAAGAGGAATTCGAAGATACTCTTAAGCTCGTTGAAGCGGTGAATTTTGACAGTGCCTTTACCTTTATGTATTCAAAAAGGAAGGGAACGCCTGCAGCGGAGTATGATGATCAGATTCCAGAGGAAATCAAGCACGACAGATTTGACCGACTGGTTGAAACCGTTAATCGCTGCGCAGCAGATAGAAATGCTCGCTTTGTAGGGCAGATAACTCCTGTACTGGTTGAAGGCGTCAGCAAAAGCGATGAGGGCTGCGTTACAGGAAGAAATCCTCAAAATAAGATTGTGAATTTCCCCGGTGATGCATCACTTACGGGCACGATTGTAAATGTAAAAATAAGTGAAGCGGGCACGTTCAGCCTAGTTGGAAAAATGGTATAATATTAAATACAATCTCAAAATTTATTGTCAATAAATGTTGAAAATCAAAGGTTTTTGAGGAAGGGCAAGATTGTACTTTTGCACTATTTAAAGAACATTTGCGGGCTTTGTTGACAAAGGATTTTGTGTAGTATAAAGTTATTATGTTCAATAGATTGAAAAATCAAAGGTTTTTCATGAGAAAATGGAGGGTAATATGTCACAGAAAAAAATGAAAACAATGGACGGAAATACCGCTGCCGCGTACGTGTCATACGCGTTTACCGATGTAGCAGCGATATATCCGATTACACCGTCTTCCCCTATGGCAGAAGTTGTAGATGACATGGCGGCGCACGGTGAAAAGAATATTTTCGGCCAGAAGGTTAAAGTGGTAGAAATGCAGTCTGAAGGAGGCGCAGCCGGAGCCGTTCACGGATCCCTGGCAGCAGGTGCTCTGACAACTACTTATACAGCGTCTCAGGGACTTCTTCTCATGATACCTAACATGTATAAGATCGCAGGTGAACTCCTTCCTGGAGTATTCCATGTAACTGCAAGAACTCTGGCTACACATGCTCTGTGTATCTTCGGTGACCACGGCGATGTAATGGCTACAAGACAGACAGGCTTTGCGCTGCTGTGTTCATCTTCCGTTCAGGAAGTTATGGACCTGGCAGGTGTGGCTCATCTGTCAGCGATTAAGGGAAGAGTTCCTTTCCTTCATTTCTTCGACGGTTTCAGAACTTCTCACGAAATCCAGAAGATTGAAGTTATCGACCATGAAGACTTTGCAAAGCTGGTTGATATGGATGCAGTACAGAGATTCAGAGATAACGCTCTCAATCCTGAACATCCTGTTATCAGAGGTACAGCTCAGAACCCTGATATCTTCTTCCAGGCAAAGGAAGCTTGCAAGCCATACTATGAAGCACTCCCAAAGGTTGTTGAAGAGTACATGGATGAAATCGGCAAGCTGACAGGAAGACACTACAAACTCTTTGATTATGTAGGTGCACCTGATGCAGAAAACATCATTATCGCAATGGGTTCAGTATGTGAAACAATAGAAGAAACTCTCGGAGTTCTTTTGGCTAAGGGTGAAAAGCTCGGTCTGATCAAAGTAAGACTTTACAGACCTTGGGCTCCTGAATATCTCAAGGCTGTTATGCCAGCTACAGTTAAGAAGATTGCTGTACTTGACAGATCTGAAGAACCTGGGGCAATGGGCTCACCTCTTTACATGGATGTTAAAACAATGTATAGCGATGAAGAAAATGCCCCTGAAATCGTAGGAGGCGTTTATGGTCTCGGTTCCAAGGATACAACTCCTGGACAGATTGTGGCTGTATATGAAAACCTCAAGCAGGCTCAGCCTAAGAACCAGTTTACGATCGGTATCGTAGACGATCTTAACGGAACTTCTCTTGAAACAGTTAAGATTGCTACAGAACCTGAAGGAACAGTAAGATGCAAATTCTGGGGTCTTGGTTCAGACGGTACTGTTGGTGCTAATAAGCAGGCTATCAAGATTATCGGTGACAATACAGACATGTATGCTCAGGGATACTTCTCCTATGACTCCAAGAAGTCAGGTGGTATCACAGTATCTCACCTGAGATTTGGTAAGAACAAGATTCAGTCAACTTACCTTATTACTGAAGCAGACTTTATCGCATGCCACAACCAGGCATATGTACACCAGTATGATCTGCTTAAGGGACTTAAGAAGGGCGGTACATTCGTTCTTAACTGCGTATGGAGCGAAGCAGAACTTGAAGAACATCTGCCTGCTGCTATGAAGAGATACATGGCTGAAAATGATATAAACTTCTATATCATAAATGCTACAGACATCGCTCAGGAAATCGGTCTGGGCAACAGAATCAATATGATTATGCAGTCTGCATTCTTTAAACTGGCAAATGTTATTCCAGTAGAGGAAGCAACAGGCTACCTGAAGGATTCCATCGTTAAGACATATGGCAAGAAGGGTGAAAACATCGTTAAGATGAATCAGGATGCCGTAGATAAGGGAATAAATAACCTGCACAAGGTAGAAATACCTGCTGCATGGAAGGATGCAAAGGACGCTGCTACAGAAGACAAGAAGCTGCCTGAATTTATAGAAAAAGTTCTGGTTCCAATGAACAGACAGGAAGGCGACGATCTGCCAGTAAGCGTATTTGCAGACAGAGCAGATGGTACTTTCCCATCTGGAACAGCCGCTTACGAAAAGAGAGGCGTTGCAGTAGATGTACCTGTATGGGATGCTACTAAGTGTATCCAGTGCAACCAGTGTTCATTTGTATGTCCTCACGCAGCAATCAGACCTGTTCTGGTAAGCGCTGATGAAAAGGCTGCTGCTCCTGCTGGATTTGAAACAGTTCAGGCTAAGGGTAAGGGCTTTGAAGAATATGAATACAGAATGCAGGTATCACCGCTTGACTGTCTTGGATGCGGCAACTGTGCAGACATTTGTCCTGCTCCAGAAAAGGCACTTAAGATGGTACCTCTGGGAGATGCTCTTGGCGATGCTCCTAATTGGGAATACGCTATGCAGCTTCCAATCAGAGATGATATTACACCAAAGACATCCGTTAAGGGTTCACAGTTTGCTAAGCCATATTTTGAATTCTCAGGTGCATGCGCAGGCTGTGGAGAAACTCCTTATATCAAGGTTGTAACTCAGCTGTTTGGCGACAGAATGATGATTGCCAACGCAACAGGATGTTCATCCATTTGGGGAGCTTCAGCACCTTCAATGCCATATACTACAGATGCAAACGGCAGAGGTCCTTCTTGGGCAAACTCACTGTTTGAAGATAATGCGGAATACGGTCTTGGTATGGCTTCCGGTGTTGCTCAGATGAGAAACAAGATTTCTGAATCTATGGAAGAGCTGGTTGCAAAGACTTCAGATGCAGATGTAAAGGCGGCATGCGAAGCATGGATGGCAAATAAGGAAAACGGAGCTGAATCCAGAAAGTACAGCGATGCGGTAATGGCTGCTCTGGAAAAGGCAAACTTCAGCGGAGAAGAAGCGCAGCTGGCAAAGGCTATTGAAGATAAGAAAGACTTCCTGGTTAAGAAGTCCATCTGGTGTGTAGGTGGAGACGGCTGGTCATACGATATCGGTTACGGTGGTCTGGATCACGTTCTGGCATCCGGAGAAGATATCAATGTACTGGTATTCGATACAGAAGTTTACTCCAACACAGGCGGACAGGCTTCAAAGGCAACTCCTACATCTGCCATTGCTAAGTTTGCAGCATCCGGTAAGAAGACAAAGAAGAAGGATCTGGGTATGATGGCTATGAGCTATGGTTATGTATATGTAGCCCAGGTTGGTATGGGAGCCGACAAGAACCAGTTCATGAAGGCTATCCAGGAAGCAGAAACTTACCACGGACCATCCCTGATCATCTGTTATGCTCCATGTATCAACCATGGTATAAAGAAGGGCATGGGCAAATCTCAGGAAAATATCGCAGATGCGGTTAACAGTGGATACTGGCAGCTGTACAGATTCAATCCTGAACTGGCAGCAGAAGGCAAGAATCCGTTCAGTCTGGATTCCAAGGAGCCTACAGCAGACTTCAGAGAATTCATCATGGGCCAGGTAAGATACAACTCCCTGGTTAAGGAATTCCCTGACGCAGCAGAAGCTCTCTTCGAAAAGCTGGAAGCAGAAGCAAAGGAAAGATACGAAAAGTACAAGAAGCTGGCTGAAAACTAATATTTGCAGTTAGCATGATTGGACGATAATAAAGACGCGGCATCGGTTATGGGTGCCGCGTCTTTTACAGTAGGGAGAAGGGAAGGAGCGTTTGCAATTTAAAAACGCTTTCGTGCACAATAGTGGACATCTGTTGACAAAATATGACTAAAATGTTATAATGCACATACAATAAAAGCAATACAGATGAATAAGCGTTCGGCTTACAAACTAGCTTTCTTTCTTATTCACATTTCATATACCTAAGAGCTGTGCGGGGATAATCTTCGAACAGCTTTTTGGTTTTTTGATGACTTGACACAATTTGCTTAAAGCAAATTGATTCAGTGCGTGGTGCTCTACGACGGCAGATGACCTAACCCAATTTACCGTAGGTGAATTGCAACGTAAAAGACAGGCTCAAAAGCCTGTCTTTTTACGATTTGATTTGAAAAGATGTACGTTGTTATACGATTGGTTTTATACAAATGACTTAAGGATTTAACTACAATATTAATATAGCAAATATTATGTGTAGTGTCAACAAAAAAATATAAAAATAATTGTGAAATATGATAAATAAGTTGCGGAGCGATTGCAAAAAGCCGGTCTGGCATATATAATGATTGTTGTATTCTAATAAATATAACAGGAGAGAAAAAATGGCTATAGAAAAAGTAAGGGAATATTTTAAAACTCTGGGTATCGAGGACAGAATTAAGGAGTTTGATGTTTCCAGTGCTACAGTTGAACTGGCGGCAGAAGCAGTTGGAACGGAACCGGCAAGAATATGCAAGACGCTTTCCTTTAAGAAGCCGGAGGGCGGTTGCATACTGATTCAGACTGCGGGAGATACCAAGATAAAAAACCAGAAATTTAAACAGAAATTTGGATTTAAAGCAAAGATGCTGACTCCGGATGAGGTTATCGAATATACAGGACATGCCATAGGCGGGGTCTGTGCCTTTGCTATCGAAAGAGACGATGTGGATGTATATGCAGATGAAAGCATGAAGCGATTTGAAACTGTTTTTCCTGCATGCGGAAGTAGCAACAGTGCAATAGAATTCACATGCGATGAACTTTTTGAAGTTTCAAAGGCCAAGGAATGGATTGATGTCTGCGACATAGCAGAATAAAGGAATACAACAAGATATGATTTATAAAAAAGATGGTTACCGAATAGTAACCATCTTTTTGATGTTAGTTTATTTCGTTCTGTTTAAAAAGTCTTTTAGACTGAACGGCTCTCTCTTTGAAAGAGGAACGAATTCCTTCTTTTCCGCTACACTCATATATGCCGGACGGATGAGCTTGTTGCCTGAGGAAAGCTCTTCAATACGGTGAGCTGCCCATCCGGAAAGCCTTGCCAGTGCAAATAAAGGCGTTGCTATATCATGAGGGATATTTAGCAGCGTATATACGAGACCGGAGTAAAGGTCCACATTGGCGCACATGGTTTTTCTTGTGCCGTGAACCTGTTCGTAAAGGTCTTCGGTTCTTTCTTCAATATATTCGCAAAGCAGATAATCATCCACATGATCGGTGTTTTCTGCAAGTTTTTTAGCAAGTCCTTTCAAGAGAACGGCTCTCGGGTCGGACAATGTATATACAGCATGACCCATACCGTAGATAAGTCCGCTTTTGTCATTTGCCTGTTTTTTAAGAACCTTTATCAGATATTCATCTACGGCCTTATGATCGTTTATATCTTTTACATTGGCTTTAAGATCCTTAATCATCTTAATAACCTGGATGTTTGCTCCACCGTGTTTAGGGCCTTTGAGAGCGCCTATGCCGGCCGATATAGCTGAATATGTATCGGTGCCGGATGATGATACCAAGTGAATTGTAAATGCCGAGTTATTACCGCCACCGTGTTCTGCATGAAGCACAAGGCAAATATCGAGACATTTAGCTTCCAGATCAGTATATTTTCCGTGTGGTCTGAGCATGCGGAGAATGTTTTCCGCAGTACTAAGCTCAGGCAGCGGATTTCTTATATGAAGTGTTTTATTGTCAAAATATGAGCTCTTTGCCTGATAAGCATAAGCCAGCAGTGCTGGGAAATATCCTATCAAGTCAATGGACTGACGCAATACATTTTTTATGCTTGTGTCATCCGGGTTTTCATCGTAACAGTAAAGAGCCAGTACAGAACGAGCCAGTTTGTTCATAATGCTTCTTGACGGAGTAGTCAGTATCATATCTCTAGCAAAATCAGGCGGAAGCTCTCTTTTTTTAGAAATGTATTCTTTGAAGCTGTTTAACTGGCTTTTTGTAGGAAGCTCACCAAATATCAAAAGATATGTAACTTCTTCAAAGCCGAATCTGTCTTCGGCTATGTAGCTTTTAACAAGATCCTGTATTTCATATCCGCGGTAATATAGCTTGCCCTTTACAGGAACTTTGTTTTTATTTTCGTCTATTTTATATCCTTCAACAGCACCTATATTTGTAAGACCAACAAGTACACCTGTACCGTTTGAATTACGCAGCCCTCTCTTTACATCGTATTTTTTGTAGAGGGAGGAGTCGATATAGTTGATGGTCTCAAGCTGCTGAGACATAGTCTCCAGGAATGATTTTGGTATATTCGATGGTGTCTTTTCTCCCGGAGTTATTTTGCTTTTAAATATTCTAAACAAGTGTGGTAACCTCCTTTCAAAGGTCGAATCGCTATTTGCCTATTGTATCACACTAAAGTGAAAAATTATATCCTATGTATCCGTTAGGGGCGGCTATATCTCTTTCAGATATTTTTGTGCCAGCTGAGCATCAGAAAGGCATTTTACATATCCGTCACCGATTGCTTGATCTGTTTCTGGACCTTTGCCGGCCAAAGCGACTACGGCAGGTTTGGACGCCTCTGTGATGGCGGCCTTTGAGGCTTCTTCTCTGTCAGGAATTATTTCGTAAGGTATATCCGATGGTATATGCTGTGCAATCTGCTGACATATATCTTCAACCTTTTCGTGGGCGGGGTCGTCAGCGGTAAGGATTATTCTGTCCGCAAAACGACCGGCAGTTTCGCCGAGTTCTCTGCGCCTTCCGAAGGCTTTATCTCCTGCAGAACCAAACAGGACGGTTAATTGTCTGTCGGGATATTCGGATTTCAGCGAAGAAAGAAGTTTTTCCATACTGAAACCATTGTGAGCGTAATCCACTACACATATAACGCTTTCGTCATCGGAAGCAAATATCTCCATACGACCGTCAGGCTTGACATTGTAGATGCCTTCCTTGATGTATTCCATAGGGATTCCATTTTTAAAGGAAGCGACAATTGCCGCTGCCGCATTGTCCACATTAAACAAACCGGCCATGGAAATTCTGAACTCTTCGTCAAAATCTTTTGACTGAATTTTGAAAACTGTATCTCTGCCGTCTTTACAGATATCGTAAATGAAAAAATCGGCTTCCCTGCGAGAAGAACTGAAGGTATAAACTTCAGGTGTATCACAGGCTGCATTTAATATTCTGTCTATGTGGTCTGCATCAAGATTGATTACCGTTTTGTCGGACATGGCAAACATCTTAAGCTTTGAGTTGAGATAATCATCAAAATCCGGGTGCTCATGAGGACTTATATGGTCTTCACTTATATTCAGGAATATGGACATGTTAAATCTCATTCCTGCAACTCTGTCGTATTTTAAGCCTTGGGATGATACTTCCATGCAAAGGCGCGTAACTCCATTATCGGCACACCCTCTTAATATATGTTGCAGTTCAACGGCTTCTGGAGTTGTCCTTCTTGAAGGTACAGTTTTAATGCCGTCGCATATGGACACTGTGGATACAAGTCCGCTTTGCGCCTTTCCTAAAGCCTTCATATATGTGTCTGCGATTCCTTTAATAAAAAAGGCGGTGGTGGTTTTACCCTTTGTTCCTCCGATGGCTGTAACGTTCATTTCCTTCCAAGGCTCGCCGTCATAAAAATTTGCCAAGAGAGCCATTGCCTTTCTTATGTCATTTACAATAAGTCGGGGAACACCGTCAACGGATGCATACTCTTTTTCGCTTACATAAAAAGCAGCCCCCTGAGAGACGGCTTGGGACAGATATTCCTCTTTAAAGGCAGCACCTTTACAGATAAACAGGGTGCCTTCTGTAACTTCCCGTGAATCGTAAGTCAAAAATTCGACAAGCTTGTCCTCTGCTCCAAAGGATGTAAAACTTTCGAGAAGATTTGCATCCTGTAAGAGTTTTGCATATTGTGATATGGTATATCGTTCCATATGGATTCCTTTCATATTTGTTTTCAGATGGGTATATTATATCAGAAAAAGTTTAAAAGTAGGAGATGTGCTGTTAAATTTCAACAAAAGTGATGAGAAATGAACATATATAGTGTATAATTAACAAATGTTGTTGTTTGTGAGGGGATAAATCTTATGTGGACAAGAAAGGCATTAAAGAAAGACGCAAGGAAATATTTAAAAAATAATTATTGGAGGCTGCTTGGCGTTAGCCTCCTTATAGCTTTTGTATTAGGCGGCATGAAGATGGAAGCGGATGTAGCCACTGTAACTGAGGTTGGTAACCAGCTGGCTGCAAACAGATTTGCATCTGTATCAAATGTACAGGTCGTTGACCAGTTTATGCATGTAACTATACAAAGCAGTGGGGATAGAGGCGGTGCTTTGTTAGAGTATGCAGGTGAAAAATATACGCCCACAAAGGGTGTTTTTGCACATATTTATAACAATGTAACCCAAGAGAAATCATTTATCTATGGGTTTTTAAATGCTGTCAACAACATGGCATTTAAAGACAGGATAGGACAAGGTATTATAATCTTTGTCGGGGCTGGACTTTCTTTGTGTTTCAGCTTCTTTATAGTAAACGTATTGATAGTCGGGCAATGTCGATTTGTACTTGAAAGCCGGACATATTACGACTGTAAAATAGGAAGACTGACGTTTCCATGGCGCGTGGGCAGATGGAAAAAGACTGCTATGGTCATGATGCGCAGGAGCATATATACATATCTTTGGGATCTTACGATTATCGGCGGAATAATAAAGAGATATTCATATAAGATGATTCCGTATATCATGGCGGAAAATCCAGATGTTACTGCCAAAGAAGCCTTTATGATGTCAAGAGACATGATGAATGGCAATAAATTTAAGGCATTTAAGATAGATGTGTCGATGGCAGGCTGGTATATACTCAGCTTTTTAACACTGGGAGCGGTCAGATGGTTTTTCCTAAATCCGTATTTAGATACGATTTATGCTGAATTGTATCTGGAGTTGAGAAAGGAAGCAATTGAAGAAAAAACTTCTTATGCGGAATACTTTAATGACCCTATGCTGTGCGTTGAAACATCTTTGACCGAGTACCCTGTGGAAATGCATCCGTTATACAGGGAAAGAACAAAGCAGTGGCTCAAATTGGATTATCACAGGAGATATTCATTATCTTCAATGATACTTATGTTTTTTACCTTTTCAATGGTCGGCTGGATATGGGAGGTTTCTCTAAGACTGCTTAATTACGGTGAATTCGTAAATAGGGGAACTCTACATGGACCGTGGCTTCCGATATACGGTGCAGGAGGCGTGCTTATAGTTGGACTCTTGAGAAAACTGGCTGATAAACCGATATTGCTATTTATAGGAGCTGTGGTTGTATGCGGTGTTGTTGAATATACAACATCATGGTTCCTGTGGGAACATTTTCACATGAAATGGTGGGATTACAGCGGATATTTCCTTAATCTTCACGGCAGGATATGTGCGGAAGGCCTGTTTATATTCGGACTTGGAGGCTGCGGCTTCATATATATATTGGCACCTTTGTGCGACGAAATATATAAGCATATACCGAAGAGAGTAAAAACTGGCTTGTGTGCGATTTTGTTAACAGCGTTTTTAATCGATGGTATTTACTCTGCAGGACATCCTAATGAAGGAAAGGGAGTTACAGATTACGGAATGGTTGAGAAGTCGCAGGAAATATATACGGCAAGTATAATTGAACAACGCAAATAGGCGATAGACTAGCAGACAGAAGGCGTATTGACTTTTGTCTGCTTTTTTATGCGATTGAACGGAGAAATGATAGGTTGACAGTGAATAAGAGAAATGATATTTTTAAATAAGTTAGTTAGCATAAACTAATATAAAGTTGGGTTTAATGCCATATTTAATACGGAAAGGAATAAAAATGAAAAAGACAGTGAATATTCTGTGGTTAATACTGGGTTGGTTAAGCCTTGCTATTGGAAGCATAGGGGTAGTATTACCGGTACTACCAACTACACCTTTTTTGCTTGTGGCTTCTTTTTCATTTGCCAAGGGCTCTGATAGATTTCACCGGTGGTTCACAGGGACAAAGTTATATAAAAATCACCTTGAAGATTTTGTTACTGACAGGGCAATGACATTAAAAACTAAATTTGGAATTCTTCTTCCGGCATCTGCAATGCTGATTATTGCGATGTTGCTTGTTCCAAGCGTCCATTTTAGAATCTTTATCGTATTTCTAATTATTTTCAAGTATGTATATTTTTTTACAAAAATTAAGACTATAAAAGGAGCAGTTGAAGTTGATTAGTAAGCCAGATGCGAAAAGAGAAAAGGAAAAGCGCATTATAGAATTGATGATAAATCTCTATTGTTCGGGAAATCATAAAAAAGAACAGCGAGGAGATAAGAGTAGGCAAGGATTATGCAATGAATGCGGCGATCTTCTCATGTATGCTAAGGAGAGGATAGATAAATGTCCCTTCGCTGAAACAAAGACCTTTTGCAGTAGCTGTAAGGTGCATTGCTATAAGCTGCAGATGAGAGAGCAGATTCGGCGTGTTATGAAATATGCAGGCCCGAGAATGATGCTGTATCACCCCATATTAGCTGTAAGGCATGTAGCGGATACCATAAAAAATAAAAGACGAGGAAAGATGTTAAATGATTAAAAAGGAATTAATCAGATTTATGAAAGGCGCCGGAAAATATATAGTTGCCGGCGTTTGGTGGCAATGGGCGGCTCTGCTTTGTCAGATAGTCGTTGTTTTTGTGTTGGCGATAATTATACAAGGAATTTGGCAAGGGAATATACGGACTGAACAAATTTTGTGGATGATTGCAGTTGCGGTAGCTTTTATGATTGCAAAGGCTGTTTGCGACCGATTGAGCGCAGGTGTGTCGTATCAGACCAGTGAAGAGGTAAAGCTACGACTCAGAGGGAAAATTTTTGAAAAAATACTCGCCTTAGGTACTTCATACAGAGATAAGACGTCCACTGCAGAACTTTTGCAGCTTTCGGTGGAAGGTGTGGAACAGTTGGAAATATATTACGGAAGGTATCTTCCTCAATTGTTTTACAGTTTACTGGCACCGTTGACGTTGTTTGTGGTGCTTTCTCAGGTGAGCCTAAAAAGTGCGGCTATACTTTTAGCCTGTGTTCCTCTTATACCGATTTCTATAGTTCTGGTGCAGAAAATAGCTAAAAAACTTTTGAAAAAGTATTGGGGTGTTTATACGCAATTGGGAGACAGCTTCCTTGAAAATCTACAAGGACTTACAACCTTAAAAATATATAAAAGTGATGGTTATGCAAGCGATAAGATGGACAGAGAAGCGGAAAATTTCAGAAAGATAACCATGCGTGTTTTAGTTATGCAGCTTAACTCCATAAGCGTTATGGATATAGTTGCATATGCCGGAGCCGGAGCAGGAATTATTTGTGCGTTATTACAGTTTTCTGCAGGAAATTTGCAACTGGCAGAAATGATTATAATTGTGTTGTTGGCAGCAGAGTTTTTTATTCCTTTAAGACTTTTGGGATCTTTTTTTCATATTGCGATGAACGGGATGGCAGCCAGTGATAAAATATTTGCTTTTCTCAAAACTGATACAGAAAAGAATTGTGGCACACAAAATATTGAAGGAAGTGTAGATATAACCATAAGAAATCTTGGATTTGCCTACGATAAAGATCGAAAAATTCTGGATGGTGTTTCTATGGATATTCATTCGGGGCAGTTCGTTTCTTTAGTGGGCCTTTCGGGAAGCGGTAAAAGTACAATTGCAGCATTGATTGCAGGTAAATTTAGTGGATATGAAGGGGATATAAAAATAAGCGGAAAAGATCTAAACGATATTTCCGAAGTGTCTCTTATGGATTCTATTGTTACAGTAGGGTACAATAGCTTTATTTTTGGAGGAAACGTCCGTGAAAATCTGACTATGGCAAAAAAAGACGCATCTGAAAGTGAGATGATATCTGTTTTGCAAAAGGTAAAATTATGGGATTTTTTACAGAAAGAAAATGGCTTAGATACAAAGATAACAGAGCAGGGAAGCAACTTGTCTGGAGGACAGAGACAGAGGCTAGCTTTAGCAAGAGCATTGCTCAAAGATGCAGAAATGTACATTTTCGATGAAGCATCGTCTAATATCGATGTGGAAAGTGAAAAGGTAATTATGGATATGATAAAAAATCTTGCGAAAAGTAAAACGGTATTGTCCATTTCTCACAGAATGGCAAATGCAGTGGATTCCGATGTTATATATGTTATAGAAAACGGCAAAATTATAGAAAAGGGAAATCATTTGTCTCTGTTGAAAGATAAAGGTAGATACGCAGAAATATATACAAAACAGGAAGAAATGTGTGCAAAATGGGAGAACTCATATGAGGAGAAGCAGTATTAAAATAATGGCGAAGCTCATAGGCTTAGTTAAGCCACTTATACATATTATGATTGCGGCAGTGCTACTGGGTGTGGCAGGTTTTATCTGTGCCATAGGAGTGACGGTATTGCCCGCATTTGCGATTGCCGATGTCTTGGGATATGAGTATATTGAATGGAAGATAGCTATAGTCCTTATAATTGTAGCGGCGGTTCTGAGAGGTTTGCTTCATTATGGTGAGCAAGCTTGCAATCATTATATAGCCTTTAAACTGTTGGCACTTATAAGGCATAAGGTGTTTACTGCGCTTAGAAAACTTGCTCCCGCAAAAATGGAGGGGAAGAAAAAGGGCGAACTTATTGCGGTGTTAACATCTGATATAGAATTGCTAGAAGTTTTTTATGCTCATACCATTTCGCCTATAGCGATAGCAATATTGACAAGTGCTATTATGTTAGCGGTTCTTTCTACTTTCGGGATGGTACCAGTAGTCGTTGCGGCGATGGGGTATATATGCGTAGGAGTTATAATTCCGCTTGTGGTAGGCAAAAAAGGTGCATGGACCGGGATGTCATATAGAAATGATTTTGCAGAGTTGAATTCTGTAGTCTTTGATAATCTCAGGGGAATAGATGAAATTTTGCAATATGATTACGGAAAAGAAAGTTATGACAGAATAAAAGAAGATGAAGTTAAGCTGAATGGCTCTTCTAAAAAACTTAAGCTATTGGAAGGTAGGCAGAAAGCGATAACCGGTTTTGCAATTATGTTGTTTACTTTCATAATGTTACTGACATGCTTTGCGCTGTATAAAAATGGTATCATGGGAATAGACGAGACACTGATTTCTACAGTAATCATGACTGCTTCCTTCGGTCCTGTAACCGCTTTATCTAATCTATCAAACAATTTAACTCAAACTTTGGCGGCAGGTGAAAGGGTGCTTTCAGTTCTAGAAGAAGAACCTCAGGTATATGATGTTACGGATAAAGAAATAGCAGAATTCGGAGAAGTCACTGTAGATAATCTTTCCTTTGGGTATGATGAAGAAAAGATATTACAGGATATAAATTTTAGCTTTGAAAAAGGGAAAATAACAGGTATTCTAGGAAAAAGCGGATGCGGCAAATCCACTCTACTGAAACTTTTAATGAGATTTTGGGAAGCTGAAAGCGGCAGCATAAAGATTAACGAAAGAAACTTAAACGATATAAACACCAATCAGTTGCGAGATATGCAGTCTTATGTGACTCAAGAAACTTGGATTTTTAATGATACCATAAAAGAAAATATTGCAGTGGCAAAACCTAAGGCGTCGTTGGAAGAAATAAAAAAGGCTGCAGAGAAGGCAGGACTTGGTGGATTTATAGCAAATCTGCCAAAGGGATACGATACTGTTACAGGAGAGCTCGGCGAAGGACTTTCCGGCGGTGAACGACAGAGGATAGGTATAGCAAGGGCGTTTTTACATAACAGTCCAATGATGCTTTTGGATGAACCAACCAGTAATTTAGATGCTCTTCACGAAAGCTATATCATGGATTCTCTAGCATCGGCAGCAGAAGAAAAGACAGTTATTTTGGTATCTCATCGTGAATCTACAATGGGCATAGCAGATAAAGTGTTTGAAATGAAAAGAGAAAGGAGTTCCTAATGACGGAGATAAAGGGACTTCTTGCAGGACAGATATTGCTATGCTATATGAATATGGATGAAAGAGAATTGAATGTTACATTTTTGGCTAGAACATTGGGCGTGGATAAGTATGCCGTGAGCAGAGCCCTTAGCCGTATGGAAAAGGAAGGCCTTGTAAACAAGGATAATCCGAGGAAGCCGATTCTTACGACAACCGGATGGGAAAGGGCAAAGCGGTTTAATGAAAAAATGAATATAGCCATGTCATTTTTGATGGAAAATGGCGGTGTATATAAAGGAATAGATGAAGACGCTATATCCATGGCATTGGCGTTATCTGATGAAGTGCTCAAAAGAATGACAGGACAGCGAAAAGCTCTCACGAAAAAGGCTATTGATAGAGATGTCATAGAGGGATATTCGCTGCAAAGATACTTCGAAGACGGAACATTTATGACGGATATTTCTCTGATTGATATAAAACGGAGAACGAAAAAAACTGGCAGCGGCAGATCCTATATTAAGTTCTCGGCCGGGCGTGGCATGATATATGTGGATACAACAATATTTGAATCGACAAAAGCCTATAAAGCGAATAGCAAGCCGATTAAAATCAAATACACATCATCTCACGGAGAATCAAATTATGAAGTGATGCGCATGGGAAAGGTTATATACTTTCCTGTGGATGAGGTACAATTTGCTTGCTTTAATGATAGCAGAATTTTACTAGGAGATGTCATCATGGAAATAGGCAAAGAAAAGATGATTCTGCAAATGATTGTGAGATATATGTAGCAATGTGCAACAATTTTTAAATGTAAATAATGTTTAAATATAAAGCGAAAACGGGATTGTTAGGTTTATCTAACAATCCCGTTGCGTTTGTGCAATAAAAGTGTCGTTGAAAACGGAAATATCAATTGATAGACTTTTTTACGGAAAGAAGATTTAATTGATAATATGTTAGTTTAAAGTAACTAACATAAAAAGATTAATTTACGAAAAGGAGAGAAAATATGGTAAAGAGCAAACGAGGAAGCAGAACTCTGGCCATTGCCGTTATAGCAGCGATGATTATGTCATTGTTTGCGGCATTTCCGGGTTTTGCCAGAGCACAAGAAACATTGGACAAGGATAACTTAAAAGATGGAACATATGAAGTCAGTGTGGCGCTGTGGAATGAAACGAAAGATCAGGCATCCATGGCTGCAAGCACTATCGGGGATACTGCGACTATTGAAGTAAAAGATGGAACGGCTTCAATGACAATCCAGGCGTTAAAGGCAAAAATAATGGGTATGGATGCACAACTTCAGGGAATGAAGGTATTTGAAGGAACATCTACAGCAGAAGGTCAGAATAATACAGAAGCAGTGGCAGGTGAAGCTGACGAAAACGGCACTATCCCGTACACATTTACAATGCCTCACATGGATGAATATATTTATGTAAGTGTAAATCCTGGTCCTCCGATGAACACATGGATGAGTGCAAGAATAAAAGTGGATTGGAATACGCTTAAGCTTATAGAAGAAGCTACAGAACCGGGCACAGATCCTGGAGACCAGACTAACCCAGGTGAAGGAGAAGGAACAGATCAAGAAAAGCCTGAGACACCTTCCGTAGATAAAAGTGGACTTCAGAGTGCATACGATGCAGTCGCAGCTATGACACAGGGTAATTACACTGCTGATTCATGGGCTGATTTTGTAACAGCAAGAGATGCAGCTAAAGCAATCTTAGACAATAAGGATGCGACGGCAGACCAGGTTACAAAGGCTATAAAAGACCTACAGACAGCAAAGGATGCTTTGGCATATGATAACATTCTAAACCTGGCAGATGGTACATACAAAGTGCCTGTAAAGCTCTGGCATGAAACAAAAGACCAGGCTTCAATGGCGGCCTCTTCAGTATTGCCTGAAGCTATGATAACAGTTTCCGGCAAAGATATAAAAATGAATATCTATACACAGCCTATGACTATGGGAACTATAACTGCTTCTCTGCAGACTCTTAAAGTTGAGAATGAAACTGGTGGTTATACTGATGCTGATATTGTAGGGAGAAGTTCATCTGGAGATCCTAATGAATTTTCATTTACACTCCCTCATGCAAAAGAATATATAAATGTACTGGTAAACCCTAAAGTAGCTATCATGGGCAACACAGATATAGGAGCAAGACTTAAAGTGGATTACTCATCTATTGCAAAGGTTGAAAATGCTGAAAGCGATATTAACGCAAATGCAACAACTACAACAGCAACACCTAATTCTCCAAAGACAGGAGATGAAGCACCGATGGCACTTCTGGCAACTCTTATGCTGCTCTCAGGTGGAATAGGAGTATATGCATACAGAAAAAGATAGTAGTAAAGGAAACAGAAAAGGGAATTGAAAGATGTTAAGAGAAAAAAATAAGACCGGCCATGGCTTTTTACTCTTAATCGTTCTAACAGTCGTTGCCGCCATTTGGGCGGCGACGGCTGTTCATGTATCAGCTCTAGAAAATGGAGCATACCTGGTAGGGAGAACAACATCCTATGCGGATCCGAGAACTGGACAAACCGTTGATGGAGGTACGGATATTGCGTTAGGTGATAGCATGTGCGCTTCCATAATACAGGACGATGTGCTTTTAGAGAAAGTTGATGGCGCCACATATGTTACTCTTGGCTTGGGATTGGCTTCTAATATAGATCAAAGTAGCATAAAAATATATACGGAACAGTCAGATGGCTCGCTTAGGTCAATGCCTTTGACTCATACGGGAAGCTGCACAAGAGATGGCGATACTTGCAACCATTATAGGTTTCAGATGAATGATACGGATAAGCTGATAAGCGTGGCTATGTTTGTTACACCTATGGGAAGGGAAGTACAGTTTTTCTGCGATCTGGATATGAACTCTGCAACGCCTGGAACGGGCAATTATGCAAGTGAAATGGTGGCTGCAGCAGAGGAAGAAGCAAAGGCAGAAGCAGAAGCACAGGCACAGGCTGAAGCTGAACAGGCTGAAAAAGAAGCTGAAGAAAAAGCTAAAGCTGAAGCCGAAAAGGAAGCGAAGCAAGCTAAAAAGAATAAGATTATCATAGGAGTTGTGACAGGCGTTGTGATTCTTGCAGCAGCAAGCGGCGGCTTTTATGTATACAGGAGAAAGAAAAAATGACAACAGGTATAAAGAAGGTTACAGCAGCAGTTTTGGCGGCTGTGATGCTTATGTGCACAATATCTCTTACCGGTTGCGGTGGAAGTGACAGCTCCTCAGCAAAAGAAGGACAGTATAACAGGATAGCGGCAACATCGGTTGCAACCTGTGAAATCTTAGACAAGTTGGAAGTCGACGGAGTTGTTGGCGTGCCTCATACAGACAGCTATGAGCTTCCTGAAAGATACAAAGGAGCAACAGAATTAGGAGGAGCAATGTCACCGGATATGGAGATTTTAGCATCATTAGAACCTGACATAGTGCTTACTCCCAATTCACTGGAAGGCTATCTCAAGGAACAGTATGATAACGCAGGCATAGAAAGCTATTTCCTGGATCTGAAAAGCGTAGAGGGCATGTATAACAGCATAACAGAACTGGGAAAAATGCTTAATAAGGAAGATAAAGCAGATGAACTTGTGGCAGAATATGAAAAAATCATAAGCGATATTAAAGATAAAAATGAGGGGAAAGAAGCGCCGGACGTATTGATTTTAATGGGATTACCAGGTTCATATGTGGTGGCAACGGAAAGCAGCTATGTTGGCAATCTCGTTAAGCTTGCAGGAGGAAATAATGTATACGGAGATGGTGACGGCCAGGACTTTTTAAATGTTAACCCAGAAGATATGCTTGTTAAAGACCCGGATATTATCCTTAGAACTTCTCATGCTATGCCTGAGCAGGTGATGGAGATGTTTGACAGAGAATTTAAAGACGATGATATATGGTCACATTTCAGAGCCGTTGAAGAAAATCAGGTATATGATTTGGATAATGAGTATTTTGGAATGAGTGCAACATTTAGATACAAAGAAGCTCTGGAAAAGTTAGATCCAATTCTTTTTCAGTAGTTGCTGAGAAGGCGGAAAAAATCGGTTTACATTGACAGGAGGAGTATGACTTGGAGAGAAGAAAGAAAAAAGCTATAGGTGCATTTGTAGTCACAGGACTTTTGCTTATAGCTACGATATTATTTTCCATAAATACAGGAAGTCTGTCCATTAGCGGAGCAAATATTGACATAATCATGGACTTAAGGATACCAAGAATACTGATTTCCATTGTTGGAGGTGCTGGTATTGCGGTGTCGGGGGTGCTTTTACAAGCGGTGATGAAAAATCCACTGGCAGACCCTGGCATACTTGGTATAAGTGCAGGTTCTTCTCTTTCTGCGATACTGATTACAGGGATAGTACCTTCCATGTACTTTCTTACTCCGATATTTTCTTTTATCGGTGGTGTTGTGGCATGTTTTTTAGTGTATACGCTATCGTGGAAGGATGGTCTTAGTGCATTTAGGATAATTCTTGTTGGTATTACTATAAATACAGTGTTTGTGGCACTTATAGATTGCGCAGAATCTCTTATGGGAGGCAACAATGCATTGGCATCCTTTACGGAATCTAGATTGAGCATGAAGGGCTGGGATGATTTTTACATGTTGTTGACCTATTCGGTGGTATTTGTAGTTCTAGGTGTACTGCTCGCTTCGCGATGTGATTTGTTGGCATTGGAAGACAGGACAGTGGGCTCCTTGGGTATAAATGTTACGGCATTGAGAATTAAAGTTTCAGCGGTTGCTGTATTTTTAGCCGCTATATGCACATCGGTACTTGGAACGGTAAGTTTTTTAGGACTGCTTGCGCCATATATTGGTAGAATGCTGGTGGGAAGCGGACATAAAACTCTCATACCATATTCTATGATAGCTGGAGCACTTTTGATGCTATTGGCTGATACCACGGGAAGGACAATCGCTGCACCGAATGAAATAAGTGCGGCGGTTATTATGGCAGTAATCGGCGGACCATGTTTTATAGTATTGTTGAGGAGGGCATCCGGAAGTTATGGCAGATAATATGAATTGTTTTGAAATAGATAATCTGTCCTTTGCCTACGGAGACAAAAAGGTCATAGATGATTTTAGTGTTCAGATAAAGAAAGGCAGGGTGACAACGATTATGGGTCCGAACGGTAGCGGTAAATCGACCTTGCTTTATCTGATGACAAGGGAACTTAAAGATTATACGGGAAGTATATTGTTGGACGGGCATGATATAAAAGAAATGAAAGGTAAATCCTTTGCCCGTAAGGCAGCAGCGGTTCATCAGTATAATACTGTACCATGGGATATATCGGTGAGAAAGTTAGTTGCTTACGGGCGTATACCCCATAAAAATCTTGCCTTGGGAACCACAACTAAGGAAGATGAAGAAGCAATAGAAACGGCCTTGGAAATTACAGGACTTAAAGAGCTTGAAAATCGCGAAGTGGCAAGACTTTCAGGAGGCCAACAGCAACGTGTATGGATTGCTATGGCGCTGGCACAGGAAACAGAAATTTTATTTCTTGATGAACCTACGACATATTTAGATATTAGATATCAGTTGGATATACTGGGACTAGTGCGAGATTTGAATGAAAAAAGAGGGCTTACCGTTATAATGGTGCTTCACGATATAAATCAAGCATTAAGATACAGCGATGATGTGATTGCTATGAAAGATGGAAAAATCCACGCTTCAGGTTGTGTTGCTGAAACGGTAAGCGAAAAAATGATTAAAGAAGTGTATGATGTGAATTGTAAGATGATAGAGGTTGATAATATGCCTTATGTCATCACGTAAAGAGATTAAGGTGAGTATAAAGGCGATTTAAAAACCGCGAAAAGTTTAGTTTCGCGGTTTTTGTGTAACCTTTGGCTCATTATAGTTATAATTTTAGATTTTTTAGGGCATTAAAAGTTTCATCGCTGATAACATGCTCCATAAGGCATGCGTCTTGCGTTGCAACTTCATGAGAAACGCCTATTTTTTCGAGAGCTGCAGTCAGTAGCCTGTGCTTTTCAAGCACGTTTTGAGCTATCTCAAGTCCTTTGTCTTCAAGGGTTATATAGCCGTTTGAGTCCATTGAAATATATCCATTTTCGCGGAGATTTTTCATGGCTACGCTTACGCTGGCCTTTGAAAAAGACAGCTCGTTGGCTATATCTATGGAACGCACATAACCGTGCTGCTGATGAAGAACAAGTATTGTTTCAAGATAGTCTTCCGATGATTTTAGTATTTTTATGCTAATCACCCACTTTCCTTTGTTTCATTTAGAATATCATATATGGGAGAGCGTGTCGAGTAGGCCAGTGGTGCTTGTCTGTACATCGCTCTTTTACTATGATATAATTTTATAATT
>OGWU01000103.1_pt1 | contig 49088 bp, 44 predicted proteins | sample 1576071 | NCBI WGS metagenome assembly OGWU01 (sample SAMEA3541582, study PRJEB24748) | human gut metagenome | biome: human gut; feature: human-associated habitat; material: faeces | place: China | collected 2012
GAGCATCTTGATTTAGTGCAGTGTAGATATCCATTGGAATAATGGCTGGATCTTGTCCAGTTAATTCCATAACTTCACTTAGTGTTTGTGTGATATAAGCTTGATTTGGATCATCACTTGTACGCTCTACATATTCTAAAGAGAATGACAAATCTTGGCTTGAAGCAAGATTAAATTCTTCTTCCGTAATATAACCATGTTGCAACATCAATTCCAAAGTTACATTTCTACGATTTTGAGCAGCTTTTAAATGATCTAGCTTTGTGTTTGCTTCGTTTAAATTGTTTAATGGATTGTATGTATCTGGTGCATTGATACAACCAGCCAAGAAGGCAGCTTCACCTAAATTTAATTGGGATACATCTTTGTTAAAGAAGTATTGTGCGGCTTTTTGAATACCACGTGTATTGTTTCCTGAACCAAACCAAATACGGTTTACGTAGTATTCAAAGATTTGTTCCTTATTAATGCTTTGTTCAGCAATCAATGAAAGATAGATTTCTTGAACTTTTAATTTTAATTTTTGAACGGTTGTGACCGTACCCTGTTCAGTTTCTAATTTCTTTTCCTGGTTCTTAGTAAATGCATTATCAATCATCTGCATGGTTAATGTAGAACCACCTTGAGCAAGACTTCCAGATTTCAAGTTTGCCATAGCGGATTTCAAGAAACGTGGCAAGTCAAATCCATTGTGGTCGAAGAAACGTGAATCCTCAATTGATAAAAAAGCATCGACTACAGATTGTGGAATTTGTGAGTAGGTTACGTCTTCACGAATTTCATCTCCAAGTTCATAGAATACGTTGCCTGAAGCATCGTAAAGTCTTGAATTGGATAATGTAGTCAAACCGTCTTGCGAAAAGCGCATGCCGTCAGGATCGTTGATGATGTTGACAAGAATGAAGAATACGGAGATGCATCCAACTAAAAATATAGATAAGACGGATACGGCTAGTTTATTCCAAATGTCTAGTTTTCTTCTGTTTGTCTTTTGTGTTTTTGGCTTATTTTGTTCGTTTTGTGGTTGGGCCATTTACTTATCCTCCTTAAAATAGAGTTCATCTACAGCTTTTAAATACGCTAACCTAGGATATAATCCTTCTTGAATAAGAATCCCGTGGGATTGAAACCAAGAATATGGTATAGAGCTTTTGTCTATATTTTCTATTTTATCTATGAGCAGTTTTGAATCAACAAGGTATGTTTCGTTATGATAATTAAATCGAATAATAAAAAAACCAATACCTCCATGAAATACAACTTTTTTTAGATGTTTGATTTGATGTGGATGAATCATAAAGAGTGGAAAACTCGTTTTATTTTTCGTTTCCTTTGCTTCAAAATCAATGTATTTACCTCGATATACGCCGTTGTAGTCCGTCGTGGAAGGCGTTTTATAGTAAGCTTCAGTGATTTTAGCTCTTTGCCTTTTTGGATAGTCCACATGAACAACTTGAACGGGTGTTGGTTTTTTATAAATCAAAGCTTTATCGAGTTCTCTATAATATTTATTAGAGTCGTTTATATCGTTTTCGAGGCGCATACCTCGAGAACTATAACTCTTTTGTTGCATTGTATTTATGGTTGAAATTGCATTCGGATATTTAATAGTGCTCATCACGAACATTATATATGAAAAAGGATGAACATTCAATGAATCTGAAAAGTCAGAGTTGATTTTTTTGTGCAAAACATTCATAATATTTAGGTAGATATAGGGGGACTTATATATGGCAAAAGATATGAATTTGACAGCTCAGGAAATTTATGAAAAAGAATTTCATGTAGACTTGAAGGGATATGCCCCTGCTGAAGTAGATGAATTTCTAGATATGGTAATTGAAGATTATCAGAAATATGATGAAAAAGTAGAAGAATTAGGTGCTGCAGTCACTCGTTATGAAGAAAAAATCAAAGAATTACAGCAACAGTTGTTTGCGTTACAAAGTGAGAATGAAAACTTAAACGAAAAAGTAAATTCTGATTTTGTGAATGGAAGCAGTAATACAGTAGATATCTTAAAACGTATTGCACGTTTGGAAAAAGCTGTATTTAATCAAAGCGAAGAATAGTGAATTAAATCGACAGTCGCTGGCTACTTAGATAGTTAGAGGAAAGTCCATGCTCGCACAATCTGTGATGATTGTAGTGTTTGTGCTAGATGAATAAATAAGTCTAGGCAAGTTATTGCTTGACGGCTGTTTTGTTTGCTAAGGGAAACTATGTAAACAAACTTTAAAAGTGCCACAGAGACGAATCTATATGGAAACGTATAGGGTGGAACGGGTAAACCCCACAAGCGAGAAACCCAAATTTGGTAGGGGAACCGGCTGGAATGAAACGAAAGGAAGGCTGGATAGCTTTATGCTATAGATAAATGACTGTCACCACGCAAGTGGAACAGAACATGGCTTATGATTTAAGGATACTACAAAGAGCAATTTAATTTGCTCTTTTTTTTTACTTGAAACAAGTGTATACTGAATTTGCATAAATTAAATCTTCAGGGTTGGGTGAAATTCCCTATCGGCGGTAAACCCCGCGAGCATTATGCATGAACTGGTGCAATTCCAGTGGCGACAGTATAGTCTGGATGGAAGAAGATGTTTTTATATATTCTTTTGTATATTTAAACGCGCCTAGGGGATTTTCTTTAGGCACGTTTTTTAGTTGATATATGAAGGGATGATGATTTATGAGTTCAACAAAGAAACTAACAACGATTGCGATCTTAAGTGCGATGGCAATGGTTTTAAACTTATTGATACAATTTCCAATTGTACCAGCCGTATCTTTTCTAAGCTACGATCCAAAAGATATCATTATTGTGATTGCAGGATTTATTTATGGTCCTATGACATCTTTTATTATGAGTCTATTGTGTTCGTTTTTAGAAATCGTATTCCGTGGAGGAAATTTATTAGATGTTTTGATGAATGTGATTTCAACTTGTACATTCGCATGTGTTGCAGCCTGCATCTATAAGTATAAACACTCTAAAAAGGGAGCTATCATCGGCTTGGTATTAGGAACTGTATGCTGCACATTGAGTATGACATTATGGAACTACATTATTACACCAATTTATTATCAAATGCCAAGAAGTGCAGTGGTCGGTATGTTACTTCCAGGTATTGTTCCATTCAATATTATTAAATGTACATTAAATGCAGCCTGTGCAATGTTGATCTACAAACCACTTGTAAATGCACTGAGAAGCACGCAGTTTGTTCCACAGTCTAATACAAGTGAAGGACTTACAAAAGATGTGGGAATTGTCAGTGCATTTATTATTGTATCAATTGCAGTTTTAATATTAGTTATGAAAGGTTAGGAAAAACATGGAACTTTTAGAAGCAAAAAAAATTATGGATGAAAAATTAGGGGATTATAAAATCATGGCTTTGGCTAGCTGTGTGGATGATTATCCTATGGTAAGAAATGTAAGTTGCGTTTTCTACAATGACAAGATTTATTTTAAGACAGACAAAAACTTTAGAAAAACACAACAATTGTTCAAAAATGATAAAGTAGCTATGTGCTTTAATGGAGTGCAAGTAGAGGGAACAGCTAAAAACTTAGGTTTGGTTGTTGATGAGCCAGGACGTATTTTTGAAAAGAAATATAAAGAATTTTTGTGGCAAAGCTATAATGCATATTCACACATTGATACAGAAATCTTAATTGAAGTGACTCCTAAGTTTGTGGAAATTTGGGATGAAGATGAAAATCGTAATGCATTCCAGTTATTTATTGATTTTGACAAAGAAACAGTTGAATACAAACCTTATGACTAGTTTATACTAGTCATTTTTTTGTGAAAATTCACGAGATTTTGACATGGATATGATACAATAATTAATGTATGAAAGTAGGTGAAAACATGTCTCCAGACCCGAGTTATTATAATTATGAAAAAACAAATACGTTCGGAGACATGAGATTTGTCTTCGTTTAAGATATAAGGAGGACAAATTGTGTTAGAATTTTATAAAACGTTTGAAGATGGAACACGCAGAATTGCAGAACCAGAACCAGGATGCTGGATCAATGCGGTTGCACCTACGGAAGAAGAAAGAAATTTTTTGATTGAACAAATAGGAATCTTACCTGAATTTGTAAAATCTTCGTTGGATGAAGAAGAAAGTTCACATATTGATTATGATGATGATTTTAGACAAGTGTTGATTATTTTTGACTACCCAAGTGCAGAAAATGAAGATGATGATTCAATTGATTCAACCTATTCTACATTGCCAATTGGTATTGTGATTTTAAAGGGGTATGTTGTGACAATCAGTTTATATGAAAACTGGAGTATTTTAGAAATGTCACAAGGTAGAATAAAAGGTATGGATACACGTTTAAAAACAAGATTTTTCTTACTTTTGGCATTGCGTATTTCACAACGTTTCTTGATTTGTTTACGCCAAATTGACCGCTTATCAAGTCGAACAGAAACGCGTTTGCATCAGTCTGTAGAAAATGATGAATTGATTGAAATGTTAGGCTTAGAAAAGTCATTGGTTTACTTTTCAACATCTTTAAAATCAGATGAGGTTACATTAAGTAAGATTATGCGTGGGAAACAGATTCAATTATATGAAGAGGATGAAGATTTGTTGGAAGACGTAATGATTGAAATCCATCAGGCCATCGAGATGTGTAACATTTACTCAAACACAATGGCAGGTACGATGGATACGTTTGCGAGTATTATTTCTAATAATATGAACATTGTCATGAATAAATTGACTGTAATCACAATTGTTATGGCTATCCCAAATATTATTTTTGGATTCTATGGGATGAACGTACAGTTGCCATTCCCATTTGTATGGTTTCCAAGTTTTGTAGCTATTTTAGCTTGTGTAATTGCGACTGTTTATTTTTTCAGGCACAATATGTTTAAGTAAGGTTTGATTTTTTTCAAACCTTTTTTCTTTTAGATAAAAGAAAAAGCACTATTAGAATAGTGCTCCAAGTGCTCCAAACAATCCCATACTCGCAAGAGCCATGATGATACCAGCTAAAATGACACCTAACATAACGGCTAGTACACTCGATTTGAAATTCATATCTAAGATACTAGCGGCAAGTGTACCAGTCCAGGCTCCTGTTCCTGGTAATGGAATACCCACAAATAATAATAGGGCTACAAACAATCCTTTTCCTGCAGTGGCTTGTAATTTTTTACCACCTTTTTCACCTTTTTCTAGACACCACGTAAAGAAATTTCCGACAACTGGCTTGTCAGCTCCCCAGACAAGAATCTTTCTGGCAAAGAAATAGATGAAGGGAACAGGAATCATATTTCCAATAATCGCAATTATATAATATTGTATAAATGGTAATCCCATTCCGGCTGCGATTGGGATGGCTCCACGAAGTTCAATAAGGGGTACCATAGATACAAAAAACACAATCAGGTATTTTTTAAACATTTAAAATCTCCTTTTTTTCGACAAGTAAAAGTTTATCATTGATGACATAAATTTACAATAATAGACAGAATTTGAAATGTGTCTAGCACTACGACGTTGAAAGTGCTAAAAATAGTGTTATACTGAAATCATAAAGGAGATGTTACTTATGAAATGGTTTGATTCTGATTATGATTATATTGATGAATTCACAACACAATGGAATGAAAGGTATAAAAAGGCTAAAAGAATGAGTATAATATTAAGTATAGTATTGATTCTTATTGGTATTTTATGTTTTGCGTTTCCAGAAAAGGTATTCACAACGATTCAAATTATCGCAGCCATTGGCTTGATTGTTTGGGGTGCATGTGAAATTTATTCATATATCACAACAACCTTCTTCTTTAGAGATGCAATGTGGCTAGCCAGTGGTATCTTAAATATTTTGCTAGGTTGTTTATTATGCACGATGCCAGTTACAATTACTGTAAGTACATTGACATTCTTGTTTGCATTTGTGCTATTGGTTAATGGTATTCAAAAGATTACTTGGGGGTCTAGACTTAGTTTCTTTAGAGTGATCGATACGAAATATTTAAGTTTGACAGGTTGGGTCAATCTGTTGTTAGGTATTATTTTTTTGGTAATGCCATTCCAAAGTGCTTTAGTCATTAATTATATTATTGCGACCTATTTGGTTGTGGCTGGTCTTAGCTTGTTGATTGAAGCTGTTTCAATGAAAAAGATTTAAAAGGGGTAAACATGGAAAAATTTAAGTTTTATGCACCAACAAAAGTGTATTTTGGTAAAGATGAGGAACAAAGGGTTGGAAAGATTTTACAAGAATATCATCCGAAGAAAGTATTGATTCATTATGGAGGGAAAAGTGCCATTCAATCCGGTCTTTTGGATCGAGTGAAAAAGGCACTTGATGAAGAAAATATTGCCTATTGTTTGTGTGGAGGTGTTGTTGCCAATCCACTACTTTCAAAGGTGAACGAAGGAATTCAAATTTGTAAAGAAGAAGGAGTTGACTTTATTCTTGCTGTTGGTGGAGGAAGCGTTTTAGACTCAAGCAAAGGCATTGCGTATGGCGTTTATAATGAGGGTGCTGTCTGGGATTATTACGCAAAAAAGAAAAAGGTGAAGGGTGCTTTACCTATGGGGTGTATCTTAACACTATCCGCAACAGGCAGTGAAATGAGCAATTCAAGCGTAATCACAAATGAAGATGGTAATCTGAAACGTGGTTTAAGCAGTGATTATGGATATTTTAAATTTTCTATTTTAAATCCAGAATTAACATATACTGTATCTCGATATCAAACAATGTGTGGGTGTACGGATATTATTATGCATACATTGGAACGATATTTTACGCCATACCAAACATTGGATTTGGTAGATCAAATGGCAGAAAGTTTAGTCCGTACTGTCATAAAAAACGCAAAAATTCTTTTAGAAGATCCTTCTAACGAGCAGGCACGCTCTGAAATTATGTGGGCAGGTAGTGTTTCACACAATGACATGACTGGAGATCGCTCTTTAGGAGATTGGGCTTGCCATCAATTGGAACATGAATTAAGTGGAATGTTTAATGTAGCACATGGTGCAGGTCTTGCGGCCATTTGGGATAGTTGGGCAAATCATGTATATATGGAAAATCCAACGCGATTTGCCAAGCTTGGACATCGTGTGTTTGGCTTGGATGATTCGGATACATTATCTTGCGCTTTGAATACTATTGAAAAGATGGAAGAATTCTTTAGAAGTATCGGCATGCCGACAAGTATTCAAGGATTGTTAAAACGTAAGTGTACAGAACCGGAATTGTATGAATTAACATACAAATGCAGCTTTGAGCATACGCGCACAATTGGAAAATTTAAAGAGTTGGATGAAATGGATATGCTTGAAATATATCGTATGGCAAATGAAAAGGAAGTCGCTTAAGACTTCCTTATTTTAGTTAAAGAGACTTTTAATGAAGTTAATAATCTTGTCAAACCATCCTTCAGATTGGGCTTTGTTGAATAATCCAGATAATTGATTTTTTAAACTGCCAGACAATTTGTTTAATTGATTTAATACTTCTTGTGAGTCAATAGCTGAAGTGTTTTGATATTTCTTGGCGAATGCAATCAATTTATCAATATCGTCTTGAGAGATGATGTCACTTAAATTAAATTTCTTCAAAGCATCCTGTACGACTTGTTCAACTTGTTCGGTAGTTGCAGCACTACCTTGGTTCTGTTTGATTTGGGCAAGCTCTTGTTTGATTTCTACTAAAGCCTGATCTAAGCGGGCAGAGTCAAAATTAGAATCGTCTGCATTATTTTGAGCAATTTCGTTTGTTGTTTCAAGCTCATCTTGTGCAACTTGTGTACGATCTGGATCTAGTGTTTCTCCGTTAGCTTCTAACGCTTTGTAAACACCAGTTAAAGCAGATTCTCCGGTTACTTTTGAAACGGAAGCAACATCGATTTCAACATCACTGACACCTGCTGTAATTGCGGCGTTGGCATATTGGTTGGATGTGATCTTTGTGATATTGCTTTGTGTGATGATCTTTACTTTTACACCTGTACCAGAATCTTGCTTTTGAACCATAACACTTGAAATCAAACTGGATGTATCTCCACCAGCAATTCCTAAATAGTTGTATAAGTCGTTGGCATCAACACTTGTTTCGTAGACGTTATTTGTATCTTCAATATCAAATAATTCACGTGTACTTTGGATTTGATCTTCACTTAAACCACCACCATATACAACGGTTGGTTTACCCCATTTTTCATCTATAACAGATGTATCGATTGCGAATACGTTCGTGGCAGTTGCTGAAATGCTCATAACGGCTGCTAGAGATACGCCTAATAATTTATTACATTTAAACATTTTTTGTTCTCCTTTTGCGTAAATTTACTTTACTAGTGTATCTTAACTTTATTTTTTGTGCAAAAGTTTTGAATCTTATGTGAAATTTTGTTATACTTTTATGGTAAGTTAAAACTAACCGGAGGAATAGAAATGCAGCTAACACAATCTCAGGAAGATTATTTAGAAACAATATATGTATTAAAGTCTCAACAAGAGAATGTTCGTGCTATTGATGTGGCGGCAGCTCTAGGTTTTTCTAAGCCGAGTGTTTCACATGCTTTGAAAGACTTAAAAGAAAAAGAATTGATTTATACGGATAAAACAGGATATTTATTCTTTACAGAACAAGGACAAAAACAGGCGAGTCAAGTGTATGAAAGGCATATTTATTTTAAGAATCAATTGCTTCATGCTGGTGTAGAACCTGTTCTTGCAGAAGAAGAAGCTTGTCGTATGGAACATACAATTAGTGAAGAGAGTTTTAAAAAATTAAAGGGTAGTAAATGCGTGCGCTCATGTATTGACTGCAAGGGGGACGATTGTAAGTAAAAAGCGTGAATAGTTCACGCGAAACCGAAAGAATGTAAACAATACGCTCGGTATAGCGTAAAGCCTATGTTCATCGTGCGTGAAGAGTTTTGTTCATGATTCTTTCCCTTGGACAGAATATTTACGTGTACAATTGATTCATAGTCGTGTTTTGTACACGTTAGTATAGAGAAAAGATACAGGCGTTTTGTTTACGCAGAAAGGCCTCTTGTGCTAAGAGTTTTGTACACAGGACGAAGAGAGAGATAAAAAACAAACAAAGGAAAGAACTATGAGCCAGTATAGCTTGATGGGGTATACTGGTTCTTTTTAGGTTAGGCTTCGGACCGCTTGTAAAGATATGACTGATACTCTTCGTCAAGGTCAAAGCTTGCCGAGAACTTCTTCCCTATGAGAAAGTCAGAACTTCTGCCATTTCTATCACTGATCAAAGTTTCATCATCTACATCTTTTTGTACATATTCAGCCTCAAACATGAGATCGTAAAGCACTGAATATCGTTCCACAATAGCACATTCAATTGGCATAGAAGTTAACGTTGTATTCGTTTCTTCTATGGAATCCGGCATAGTCAAAGCGTAGTTGTTCAGCTTAGAAAGCTCATTCAACACAAAGATGTATTCTTCCTTTGTAATGTACATGTTGAGTCCATCGTCTTCATTTAATGAAGTATGCATATCAGGAAACAATTCTAACAATAGACTTTGTACTGTTTTTGCATCAAGAATACTTGGATATAATTCAAAGCAGTTTACAGTTTTCATCTCGTTCACCTCCCTTCCACGCATATTATAGGAAGGAGTTTTGTTTTTGTACTCGACTGAAATGACAAGAACGGTCGGTGAAAACGAAAAAAGTGCAAGCTAAAGCTGTTGATTGTCATCAGGGTTCCCTTTGTATTGTTGCGGGTGTGGGTAGCGGTAAGTTATCACAACCAACATGGGGTGTCTAATCTTTAAAAACATTCTGTAGAGACGATAAACAAGGGCTTTCCAAGACTCTTCCCACTTTAAAACCATTAAAAGATGATTTAGACACCTTTTTAATAACAAATCAGCAAATTTCGGAGTTGTGAAACTTCTTTTTTTATGTTTTTTTAGAACTATTTCAAAATCTTGGTACTAAAAAGAGGCTCGAAAAAGGAACCTCTCAAAATGTTTTTTTAATTAAATTATACTGGCGTTGCAGGTTTTTCTACAGTCGCCTCGTAAACCACCGTTCCATTATACTCTCCAGCAACTTCCGCTGAGCCTTTCTTGGTATTTAGGCGAAACGCCATTTCTTGCGTAGCGGTATTTTCTCCAGCTGCTAAATGAATTAAACTATTTCCCCAACTAACATCTTTATCTTTCCACCCGACGTCACAAAGTAAATTTTCGCTCTTTCCGTTTGTCAAAACAAGTTTGCCATTTTCGTCTTTATTTTTAACACGGATACATAAATAATAGTCTTCTGGAATTACATTCTCCAAAACCTTAACCTGATTGTTTTCAGTACGCTCTACAGTAGAATTTGGCCCCGCATCTGCACCAAAATCAATTGCACTGTGAATCATCCAATCATAGCGTGATGATACTTGATAATTCAGAGTTGTTGATTTGTCGCCTGATTCGGCAGCAAATACTGGAGTAGCACTACACATCATCATTAAAGCGGATAGTCCAGCTGCTACAACCTTTTTAGTTTTTGTAAAATTCATGTATATATGCTCCTTTTCTTGTTACACTTATACAGTTAACCACAAAACAAAAGCACCGATTATAGTCGCATACATCTCCCCAAACCCCTCTCATCACCCCTCGAAACATCATCCTCGGAAATCCCATATACATTCATTATGAGGATGGTGGCGAGAATGTTCGACACTTCTGAAAAGAATTCTCATCAGATTCCTTATAATATATTCTGTCATATACATATCATTTGCTACACAAATCCATCTCATTCTTGGTATATACTAGACATGTATTAAAAGGGAGAGAAATAGGATATGACAACGAAAAAACTACTATGTGCAGCCGTTGTTTTGACGACTGTGCTTACAGGATGTTCAAGTGCTCCTGTAAAAACGGAAAAGAAAGACAAGACAGAGGAGATTTCCAAGAAAAAAGCCAAAGATTCTAAGAAGGAAGCCAAGAACTCTAAAAAGGAAACCAAAAAGAATTCTGAGAAAGACGAAACAACTAAAAACGAAGAAAAGACCAAAGAAGCTGCTAAGATAGCTGAAAAGGATACAAAAGAAGCTCAGAAGCAGCATACTGCAGAGACTAAAAAAGCTGCTGAAACAGCTCATAATAAAGACCAGCAAACAAACCATAAAACAGAGTCTACCACTCATAAGCATGAAGACAAGAAAGAGAATAAGGTAGAAAACACAGCAAGCAAACCTGCTGAAAGCAGTAAACCTAGCGAAAGCAAGCCATCTCATCAAGACAAAGAAGAACACAAGCATAATTGGGAGAAAATCACAGCTGTTGTTCATCATGATGCAGTAACTCATACTGAGCAGGTGCTGGTAAGAGATGCTTGGACAGAAAATGTTTATGGAACAAAATTTATATGTCAAGGATGTGAGCAGATTTTTAATACTGAAAATGAATTAACTGCTCATCAACAATACTACATGGAACAAGATAATTACACACATACTGGAGCAGGTACTTTACGCGTTGTTGTTAATACAATTTATCACCCTGCTGAATACGAAACACGAACTGTCGTAGACAAAGAAGCGTATGATGAAACGATTGTAACAGGATACAAATGCACAATCTGTGGCGCAACAAAATAGAAACGCAAAATCAGGAGCGAATCAGCTCCTTTTTTCGTATGTGACGTATGTGATGAGAGGTGCTCTCGCAAGATTCGAGCATAGAAAAACAGGACCTGTTACGATCCTGTACGTTTCTTATTTGTATTTCACTGTATCGACTACTGTTGCGTTTACTTTTGAGAGGTCGACTGTGAAAGCGGGACGCACGCCAACCCGAGGATACGTTACACAGCTGTCGTTCAGAGAACGAATGTCGTAATGCAAATACATCGCATCGCGAGGCGAGCCAGTATAACTGTCTCTGAACCACATATGGTATAAAGAGTTATTTGTGCCTTTCAAGAAACTGTAAATCTTGTTGGCGTTGTTTAGATCCACTAGGTTGGATACTTCTTCAACACTAGGCAGGAATACATGTCTTGAAATTGTATTATATGTGGTATTATTGTATCCTTTTTCACTCTGTTTCCAACAGTTCAAAGGATAAACACCTTGTGCATCATCTGGATAATTTGCCTTATGATAGACGACCCATTTTGGATTTTCTGTAGTTCCCTCATTATAATACCAATCATAGCTTGAACCGCCATTTGGATCAAACCATCTCCATTTTGGATTGGATGAAGTATTATTATATGCAGCCTGCTTGATGTCCGTTGCCTGAATGGCTTTCTGTAGCTTCTCAGGAAGTTGTTTATACCATGTATTTTCTAGATAGTTATCAATGTAGCTACCTTCATAAGTATTGGAATACTGGCCATCAGGACGCTTCTCATCCGGTGTTTCATAGGTTCCGACTTTGTAGTTTCCATCTGAATCTACATTTGGCTGGTACTGAATATTTCCAAGACTTTCTCCATCAATCAACATGTATGTATCATCATCTGTCTGAGCCATGACGATGAACTTCATTCCTTCAATCTCCAGTACAGTACCCGTAGCATATCCATTCCGTGCTTTAAACGTTAAAGTATCGTTATATTTCTCTGCTGTCATGAAATTGGCTGGATTGGCTGTAAACTTTAAATCTGCCGTAGAAGTTCCTGATGAAGTCGTCTCAAGAATCGTTGAATTGTTTGTAATCTGATTTCCATCTTTGGTAATTTTATAAGCACCCATACGTCCTGTGTCTGATTTCATGTTAAATCCGTTTTCAGAACTTACGACAATCTTCAGACTGGCATTTGCTTCCTCATTTGCCTTCGTAGCAGATACCGTTAATGTATCCTGATTATTTAGATTGATTTCAGAAGGAATCGACCAAACATAGCTATCAGTTCCTGTATAGCTTACTCCTAAAGACTTTGAATCGTGACTCGTCTGCACAGAAGAATTCACCGTTCTGCTATTGACCTCACCTGCTGGAGAATCTGCAACATTTGTTTCCTCCTCTTGCTGTTCATCACTCTGTGCACTGACAATATCCATGCCTGAAAATCAATGTTCTGCGTAGTTAGAGTATTGTCTTTATCTTTAACATTCACTTCTAAACGATAAATGCTCTTGTAATTCGTCGTTACATTAATACTGTTTGTATTTTCATTCTGTAAAACAATCGTTCCATCATCCAAAAAAGTCTTGTAAGAAGCTTTCCAGTCATCTGATAGACTTAACACATGCCCTTCAGGAGCAGTTATTGTCATCGTGGCAGACGATTTATCTTCGTTATATTTCACATCTGATTTCAGCTCAACACTTTCTTCAGACGCTGTACTTATATGTGATTCATCCATATTCAATTCGGATGTAAACTGTAAATCTCGAACAGGATTATATGTCTCGTTCTGTTGTGCATTTACAGGTGTTACTATAGTCGAGGCTAGTGTTGCGCTCAAAACACAAGGCAACATGCATCTCTTAATTGCTTTTATCTTATTTATCATTGAGATACCTCCTTCCTACATTGAACCATAATTCAAATACAAACAATTTCCCGCCATCTCCTTGATAGACACAAACATTTTCCCTGCAAATCCAAACCAAATTCCCCGTAAAATGTGATATTATATATACAGAAAGAGAAAGCATTCTCTGCAATGGTGATTCTCCACCGAAGGCGCTGAAGTGAGAAACGATGAAGCTTGGCGATTCCCAGCCGAAGACGTTGAATCGGGAGACGATAAAGCTATATAGAGGAAGCAATGCTTCCTCTATATTTTTTTAGTGTTGTTTATTTGGGGTAAACGCATTTTGTGGTTGAAAAAGTAAAGACATAAGGATACGATTGAATTACATTAGAGACAAGGTGAATGTATATGAATAAATATTATGTTAATGATATCGTCTTCTTTATATCAAACGGATACCATGTCAGAGAAGCTACAGTGATTCGTTCTGGTGGAGGTTTCTGCACGATTAAGTTTAACGATAATGAAACTCCAGCAGGAACGAGAGTTCGAGAATCCAAGTTATTCAAGACTAAGCAAGAAGCTGAAGTTGTGGTTGAAAAAACACATAACACACTGTTATACTAGGCTTTGTTGGATGAGCCATAAATCATAACATCAATAAATCAAAATCATCCAACACTTTTTTCCATGAGCTGGCATTCAACCCTTTCTGCCAGCTCTTTTTATGTCTTTCCAATTAGAAATCAAGTAAGCTAAAAAGATGTCTAAATGAAAAAGACTACCCAATTATGAGTAGTCTGTACTTACTTCTTTTCCTCGTATTCTTTGAAGGCTTTGTTTAGAATTCTCTCCACAGCAACAGTTTTACTTAAACCAGTTTCTTCACAGTATTTTTCGAGCTGTTCATAGACGGTTCTATCCAGCTTGATGTTTAATGCTTTCCAGTCTTTATTCTGTTTTGCCATTTTCATCACCTTCTACATTTACAAAAGATACCTTTCCACCAATACCAAAGTACTTTTCAAAGAATTCTTTCAGTTTATCAATGACTGTTTCTTTCTTCTTGGCACGTGCTCCACCTCCACCGAATCGGCTGATTGGAGGAAGAATCTTTTCAATATCTGTACCAGTAGTCTTGATTTCTCCGTCTTTGAATGAGTTTTCCAAGAATTTACGAGTTTCTTCAGGTTTCAATCTTTCGTCCTGAATCATTGTTTCTAAATCAGCTTCTCTTTGTTTTGCAACATAAGAATTCCATTCAGAAATGACATCATCCATTTCGTTGACTTCTTCAATAAAGTCTTCGATAAGCTCTTTTTTGCTTCTAAGCTCAGGACTTGATTTAACAGCCTTTTGGATGGTGACAAGAAGTTCCTTATCTTCTCCATGTTCATCCTTGTATTTCTTAACAAGCATCAGGATATAGTCGATATTGATTTCAATCTGCTTTACAAGTTCGACTTCAAAGACAATATCCTCAGTAACATCCTTAACATCCTGCTTGTTCTTTTCTTTCCATTCAGCATACAAATCCTGATAGCGTCCTGAATAGTCCTGTAAATCTCTAGGATTCAGCAGTTCTTTATCTGCAAACTCATCGAATGAAGAAAGAAGATTTCTCATCTTCAGAATTGCTCCGAATAATTTGATGAATTCAACTTGGTTCTTTTCACCGATAATTTGAGGGTCTGTTAATGGATATTTCTCCTGTAACTGTTTGATCATATCCACATATCCAGGTTTGTCCTTACCATCTTCTGTAGTGAAACCGTAATAGTAATCATTGAATTTTCTTAGAAGAACGATTCCGCCTGCCTGTTTATCACCAAATAAGGAGATAGCAGCGTCTACTCGTTTCTGAAGATTTCTGAAGCATACGATGTTTCCAAACGTTTTTACGCTGTTTAAGATTCGGTTGGTACGAGAGAATGCCTGAATCAATCCGTGCATCTTCAGGTTCTTGTCGACCCATAATGTATTTAACGTAGTTGCATCGAAACCTGTAAGGAACATATTGACTACGATAAGCAGGTCTAATTCCTTGTTTTTCATACGCAATGATACGTCTTTGTAATAGTTCTGGAATTTATCAGAGTCTGTTGAGTAGGCTGTGTGGAACATCTGATTGTAGTCCATGATTGCCATATCCAAGAAATCTCTAGCACTCTGATCTAGCTTAGATGTATCTTCTGGATTCTCATCATCAATAATTCCATTTCCATCATCAATCTCAGCTTCATTAGCCCCATAACTGAAGATAGTTGCAATCTTAAGCTTCTTAGTTGGGTCTTCTTCCATCTGTTTCTTGAATTCTAAATAGTATTTCTTAGCCATATCCACAGAAGATACTGCAAAAATGCTGTTGAATCCACTGACTCTTTGTTTCTTCTTAATTTCTTCTACCTTGCCTTGAGATGCTGAAGCAACTTCAGAAACATTCATAAGCTGGCTGTAGATATAAGACTTGTCTCCGCGATACGTTTTCTGGTCAAAGTGGTCCAAAATGTACTTTGTTACCAGCGTGATTCGCTCTGGAGCCTCGAAGGCTTTTTTACGGTCGATATTCCATACTTCTTCATCATCAATATCGGCGTTGATATCCATTGTCTTGATGTAGTCAACACGGAATGGAAGTACGTTTTTATCATTGATAGCATCTACGATTGTATATGCGTGCAACTGGTCTCCAAATGTCTGCTCTGTAGTGACAAACTGGGCGTTTCGCACGGCTCCCGCATTGGCAGGAAAAATTGGTGTTCCTGTAAAGCCAAACAGATGATACTTCTTGAAACTCTTAACAATAGCTGAATGCATATCTCCAAACTGGCTTCTATGACACTCGTCAAAGATGATGACCACGTGCTTATCAAAGACAGGATGTCCTTTGTATTTCTTGATAAAGGTAGACAGCTTCTGAATCGTTGTAATGATGATGTGCGCATTATCGTCTTCCAGCTGTTTCTTTAATACGTTTGTATTACTGTTCGAGTTGGCACAGCCCTTCTCAAAACGGTCGTATTCCTTCATTGTCTGGTAGTCCAAATCCTTACGGTCTACAACGAATAGAACTTTGTCGATGTAATCGAGCTGACACGCCAAACGAGCCGTCTTGAAGCTAGTTAGAGTCTTGCCCAATCCGGTCGTATGCCAGATATAGCCGCCTCCAGCAATTGTTCCATACTTTTTATAATTGTTTGCGATTTCGATACGGTTCAGAATTCTTTCTGTTGCCGTAATCTGATAAGGTCGCATGACCAATAGCATATCTTCTGCTGTGAAGATACAATATTTTGTTATAATATTCAGCAATGAATGCTTAGCAAAGAATGTTTTTGTGAAATCAATCAAATCAGGGATAATGTGATTGTCTGCATCTGCCCAGAACGACGTAAATTCAAAGGAGTTACTTGTCTTTTTTCGGCGTGTATTTCTGGAGTTGGCATCCTTGATAGCATTGAATCGTGTACTGTTTGAGTAGTATTTCGTATTTGTTCCGTTTGATATAACGAATATCTGCACGTATTCAAACAGTCCAGAACCTGTCCAGAAGGAATCTCTCTGGTATCTATTGATTTGATTGAAAGCCTCTCGAATTGGAACTCCACGACGTTTAAGTTCTATATGCACCAAAGGGAAGCCGTTTACCAGCACTGTTACATCGTAACGATTATCATGTCTGGCTCCGTCTTCCTGTTTGACTTCGTACTGGTTTATGACCTGAAGTCGATTGTTATGTACCTGTTTCTTATCAATCAAAGTGATGTTCTTACTTGAACCGTCATCACGAATCAATACCTGTACGTTATCTTCCTGAATTTTTCTCGTTTTTTCTACGATATGATCATTGGGATTTGCAATGCTGTTTTTAAAGAATCTATCCCATTCGTCATCAGAAAACGTATAATGGTTCAATTCTTCAAGTTTTGTTCTTAGGTTTTTGATTAGATCATCTTCCGTATGGATAGGAAGGTACTCGTATCCCTGTTCTCCAAGGATACGAATGAATTCTTTTTCTAGTTCAGCCTCAGACTGATACGAGTCTGCTTTGCGTTTTACAGGCTCATATCCAGCTACGACTGTGTTTTCACTTGTTTCTGCTACGATATTAAAATAAGGCATGTTAGTTCACCTCTGATTCGTTTGATTCTTTGAATGTCAAAAGCTTATCTCGATAGTATTCGTATTGTTTTTGTCGAGATTTGAGTTCTTCGTTGAGCTTGTCTTGAAGTTTTGTTGTTTTTGCTGTGAAGTCATCTAGAAGGCGAACTATTTCTTGTTGGACTTCTAATGGAGGGACAGGAATTTTAAATGCATTTAACATAGGTCTTCTTATTGATGGCACAGACCCTTTAAACATTGTTTTTTCAATATATTTCATAAAATTGGTGCAGAAATAATAGTATAAGAATTTATCTTCAACTTTAGTAGTATTGGCGTGTATACGATATGCTCTTTGGTGTAAAGCATATTTTCCGCTTACAAAGTGAAATACTTTCCCAACTCCAACTCCATCACCAGCAGTGATAATAGCAGTTTCATCATAATCATAAGAATTCAAAGTTAATGGCTCTTGCGAACGAACATAGAATGGATACATTCCATTCTCTACACCTTCATTTGTATTGTGAGATCCAGTACTGATATCTGCAATTTCTTTTAATTCGCTATATTGAACACCGTTTGGACATAACTCTAGACTTAAATCATTCAATTTGTCACTAAATAAAGAGTCTCTATAGGATTCATACTGTTTTTTACGAGCTTCATACTCTTTATTCAACTCAGCCTGAAGTTCTGCTGTTTTTGCTGTGAATTCGTCTAAAAGACGAACGATTTCTTCTTGGACTTCTAATGGTGGAATTGGAATAGAAATTTTAGCCATTAACTTCTTAGATACGTTATAACGAGTGACACCATTTGCGGTACGACCAATCTGCTTTCTGATTGAAGATGATCTAAATAAATGTTTCATGAACGGTGGGTATATTCCATTCAAATCGTTAAATCTAAATATAAAACAAAAACTATTTAGATATAAGTCATCTTGAGGGGTTTCAGTTACAACCGAAGATATTCCACATTCATCAGGAGTTTCTGATGACCCCGTAAAAATCACATCACCGTATTCTAAAGTTCTTTGATTTTCTGTTTCACCAATTTTAACTCTTTCGTCTGGATGGAGATCTAAAGATGGATTAGAATAAACATTTTTGTAGGTTATAAAAATCTTATTGCCATTTTCAAAGTCATCTTTAGATTTTCCTGTAAGTCCTCCATAAAATACACCTAAATCTTTGAGTTGTTTGTATTCTACTCCATCTGGACATAATTCTTGAATCAATTCTTCTAATTTACTCATTTGGTTTTAGAAACTCCTTTCTTTTTAATCTGTTTAAGTAATTATCAAAACATATAACTTTATTTATGTATAAGTCAGCGACTTTGTATATATCTGAATAACTACATCCAATGTAATTTGCAAATTCTAATTTCTTTTTACTTTCTTTTGAATAGCAATACAAATAAAAGTCACTTTTATCATTTTTATCATCATGTATGCCATCAAAATCAATATAGCGATGTTTATCAATTCCAAACATTAATGGCATTTTTGTTTCGAATCGAATATCCACACAAATTTCTGTACCATCAAATCCATATTCTGGATGTCTGTTTGTCTTTAATGGATGGGCACATATAAACGATCTAATAGCCTCCAGATATTGTCTTCCTTCATTTAATAAATCCTCATCTGCATAAACGAAATTTTTACATATTTCTTTTGGATAACAAGCAAACAATGATTTGACAGCTTCCTGAATCCATGAAGCTAACATCACAATATAAACAACATCTTTTTGCGACGTTTTATCAATATTATCAAGCAAATCATTTAAATCATTTATTGTGTACCCGATTTTTTGCATTACATCACATTGATAAGCATAACTAATGTCTTTTTTAATGGGCCATTGTTTGTTTAAACCACCTTTTAAGTGATTAAAGCCTTGAATTTTTGAAATCATATTATCCTTCAATCTCAGCAATAATCTTATCAATTTCAGTTCTTAAGACTTCTTGTTTAGCTACAATTTCCTTAATCTGCTGATTCAATACTTTGATATCAACCTTTTCTGTTGTATCTTCTGGTTCTACATAAGTAGATACAGATAAATTGTAGTTGTTTTCTTCAATTTCATTTAAATCAGCTACATGTACGAAATGCTCTACTTCTTCACGTTTTGTATATGCGTCAACAATGTGATCAATATTCTCATCAGTCAATTTGTTGTTGTTTGTAACCTTGATATATTCCTTAGAAGCGTCGATAAACAACACGTTATTATCCGTCTTACCTTTACGCATAACCATGATGCATGTGGCAATTGAGGTTCCAAAGAATAGATTTCCAGGAAGCTGGATGATTGCGTCAACAAAGTTGTTTTCTACTAAATATTTACGAATCTTCTGCTCAGCACCACCTCTGTACATGATTCCAGGGAAGCATACTACAGCAGCCGCACCATTTGGTGCTAACCATGATAGTGAATGCATGATAAACGCCATATCTGCTTTCGATTTAGGGGCTAAAACACCAGCAGGAGCAAAACGAGGGTCATTGATTAATGTTGCGTCGTCGTCACCTTTCCACTTGATAGAATATGGATAATTTGACACGATTAATTCAAATGGTTCATCATCCCAGTGTTGAGGATTTGTTAATGTATCGTCACATTGGATGTTGAATTTGTCAAACCCAATTCCATGCAAAACATATTGATACGACATAAGTTGTATGTCGTAACGTTGATTTCCTGACCGTAGAATCCGTTTGTAACTGCACCTTCGCCTAAAACATCTACTGCTTTTAAAAGCAATGAGCCAGAACCGCAGGCAGGGTCATACACTTTATTAACTGTTTTTTTGCCAACGGTACCTAGTTTTGAAAGGAGGACTGACACTTCACCAGGTGTATAGTACTCACCCCCGCTCTTACCTGCGTTGCTTGCATACATAGACATTAAGTATTCATATGCATCACTGAAAGCATCAATGTTATGATCGCTCACTGATCCTAATTTCATGCTTTCGATTCCTTTTAACAACTTGCAAAGACGTTCATTACGCTTAGCTACAGTATTACCTAATTTGTTATTATTCACATCAAAATCATCAAACAACCCTTTAAAATCATTCTCAGAAGCACTACCTTGAGCTGATTCTTCAATGTGTCTAAACACTGTCTCAAGTGTTTCGTTTAAATTCTCGTCATTTTCGCAACGTTTTACTACATTGCAAAACAACTCACTTGGAAGAATAAAGAAACCTTGTTCCTGAATCAAGCCTTCACGAGCTTCTTCTGCGTCTGAGTCTGACATTTCTTCAAACTTGAAACCTGCGTTCCCTGCTTCTTCTTCGCCTTTATTGATGTAATCTGCTAGTTTTTCTGAAATATAACGATAGAACATTGTTCCAAGTACATAATTCTTGAAATCCCATCCATCAACTGCACCACGTAATTCGTCTGCAATGGCCCAGATGGCTCTATGCAACTCTTCACGTTCTTGTTCTTTTTTTGTATCTACTGCCATATTAACCCTCCATAAATATTTGAAAATATAACCTTTACATATAGTATATCATCTTCGTGTAGCGTAGTGTAGCGAACGACTTAGTGATTTTGTTATCATAAGAGTCTTTTTAAATGCTTATGCAGGCATAAGAGTGTAAAATACGGACAAAATTTCGAGCTACAAACACAAAAAAAGACTCTTTCGAGCCTCTATTGATTATGCCTGACAACTGTTCCGTATTTCAACTGACCGTCTTCATAGACAAAAGACCATTCCTGATTCCAATCTTGTATAGTGCCATCTACTCCTTCTGAAAAAAGAGCAAACCAAACTTCATCATCCGTTTTCTGCACTATATGGTCAAAATAAATCGAGTGACCTACAATTCCGTCAATATGATTGCGTTCATATACACGTCCGTTTTCTTCCCAGAAAGGTGCTTCTTTATAGAAATTAATGTTCATGTCCATATAAGGAGCAGGATATCTTCTTGAAAACTTCTGATACCAAACACCCTCAACATCTTGTAATGAGTGAATGTTTGAATCGCTGATTACTAGATTTTGTCCCCAATCACCTGAACCCTCAAAATATGTCCCTGCCATAAAGCCATAGTATGTATGCCAGTAATCTTCGAAGTGATCATTTGCATAGGCGAGAAGTTCTTCATCTGTGTATAAACTGGATATACCCGAATCAACAACAGGTTTAGCCTCATCTTCTTCAGGTAGACTGACTGCATCTTGTTTCGATTCCTTCTTTTCTTTCTTCTTCTGGACTACTGTCTCATCCTTTTTGTCTTTGCTGTTTTCGCATGCACATCCAGACAAAGTCAGCACAGCTGCTAAAACCGCTACAATTATCCTATTTCTTTTCATACTTCCACCATTTTCCTGACATTAGTATATCATCTGGATACAAAACAAACAAAATCTCGATTAACTCCAAACAGCTTCTCAATCATCATGAAGATTCTTGGGTTTTGTTCATAAAAAAAGCATCTATACAAGATGCTAATGTATGCCATTCTCGGTTGCCGTTAGTTTTTTTCTACCTCTACTTTTTTCAAAGCGACTTGTTGCTGACTTAGGACAATCGGTCAGAACCCTAAATAACTGCCGTTAGTTTTTGTTTACCTCTACTCATTAATGAGCGACTTGTTACTGACTTAAGACAATCGGTCAGAACCCTAACAAAGAGAATGGTAATAATAACATGTAGATAGAATCTCTATCTACATTTTTAATATACTATATATAGCACAAAGTGTAAATGAGTTCTACTGTAATATCTTTTAAGACTTTCTCATTGAGATTGTCTTTTTTTTATCTTTATCCGTTGTAATATCCAAACAAATTTACGATTAACTTCAAACAATCTCTTAACCATTACAAAATTTACACACTCTGAATGTAATGCTTTGAAGAAAATTTTCAATCCAAGCATACTTTCGAAGCATCTGAAAAAACTTCTTGTCACAATCGAGAAACCGTCTGCTCCTGCAATCTTTATAATCATCGAAAATACGGACAAAACTTCGACCCTGTTTGCCTGTTGGGGTTCATTACTCCCTCTAGAATTCCACAATAACATCAAAAAAGAATCGTTTTCTCAAGCTAAAAAGCGTTTGCTTTGCTTTTAATACGAGTGTATCCCTTTTGCCTCGAAATTTTGTCCGAATAAAAAGAATAAAACCTAAAAAACACGATAAATAGGCCATTTTGAACCCTTTTTCGACATTTGCTTATGCCGGCATAAGAAGAAGTTTGCATATAGAAGTTTTTCTGTTTTGGCAAAATCACTAAGAAGATGACGCGACTTCACCACTTTGTTGATGCTATTATACGGCCACAAGAGGTTGGTCCTCACCAAATCGGCATAAACAGCTCGATAAAATCACTAAGAAGATGACGCGACTTAGCTTAAATCTACGTGTTATGCTTCAAATGTAGAGGTGATCCAATCCTTTGCAAACAAATCGGAGGTGAAATTAAATGATTTGTGTATCGTGGAATGTCAACGGCATTCGAGCAATTCTGAAAAAAGGGTTTACGGATACTCTTACCCAATTCGATGCGGATATTGTTTGTCTTCAGGAAATCAAAGCTAGATCAGATCAATTCGAAATTAATTCTGAAATGTATCCGTTCCAGTACGTAAACAGTGCTGAGCGTAATGGATACAGTGGTACGATGGTCCTTTGCAAGAATAAGCCATTGTCCGTTGAATTTGGTATTGGTGTTGAAGCGTTCGACAATGAAGGTCGAGTCATTACCGTTGAATATCCTGATGTTTATATTGTAAATGTGTACGTTCCAACGTCTGGAATTGGTTTGAACCGTTTGAATTTTCGTCTCGGATGGGACGTTGCTTTTGGTAAATATGTTAAATCACTGAATAAGCCAATTATGATTTGTGGAGATTTGAACGTAGCTAACAATTATATCGATGTTATTGATCCGTTTGCAGATAACTTTCCCGGATTTACGAAGCAAGAACGTGCTAGTTTTCGAGAGAATTTATTGGATGAATTTATTGACACTTATCGAATGAAATATCCGGAACGTACCCAGTTTAGTTGGTGGAGTTATGTAGGCAATGCTCGTAAAAACAATCATGGTTTACGTTTAGATTACTGGCTTGTTTCCCGTGAATTAAAGGATTGCGTTGTGGATTCAAAGATTTTAGACGACATTTATGGTTCTGACCATTGTCCAATCTTGTTGGAAATCAATATCGAATTTTCAAAACAGCTAAAAGCTCCTTGAAGTTTCGCATATACAATCAAAAAACTGATTCAATCTCAAGTGGATAAAATACATTTTTAGGGCGGATATGCGGTTTAGGAAGAGAGATACTTCAACTTTGTGAAAAAAAAGAAGCCTATTTAATAGGTTTCTCTTCCTTTAGGTGTTTCTTGTATTTATAAAAAGTGGTTCGCTTGATATCGAATTGTTCCATGATTTCTTTATCGGATAACTTACCACCAAAAGTTTTAGCATTGCTTAAGATAATACTTTTTATCTTTTCTACATTTGGATCATTTGTTAAAGACCCTTTTCTTTTGCCGATGACAGTGCCGTTATCTTTTGCCAGCTGTAAAGATGCACTCTTTAGGTCAAAAGCCATATTCCTACCGTTATTTGCACAATCACCGCAAATGTTAACGATATTGCGAATGTATTTGTAACGATCTTCTTTGTCGATGAATGATTTGAAAATGGAGAACAGATTTTCAATATTCTTAGTATCACAACCTGGTGCGTTGATAAAACATAGTTCGACGCCTCTTTTGTAACAATCCATGTAAAAATCCACAAGCTGATTCATGCTACTAAAATCATCTTTTAACATTGAAAAATCGTAGAAATAGATGGTGTCACCTTGTTCAATCGAAGAAGATATATCAATCAGTGAATCTACAGTTCCGTCAATTAGGCTAACATCCTTAAAGAGGTACTTGAGATTTTGCCATGTTCGATTATTACGTTTATCTTCATGTGTCGTTTTAAAATAATATCTCATGTTTTAATTATAGACTTTTTCACAACTTAAAACAACCAATCACCAGAGTGATTAAGCGTATAAACTAGCAAAATATGGCGTATAAGTTACACTATCAGATATTTAGCATAAACAGTATAAATGGAAAAAAAGAAATTTCGAAAAGATTCACTTGAACGTATTGAAATACAAACTTATTATGCTATTATGAATTTAGAAAAGTTCGCGGTAACAATATGAATGCGTACTTTATACAATACTTATCATCATGTGGAGGTAAATATGAAAATTCAAAAGTCAAACAACAAATTATTCTTCGCCACATATAATCATCAATTGGTTGTAGCAGGCGGACGAATTGTTACAAGAACATTGATTGTCTTAAAAAGTGGAGGAATTCCAATGATGTTTACAACATATGACCGTTTTGTTGGTAAATCAGGCAATGCTTTGATGAGTTTAGAAAGCAACAACGCTCAGAGTGTTACATTTGTTTGTCGTTTCTTAAACTTTTGTTTCTTTGAAGACTATCACATTAAAAAATTGACGGATATCAACTCGAATATGATTATTACCTTTCTACAAAAATACGGTGCCTGCACATTGAATGGTGATGAGAATGTTAAGGGACGTAGTAAGAATACAGTTGGACGATGTGTGAATATAGTAATTGATTTCATTCGCAAGATTGAAGATGAAGGCTATAAAACAAAGGTTGATTGGCACAAAATCTATCAAACGACTAGACGTGCGAATGCAAGAACAAGAAAAGTTGAGAAAGTTGAAAGATTGGCTTTTGAAATTCGTTGCAAAGAATACTTAAATCCTATATTTAGAGACATCACTGAAGATGCGTTCCAAATTATTATGAGTGTTGTTTTAGATAGACACCAAAACATTATGATGCTTGTTGCTCTAGGTGCATTTGCTGGACTCCGTCCATCAGAGGCGTGTAACGTTCGCCGTGAAGAATATGGCGGAATCAAGTTTGAGTGGGAAGGAACAAAAATCCGAAATATAACAATTGATATTTCGACAGAACTCAACCTTAGAAGTGATGGTGTTCCTGTCGGTGGGATTAAAAAACACCGTGAACAAAAAGTGTATCCGAATTTTATCAATGTGTTCAGTGAAATTTACAATGAATATATGGACTTTATTGAAGGTCGCAAGTACGAAACGGATTATGGTCCGTTGACAACAAATAATAACGGTATGGCTATCACCTACAACGCATATTTATACGAATTTAAAAAGGTTGTAGAAGAAGCACGAAAACTCATGTTACTCAGTAACAATCCAAGAACGCAGAGTTACGGTCAAATGTTATTTACACATTCGTTAAGTCCTCATATATTCCGTCATTTTTTTACGATGAAACTTGTGCAATATGGCGAAACTGTTCCAACAATTATGTTTTATAGGGGTGACAAAAACCCAAATTCTGCAACTACTTATATCCAAAACAAGAGTGAGTTGATTAAACAGCTTAATGATGTTGAAGATGAGGTACTTGATTATTCGATGTGGAGGGCTGAAAGAATCTATGGTCAATCTGAATGAAAAACTGAATTTAATGACGAGCAAGTATTGTGAGAATGGCAATGCAGTCAAAACTAAGATTATTAGCTTCTTCGTTTCGAACAATTGGTTTAATGAGAGCCCTGAAATCATCAATAAAGAACTGTACGTATCTGACGAGTTATGGGAAAACCATCGTGATCAGATAGAAGAATACTGTAAGTCTAGTAATGAAACCTCTGATGAAAAACACAATAAGCTGATGAAATTGTTTGAACGGGAGTTACCTGAAACTTATGGGTATTTTAAAAGATTTAAACGTGGCGTTACTTTGGATAGAACTTCAGTTTTTGCAGTCATTGATTTTCTGCTGTATTTTTTACCGGGCGAACTTGCTTTTTCAGATGAAAAAGAAATAGGCTATCTTGTTTCGTGTGCCACTGACCATTTAAAGCGTTGCGATGCTGAAGTGCTTGTCATGTTTATTAACTGGTTAAGTGAAAGTAGAGATATAACAACAGGATTCAGTAGTTTATATCAAGTGAATAATTATAAGAAACAGGAAAATAATGATGCATACAGCAAAGATTTCTATCTTAAACTGCTTTATCACTTACTTAATGAAGATTATATTAGTGAGAATCATATGTATCAAAAATCTGCAGAGTCTAAAGCATATGTAGATGCATGGCTATTTATGTCACTTCATTTTATATGTGCATTAAGAATTACGGATTTGAAACAATTTCCTCATCCACATCTTCCATGTCCGCCTGAGGATGTACTGCAAAAAGTCAAAGAAGGTACATTCACAAATGAAGAAGCAAAAAAAACTCAGGCCTCAATTTGTTATATATTGGATGCCACTATGCCTGTTCCAAATAAAACAAAAGCATATTCAGGGGTTCCTTCTATTCATTTTCACATTCCTTCATCTTTGGAAGTGCATTTTGGAACACTATTTGCTGTTGCAGAGGCACATTTCCAACTTTCTGGAACTGATCCAGATACTCCACTAATCCGAGAAATTAGAGCATACCGAGATATCAAGAAAGCTATGGGCGACAAGATTGGTGAATTGTTCCTTACTTCAAATTTTCACTGTCGTCAAATGAATAAAAGCTTTTTACAGATGATTGAAAACTTGACGAGCGATGTTATTGCGTCGAATGGAGATTTTAATGTGAAAGGTTACGAGCTTGCCTCTAGAGCACGATCACATAAAGGCTCTTATATGACATTTGCCAAAACAACACGTAAATATTTACGAGATCAGAAAATGACAGGCTGTTCTCCAGAATTTGTCGTGCATGAACTTTTAGAACGTGGTGTATTATCGAATGTTGCAACAATGCTTTTACGAATGCTTTATGGAGAACTGTTTACAAATCTTGAGATTGAGAATCAAACAAAAGCAATTCAAGAGCTGGAAATGTCTCCTTTAGAAATTGAAAACTCTATTGGTGTAATGCAAAGTGCAACTGAACAGGCTAAACAGACTGCTGTTGAAATCTGCAATTCTGTTGATAAAGAAGAAATTCTTATGATTCTACATAGAATTGGAAACGGCGAGGCTTTGTCAAAGACGAACGGGAGTCACTGTATGATGCTGGCAATGAAGAAACAATGTCCTTTTTCTCAAAAAGGTACCTGTATTGGATGCCCCTATGAAGTGTCGACAAAGACAACAATTTTTCATCTAGCTGCAATGTCTAAAGAGTTACTTCGACAATATAAAGAGGCACCATCCTTAGTGGAAAAAGACCGTTTGAAAACTATTGTGACAGAAGTGATTGCTCCAAAGCTTCAAGAAGTCCTGATTTGTGTGAAAGAAAACTATGGAGAAGAAGAATTTAAGATTATGAACGATATTGTTAAGGAGGTAGTAAAAAATGGCTAAAAATAACATCATTACATCGGTACTTATGATTCCTGAATTGAGTGAACGTTCCTACCGAAAGGCAAATAGAATCTTTCTTGATAACAAGAAAAAAGGAATTATTATATATGGCTATTTCAATGATGATGCTTGGGTTGTAACGGATGAATATGCTACCTTTAGTTTAAATTTTGAAATTGATGAAGAATGCCAAAGCTTTTTGGATATACTAGGGATTTCATTGGAAGATTTTGTGAAGAACTTAAAAACCTATGTAATCTTTAAGTTCGGTGATCTTGCTTTTGGAACATTAAGAGATTTCTTATGTCAGCTTAAACACTTTATAAAAACATATGATTTTAAGATGCGCTTTTTTCAAGATGATTATGAATATTATAAAGCTAATCTGATTGGGGAATTCTTCTCCTTGTTAAAAACAGGTGATGAATCGTTACTTGAACGTGTTTTAGGAGTGCTTGAAGATCTTGAAGAAGATATGAGAAAACGTCCGGGGTCGTCTCAGCGTATGCTTGCTTCGTTTGAATCATATTTCAAGTTCCATGACATTCTAAAAAGATTCTGGAACGAAACAACTGATATGCATGAGCGTTTGTTCTTCTTTCCAGTATATCTTTGGTGGAATCTGTCAGGTGTTATACCAATGCGTCCACGTGAGTTTGTTCTCACACCAAGGGACTGTTTGAAAAAGTCAGGCGATGTTTGGAAACTGACTATCATGAAAGATAAATTAAAGGGTGCACATAAAACTGTTGCATATAAAATTGAAGATGATTATCAACGTGTAACGTACCGAATCCCCGATGAAATGGCGAATCTAATCAACTGGTACATTGAAGAAACTAAAGAATATCCTGTAAACGAACTTAATACTTTATTTATTGCAGACACACATTATGAACATTGGGGATGTTGTACACCTTATACAAGCAGATATTTTACATATGTAAACATGTGTACCTGTCTTCGCTATTTCTTTGAACAGATTGTGAATGAGCGGTACAACTACCAAATTGTTTATGACAAAAAAGATCGGTATTTAGCACAAGATGAAATCCATTATATCTACTTAGGGGATACTCGTCATTTAGCAATGATTAACATGGTCATGGAAGGAGCTCCACCTATGATTGCTGAGATTTTAGCAGGACATAATGGAACAGATATTGGAGCACACTATTACTCTAATGTCACAGAATTTGTCGAATGCAAAGCCCGTAGGCAGTACATGAAGATGATTAACGGGACTCAAAACTATTCAATCAGTAAACGAAATACACAACCGTTAACAGGTGGTGAATATTTTGCACTTGGCTCTGGAAAACTTTGCTGCAACGAACAGGTGAAGAATCATGATTTTTCGTATTGTAAGACTGTTGTCAACGAGAATGGTCTTATTGGTGGATGCGAGAATTGTATCTATTATCGAGAAACTGGCAAGAGCTTCAAGGATCCAAAGGAAAAAATTGGAAACAGTTTATATGAGCAGCTTACAACTCTTGGAAGTATCGTAAAAGCATATCGACTTCACGATAAATACAAAGAAGATTTGGAACAGGCAATTTTAAAACTTCAAAACACAGCATATTCATACCAGCAGTACAAAATGGAACAAATGCATATGCAGGAAATACAAAACAAACAGAAAGAAAAAGGGGGAGAATAATATGGCACGACCTAAGTCATTTAATGAAGATGAAGCGATTGCTTTGGTCAATGAGTTTCATTTGAAATATCCAGAGCGTGAAATTACATCTACAGAATTTGCTTTATATGCTCAGAATCATGGGCATCCAGAAATCAAACATTATTCGATTCGACGCAATCCACGAGTGTGGGAATATATAAGCAAAATCAACTCGAATACGGAAAAGGAATTTCTGTTGCCGGTTGTAACATGGGAAAGACTTGATGTAGATTCTTTTCTTGCTGTCAATAACACACGAAGCAAATTAAAAAAGGCAATTATGCAAAGAGATACTTATTATGGTGAAGTTTGTCGATCTGCCGGAAGAATTCTAGAAGAAAAAAAAGCTATGGAAAAACAAATCAACAGATTAAACTCAGAAATTACAAACCTGCAAAATGAGGTTGAAAAGCTAAGAACAGTTAACACAAACAAAATCAATCAATATTCGGCAGAGGTTGTTTTGAAATGTAAGAAGGTTCTAGAAACGTATGTGTACCCTGACTTATGCAATGAAATCCTTCAAAAAGAAGGACTTGATGGAATGTTTGGACAAAATATAAATCCAAGCAGTTTAGAATCAGATGTTTTATATCCAGATACAGAATTGGATGTTCAAAAATTAGAAAACTGCACGAGTGATGAGAATCTCGCATGTATTAATGACTTGTTAGGAGGATTTGACGATGAGTAGACAAGCAACGTTTAGTTTTGCAGAAAAGTATCCTGAATTACTAAAGTATTGGGATTATGAGAAAAATGAGCTGGACCCAAATGAAGTGGGATTTGCATCACATAAGAAGGCTTATTTCAAATGTGAACATGGTCATAGTTTTCAAGCTAATATTGATACTTTTGGAACAAGAACGTATAAATGTCCTATTTGTAAGAAAAAATCACAAAGTATCGCAAATAGACCAGAGGTGATGAAATTCTGGGATTACGAAAAGAATACAATCGATCCTACAACAGTATCTTTATTCAGCGACAAGGTTGTATGGTTCAAATGTCCCAAATGTGGCAGTGAATGGCAGGCAAGAATCGATAGTCGTAGGAAGACAAATAAATGTCCTGCGTGTGAGACAGATAATAAATGTAGGGTTTATCCAGGAGTAACAGATTTTAGAACACTACGCCCAGAATTGGCACTAGATGTAATTGAAGAATTAAATCCTGACATTGATTTGAATACTTTAGGGATTTCGTCTGATCAGGTAATCAACTGGAAATGCCATGTTTGTGGTTATGAATGGTCGAGCACAATTTTTAGTAGAGTTTTTACAAAAAAAAGAACAAAAGATCATCCTGTTGCTTCCTGCCCAGCATGCTGTAAGAAAACTAGAGCAATCTCTATAGGAGAAGAATATCCACAATTGATTCCGTACTATTCTCCAAATAACCCTATTCCTATCAATGAACTGTATGATCCTGTTAGAACAACCGTAAAATGGATTTGTCCTGAACATGGAGAATATGAGCAATCTATTCATTTGAAAATCAAAGCTTTAAAACGAGGAAATACAGGTTGCCCATATTGTAGAGGAAGCAAGGTTCGTTATAAAGACAGTTTTGGTGCTCATCATCCTGAACTTGTAAAAGAATGGGATGAGTTAAATGATAAATCGCCATACGAGGTGACTAACGGCTCTGATTATGAAGCAATTTGGCATTGTGAGCATGGTCATAAATGGAAATCAATAGTAAGAGTACGGGCGAATGGTTATGGAAAATGTCCTGTGTGCAATAAAATTTTTACTTTTGGTGAACGCCATCCGGAATTGAAAAAGTTCTATTGCGAAGATAACGATATTCCTTTTGAAAATCTGCTTGTCTCAGATGACACACCTCGTAAATGGATTTGTGAACATGGGCATAGTTTTGAAGATCCGGCGACATACATTGAGGATAGAGGTTTTAGATGTCCTGTATGCAAAAATTCACAAGTGCTTTTTGGCTATAACGATTTACAGACTCTTTACCCAGAAATAGCAAAAAACTATGATGAGGCTAAGAATGGGAATAAAGCCTGCGAAATGATTGCAAATACAAACATATTGGTATGGTGGAAATGTGAACACGGACATTCATATCAACGAACAATCAAAAGAGAAATTGACGTTGACGGTAGATGTCCAATTTGCAATAATACTCGAATTCAACAGGGTGTAAATGATTTAGCTACTATATATCCTGAGATTGTCCCTCTTTGGGATTATGAAGCAAATGACAAGAAACCTAGTGAAGTTCTGGCAACCCCAGATAATTATTATTCCTTTGTTTGTGAAAAAGGGCATCATTTTAAAGCAAGAGTAAGAGAATTAGTTGAGAATGGATTTAAATGTCAGATTTGTGATAATACTAAACTTGATCCTGAGGTAAATTCTTTAAAAGCTTTAAAACCAGAACTTGCAAAGGAATGGTCCCCTAAAAATCAAGGAAGCCCTGAAAGAACAAGACCGGATAGCACATCAACAGTGTTATGGGTTTGCCCTGTGTGTGGTTCTGAATATTGGACTAAAATTTGTACTCGTGAAGTAGGTGACGATTCGTGTCCTGTCTGCAATGAAAGACGTGTAGAATCGGGCGTGAATGATTTAGCTACTATATATCCTGAGTTGGTTGATTTATATTCAGAAGGAAATGAAAAACCAGCAAACCAGATTCTGGCAACATATAAAACTCCGATTTTGTGGAAATGTCCAGATTGTCACGGTGAATATAAAGCGACGATTGAGAAAGTTGTAAGTGGAAAAGAATGTCCGTACTGTACAGGAGAATTACCGTTGAAAGGCTTGAATACATTAGAAGACAAATATCCTAAGTTGGTCGGAGAATGGTCTCCTAAAAATGATAAAAAGCCTTCAGAAGTTTTATCTACAAGCGTCTATAGAGCTGAATGGATTTGTCCAGACTGTGGTGGTACATATATTGCTACTGTAAGGGACAGAATTAATCCAAATTTCATATGTCCAATATGTGACAACCGTATTGTTTATGAAGGAATCAATAGCTTACAAGATGAATATCCTGAGCTTGTAGGTGAGTGGTCTCCTAAAAATGATAAAAAGCCTTCAGAAGTTTTATCTACAAGCGTCTATAGAGCTGAATGGATTTGTCCAGACTGTGGTGGTGTATATATTGCTTCTGTTAGAGACAGAGTCAGCCCAAGTTATATATGTCCAATATGTGACAAACGTATTGCTTATGAAGGAATCAATAGCTTACAAGATGAACATCCTGAGCTTGTAGGTGAGTGGTCTCCTAAAAATGACAAAAAGCCTTCAGAAGTTTTATCTACGAGTACCTACAGAGCTGAATGGATTTGTCCAGACTGTGGTGGTGTATATATTGCTGCTGTAAGGGACAGAATTAATCCAAATTTTATATGCCCAATATGTGATAATCGGAAAGCCTGTGTAGGTATTAACAGTTTGCAAGATCTTTATCCAGAATTGCTTGAAGAATGGTGCAATGTTGAAAACACTTTGATGGAAGTTTATCCAGATGAAGTATTGCCATCTAGTGGCCTACGGGTTTGGTGGGAATGTAAAGACTGCAAACGTAAATATCTTCTTTCAATCGGTATGCGAGTCGAAAAGTATATTCGTGGACAATGTGCTTGCACTTATTGTAATGGACAACGCATGAGAGAAAACCATATTTTGATTTAATGCAAATAAAAAGTATGAACTCAACTAAGAGCTCATACTTTTTTCATTGATGAACAACTGTCTAAAGAAACAAATGGATGTTAATCTCATGTGTTTTTGTGATAGTTTTGTACAAATTTATCAAAAAAAGCTGATTTTTCTTTTTCAGTTTACATAGGGGTTTTGTACAAATTATTCGTTTTTCCCTCTTTTTTCAATTTCAGTTTATGTAGGGGTTTTGTACAAATTTTGTACATTTGGCTAAAAATTTTTTTTCAGTTACTTTTGTTTTTTTTTAGTTCTTTCCTTGAGGTATAAATGGGATTAATGCATCAGCTAATGAATGTAGGTTACGAGATTGGATGTAAACTTTTCCGTTTCCATGAAACTCATTCACTAAACCTTCGCCTGTAGTGAATCCAAATGTCCCGGATGCAATTTTGATTTCATAATCTAAAGAATCGTCCCATGCGATAACGTGTTCGTTATCAATTGTGATTGGATGATCTGCATCTACATTGATTTCCATAATGTCGCCATATGCATTGATCAATAGGTCGCCTTGTCCAGATGTATGCATGACAAAGAATCCACCGGTTCCACCAAATAATGCTTTTCCAACGCTTTGTGTTTTCATTTCGTAGCTAACAGTGTTATCGCACGCCAAAAAAGCACCATTATTTAAATAGTAGTGACATGCTGGTGTAACCTCTAAACATACGATTTTTCCTGGAATAGAAGGTGCAATACCAAGCAATCCATCGTGACTTGTGCCGGTAGCCTCTGTAATAAACATGCTTTCACCACTGGTAATGCTTCGCCCTAAGGCGCCTAATACGCCGCCAATACCTTTTTTGTTGCTGTTCATTTTACCTTCAATCACAACGTTTGACATATAGGCCATAGAGCCTCTTTCGATTTTTACCGTTTCATTATTCTGTAGATTGATTTCAACGATAGGGCAATCTGAATCGCCTTTAATTTTATAGTCCATAGTGACCTCCTTTTTGTTTCTTTCTTTTATTGTATCAAGTGTATGTGAATTTAACATTAATTATTATAATTTATTTAAATTGACATTAATAATGTTGATATTAGGGTTATCTTAATGATATAGGAGGGTTGCACAAAATTGGTTGGAAATTAAAATATTTACACAAATTAGCGGACTTTAAAAAAATAAAAAACCGGTTTCCTTTACTTAAAGGTCAAGCATTATTTTGTATGAATGTAAAGGCTTGTTTTAGAAAAAATTATTAGTATACTAGATGTATACGAAAAATAGTTGAAGGTTCAACTATTTTTAGGAGGATTAATATGAATGTAATTAAAAGAAGTGGAGAAGAAGTCGTTTTTGATGCATCAAAGATTGAAAATGCAATCAAAAAAGCAAATAAAGCTACAACGCACAATCAAATGACAGATGAATTGATTCATTCTGTTACGCAAAGTGTTATCGATAAATGTGAAAACTTGAAGAGAAGCCCAAATGTGGAAGAAATTCAAGATATGGTTGAGGGAGAATTGATGGAACATCGTTGTTTTGCGGTAGCTCACAACTATATCACATATCGTTATGAACGTGCTTTAATTCGTAAGGCAAATTCAACAGATAAACAGATCATGTCTTTGTTGGAGCGTAATAATGAAGAAGTTAAACAAGAAAACTCAAATAAAAATCCATTAGTAAACAGTGTTCAGCGTGATTATATGGCTGGAGAAGTTTCAAAGGATATCACAAAACGTTTCTTGTTACCTCAAGATGTTATGGAGGCTCATGAAAAAGGTATTATTCATTTCCATGATTCAGATTACTTTGCACAACACATGCACAACTGTTGTTTAGTAAATTTAGAGGACATGCTTCAAAATGGTACAGTTATTTCTGAAACAATGATTGAAAAACCACATAGTTTCTCTACAGCATGTAACGTAGCTACACAAATTATTGCGCAAGTTGCTAGTTCACAATATGGAGGGCAAAGTATTACACTTTCTCACTTAGCTCCATTTGTACAGGTTTCAAGAGAAAAAGCACGTCGTGAAGTAAAAGAAGAATTAGAATCATTGAATCTAGATTCATCTGAAGATACAGTTAATAAAATGGCAGAAATGCGTGTTCGTAAAGAAATTGAAAAAGGTGTACAGATGATTCAATACCAGGTTATCACATTGATGACGACAAATGGTCAAGCTCCATTTGTGACTGTCTTCATGTATTTAAATGAAGTGCCTGAAGGACAGACTCGTGATGACTTAGCTATGATTATTGAAGAAATGCTGAAACAAAGAATCAAGGGAGTTAAAAATGAAAAAGGAATCTGGATTACGCCGGCTTTCCCTAAATTGATTTATGTTCTTGAAGAAAACAACATTGAAGAAGATTCTAAATATTGGTATTTGACAGAATTAGCGGCTAGATGTACAGCTAAGCGTATGGTTCCAGATTATATTTCTGAAAAGAAAATGTTGGAATTAAAAGTAGATGCGAATGGAGAAGGGCATTGTTATCCATGTATGGGATGTCGTTCATTCTTAACTACATATTTAGATGAAAATGGTAAACCAAAATACTATGGTCGATTCAACCAAGGTGTTGTTACTTTGAACTTAGTTGATGTAGCTTGTTCTAGTAAACAGGATGAAGAAGCATTCTGGAGAATCATGGATGAAAGATTGGCGTTGTGTAAAAAGGCATTGATGTGTCGTCATGAAAGATTATTAGGTACACCAAGTGATGTAGCTCCTATTTTATGGCAAAATGGTGCATTGGCGCGTTTGAAAAAAGGAGAGCCAATCGACAAATTATTATTTGGTGGATATTCTACAATTTCTTTAGGATATGCTGGATTATGTGAATGTGTATATTATATGACTGGACACCCTCATACTGAAGAGCCAGGAACTTCATTTGGATTGAAAGTTATGCAGTATCTAAACGATGCTTGTGCTAAATGGAAGGCAGAAGAAAATATTGACTTCTCATTATATGGAACTCCTATGGAGTCAACTACATTTAAGTTCTCTAAACATCTACAAGAGCGTTTTGGAATTATTCCACATGTAACGGATAAGAACTATATCACAAATAGCTATCATGTTCATGTAACAGAAGAAATTGATGCGTTTACTAAATTAACATTTGAATCACAGTTCCAAAAACTTTCTCCAGGTGGAGCCATTAGCTATGTAGAAGTTCCAAATATGGAAAATAACATTGAAGCTGTTTTGGCAATTATGAAACATATTTATAATCATATTATGTATGCAGAGTTGAACACAAAATCAGATTATTGCCAAGTATGTGGATATACAGGAGAAATCAAGATTGTGGAAGATGAAAACCATAAATTAGTTTGGGAATGTCCAAATTGTGGTAATCGTGACCAAGAAAAAATGAATGTGGCTCGTCGTACTTGTGGATATATCGGTACACAGTTCTGGAATCAAGGACGAACACAAGAAATCAAAGAAAGAGTACTACACTTATAAGAGCTAGTTTCTAGCTCTTTTTTAGGAGGTTCTTTATGTACTACGGAAATATAAAGAAAAACGATATTGCGAACGGTAAAGGGGTGCGTGTGACACTATTTGTATCGGGATGTACAAATCATTGTAAAAATTGTTTCCAGCCAGAAACATGGAACTTTGATTATGGTAAGCCTTATACAAAGGAAACAGAAGATGAGGTTATTGATGCTTTAAAACCAAGCCATATTTCAGGTTTGACATTACTTGGTGGAGAGCCTTTTGAGCCGGAGAATCAAAGAGAATTAGTTAAATTGCTTCGTCGTGTTCGTGACGAATTACCAGAAAAGAATATTTGGTCTTTTACAGGCTTTGTTTTAGATCAAGACTTGTTGGATGGTGGACGAAAACATTGTGAAGTAACGGATGAAATGTTGTCGTTATTGGATGTTTTAGTGGATGGTCCATTTAAAGAAGAAGAAAAAGATATCACATTGGCATTTCGTGGTTCAAGAAACCAAAGGCTTATTGATATGAAAAAATCTTTGAAAGAACAAGAGGTAATTGAATTGGAAGTTTAATCTTCCAATTTTTTTATCAATTGTTAAGAAAATTTGATATAATGAATCCATGAACTATAGTGTGATTGTTTTAGCTGCTGGAAGAGGCAGTCGAACGAATTTAGATTATAATAAAGTATTTTATACTTTTGAAAATGGACAAACTGTACTGAATAAGAGTCTGTCTGTTTTTTTATCAGATGAAGATTGTAAACAGGTCGTTTTAGTTTGTGCGGATTATGAAAAGGACTATGTTACTGAAAACTATTTATATGATTCTCGAATCCAAGTTGTAACAGGAGGACAAACACGACAAGATAGTGTATACAACGGATTACAAATCGTAGATCAAGATTATGTTATGATTCATGATGGGGCTAGACCTTTTGTTGAAAAAAAGTGGATTTTAGATTTGAAACATTCTTTAGAAACAGAGGATGCCTGTTTATTAATGGTACCTAGTGTGGATACGACAAAGATTGTTGTGGATGGTTATGTAAAGGAATCATTAGAAAGAAAGCTTGTATATCATGCACAGACACCGCAATGTTTTAAAACGGATTTAATTAAGGAGTGTCACCAACTTGCAAGGAATAAACAAGTGCAGGCAACAGACGATGCTCAGCTTGTAGAGTGGTTTTCTAAGGTGAGAGTAAAGGTGGTATTATCAAGTTTCACAAATAAAAAAATAACTTTGCCAGAAGATTTGAAAGGATAGGTATAAAGATGGAATATTCAGCGTTGGTATTTGATGATTGTAAAGAAGTAGAAGATACGTATGACAAATTATTAGAAACAATTGATTTGTTTGCGAATGATGAAAATTGTACGCAAATTGTTGTGAGCTGCAAGAGTGTATGGACATTAAGACTGGCTTCATCCCCTAAAAATAAGGTGATGCTTGTACAAAGACCAGATAAACCGTATGTAGCATTATTGAATGGCTTAAAGGCTGTTAAACAAGAAAATGTTGTTGTGACTGGTATTTCTACAAAACATACAAAAGAAAACGTAGATACATTATTAGATCATTTATCAAAATATCCGGCTATTAACTTTGATAAAGACTTGCAGGCATTTGATACAAGATTATTGATGTTCTGCCTACAAAAAGCTATTGAATCCAACTTGGCAATTACATCTTATGCCCAAGCTGTTGCGCTTGCGGATACACCACTAGAATCTATTGAATGATACGGCTATTGTCGTATCATTTTTAATAGAATCTTAATAATTTCATATTTTAAAAGGTAGTACAATAGATATATGCATAACTCAAATAATTTATCGAAAAGCTATAAAGAAATAATTAAACAACACGTGTTTACTTTATTTAATGGAATTAATGTTGTTCTAGCTATATTTGTATTCTTTACGGGATCTTATCGTAATATGCTCTTTATGATTACGGTCATTTTAAATATGGTGATTGGATTGTTCCAGGAAATTCGTTCAAAACATATGTTGGATAAGCTTTCTTTATTAAATCAGACAAAGATTCATGTGATTCGAAATAATACTGAACTGGAATTAAGCGTTGAAGAAGTGAAAGTCAACGATATTCTCGTATTATATGCTGGCGATGAAATCAGTTTTGATGGTCATATTATATCTGGAAATATTGAATGCGATGAATCCATGTTGACGGGTGAAAGTGATGCGGTATATAAACAAGAAAATTCTTCACTGCTTAGTGGAAGCTTTGTGATTTCAGGAAAATGTTGGATGCACGTAGACAAAGTAGGACAAGATACATATGCGTATTCGATTTTAAAACATGCTAAGCGTTTTAAACGTTATCCGAGTCAGTTAAGAGATTCAATTGATTGGATTATAAAATGGTGTACATATATTTTAATTCCATTGGGATGTGTTTTGTTCATTAAGCAGCTTATTAAAACAAATTATACAACCGCAACCTTAAATACTGTGGCTGCCGTTGTAGGCATGATTCCCGAAGGACTTGTCTTTTTAACTAGTGTTGCATTGGCAATCAGTGCTTATAAGCTTGGTAAACAAAAGGTTTTAGTACAGGAACTATATTGTATTGAAACCTTAGCTAGGACAGATACACTATGTTTAGATAAGACCGGTACATTGACTCAAGGAAAACTAAGTGTTTGTCATGTTGAAGAAATTGAAAATGTCGACGGAATTCTAGGCGATATGATGCAGGCTTTACCAGATGACAATGCGACAGCTATAGCGATAAGAAACTATTTTAAGGCAAGAAATTATAAGAAAGTTGTATCCTATTTGCCGTTTTCAAGTCAAAGAAAATATTCGAGCGTGACATTTGAAGATGGAGAATATAAATTAGGAGCGTATTCATATATTGCCAAAGAAATAGATTTGGATGTAGAAAAACATATTGAAGACTATACGTCTCAAGCTATGCGTGTAGTAGTTTTGATGAAAGATAATGCTGTTTTGGCTTATATTTGCCTTCGTGATGAATTAAGGCCAGATGCCAAAGATACTTTAAATTTCTTTAAAAAACAAGGCGTGGATATAAAAATTATTTCAGGAGATGATCCTAGAACAGTGGAAGCATTAGCTAAAAAAGCAGGTTTTACATCAAAAAGTATTGATATGTCTACTATAAAGGATGTAGAAATGGTTGTAGATTCGTATTCGATTTTTGGACGTGTTACTCCAGAACAAAAAAAGGAACTTGTGTTAGCTTTAAAAAGAAGAAATAAAACTGTCGCAATGACGGGTGATGGTGTAAATGATGTTATGGCATTAAAGGAAGCGGATTGTTCTATTGCGATGGGTTCGGGTTCACAAGCATGTAAAAGTGTGGCGAACCTAGTTTTATTAGAAAACCAAATGAATACATTACCTGTTATTTTATATCAAGGACGTTGTGTTATTAATAACATTCAAAGAACAGCCTCTTTATTTTTGGTGAAGACAATCTTCTCAATTGCACTTTCTTTATTAACACTTGTATGTTTAAAAAACTATCCGTTTAAACCTATTCAATTGACTTTGATTTCTGCCTTGGCAACTGGAATTCCTAGCTTTATATTAACGCTTGAACCAAACGGAAATATTGTAAAAGGAAATTTCTTAAGAAATGTCATATCTAAAGCATTGCCAGGAGCCATATGTGTAATTTGTAGTGTAATTGGTGTTTCAATCTTAGGCCATTTTGTTTATATTTCACCTAATGAATATTCAACAATGTGTACAATTCTTGCCGGAGTCAATGCACTTATGGTGTTGACACGAGTATGTGTGCCAATGACAATGCTAAGAAAAATATTGGTTACAATCATGTCAGTAATATTTGCCGTTTCCATCATTTTATGTAAGAACTTTTTCTATATTGTTCACTTACAATGGTATGAAATTATCTATGTGATTTTAAATGTATGTCTGATTCCTTTTATACTAACGCTTGTATCAAATTGGGTAAAAATAATTTTAAAAAAAATAAATCACAAAAAGAAAAAGTTTGGAAATTAATCCAAACTTCTTTCTATCCCCATACTTCTTCGGCAATTTCTTTAACCAATTTTACTTTAGCCCACTGTTGCTCTTCAGTTAATTTGTTTCCAATTTCACATGAGGCGAAACCACATTGTGGACTTAGACACAAATTTTCTAAAGGGACATATTGGCTTGCTTCTTTAATACGGGCAATTACAGTTTCTTTGTCTTCTAATTTGGCTGATTTTGTCGTAACCAAACCAAGTACGACTTTTTTATCGGGTGTAACCTCTTTTAATGGCTCAAAACCACCAGAACGAGTATTATCAAATTCTAAGAAATAGGCATGCACATTTTCTTTCGCAAATAATGTTTTTGCGACAGCATCATATGCACCACTAGATGCATATGTAGGGTGGAAGTTACCACGACATACGTGTGTGTTAATTGTAAGATCTTCAGGTTTTCCTTCAATCGCAAGATTGTTGATACGCAAGAATAATTCTTGAACTTTTAATAAACCTTCTTGATCTGTTTGGAAGAATAATGGCGCTTTTTCATCCACCAACATACCCCATGAACAATCATCGAATTGAATGCATCGACATCCTGCATCATATAATTGTTGAATGACAACTTTATATCCTTTCGCAATGTCTTGAACCAATTCTTCCGTATCTTCATAATATTTTTTAGTGTTTTCTAGTGCAAAAGGAAGAATCATTTGTTCCAAAAATTGTGCTGGAGCAGGAATGGTTTGTTTGGCAATCGTATTTTCGTCTTCGAATTGAGTTAAAAACTTGAAATGCTCTACAAAAGGATGTGTACCACTCACACCAACTTTTCCAGTGATATATGTATCATCAATCATAGCGGCTTCTCCATGGAAGGGAAGGCCTGTTTTCGTTGGTGTATGAGATACGCCATCAAATCCCCACATAAAGTCTAAGTGCCATGTAGCACGTCTGAATTCACCATCTGTGATGACGTGTAGGCCGGCTGCCTTTTCTTTTTGAACTAAATCTGTAATGCACTCATCTTCGATTTGGGTCAATTCTTCTCTTGAAATTTTTTTAGACTCATAATCTTTACGAGCTTGTTTTAGTTTTGCAGGTCTTAAAAAACTTCCAACTACATCATATCTATAAGGTGTTTGAACTGTCATAATAAATTCCTCAACTTTCGTGTGTGTTAAGTCTATCATATTTATAGTATATAGAATAATTAAAATATTCTTTAGTTTGTTATAGCTAAAAACTATAATAAAAGACCAATTTCACTTGGTCTTTTCAATGTATTGAATTAGATGATTTAGATAGTTTTTTGACATGTTGGATAAAACTCCATCACTAATATAGCCTATTTCCATAACTTCATCACTATCAAGTGGAATGGATACAATGTTGTCTCCATTTAAATCCGTGCTTAAGATACCAGAAGAAATCGTATATCCGTTTAGTCCAATCAATAAGTTGAATAATGTGGCACGATCTGAAACAACAATACTCTTTTTAGATGGCTGAGTACTGTGTAATTCTTCGGAAAAGTAAAAGGAATTATTGATTCCTTGTTCATAAGTTAGACGGGGATAGTTCTCTAAATCTTCCATTTTCACTATTTTTTTATTGGATAAAGGATTTGTCTTAGAAACAAACACATGGGGTTTGGCTTCAAATAATTTGGTGAACGTAAGATGTTCTTTCTTTAAGATACTTTGAATGACTTCACGATTGAAATGGGAAAGATAAAGAATGCCTAATTGGCTTCGATGGTTCTTTACATCTTCGATAATATCATATGTTCTTTGTTCTCTTAAAGAAAATTCATATTCACTTTGATTGTATTCTTTGACTAAGGCGACAAACGCATTTACCACAAAGGCATAGTGTTGACTTGAAATCGCAAATACAGTTCTTGCAGGGAATGTGTTTTTATATTGTTCTTCAAGTAAGTTAGCTTGTTCTATGACTTGTCTAGCATAGCCTAGAAATTTTTCTCCTTGTTCAGAAAGAAGAATACCTTTATTTGTTCGAACAAATAAACAGATGGACATTTCTTCTTCTAAATCATGAATGGATTTCGAAAGAGATGGTTGTGAAATAAATAAGGCTTTGGCTGCGGAATTAAAAGATCCAGATTCAACGACCTGGATCACGTAGCGCAATTGTTGCAACGTCATTAGTCAACAATTGTGATTGTATCAATCACTTGAGGATTTCTTGGACGATCATTGAAAGTAGTAGGTGTTTTTGCGATTTTATCTACATTTTCCATACCTTCAATAACTTTACCAAACGCAGCATATTCACCATCTAAATGAGGTGCATCCTGGTGCATAATGAAGAATTGACTTCCTGCACTATTTGGATCCATAGCACGAGCCATAGATAAAACACCACGAGTGTGTTTTAAATCGTTTTTAAATCCATTTGAAGCGAATTCTCCATGAATTGTATAACCTGGGCCACCAGTTCCGTTTCCAATTGGGCATCCACCTTGAATCATAAATCCTTTAATAACACGGTGGAAAGTTAATCCATTATAGAATTTTTTTTCGATTAGATTCAAAAAGTTTTCAACAGTTTCAGGAGCAATCTCTGGATATAACTCAGCTTTGATTTGATCTCCGTTTTTCATTGTGATTAAAATATTTTTGGTTTCCATGTTTTTAGCTTTCCTTTCTTATATATTGTAATGCGATACAACCAAGACCAGTATGTACGGCGATTACGGAACTAATATAGTTTATATGAATATTTTCTTCAGGTACACCCTTTTCGATAAAACATTTTTTAAAATGGTAGGCACCCTCTAAAAAATCTGAGTGAATAATATAGATATTTGTATGTTCTATGTCAATATCATCCATGACTTTATCAATCGCATAGGCGTCAGCTCTTTTTTCTGTGCGAACTTTATTTAAAACATCAATTCTACCTTCTGTGTTTTTATTTATGTGCAAGATAGGATAAATCTTTAACAAACCTGCAAGAGTTGCAGCCATTGGGGTTAATCTTCCACCGCGTTTTAGGTGTTGTAAATCCTTGACTAAGATCAATAAGTTGGATTCATCGATGGCAGGTCGAATAATCTCTAATATTTCTTCAGATGATTTGTTTGCGTCGACTAATTTCTTGATCCAAATCGCAACATGTTTTTCTAATTCACAAGTTGAATACATATCAATCACATGGACATTCATTTCTAATTCTCGTGCAATACTTTGCATGGTTGAAGCGTTTGTGGATAATCCATTTGTCAATGGAATCGCAAATACAGTATCGTATTCTTTTTTTAGTTCTTCAAATAAATCATAGATTTTTTGATAGGTTGCCATGCTTGTTTTTGGCATTTTTCCCTTGGCTAATTCTTAATAAATATCTTGTGTTGAAATTTCTAATGTATCTTGGTATGTTGTTTCGTCAATTGTGATTTGTAAGGGAAGCAGGTAAATACCCAATTCTTTTGCCTGTTCAAAAGATAGATTGGAACCTGTATCCGTTACGACGGCAATTTTTTCCATACTAGAATCCTCGAATAGTTTGAGCATCGATATTTGTGATGATTTCAACCGCAAGTTTTACAGCATTATCATAATCTTCTTCAGAACAGATTCCAAAAGAAGCGTGTGCAAAACGAACGGGAATACCAATAATGATGGTTGGAATGTTATAGCGGTGAGTAATTCCTGCATTGGTTCCGCCACCTTTTCTTACACTTTCCTGTACAGGAATATTTTTTTCATGAGCCAAATCAATCGCATAACGCATAAAACGAGGGCTTGTGATATAAGAACGGTCAAACCAACGTAACATTGGACCTTTTTTCAAGGCAGATTGAATCATGTAGTCTTGTTCAAATGTATCATCACTTGGGCATCCTTCAAAACAAATCGCAATGTTAGGATTTAAGTTTTTGATTGCTGTGTCCATGCCTCTTTCGCCGACTTCTTCTTGTGTTGTTAATGTGGCTTCAATGTTGTGGCTTACATCTTTTAATTGGTGTAGTACATCCATTACGGCTGCACAGCCTATACGACAATCAAAGGCTTTTCCTAAGAAAATCTTATGTGCTTCATCATATTTACATGTAACTGCAGGACACATGAAGTTACCTACAGATATATGAAATTCTTCTTTTACTTCTTGAGCACTTGTTGCGCCTACATCGATTACTAAATCATCAAAATCTACTTTTCCATTACGCTTTTCTTCAGATAAGAAATGAACCGGTTGACTTGCGACAATACCCGAAATCTTTTCACCTTTATCATTAAGAATCCAGACTTCGCCAGATACAATGTTTTTTGGATCCCATCCACCTAATGGTAAAAAGCGAATTGTACCATTTGGCTTGATGGCTTGCACAATAAAACCAACTTCATCGGCATGTGCATCTAAAAGAATCGTTGTTTCATGTTCTTTGTCTTGTTTAAAGCGCATATACGTATTACGCATTGTATCATCATGAACTTCACAAATATCCTTGACATCTTCCATGGCCAATTTAGGTACTTCATCTTCCATGCCACTTGGTCCAAAGGCAGTTGAGAAGTCAATAATTCGTTTAATTTTTGAATTCATATACATTTCCTCCATAAATTTGTTAATATTATAGCACAGATACGTATTTGTGGATGTGTTTCTGGTCATTTGAATGAATTTGTATTTGGACAAAGGACTAGAATAATTGTATCTTACCAAAAAAGGAGATTTTTGCATGAAAAAAATAATGTCAAAACTACATTTTAGAAGTATATATAAAACAATCGTATTAACTTTGATCTTATGCTTTGTTTATAACATTGCCTATTTAATGATGAGTGCCTCAGGTATGAATGTATATCTTAGACAAAGTCTAGAAGTCGTATTAAGTTTATTGTCGAGTTTAGGCTTCTATTTTATTTGCACAAAGATATGGAAGAAACAAAATTTTTGCGCATCTGCAATTTTGAAAGTATTAGTGCTACAAGGTATTTATATTTTAATTGTGAGTGGAATTCTTACAAATCTAGTGAATGTTTGCACAAATAATACAAGCTTAATGTTAGTGTTACAACTTATTAGTGCATTCTGCTTAGTTATGATGGTGCCATTCCAGTTGATTTTCTATTATGGATTGATTCACGATAAAAACTTAAAGGAATTTATTCCTTTTGCACTAAAAAAACACCAGAAATCCATGTTGAACTGGTATTGTACATTACTAATCTGTATTGTTGTGTTTGATACAATGTCTGGAGGTTTATTTAGTGCAGCACAAGGCTTTAATGCCCAAAGTATTTTAGTTGGATCTATGTATATGGGTAATCCTATGATATCTTGGATGATGTATTTATTCTTGGGAGTTAGCTTTAAGTCGAGTCTTGCAGCTATGTTTACTTATTTGTTTGTGAATTTTTTGATGGGCTTTTTCTATTGCATTCTTGAATTGAATTATGTTTCTTATGTAGGAAGTCTTTTAGATGCAGATTAATGAATTGAAAATTACCAGTCGAAGACTTGGTCTTTTAGTAAAGATGAATATCTTAACGGTTGAGGATCTATTGAAATATTATCCTTTGCGGTATGATACGGTTCAAACATTGCCCTATTCACAATGGAATGAAAAGGAAAATGTTGTATTCCAAGGCTTGATTTGTTCAACCGCAAGAGTGATTCGTTTATCTAAGAATCGTTCGATGACTAAGTTTAAAGTTATGTCGTGGAATGAAGAATTAAACATTACTTTATTCAATCGTCCATGGCCATCTCAATTTGGTTTTGGCAAGACGATTACAATTTATGGACAATATCAAGGGAATAATAATGTGGTAGCTTCTACTTATAATTTTAAACCTTTAGATCAACAATTAGGCTTACATCCAGTATATCCATTGATTGAAGGTTTGAAGCAATCCGATATACAGGCCATTATGAAAGAGGCCCTTAAATATGTGGATGTTTTGCCTCAAAGAGTACCACAAAGGTATATTGAAAAGTATAAGTTGTTAGATATATCTACGGCTTATAAATGGATTCACTTTCCAGAGAATGAAAAGCAGCTGCATGCCGCAATTCGTACATTGAAGTATGAAGAGTTTCTATGTTTTCAATGCGTAATGCAGTCGATGCATGAAAAGAAGGAAATTAAAAAAGCTAAGAAATTTTCTATGGCAACAGTAAAGAAATGGATTTCAGATCTTCCTTTTGAGTTAACGAAGGATCAGCTTTCTAGTATTGACGATATTCTATATGATTTAAAGAGCACAAATGTCATGTTTCGCCTTGTTCAAGGAGATGTTGGATGTGGTAAGACAATTGTTGCTCAAATTAGCATGTATGCCAATCAGCTAGCTGGGTATCAATCGGCTTTGTTGGCACCAACCGAAATCTTAGCTCGCCAACATGTAGATAATATGCATAAATTAGGCTTAGATGCGACTTTATATGTTTCGAGTTTACCGGCTAAGGAAAAGAAAGAAGTTTTAACGAAACTTGAGAATGGAGAAATATTAAATGTGGTAGGGACACATGCTTTATTTCAAGAAAATGTTATTTTTAATAAATTAGGCCTTGTGATTGCGGATGAGCAACAGCGTTTTGGTGTGAAACAAAGGAAATCTTTATTAGAAAAAGGCAAGTGTGTTGATTTTCTAATGATGTCAGCTACACCGATTCCTAGAACGTATGCGCATTTCTTATATGGTGATATGGATATTAGTTCGATTCATACAATGCCTAAAGGAAGAAAGAGTGTTGTCACAAAGTATTTTAAAACTTCAAGTATGTCGCCAGTTTTAAAAGATGTATTGAAATTTATTCAAGAAGGAAGACAATGTTATGTCGTGTGTCCTGCCATTGAAGAGAATGATGAATTTAAAATGCGTAATGTATTTGAAATTTATGAAGGCATGACAAAGACATTAAAAGATATACGTATTGGCTTGCTTCATGGAAAAATGACAAGTCAGGAAAAGGAAGAAACGATGGAGAAGTTCTCTAAACATGAATTGGATATCCTTGTTTCTACAACAGTTATTGAAGTTGGAATTGATGTGGCCAATGCGAGTGTGATGGTCATTTATGATGCGCATCGTTTTGGCTTAAGTACTTTGCATCAGCTTAGAGGACGTGTGGCACGTGATAAAAAACAGGGGTATTGTTTCTTGTTGTCGGCATCGAGTGATCCTCAGGCTATTGAACGCTTAAAAAAGATGGAAGAATTAAAGGATGGCTTTGAAGTATCCAATTATGATTTGCATATGCGCGGTCCAGGTGATATTTTAGGGATAAGACAAAGTGGTATGCCTTGTCTTGTGTTTGGTGATTTTGAAAAAGACCAGGCCATGATGGAAACGTGTATTCATGATGCGAAAGAAATCATACAAGATCAAGTGGATGTGGATTTGTTGTTGTATATTTCAAGAGCTATTGAAAGTGCACAGTATTTTGATTAGGAGTTTTATAATGGATAAACAGAAGATAGAGAATAAAGCTATATATTTTATGTGCTTATTAAGTATGATATGCATTCTTGTTTTGATTGCTTACTTCTTCTTTTTGCGTAATGTTGAAATTGATATTATGGCAAATGCGCAATATACGTATGTTGGAGAAAATGGAAACGCGAGTGTGACGGTAAGTGCTAAACAGGGAGATTTAAATCAAAGAACACAGGATTTTTTGAACTCTGTTCAATATGAAGTCAGTCCGAATACAGATTTATCAAATGGAGATACGATTCATGTAACGGCAACGTATGATGAGGCTTTAGCCAATCAATATCATTATCAGCCAAAAAGTGTTGAAACCGATGTGGTGGTTAAGGGGCTTGCCAATCGTTATAGTGCATTAGAGGACATTCCAAAAGCATTGATTCAGGATGGGAAAGATGCAGCTATAGATTATGTAAAAGATAATCAAGAATCTATATATACTATAGACGGTAAAGAAGATAAGGCGCCTGGACTTGATAAAATGAAGATTGTCTATTCGGCTTATTTAAAATCGAATCAAAAAAATAATAGTGATCGATTTGTATATATTGTACAAATGAATTATGCCTCAGAAATTTTATATTACATGGTATGTATTCCAAATATTAATGATTCAGATTCGATAGATACGCATAATATTTATGGAGAAAAGGCGTATTTAACGCAAGATGAATGGAATGGTAAAGATTTTAGTGGATATGTAAATCGTGTATATTCATTAAAATATCAAATTGAACAAATAAATAAAGAAGTCAAATCAAATTGACTTCTTTATTTTAGGTATGCCGGGCATGGCATATATCTAGACAGTGAAAGTCTGTTGTGGGGGTTGTA
>OGWU01000105.1_pt1 | contig 48947 bp, 44 predicted proteins | sample 1576071 | NCBI WGS metagenome assembly OGWU01 (sample SAMEA3541582, study PRJEB24748) | human gut metagenome | biome: human gut; feature: human-associated habitat; material: faeces | place: China | collected 2012
TGAACAGATAAACGCAGACGGCGGAAAACTCATGCCGAGGGCTGAGATCGAGGGCGAGATGGGCGACAGCCATGTGGGCCTGCAGGCCCGCCTGATGAGCCAGGCCATGCGCAAGCTGACGGGCATCATCGGCAAGACGGGCACCGTCGTCATCTTCATCAACCAGCTGCGTTTGAAGGTGGGCATCGTGTACGGCAATCCAGAGGTGACTGCCGGCGGCAACGCGCTGAAATATTATTCCTCTGTGCGTATCGACGTGCGCCGTACCGAGCAGCTTAAGGATTCCTCCGGTGCTGTGATCGGCAGCCGCACGCGGGCGAAGGTGGTTAAAAACAAGGTGGCTCCGCCTTTCCGCGAGGCGTATTTCGATATCATGTTCGGCGAGGGCATCTCCAAATCCGGCGAATTGCTGGATCTGGCCGTGCAGCTGGGTATTGTCCAGAAGAGCGGCGCGTGGTTCGGCTATGGCGAAACGCGCCTGGGCCAGGGCCGCGACAACACCAAAATCTATTTGGAGGAACACCCCGAGCTGTTCGCGGAGATTGAAAAGCAGGTGCGCGAAAACGCGGATAAATTGAACGCGGGAAAAAAGGGCGCCGCCGCGAAAAAAAAGGTTCTTAATATTTTTAATATTTAGCTTAAGTAAAGAATAATTTTACTTTTTTGTGCTTTTTGTTTCAAATTTCAAGTGTTAAATGGTAATTGACATATTATATAAAAAGGATAAAATTATAAAGCAATAGTTTTATCGTGGAATAGTTATGGCTGTTGTAAGGTAATAGGAATAAAAATGATACATTTAGATGATATTAAAAGTAGCTGGCTTACCGCATTTTTGATTGATTCGTTCATCTTTTACTTGGCTATGGGTAGGGAGGAGTGTATCTAAAATTTCATATTTCATTGCTTATTAAGACTTGCAAAACTCTAATAAGTTTTTTTTATGTTTATAGGAATGGGAGAGTATTATGTATAGGAAGAATGCAAATGGGTGGTTGAAGCATATCGATTTATCATTTTTGATATGATATGTTTGCAAATTGCATTTATGATGACATATTTTATTAAGAATGGAAATATACACCTATATAACAATTTCTTATATAGAAATATGGCTATCATATTAGAAGTGGCTGATTTAATGGTTTTACTGATTTTTGGTACATTAAAGGGTGTATTAAAAAGAGGGCATTATCAAGAGTTTGTAAAAACATTAAAACATGCACTTATTGTTTGTTTTTTAGCTGTTCTATATTTATTTACAGTTCAAAAGGGAGTTTTCTTTTCAAGATTTATTTTATTCTTAACTATTGGCATTTATTTTATATTGACATATATAGTAAGAGAACTGTGGAAGAGAAATATTAAAAAGGGTGTTAATAGTGGTAAGAGAAGAAAATTATTAATAGTTACATCTAGTACTATTGCTGATAGAGTTATTGATAATGTTGAAAAGAATAATTACTCTCGTTTTGACCTTGTTGGTGTTGCCTTATTAGATAAGGATTTGATTGGGAATCAAATTAATAATGTTTCTGTAGTAGCAAATAATGAAACAGCAGGAATGTATGCTTGTAAAGAATGGGTAGATGAAGTATTGATTGTTTTACCTAAAGAAATTACCTATCCAAATACATTGATTGAACAATTAACATTGGCTGGTATTACAGTCCATATGAATTTAGCTAAAGTAGTAAATTCACCAGGAAAAAAACAGTTTGTTGAAAAAATTGGTGATTATACGGTTCTTACTACAAGTATAAATTATGTTTCTTTAAATGAATTATTCTTAAAAAGGGTATTTGACATTATCTGTGGTTTATTAGGATGTATATTTACATTGATTATCTGTATCTTTATAGGTCCGGTAATTTATATTGCAAGTCCAGGACCCATCTTCTTTTCTCAAGAACGTGTTGGTAAGAATGGTAAGAAATTTAAGATGTATAAATTTCGAAGTATGTATTTAGATGCGGAAGAAAGAAAAGCAGAATTAATGAAAGACAATAAGCTTGGGGACGGAAAGATGTTTAAACTTGATTTTGATCCTCGAGTAATTGGAAATAAAGTCATGTCGGATGGATCTCATAAAACAGGTATTGGTGAATTCATTCGTAAAACTAGTTTAGATGAATTTCCACAATTCTTTAACGTATTAAAAGGAGATATGTCTATTGTAGGAACTAGACCTCCTTTAATATCAGAAACAAATCTATATGAGTATCAACACTTTGCACGATTAGCTATAAAACCAGGAATAACTGGAATGTGGCAAGTGAGTGGAAGAAGTGAAATTATAGATTTTGATGAAGTAGTTAAACTAGATAAATATTATATTGAGAATTGGAATCTTGGTTTAGATATTAAGATTTTATTAAAAACAGTACTTGTTGTAGTATGCAAAAAAGGTGCTGTTTAAAGTATTGAGTTAAGGGGGGATTGATTTGAATATAGTAATGTTTGGACAAAAAAGACTTAGTCGAGAGGGCGGAGTTGAAATTGTTGTTAAAGAACTATCTACTAGAATGGCAAAGTTAAATAGTGTTACTTGTTTAAATCGTTCTGGACATAAGGTGAGTACAAACGAAATTGAGGGTATAATACAAAAGTCAGTTTTTACAATAGATAAAAAAGGGGCTAGAGATATAATAGGGTCAACCAAGAAAAACCACGATAACTAAAGGGTTTTGACGGCTCGACTCGTTCAACAAAAGTATTTATTTGCTGACAGGCTGCGGAGAAGCTGAAATCCAGAGGTTATAAGTGGGAGGCTTTGGTGCAGCTCTGTTTTGACCCACAAAATGAGCAGCAAGTAGAAAATTAAGGAGAACGAATCGAGCCTACGGTGGATTGCCATTGAGTGATCCGCCGTGGGCTTGTTTGTTTTTATAAAATCAAAAAATAGTAAGGGAGAATAGAACTATGAAAAATTATAAAATCGCTGTGGCTGGCACGGGATACGTTGGGCTTTCATTGAGTGTGCTCTTGGCGCAGAACCATCAGGTAGTGGCAGTCGATATCGTGCAGGCTAAAGTCGATATGATTAACAATAAGAAATCTCCGATTCAGGATGATTATATTGAAAAATATCTGGCAGAAAAGGAACTGAATTTGACCGCAACGCTGGATGCAAAGGCTGCATATAGCGATGCGGACTTTGTTGTGATTGCAGCTCCTACTAACTATGACAGCAAGACCCAGCACTTTGATACGTCTGCGGTTGAAGCTGTAATCAAGTTGGTCATGGAATATAACCCAAACGCCATTATGGTTATCAAGTCCACGATTCCTGTGGGCTATACGGCAAGTGTAAGAGAAAAGTTCAACAGCAAGAATATCATTTTCAGTCCGGAATTCCTGCGTGAATCTAAGGCTCTTTACGATAACCTCTATCCGAGCCGCATCATTGTCGGCACCGATTTGGCTGACGAAAGATTGGTAGAAGCCGCACATGAGTTTGCTGGTCTGCTCCAGGAAGGTGCGATCAAGGAGAACATTGATACCCTGTTCATGGGCTTTACTGAGGCCGAGGCGGTCAAGCTGTTCGCCAATACCTATCTGGCTCTGCGCGTTGCTTACTTCAATGAGCTGGACACTTACGCAGAAAGCAAAGGGCTGAACACCCAGCAGATCATTGATGGTGTCTGCCTTGATCCGCGTATCGGTAGCCATTACAACAATCCGTCCTTCGGCTACGGCGGGTATTGTCTGCCCAAGGACACCAAGCAACTGCTGGCAAACTATGCCGATGTGCCGGAGAACCTGATTGAAGCAATCGTGGAATCCAATCGTACTCGTAAGGACTTTATTGCAGACCGCGTTCTGAAGCTGGCTGGCTACTATGGATATGATGCAGAGAACGAATTTGACGAGGACAAGGAGAAATCTGTCACGATTGGCGTTTACCGCTTGACCATGAAGTCTAACTCGGACAATTTCCGTCAGAGTTCTATTCAGGGTGTTATGAAGCGTGTGAAGGCAAAGGGAGCAACGGTCATTATCTATGAACCGACTTTGAAGGATGGCGAAACATTTTTCGGTTCCGTAGTTGTCAATGACTTGGCGAAGTTCAAGGAAATGAGCAACGCTATCATTGCAAACCGTTATGACAAGTGCCTGGACGATGTGAAAGAGAAAGTTTACACAAGAGATATTTTCCAGAGAGACTAATTGAAAAAAGCAAGTGAGGGAGGAAAAATTATGATGTACGATTATTTGGTAGTTGGCTCCGGCCTGTATGGTGCCATTTTTGCACATGAAGCTAAAGCGCATGGAAAATCTGTTCTGGTTGTAGATAAGCGTCCCAACATTGCTGGCAATATTTACACAGAGAATATTGAGGGTATCAATGTCCATAAGTACGGTGCGCATATCTTCCATACCAACAATAAAAAAGTCTGGAACTACATCACCCAGTTTGCCGAGTTCAACCGATTTACAAATTCTCCGGTCGCTAATTATAAGGGTGAATTGTATTCGTTGCCTTTTAATATGTATACCTTCAACAAGATGTGGGGCGTTGTGACACCGGAGGAAGCCGCTGCAAAAATTGAGGAGCAGCGCAAGGAAATCACTGGTGAGCCGAAAAATCTGGAGGAGCAGGCTATCTCTCTCGTAGGTCGTGACATCTATGAGAAGCTCATCAAGGGTTACACCGAGAAGCAGTGGGGGCGTGACTGCAAGGATCTCCCTGCTTTCATCATCAAGCGCCTGCCCGTGCGCTTGACCTTTGACAACAACTATTTCAATGCGCTGTATCAGGGCATTCCTATTGGTGGCTACACCAAGATGATTGCCAACTTGCTGGACGGTATCGAGGTGCGCTTGAATACTGACTATCTGGAAAACAAGGTTGAGCTGGATGCACTGGCCGACAAGGTTGTCTACACCGGCCCTATCGACGCCTACTTTGACTATAGGTTGGGCACACTGGAGTACCGCTCTGTCCGCTTTGAAAATGAGATTCTCGATAAGCCCAGTTTCCAAGGCAATGCTGCAGTCAACTACACAGATCGTGAAACACCTTGGACGCGAATCATCGAGCATAAGTGGTTTGAGTTTGGCAAGGATGAGAACGGCAATGATCTGCCTAAAACCATTATCAGCCGTGAATATAGCAGTGAGTGGAAACCGGGTGATGAACCGTATTATCCGGTCAATGATGCCAAGAATAGCTTGCTGTATTCTGAGTACAAGAAGTTGGCAGATGCAGAGGGCAAAGTGATTTTTGGCGGTCGCTTGGGTGAATATAAGTACTATGACATGGATCAGGTCATTGCCGCTGTATTGGATAAATGTGCAAGTGAGTTGGGAGAAGCGTAATGAAAAAGAAAAGAATACTGATGGTCTGTGAGGCCTTTGGTGGAGGTGTATTTACATACGTTTCTCAGCTTTGCAATGACATGGTAGATGAGTTTGATGTTTACCTTGCATATTCGCTTAGACCACAGACACCCAAAAACTATACGGATTTTTTAGATCAAAGAGTACATTTGATTGAAATGGAAAATGTTGGTGTTAAAGGATTGACCAACTTAAAAAGTGATATTGCAGCTATTAAAGAATTACGTCAAATTGAAAAAGATGTGCAACCAGATATAATTCATCTGCATTCTTCTGTTGCAGGTGGTTTAGGACGACTTGCATACAAGGGTAAAAATAACACTGTTGTTTATACACCTCATGGGTATGCACATATTCTTATGGGGCCGGGTAAAAAGAGCAAAATCTATAAATTTGCTGAAAAAGTGCTGGGAAACAAGGCACTTACACTTACTTGCTGTGAGAGTGAGGATGAGGAAGCAAAGAAGTTCTCTAGGAGAACGGCTTATGTTGAAACAGGAGTCAATCTCGCAGACCTTTCGGCATCTCTTGATGGAATTGAGCCTGTAAAAAATGATAAGTTTACGGTGTTTACCTTGGGAAGAGCTTGCGTTCAGAAACAGCCACAGCTTTTTAACAAAATTGCGGAACTGGTTCCAGAGGCGCAATTTATTTGGATTGGTAACGGTGAACTTGAAAATGAACTGACTGCTCCAAACATCGAAGTGACCGGATGGAAACCCCGGAAGGAAGTTTTGGCTATGGCCAAAGGCGCAGATGCGTTCATTTTGTGTAGCCTTGGTGAAGCTATTGCAATGAGCTTGATTGAGAATATGTATATCAAAAAGTTGATTCTTGTTAGTAACACGATGGGTAATAAAAGCGTTATTAACGATGGTGTCAACGGATATGTATGCAATACGGCTGAAGAATATGCGGAACGCATAAAGGTAGCAATGAAAGACTTTCCTTCAAAACTTCCAGAACGTGCATATCAAGATGTACTTGAAATTTATAACACGGATGTAATGAAGAAAAAATACATTGCTTTCTATAATGATGTAATCAATCGAAAGTACGAAAGGTAAGTATATGACACCTTTTTTAAGTATTATAATACCCATATATAAAATAAAGGAAAGCTATCTGCGAGAATGCTTTGACAGTCTATTAGCGCAGGATATGAAGGATTTCCAGATTATAGCCGTAGATGATGGATCACCAGATAAAAGTGGTGATATTTGTGATGAATATGCGCAGAAAGATGAGCGTGTTATCGTTATTCATCAGGAAAATGCAGGCGTGTCAGTCGCAAGAAATGCTGGAATAAATGCAGCTTCAACAGAATGGATAACATTCGTTGATCCAGATGACTGGGTTGAATCAAATCATGTGTCAACATTGTATAACGCACAAAAAAAGTATAATGATTTCGATATATTCTGGTTTGATTATGTTCAGGAATTTGATGGAAAGTCAAATGTTAAATATCTAAAAGACAGTAGCGGAGTTTTAGACAAAGAATGGGTACATAATCTGAAAATTGCTCCTTTTAATTTCTTGTCAGTCAACGGAAGAGCGTATGAATACGAAACAAATACGATTTGGAATAAAATGTATCGTGCGTCCTTGTTGAAAGATAACGAGATGTGGTTTGACCCAAAGGCGAGAAAAGGACAGGATGTAATTTTTAATGCCGAGTGTTTACAGTTGACGGATAAATTTTATTATATCCATAGTGCATTATATCATTACCGATATTTGCAAGAATCCGTAACAAATAGATTCAATGAAAAAGCTCAGTATTATAACGAAGTGGCTTTTGAAAACTATGAAAGAATAATCAAAAAGTTTTCGTTGCCAGAAGAGTATTGGAAAGCATACTATGCAAGAGTATTAACGCGGTTATATTCTTGTATGAGACTATTTTATTTCCACCCGGAAAATAAAATGAGTCGGAAACTTGTAAACGAGCAATTAAATCAGACGTTAGATAAATACCCATATAATGTTGCACTGAAAAAAGTTGATAGAACAACGCTCACGCAAAGCCAAAGAATTTTTGTTTTCTTTTTGAAAAAGAGAGCATATGGCATTCTAAGGATTTTGGTTAATGGAAGGCAGTCGCTAAAAAGGTTGAGCGGTGCGCGTTTGAAAAAATAGTTTTTGGAGGAAACTGGATGCAGGAGAAAAAGATTCTCATTCAAATGAGGGATTTGCGCGTAGGGAGTGGGATTGCTTCCTGCATTATGAAATATTACGAATACACAGTAGAACAAGGGTACACGATTGATTTCCTGCTGAATAGAAATATAGACTCTCCATTTGTAGATACTGTAAAAAAACATAATAGCAAGATTTACCTACTTCCGCATGACACAGGAAAACCCAATGTTTCAAATTATCGTTACATCAAAACGGTATTGAATAAGGGGTATGATATACTGCACGTTAATATCAGCGGGTTAAATGCTGTAATGTCCTTGCACGCTGCAAAAAGTATGGGAATGAGTAGACGGATATATCATACCCATGCTCCGAGAGAAACATCCTCTATGAAAGCGAGAATGAGATCATTACTGTATGACACGGCTTGCGTAGCAGATGCAAATGAGTATGTGGCTTGTTCGGAATCCGCGGGAAAATCAGTGTTCGGAAATAAACCATTTGCGATTATAACAAATGCGATGAATACCTCACAATATCACTTTGATCCTGATGCAAGAATGCAACTCCGAAAGAGTCTTGAAATAGAAAATAAATTTGTAGTTGGTGTAGTGGGAAGAATGTCCGAACCGAAAAATCCGGCATTTATAATAAGCGTATTTTCGGAGATAGCAAAATTGAATCCTGCGGCAATGATGATTTGGGCAGGTGATGGTGAACTAAAGCCTCTTGTTCTCAATACCATAAAGAAGAACAAAATTGAGGATAAAGTCGTATTGCTTGGCTCACGAAATGATGTGAATAAATTGTATTCCGCAATGGACGTATTGTTGATGCCATCGAAATTTGAGGGGCTTGGCTTGGTGTTTGTTGAAGCACAAATAGCAGGGCTTCCATGTTTTAGCTCAACAAATGTGCCGAAGGACGTGAATATAAGTCCTAATATGAATTATATCAGCTTGAATGAATCGCCAAAAGTATGGGCGCAACGCATATGCGAAACTCCTCATTTGCAAAGAGATGAATTTAAGGATTGTGCAACCAAGGCTGGGTTTGAAATTGCAACAAAGAAAAATTCATTGGTGGAGTTGTACGATGGTATGCTTCAAACAAAGTAATACATCTGGAGAATAGAATGGAAAAAGAATTGGTAAGTGTTGTTATTACAACATATAAACGTCGTGTGTCTCAAATTAAAGCAGCTATTGATAGTGTGTTGAATCAGTCCCATGAGAATTTGGAACTGATTATCGTGGATGATAGCCCAAATGAATATGAATATCGAGATGAAGTAAAAAATTACTGCGAAAATATATTGGATTCCAGGGTTAAATATATTCAGCATGAAAAAAATATGGGTGCTTGTGCAGCTCGAAATACAGGATTTTCTAATAGCAATGGCAAGTATATCGCTTTTCTTGATGACGATGATGAATGGGTAAAAGATAAAATCGAAAAGCAGTTGGATGTGTTTAGAAAGTCCAAAAATAATATCGGACTGGTTTATTGCAATGCGACCATTCATGAAGGAGATGGAAGCACCAGATGCGTATTTGATCGACATACACCGTATAGGGGGTCTGTATATAAGCAGCTCTCGTGCGATAATTTTATAGGCTCCTGTTCATTTCCTCTGCTGAAAAGCGAAGCACTTAAGAAGGTCGAAGGATTTGACCCTAAAATGGTAGCGTCACAGGATTGGGATACATGGCTTCGCATAAGCAAAATTTATGATATAGACTATACCGAGGATTCGCTCATTCATTATTATATCCATAAGGGAGAGCGCATTACTGGAAACACGATGAAGAGATTGGACGCATTGCACCGTCTCGATGAAAAGCAGAAAGATATATTGACAACCGATAAAGATGTACTTGTCTCGCGTAGAGAATATGAACTGAGACTGTACATTCAATCGAAACAGGTGGGTGAAGCGATTAAGTGCTATTTTGAAATAGTGGCAGCAAAGCCGTACAGAGTTGGAAAAAATATAATTCTTCTGAAGGCATTTGGTAGATTTATAGTAAAAAGAAAAGATGGTACGTTCTAAGATGATTTGAGGTATAAAATGTTGAAGAATTATTATTCGATTTATAAATATGGAAATTGGCTGGTTCAACATCACGTTCCTGTGCTCCCGGCTGTTTTGAAGCTTGTAAGCAGAATCTTTTTTCCTGCATGTGATATTCCATTTACTGCAAAAATCGGTAAAAATGCGTATTTTCCGCATCGTGCAATCGGTGTGGTTATCCATGAGAATGCGGTAATTGGTCAGAATGCCAGAATTCAAGCGAATGTCGTTATTGGCGGAAAAGGACAGAGTGGTGTTCCTATTATTGGAAATAACGTTCAGATAGGAGCTAATGCAGTAATAGTGGGGGGGGGTAGAGATAGGAGACAATGCAATCGTAGGAGCAGGAGCAGTGGTTCTGAAAGATGTTCCGGCAGCGTGTGTAGCGTGTGGAGTACCTGCTACGGTTGTGAAAAAGTTAGTAGAAGAGAAATGAGGATTGCGTAAACGATGGAAAAAGTTATTGCGGTTATAGTTACTTATAATAGAATCAAACTGCTGAAAGAATGCTTGAATGCAGTTTTGTCTCAGACATATAAAGTACATAAGATTGTTTTAATTGATAACGCAAGCACGGATGGAACCGCCGATTTGTTTATAAAAGGCGGAGAGTATGACAAAGACGTAATAGATTATCGCAAAATGGAAACCAACCTTGGCGGTGCAGGTGGTTTTTACGAGGGAATTAAGATTTGCAGAGATATGGAATGTGATTACGTCTGGATTATGGATGATGATACGATTCCGTATACAGATTGCTTAGAAGAGCTGATGTCTGCCAGATCTAAAATTGAGGGTAAAATAGGATATTTAGCAAGCTCGATTATTGGACCAGATAGTGAGCCAATGAATGTGCCTGCCATTGATATGCGTCCTGCAAATAATGGATATCCGCACTGGTATAAATATCTGTCGGATGGCATCGTTCAGATTTCAAGAGCGACTTTTGTTTCCATTTTGGTTTCCTATGATGCAATCAAGAAGTGTGGACTCCCTTGTAAGGACTACTTTATATGGGGCGATGATTCGGAATACACCATGAGAATATCAAAGTATTATGCGCCGGCCTATTTTGTAGGTGCTAGCGTAGCTTTGCACAAGAGATTCAACGCAAAGAAATTGGATATTATGATGGAAAACGATACAAAACGATTAGAAATGTTCCGAAAGTATTATCGTAATACAACCATCAATGAGGGTCTTTTTGTAAGTCAAAAGCAAAGAAAAAAATTGGTCATTCACAATTTTAAGGTTGCGCTTCAGAAGTTGCTTAAAGGTGACTTTATCAGAGCTAAAGTGATTTTCCTTGGAACCTTGGATTCTATTACTCAAAGAAAAAAGTTTGAGGAATATATTGAAAAGCAGCTTTCTAATCGCTAAAAAAGGATCGCAGGGAAAGATATGGGAATAGATGGAGGATGGATGTGATGCCATTTAGATTTGGGAAAAGTAAAATAGCTGGATTGCTGGAATATTTAATTGCATTGATCCTCGTGTTTGATATTAACACAATTTGGCTGAGAAAGGATAATTTGGGAGATGATTTCTTTACTTATGTAGGGGTTATATTCATGATTGTTTATATCCTTTATAGTGGTAAATTGAAGATAAAAAGAAAAGAAATTATCCTTCTGATTATAAGTGTTATATATGCTGCACTCATGTCAATTGGAAATTTATCAGTATATACTATAATACAAAATACAGTTACAGTTGGTATTGGCTTCGTTGTTATGTTACAGGCTGTTAAACGTAATCATGAGTCTGAGCGAAAGCCTTTAATTGAAAAGTTCTGTGACATAGTGGTGGTTTTGGCAAGTGTGTCGCTGTTCTTTTATTTTTTTGGAACTGTGATGAATCTACTGCCAGGAAAAACGACTGCTTTCTATAAATGGGGTGGCGACCGTACAGTAGGTTCGTATTTTAACTTGTATTTTGAAACATATACTCCTAATTATTTGTTGCAAATCTTGCTGGGACATACTGTATATAGAAATACAAGCATCTTTCCAGAATCTCCAATGTTTGCTTATGTGCTATGTTTAGCTTTGGCAAAGGAAGTTCTTGGAAAAACTAAATGCAGTATACCTCGCATCACAATCCTTGTTATTACTATATTTACTACGGGTTCAACAACTGGTGCTAATGTAATACTACTGATTCTCGGACTATATGAGCTTCAAAAAATATGTGATAATAGAACACATAAATCATGGAGAGCAATCGGTGTAGCGTTGCTGCCAGTTTTTGCCGTCTTTTTAATTTATGCTGTAAGTTATCTTATGAGCTATAAATTGGAAACAATGTCAACATCTTATAACATAAGAAGTGATGACTGGTCCGCTTGTTTGCGTGTCTTTTTCTCTTCGCCTATTTGGGGCGTTGGAATTAACAATTATAAACCGATATATAATTCTTTTTCTTCGGCAGTATATAGAACGGGTATCGGCTTGTCTACTGGGCTGTTTATACTATTGGCACAAACTGGAGTGTCAATTATAATATGGCCAATATTGGGATTGATTAGAAATAAATATGAGCGGTGGGGATATAGCTTACTAATTGTTTTCTTGGTTTTGTTTAGCGTTACTAATGTTCCTTATAAACTGTTAAATGTTTTATATGTCGGAAGTATATTGATAACAAGTAAGCGCGAGATAGAAGCAAAAGGTGTAGTATGAAAAAAAACAAGTCTATTAAATTAAATTTTATAATGAATGTGATACTAACAATGTCATCATTCATTTTCCCACTGATAACATTTCCGTATGTTTCCAGAATTTTGCTGCCGGAAGGAACTGGAAAGGTTTCATTTGCAACATCATTGATTTCCTATTTTTCGATGTTTGCACAGTTGGGTATTCCTACATACGGCATCCGTGCCTGTGCAAAGGTTCGAGATGATAAAGAAGAATTGACCAGAACGACACAGGAACTGGTGATTATCAATTTTGTGATGAGCGTTATTTCGTATACTGCATTAGCGGTTGCTTTAATGCTCGTTCCAAGATTGAGAGAAGAAAGAGCCTTATATATTATCGTAAGCCTTACGATTGCATTTAATGTGATTGGTATGGAGTGGATGTACAAGGCGTTGGAACAGTATACTTATATAACGATTCGTTCCATTATCTTCAAATTTGTTGCACTTATTGTAATGTTTGTTTTTGTGCATCAAAAGTCGGATTACATTTTTTATGGTGCAATTACGATACTTGCCGCTTCGGGTTCCAATATTTTTAATTTTATCAATGCGCACAAGTTCATTGATATGCGACCGGTAGGAAAATATCATTTTAAGCGACATTTTAAGCCGATTGCAGTTTTCTTTGCAATGTCCTGTGCTACGACAATTTACACGCATTTGGATACGGTTATGCTCGGCTTTATGACAACGGATGCGGATGTTGGTTATTATAATGCAGCTGTGAAGATCAAAACGATTCTTGTCAGTATAGTGACTTCGCTTGGTGTAGTTCTTCTTCCAAGAGCTTCGTATTATATCGAGCATAAGATGATCGATGAGTTTTATCGGATAGCTCATAAGGCAATCAATTTTGTGTTTCTGATTGCGTTGCCGATGATGCTCTATTTTATGATTTTTGCAAAAGAAGGCATTTTCTTTCTGTCCGGCAGTGCCTATGAAAAATCAATTCTTCCGATGCAGGTTATTATGCCAACGCTCTTGTTTATTGGGCTAACCAATGTCATGGGCATCCAAATGCTTGTGCCGCTTGGAAAAGAGAAAATCGTGCTTTATTCAGAAATCGCCGGAGCCGTGGTTGATTTGATCGTGAATTTTGCTTTGATTCCAAGATACGCTTCTGTTGGTGCTGCGATTGGAACGCTTGCTGCTGAAATTGTAGTGTGGGTTGTACAGTTTGGCGCATTAAAGCAAGACATTATGCCAGCGTATAAGAAAATTCAATATCCACAAATGTTATTGGCACTGGTGATTGGCTGTGTTGCTTCGGTATGGGTGAAAATGCTGGGCTGGAATAGTTTCTTTGTGCTGCTTTTGTCGGCAATTTTGTTTTTCGGAAGCTATGGTCTGGTTCTTCTCATTGCGCATGAGCCTTTAGTTCTGGAAATAGTGACCCAAGTAATTGATAAGGCGAAGAAAGTGTGCAATAAATAAAAAGCTTGACAATAAAAGGCAGGGGGGGACAATCATGACAGACAGACAGACAGACAGACAGACAGACGATATGATCTCGATATTTTGAGAATCTTATTGACGGTTCTGGTTGTTCTGGGTCATGCCAGTTATTACACGATAAATACAAAATTTGGTGGAATACATTACGACCAGATTTTGAGTGATATGATGATTCAAGATGCAGGGGTTCACAAGGTAACGAGCCTTCTTACGGAATGGATTTATTCGTTTCATATGCCTGCATACTTTTGCTTGTCCGGTGCTGTGTTTTCGATGGAATTAAAAAAGAATCGCTATTCGTCTGTCAGCAAGCTGATTAGGGAAAAGGCAAAAAGGCTTTTGATTCCGTTACTGTTTGTATGGCTTGTCTGGAACATACCAATCAAAATGTTGGCAGGATACTATGATGGTTTAGCTCACCCGCTAATGATGGCTGTGATTCAGATAATATTTCCAAATGCAGTTTATCTGTGGTTTTTGGAAGCACTGTTTTTCTGCTTTGTTATGGATTATGTGAATAAAAAGCACATCAAAAATGTGGGACAACAGTTCATGCTTGTTGGAACATTGGCATTGATGGGGTTGGGCTTCTATAAATATGCACGTCAAATTGTTCCTTTTGGAAATCCGTTCCGATGGTTGATTTGGTTTTGGATAGGACATTTTATTGATGATATTCTAAATGAGCTAAGTAAAACGTCGGAAAATCATGGATTCAGGTCGAAAAAATGGGTTTTTGTGGCAGAGACATTTTTGTTTGCACTTCTGTATGAAATCAGCTTTTGCACTGCATCAGTAAGATGGATTTTAATAAATACCGTAATACCATTTGTTGGAATTATATGGATTTGGACGTTTGCCAGAATAATTGAAAGTGCATTAAAGGAAGAACATCATAAAAAACTACTTGCTATTTCTCAAAATACGTATGGAGTTTATTTATGGGCAGAGCCATTAAATTATTTGGTTCTTTCATGTGCAATGAAATGGTTTGGTATCAGTGTATTTGGAACGGAAATGGGAGCAGCTTTGATTTATATTGTTCGTGTAGTTGGAACAGTTGCGATTTCCGTCCTTATAACAAATGTGCTAAGAAAGATTAGGTGTCCGATAAAAGCATATTGATAAGTAAAATGTATTGATCAAGGTTGCGTGAAGGGCAGGAAAGGAATAGAAATGGGTAAATACTTTGGAACAGACGGCTTCCGTGGGGAAGCTGGAATTACTTTAACAGCCGATCACGCCTACAAGGTGGGGCGTTTCCTCGGCTGGTATTATAATGCTCTCCGTGAGCGTAACAACGAGCATGAACCTGCCCGTATTGTTATCGGCAAGGATACGCGCCGCTCAAGCTATATGTTCGAGTACAGCTTGGTTGCTGGCCTGACCGCTTCCGGTGCAGATGCCTATTTGCTCCATGTTACCACCACCCCGTCTGTAGCTTATATCGCTCGTGTCGATGACTTCGACTGCGGCATTATGATCTCTGCCAGCCACAACCCCTACTATGATAATGGCATCAAGCTGATCGATTGCTACGGCGAGAAGATGCCGGAGGAAACTCTGCTGCTAGTAGAAGATTACATCGACGGCAAACACCATGTCTTTGATAAGGACTGGCCAGAGCTGCCCTTTGCTCATCGTGAGCACATCGGCTGCACTGTGGACTATGTGGCAGGTCGCAACCGCTACATGGGCTACCTGATCTCGCTGGGCATCTACTCCTTTAAGGGTGTCAAGGTCGGTTTGGATTGCGCCAATGGTAGCTCCTGGAATATCGCAAAGTCCGTGTTCGATGCGCTTGGCGCAGATACCTATGTCATCAATAATAATCCGAATGGTCTGAACATCAATAACAATGCAGGTTCAACCCATATCGAGGGCCTTCAGAAGTTTGTTGTGGAGAAGGGCTTGGATGTTGGTTTTGCTTACGATGGTGATGCCGACCGCTGCCTGTGCGTGGACGAAAAGGGCAATGTTATCACTGGCGACCACATTCTGTATATCTACGGTTGCTATATGAAGGAACGTGGTAAGCTGTTAAATAATACCGTTGTCACCACAGTTATGTCCAACTTTGGTCTGTATAAGGCTTTTGACGAAAAGGGCATCGGCTATGCTAAGACCACCGTGGGCGACAAGTATGTTTACGAGTACATGGCAAAGAATGGCTGTCGTATCGGCGGCGAGCAGAGCGGACATATTATCTTCTCCAAGTATGCCAGCACGGGTGATGGTATCCTGACGAGTTTGAAAATGATGGAAGTCATGCTGGCTAAAAAGAAGCCGATGAGCGAATTGGCAGCACCACTGAAGATTTATCCGCAGGTACTGGAGAATGTTCGCGTAACGGATAAAAAGGCGGCACAGAACGATGAGGCGGTGCAGGCAGCAGTAAAGAATGTGGCTGAAGCACTGGGAGATACTGGCCGTATTCTGGTTCGTGAGTCCGGTACGGAACCTGTGGTGCGTGTGATGGTAGAAGCCCCCGACCACGATACTTGTCAGAAATATGTTTCCGAAGTTGTCGATGTGATCTGCGAAAAGGGATATAAGGAATAAAGTCAATGACGATTCTGGCAATTACCTAGAGCCGTTTTGCAGAGCCTAGCAGTGATTCTGCTACAGCTATTGGGCTATTATGTATTTGCAGCCAAAGGTCTGGATGTAGAAAAGTCGAGAAAACTCGCTAAGAGTGTGACTGCGGAATAAAAGATAGCAAGAGGAAAAAATTATGAACACAACATTACTTATCATGGCAGCCGGTATCGGCAGCCGTTTCGGAACAGGAATTAAGCAGTTGGAGCCAGTGGATGATGCTGGACATATCATTATGGACTACTCAATCCATGATGCGATTGAGGCAGGTTTCAACCATGTAGTGTTTATCATCCGCAAGGATATCGAGAAAGAGTTCAAAGAGGTTATTGGTGATCGCATTGCCTCCATTTGCTTTTCTCATAATGTAACTGTGGAATATGCTTTCCAGGATGAATATAACGGATGGGCAAGCCCATCCAATACGGTATAATAAGTCCAGTTGATACGGTGACGAAGTCCATTGAATCCGTTGTATAAATCTACATCTATATTGTAGATATAAAATATTATCCTCTTGTTGTAGGATATGAACAGGTAAGTAAGTATACTTATCTAGTCTTACTATTAGGAGGGGAAAACAAACAATTTAGAGGTTTCCAAGAAATATCTAGGGGTCAATTTAGGGGACTGGTGTCATATGGGCATTGGTCAACAGACCCCTAGATTTGTTTTTATGATTAAAAGAAATTCAGTAATGGTTATAAAAATGAGATTTTTTTTATTATGTTTATTGTTCAATATTTTATAATTTTCTATTGGCTTAACTAGCAATTTGGTGACTTTGCTATAATTCTGTGTTTTATCACTTATGAGAACAACCATTCGTTTTTCAAATCCTTTAAACGAGTGATCTTATAGATGTTTTTCAATCTAAGTAGCACGTACTGTAGCTTTTCTGTATTATCCATTCCTTGCGTTTCTCTTTGCATGACAAAAAGAGCGTTGTATCGATTTATATATTTCGATGCTACCCCTTTATATTTTTGCAGCCTTTCTTCAATCAATTTATGGAAACTGTTTACTGTATTTAAATGATTGAATTTATCATACGATTCATGACTGATCAACACTTTCTTAGTGCAGTTCTTACTTTCTAAAAGTTCGTTGTAACTGTTAGAACCATCTAGCATTACAAAAGATTTTGATTCAAGACATTCACCAAATCTTAATAAATCTATTGAGGATGGCTTGCCATAATTTAATGTTCTTGCAATTGTATGACCGAATCTCTGAATTGCAGTGATGATACATACCTGCTGATTAGACAAACCTCTTTTTGTAGCAGGTGTTCCACGATGTTTAGGTTCTACTCCATCAATCTTAGTTCCTTTATGATTGTAAGGAGTATACTTTTCATACATCTCAACTTCATTACCTACTGTGTATGGGACGTTCCTAGACTAACCAATAGTTTATGACGCATATTAAAAACATTGCGTTCGTTTACATTGATTTTAGCAGCCGTTTCTTTAAGAGATACACCATTCAATGTATCCAGGATAAGTTCATTCCATTTGGATTGGTCTTGGTGAGAATAAAAAGTAAACTGAACCTGGTCTACAACAAAACGTTTTCAACATTCTTTGCAACGAAGCATCTGCTTACCAGAGTTGGCAAAACCGCTCTTAATTAAATGTGGATGATAACATCCGCATTTAGGACAGTATTCAAAATGATACGTATTCATTTTATTGTTTGTATCTAAATAATCCGTAATTTCACGATCAATCTTTTCGATTTGAAAAGCTTGTAAAGCAGTGATAGTATCTTGGTTTAAATATTTTGAAGTTCTTGTCATAAGTGTAGTCTCTCTTTCGTTTACACTTATACAATAAATCTTAAATAGACATCATTAATGTCGGATATATTAACTAGTCACCAATGTATCTGTTAAGCCTTTCTATTTATTATTTTTGATTTTTCTTTATATATGATCAACGTTTCTTTCCTTTTTTTGAGAGAATCTAATCCATTGATTTTGGAACTCCTTTTATACTTGTTTTTTCCTTGTAGCCCATAGGATGCGATTATGTAGTCAATATTCTTTTGATGGGAACTATGGATCAATATAAACTAAATGATTTAATGAATGTGACATAAGAAGAAGTTGTAGAAAAACTATTACCAGCAGTTGTAAAAGAAGCAGGAAACTTTTTGTTTGATAAAGGTGTAGGTATGTTAGCTTGTCAAATAATTGGATCTGTAGTAGCTGTGGTGAATAATGTATTGCTTTCATATAAACAACATCGTCTTGAAAAGAAATGTTTTGAACAGCTAAAGAATCATTCAAAGTAAACAAAATGAACTTGAAAATAGAATGAATAATCATATCCAATCCTGCATCCATACAGATTTTGGCATCTTTATTGGATAATATAATGGATGAGATACAAGAAAAGATGGTTGAATATAATGTAAATGGATATATCAATATTTTAAATCAGATCATACAAATATAGATTTGAATTTTTAAAACAATGTATCAATTGAATGATTTGGATATCCGTATATTAATAGTATATTCAAATTTAGAAACTGATAGTGAGAGTATTGTTTCAATATGTAATGCATAAATCTTGAATTGAATCAAATTCGATTTATCAAGGGAAAATTGGAATGATTTGTTTTGTTGCATAGTCGAAATGAAGAAATTAATGATGATAATTAAATAAAATTGTAAAATACTTGGAGAAAATAAAAAAAGGAAATCAAAAAAAAGCCAGATGATGTAAAGGTTCCTAGTTCAAAAAGGGTGAGTGTAAATGATAGTTATCGAATTACATCACTTGGTAGGCATTATTTGATTATGATTGATAGACAAAGAGTTAATTTTTTATGAAAATTAACAATTGTTTATATATAAAATGAATTTATTAAAAAAAAAGTTTATTTTTATGGTATATTTAATATTGGTTTTGAAACATGATTTTAAAAATCATGCTTCATATTGAAAAGTAGGAGGATAAGGGTTTATGGCTTATACGAAAATGTCTCGTAATGATGCTTATATGAATATAGCTAATGTAGAAGATGATGAAGATGTTATTGATCTTCTTGAAGTGGCCTGTGCTATTTTAAAACATATTAAATTAATTATTTTACTTTCTGTTGTATTTGGTGTAGGCGGATTTTTTGGAACTAAGTTATTGATTGCTCCAACGTATACGGCTAGTACATCAATTTATTTAACTCCTCAGATTAGTGAGAGTGGTTCTTTGGATTATAATTCGCAGATGGCCAATAGTAAGTTGGTTACGAATGCGGTGAATTTATTAACTCAAAATAACATTATGTCTGAGGTAGCCAAGGATGTTGGATTAGAGAGTGCTGATAGTGTTAAAAAGCTTGTTAGTGTTAGTAATGAATCTAATACAGAGATTATTACGATTTCTGCTACAACAACAGATCCTAAATTATCTAAGGATATCGCGAATGATACAGTTAGTACTTTTATTCGTACTATGCAGAAGAATTTGAATGTTCGTAATATTGAGGTTGTTGATAAGGCGAAATTGTCTTATATTCCTAGTGGTCCGAATGTGAAGAAGAATACATTACTTGCTACTATGGTTGGATTTGTACTTGGTTGTGGTTATGCAACATTGAGATTCTTGTTTGATAATCGTTTGCGTACAAAGGAAGAGGCAGAAAAATATTTGGGTATTCCTGTATTCTGCGAGATTCCTGAACTATAATGGCTAAGTATATAGATTTGCATTCTCATATTGCTTGGGGTATTGATGATGGTATGCCTTGTATTGAGGATGCAGTAAAAGCTTTAGAGTTAGCCCAAGATGATGGTATTGTAGGTATATGTAGTACTCCTCATTTTATTCCTGGTCAATTAGATGTTCATATCTATAATGAAATGGTAACTCGTCAATTAGAATTAAGAAAGATGAGTCCTATCCCTATTTATTTTGGTGGGGAAGTTATGATGAATAGTGAATTTATTGATGGATTAGAATTTGATTTATATCCTACTTTAAATAGTTCTCGTTATATGCTTGTAGAATATAATGTTCTTCGTGATATTCATTCAATTGATTATAGAGATGAATGTTTATATGAATTGAAGATGAAAGGCTTTGTTCCTGTACTGGCTCATATTGAAAGATATTTCCATGATGGATTAGATTATTCAATCATTGATCATTGGGTAGATATGGGTTGTATTCTACAAATAAATCGTACTTCCATTCTTGGTGTAAATGGTAAGAAAATACAATCAAATGCATTAGAGTTATTAGACAATGGATATTGTGATGTCATTTGTACAGATACGCATAGAGCAAGTGGAAGTCGTATTGAGCAATTGAGTGATGTATATTCAGTTGTTTCTAAACGTATTGGGTTTGATAATGCGGATATCTTATTTTATGAGAATCCTAAATTATTATTGAGTAATAAAGAGATTATAAATATTGAGGTTGAAAAGAAAAAGAAACTATTTGGTTTCTTTGGGAGATAGAAATGGCAAAAAAGAAAAGAAATCAATTTGATGTGGATGAAATCTATCGTGGATTACGTACAAATATTGAATTTAGTCAGATGGATGATGCGATTCAAGTAATCAACGTCGTAAGTACGATTCCAAATGAAGGAAAGAGTACTGTAGCTTGTAATTTAGCTCGTATTATGGCAGCTAAATATAAAAATGTGTTATTAATTGACTGTGATTTAAGAAATGCATCTGTTCATAAAACGCTACAGATTTCAAATCGTTCAGGATTAACAAACATTATTTCTGAATTTAGAGAAGGCGTAAGCATTCATTCATTTGAAGGAGTACAAGATGTGCAATATGATGGAGGTTATACTTTATCTGTCATTACTGCAGGTCATAGAGTACCAAATCCAAGTGAAGTATTGGGATCTAAAAGATTAGCTAAACTCTTAAATCAAGCTCGTCAAGAATTTGGATATATTATTATTGACTGTCCGCCAGTTGCGGTTGCATCAGATGCGATTCCATTATGTAATGTCAGTGATGGAGTACTATATGTAGTTGACTCGAAAACGTCTGATAAACGTAAAGTTAAAGCAGCCATTAATGATGTTGAAAGAAATGGTGGTCACGTCATGGGAGTAGTATTAAACAAAGTAGAATCAGCTAGTGACAGTAATTATGGATATGGCTACGGATATGGTTATGGAGGAGAAGACAATGGTAAAAAGAAGAAAAAGAAATAGTTTTATTATTTTAGCTTCAACTCTATTACTAACTGGATGTGGAAATAGTGAATTAGAAATCACTCAAAATGATATTTTAGAAGTGGCAAGAGATGATGCGAATGCTACTAAAAAAGAATGTTCGAATGTATCTGTTCAAGAAGAAAAGAAATACTATACAGTAAGTTTTGATACAACTACTGGTTCTTATGAATATAAGATTGGTAAAGATGGCATTATACAAGAAAGAAATTATAAAAGAAGTAATAGTGAAGAAGTTTCTACTTCTGAACCTGTAGAGGAAAAGAAAAAAGAAACTAAAGTTGAAACTGAAACAAAGAAAGAAGAAAAAAAAGAATCAACTTCTTTTGATGAAAATCAACAAGCAGCAATTAATGCAGTTTTAGCGAATGCAGGACTTGGACAAGAAGATGTAACAGATATTGGTTGTACTTTAGATGAGGCAACACAACAATATACAGTTACGTTTACATTCCAAGATATTCATAATACTTGTGTGGTTGATGCGGCTACATTTACTGTATTGTCATCAGTACAGGCATAATATACAGATTAAACAAAAAGAATTGTTGTTCTTTTTGTTTTTTTTTAGTAGAATAAATTGAGTTATAGTGAAAGGGTTATATTATGTCTAGAATTGGAACTTTAAAAATTACGATTGAATTTGTATTTTTTATGTTTATTATACAATTTTCTGGATACGATTTAGAAACGTGTTGGAAATTATGTATATTATATTTTTTAATGCAATTATTGATTGGTAGATATCAAGGAAGAGTTTTATTAATGTATGATGAAATACGATTAATCATATTAAGTCATATTGGTTTTTTTATAGGTAGTTTTCTTATTTTCCCAATTAGTACTTGGACTATAAAAAAATTCTTCGGATTTGTTTTATTAACTTGTGTTTTATTTGTTTTTGCAGGATGTAACTCTAGATATTCTCATAAAATATTTAGAAAATGGTTTAAACATAATACTTTAATTGTTGGTATCGGTCATACAGCTGAGCAATTAGAATATGTATGTAGAGGTAATGGATATTCGTTGTTAGATGTGATCGGCTTTGTGAATTGTAATAAATCAAATCGAGTTAAGTATGTTCAGCAGCAACAAATAGTAGATATAAATAAGACATACGATTTAGATTCAATTTGTTCTGTAATCAAGGAAAAAGATATTAATACTGTATTAATTGCAATTCCTGAATTGGATACTGAAGATTTAAATGCGATATTTGAAGTATTTAAGAATAAAGTAGCAGTAATAAAATATTTACCACAAGTTAATGGCTTAGTAACTTTTGATACAAATGTAGAAGATTTTGATGGTATTTTAATGATTTCTAATTCTCGTGGATTAGAACATTTCTTGTCTTATGCGTTGAAACGTATCTTAGATATTTGTGCAGGACTATGTGGTTTATTATTATTAATACCATTAACAATCTTTGTCTTCATTAAAAATCGCAAAGAAGGAGATAAAGGTCCTATTTTCTTTACGCAGAATCGAATTGGTAAAAATGGAAAAGAATTTAAAATGTTTAAATATCGTACAATGGTAATTGGTGCTGATAAGATTCTAGAAGAGTTAATGGAAAAAGATCCAGCCATTCGCGAAGAATATACTAAGAATAAAAAATTAGTAAATGATCCACGTATCACAAGTGCTGGTAAATTCTTACGTGAAAAGAGTTTAGATGAGTTTCCACAATTTATTAATGTATTGTTAGGTCAAATGTCTTTAATTGGACCTCGCCCATATTTACCAAGAGAAAAAGAGGATATGGGAGACTATTATTATGATGTCATCGCATGTAAGCCTGGTATAACGGGTATGTGGCAAAGTCATGGAAGAAGTGAGGTAGATTTTGATCACCGTTTATTATTGGATGAATATTATTATCGTAACTGGTCATTCTGGTTGGATATTACTTTATTATTTAAAACAGCGAAACAAGTTCTTTATGGCGAGGGTGCCATGTAATTCAAAACTTGAGAGCTTTTTATATTTGTAGTATTAAATTTAACGTATAGGAGATTTTATTATGAAAAAAAATAAAAAACAAAGTAATATAGGAAGAGTATTTGGGGTTATTTTTTCCATTGTAATGATTGCTGCAACAATGTATTTGTTGTTTAATATCATTAAATTAAATGTATTACCTACAAAGCTTTTGTTCTTAATTACAATTGTATTTGTATTATTGGATTTAATCTTCATCTTATTGTTGTGCTTCGCAACAAAGGGTGTAGTATCTAAAATCATTTGTATTATTTTTACCTTAGCTATTTCTTTGGGATCTTGTCTAGGTGGATATTACATGTCAAAGACTGGTGGACTACTTTCAAGTATGACGAATGTTGCTAAACATTCTAAAAATACAGTGAGTATAGTAGTTAAAGAATCAAGTGATATGAAAAAGAAAACAGATCTTGCTGGTCATAGTGTAGGTACTTTAGCTAATATTAACACGACGGGTACTACAAAGATTTTGAAGGAATTAACGAATTCTGGAATTTCAATGGAACAAAAAGAATTTGGTAGTCTAACCGAAATGTTAGAATCATTCTATAATGGGGAAGTGGATTCAATTGTCATTAGTGAATCTAGTCGTAGCCAAATTACGGATATGGAAGCTTACGCAAACTTTGATAGTAATACTCGAGTTGTTTATCAAACTTCATATAAAGTAGAAAATACAGATAAGGCCAATGCAGTAAGTAATATTACTACAACACCATTTAATGTGTTGATTTCAGGATCAGATACACGTGGCGGATTTGACGAAAATGGTCGTAGTGACGTAATTATGGTAGCTACCGTAAATCCTAAAACTGGAACAATTTTATTAACATCAGTTCCACGTGATTTCTATGTTACAACAGCTTGTGATGCAGGTGATGGATGTCAACAGGGTGCTTTAGATAAGATTACGCATACAGGTATTCATGGTACTAACACAACTAAGCGTACAGTTGAACAATTATTAGGTATTGAAATTAACTATACATTTAAAGTTGGATTCGATACTGTAACAGATATTGTTGATGCTGTAGGTGGTATTGATGTAAATGTTGAACCAGGTTATGAATGTAGTAACTTCTTACATGCTCCAGGATTAAGTGTACATGCAGGTGTTAACCACTTAAATGGCGAACAGGCATTAGGATATGCTCGTGAGCGTTATGCATATAGTGAAGGGGATCGTCAACGTACTAAGAACCAACAACAAGTTCTAATGGGTATTGTTGATAAGGTTACGAGTCCTGCGATTGTAACTAACTATGCTTCTATTATGGATAGTATGTCAGATACATTCTCAACTACAATGTCAAGTCAAGAAATTTCTGATTTGATTAAATATCAATTAAATAAGAATCCAAAATGGAAAATGGAACAATATATGGTTAATGGTACTGGAGATACATTAATGTGTGCTGAACTTGGTAATGCTGCTTATGTAATGGTACCAGATCAAAGTACAGTAACAACAGCTAAGAATAAGATCAATGCTGTTCTTGCAGGCAAATCAGCGGATGATGTAGAGTAAGGATATATTCCTTGCTCTTTTTTTATTTTGTGGGTGTATACTTGATGTAGTGAGGTGTCGTTTATTATGGAAACTACAGATTATATACAAAATAGAATTCATACGAATGTTCGTAAGTTTGAAGAACTGAGCAAGAAGTATCATAGATGTCATATAGGATTGCTTGTCTCTACTTTTAGTTGTTTTACTGCTGTTCTTATTTTAAATGTTATTTATTTAATTGTTCCAGTTGTTTGGTTAATACTTTCTGCATGTGTGTTAGTTCTTGCTGGATTGTTTTTATTATTTTTTGACGTGTTGAATGATTATTCATCAAAGTCATTAGAGTATAAGTATAAGGCTAATTTATTGAACTATGAAAAGAACTTATATGAAGCAAAACAGGGTGGATTTAAAGGCTTTGCGTTTCGATGTGAAAGGTTTATGTAATCTCGCACTCTTTGTGTGAATTTGCCAACTCATGGTCATTTATTATATAATATGTAATTGTGAGCTACAAAAGAGTTTATAGGAGATTTTAATATGTCTAAAAAGGATGTAAAACTTTCGCAGAATGTGAAAAAGAAAAAGAAGAAAAATAAGCGTCCTATCAGTAAGTTTTTAACTGTATTTATGTTTATTGCGTTGGGTGCATTTATTTTTCAAATGATCCGTTTGGATTTGTTACCTTTTAAATTAATAATATTAGTTTCATTGGTGTTTATACTATTAGCTTTAATTCTGACTATTTTAATGAGGTTTAAGGCAAAGAAGTTCTTTAGTCGTTTTCTATTTGGATTGATATCTTTTTGTATGTGTATTGGTCTTGCGTATGGAAATTATTTCTTATTTAAGACAAAGGATACGTTTGATGTCGTAACAAGTCTTGCGGATAGTAAGGCAACAACAACTTCGATTGTTGTTAAGAAAGCTTCTTCAATCAAGAACGAGAATAATTTGAAGAAAAAGACAATTGGTACAATGTTGAGTGTGGATAAGAAAGCTACTCAGCGTATGTTGGATTCTTTAGATAAGAAGAAGATATCTTATAAGACAAAGGATTATGATTCATTAGATGATTTAATGACGGCTTTCTATGATGATAAAGTCGATGCGATTTGTTTAAATGAAAAGTATCGTGATATTCTACATGAGAGTGAGGCGTATTTTAGTTTCCAAACGGATTCAAAAACAATTTATCAAAATGTAGAATATACAAAAGTAGATAAGACAGATAACCCGAGTGATTCTGTTCGTAATATTACTAAAGATGCGTTTACTATTTTAGTAAGTGGCAATGATTCTTATGGATCTTTACAGGATAGTAATACGCGTAGTGATGCGAATATGTTGTTGACAGTGAATCCTAAAACAGGTCGTATTTTAATGACGAGTATTCCTCGAGATTATTATGTAGATTTGGTATGTGATGAAACTGGGGATAATGCTTGTCCTGAAGGTAGTAAAGATAAATTAACGCATTCTGGTTTAATGGGTGTGAAGTGTACAGAAAGAACGATTGAAAAAGCATTGGGTATAAAAATCAATTATAATATTCGTATTAACTTCTCTAGTGTAGTAAACTTAGTGGATGCACTAGATGGAATTGATTTGGATATTCAAAAGGGTGAAGAAGTTGATATTCTTTATGCGAATGGACAGCCTGGTTTAAGTGTCGGTCAACATCATGTGGATGGAGAAACGGCATTGGCCTTTGCACGTGAAAGACATGCTTATTTGGATGGTGACAATCAGCGTGTGCGTAATCAACAAAAAGTATTTAAAGCTATTTTCAAACGTATAGTTTCTCCTAAGATGATCACGAACTATGGTAAGTTTATGGATGCATTGGCTGTAGCTTTTGATACAAACTTATCGAATGATGAAATCAGTGATTTTATCAAGTATGAATTGAATAATATGCCAGATTGGAAATTTGAATCATATTCACTTGTAGGTGATTCAGATTCTAGGTTCTGTTATGCTTCTTCTAGCTATGCTTCAGTCATTATTCAAAATGAAGAAATGAATGAAATCGCAAAAAGGAAGATTCAAGCTATCTTGGATGGTAAAAAGGCATCTTCTGTAAAAGATACTTCTGGTTTTTCTCAAAAACCGAGTGAAGATAATTCAGTAGGTAATGCTCAAGAGTTTGCTGAGATGAATAACAATAGTGAAGAAACATATGAAGAAGATTATTATACGTATGAAGAACCATCATATGAAGAAAATAATGAATATTACTATCAGCCAGAAGAACCTGCAGAATACGATTCTTCTGATGATTATGCAGGATAGGAAACCATTAGCCATTTCGTAATGAGATGGCTTTTTTACTTTTTATATGTTTTAAGTTATAATAAATAATTGTAAAAGAGGTTTTTAACTTATGAATAGTTTATATAAATCAAATATATACCAAAAATATAGAGGAATCATGATATCACTGATTGATGTTTGTATTGTCATGTTCTCTTATTTAATGGCATACATGATCCAAAATAATTTCTTTATTAATGAGAAAACAATCGCTCTGACAAAGATGGTAAGTCTTGGACTAATATTCATGTTGCTTCTACACTTTGTTGTTCTACGATTGTTTAAAACACAAATGTCATTATGGACATATACAGGTCCAAATGAAATTATTCGTACATTTCTAAGTTGTTTAGTGTGTTTTCTAATCATGTCTTATTTCGTTATAAAAGTAGACCTATTTAGTATTGAATTAATCGCATTAGCTGAGTTGTTATGCTTTATATTCCTTTTAGGAGCACGAATGCTATATAGAATGGCAAGACGCTATATAGTCGATGTGGATAGAGTGGATAATTGTTTGATTGTAGGAGCTGGTAATGGTGGATATTTATTGATGAATGAAATTTATCATAATATGGCCTATCCATACAATGTAATTGGATTCTTGGATGATTTTAAGAAAAAAGGGACTATGCTAAGTGGTAAACCAGTACTTGGAACAATCTCTGAAGTAGAGCGTATTTGTCAAGAGAACAATGTTCGTTGTATCTTTATCACCATTTCTTCTGTGAGTGAAGAAAGAAAACAAGAAATCTTAGATTTATGTACGTCGACTTCTATTCCAACAAAAATCATGCATATCTTTGTTGGAAATGATGAGAGTAATCATATTTCATTTGAAGATATTGATATCAAGGATTTATTAAACCGTCCTAGCATTGACTTAAAAGTTGATCAAATTGGTTCTTATCTTACAAATAAAGTGGTTTGTGTTACCGGAGCCGGTGGATCTATTGGTTCCGAATTGTGTCGTCAAATTATTCATTTCAATCCATCTAAATTGATTATGGTGGATATTAATGAAAATGCACTATATATGCTTAAACAAGAATTCTTAGTTATGAAGCGTAAGAAACAAATGAATGATTCTATTCAACTAGAATCTTTAATTGTTTCCATTCGTGAAAGAGAAGAAATCTATAAGCTTATGAGAAACTATAAGCCAGACGTCGTTTATCATGCGGCAGCACATAAACACGTACCTTTAATGGAAGATCGTCCTACAGAAGCTATTAGAAATAATATCTTTGGAACAAAGAATGTGATTGATGCTTGTTGTGACTGTGGCATATCTCGTTTTATTATGATTTCAACAGATAAGGCCGTAAATCCAACAAACGTAATGGGTGCTACTAAGCGTATGACAGAAATGTATATGCAATCAAGAAATACTAAGGGTGGTATTCATATGGCGGCTGTACGCTTTGGTAATGTATTAGGATCCAATGGTTCTGTTATTCCTATTTTTAAGGAACAAATTAAAAATGGTGGTCCAGTCACTGTAACACACAAAGATATTAAACGCTACTTTATGACTATTCCTGAAGCAGCTCAATTAGTACTACAAGCAGGATTCTATGCCAACGAAAGAGAAATCTTTGTGTTAGACATGGGAAAACCAGTCAGAATCTGGGATTTAGCTGACAAAATGATTCGATTGGCAGGACTTGTACCAGGAAGAGATATTGAAATTCAAGAAATTGGATTGCGTCCTGGAGAAAAGATGTTTGAAGAATTAGCTCTAGAAATGGAAGAGTGTCATAAGACAGACAACAATCTAATCTTTGTACACGAAAAGATGGATATTGATTCAAAAGAAGTAGATTCTAAATTAAATAAGCTAAAAGAATTAATGAATCAAACAGATGACAAACTTCAAATCAAAGAAGTATTAATGAACATGATCAAAGAATAGTTATTCAAGCTGGGTATATCCCGGCTTGTTTTAAATTATCTTGCTATATAATTTGGATATGCCAGATAGATAGTGAGTGCAAAGTGAGTATTCCATGGTGGCGGAGCCACCCAATCCATGAAAATAGAGCCACCGAATCCATTTGGACAGAGCCACTAAATCCACGAAGAGAGCCACTATTAATTAAACCAGCATTGAATCATTTACTGTTTAAGTAAGCTTATATAGTTTTTTGAGATACTGTCAAATAAAGTTTAAGCGTTTTTGTTTAGGCTAATTCAAATATGGTAAAATAAAAGAAAATATTTGAAAGTTATATGTGGGTGGTTATATGAAGCATGATGAACCAATTAGACAACACTATGTTCCAAAATTGTATTTAAAAAGATTTGCTATAAAAAATAATAAAAAGTATGAAATATATGCTTATGATAAATCTAAACAAAAGTTATTTAAAACAAAGATTGAAAATGTTGCTTTAGAAAACAACTTTTATACGGATGAAAATCTTAGTGATAAATATTATTTGGAAAAGTATTTTGGTAAAAAAATTGAGCCAAATATGGAAATTTTTATTAGAAAACTTATTAAAATATACTCAAGTTATAACGTTTTAAATAATGATTATTTAATGTCAGATGAATTAAAAATAGATTTTTCATATATTATTATTTTTCAACTTTTAAGAGGTAAACATACATTTGAATATGGCTTTAAACTTGCTCCAGTCATTGTAAAAGAGAAGGCTAAGTTGATAAATGAAAGATTTGGAGGATTTCAGTTATCAATGTCGGATTATTTTATGGAAGAAGTGAATCAAAGAGGGCTTGTAAAAAATGTTTTAATAGAACAATTATTTAATAATGATAGAATGGAATTTCTAACTGAAATTATATTTAATAAAAAATGGACTATTTATGTTTATTCTAAAGACAGCTTATTGACTTGTGATGAACCAGTTATTGTTCGAAATTCAAAAACAAACAAAACTAAGTTATTTAATGTTGGTTTAATAAAGAATCATACTGAAGTATACTATGCGATTACACCTAGAATATTGATTTATCTCTATGACGAACGCACAGATAAAAAATCTAGTGATAGGTCGATTAGGTATGTGGATGATATAAGTTTTGCGAATTATTACAATAGAATTGTTTTAGAATCATGTAATGCGCAAGTTTATTCTAATGATGAAGAGTTAATCAATTCAACTTTAAAATGTGTCAAAAAATAAAATAAGATTTATAATAGGAGAACAATTGGGATGGAAGAAATAATAAAAGCAATATCAAAAATAGAATTTGATTTATTTGTTGTGAATCCACATGCTATTGCAATACAACAAAATGATGGAAGATATATAACAAAATATATTCAATATGATTCTTCGCTTATTGAGAATATGTTGTTGAATAATGGATCTGCGGGTTGTTATCAACAGTCATATGGTAATGGAAAAATAAAGTGGATTTGTTTAGATTTCGATTGTAAAGATAAATCAGCTGATGAAGAAGATATTTCTGATTTATATACTATTATCAAGACGGATTTATTAAGCTATCTTGATGAATTACAAATTACATATCTTACAGAGTTTTCGGGTCGTCGTGGGATACATGTTTGGATAATTTTTGATTCACCGGTTGATAAAGAAATTGGTTATTGGGTAATAAAAACTTTGAGTAATAGAGTTAATTTAAATGAAAAGTATGGAATTGATTTGTTTCCTCAAACTGATTCATATATTGGCAATCGTGTTGGTAAACAAGTTAAATTTCCTTTATCAACTCATAAATCGGGTGGTAAATCATTTTTCTTTAAAGATTCTTTTGAGCAACCTGATGATTATGATTTAGATTTTTATCGTAATCAATTATCTATTTTAAACGGTTATAGAAGAAATAACGTCATAAAAGTATTAGAGAAATTAGGTTATACAAATAACACTTTGAATTTTAATAAATATAAGAATTTGATTGTAAATGATGAGTGTAACATTAAATGCAATCAAGTTATAAATATATTGTCAGAAATAAAGGTATATAAAGAAATCTTCACAAGATTGGATCACAATTATTTAGAGAAAAAAGATTGGTATGTATTATTAGGTACTTTATCTCCTTTGAATGATAGTGAATTATTAAAATCTATTTTTAGAAGAACTATTCAATATGATGAAAAAATAACGAGTGAAAGGATTAAAAATTTAAAAAATCAATATAGGCCAGCAACTTTTGAATATTTATATTCCATTTACGATATGGATATTGAAGAAAATATTGATAAAACGAAAACTGGACTTGAATATTTAGCAGAAAAACTAAATTTATCATTGGAAGAGAATAATATAATTAAAAATGAACTAGATTTATTAGGTGATTTAGAAGCAACAGTTCGTAAAGAAACTAATTATATGCTAGATAATGATGAGAATCTAGAGATTATTGAGTGGCTTAAAATTAATGGCTTAACAAAATACGATATTCAAAAGTTAAATAAAAAAATAAAACATATAATTGATTCAGATGATGTAATTCCTTTAAATAATTATTATAGTTATGTTCGAAAAGAATCAGAAACAAAAAAACGTAATATGGTAGTTTTGAATACTGAAGAAAGAATTATTACAACACAATTGGCTTTAATGATTGCGTATAAACATGGTTCACTTTTAAAATCATATAGTTATAATGTTTCTTTTTTATCCGATACCAATCTGTTTTATAATTGGTATACTTCATGGGGAAATTACATTGATAAAATCAAGTCATATATAGAAATACCTTTTTTGGGCGATTGGGGAGTGATGACAATTGATTTAAAGAATTATTTTGATAATATTGATTTTTTGTCACTTTATCGTGGCCTTTCAGATGGTTTCTCTTTACAAGATAAATGTATAATGAAAAAACTAATTGATTATAATGAAAGACTTATGAGAAAAGTCAATGATGATAATGTACGTATTGGTATACCTCAGGGACCTGCATATGCAAGAATCATTGCTGAATTATTTTTAAATCGTATCTTAGAAAGAATACCTGAAACAGCAGATACTCTTAAAAAGAATTATGTATTATATCGTTATGTAGACGACATTATAATCTTTTACAAAGAAAATGTTGATGCAGATATTTTAATGCAAAACATAAAAAAATTGTTGTCAAATTATAATTTAAAGACAAATGAAGAAAAAACATATATATATGGCAGAATCGAAGATTTAAGTGATAAGGATATAAACTTAATTTTAAGAAAAGATAGGTTTAATTATAACTTTCAATATTCGGAAACAGATTATTTAAGAGATAAATATGAAAAACAAAGAATCTTTATAGAATGTTTAAAAGATAGTTTTAATATTGATGACGTAAGTTATCTTTTTGGATATAAGACGGATACATATTATACTGAGAAATATTTTTATAAGTATGCAAAAAACATTTTCAAATCTGAATATGGTAGAGGAACTACTTTTAAAAAGTTTTATAATTATTTGTTTACAAATAAAGAGTTATTAAATTATGCGCTTGAAAACGGGTTGTTTTTGCTTATTAAACCAAATTCAATCAATTTTAAAAATTGTATCAGTTGTCTATATTTAAATATATATAATGATCAGCTAGAGAAATCAATTGTTATTGAAATCTATGATTATTATTTGAAAAAATTGAATTTAGAAGAAATTGACAATTCAGAATATAATATTATTCAAAGTATCAAAAGATGGAGTAAATAAAAATATGCAGGTTAATGATGTTGAGAATGAATTAAATCAAATTTTAGAATCTTTGAGTTTGCCTATCGCTGACGATGACAAGTTGATAAAATTAATAGAAGACTTTACAAAGTTAAATACGCTTGAAATAGCTGATTGTAAAAAGATTGCTATTAAGGTTTTCTTTCAAATTTCAAGTCTTATCAAAGATGCACAATTAAAAAACAATCGCTTAATAGATGCTTATAAGAAATCGTTTGAAAATATTGTTAATATAGGAAATGAAGAAAATGAAGATTCATCGAAACTCTTAGTTTTTAGCTTTTTAAAGAATTTATACAATAATATTTTAGAACAAGATAATTCTTTGTTTGATAAAATGCTACAGGATATGGATGCAATATGTAGTGAACTTGAAACTATACGCTATGTTTTTAGAATTCAAAACAAAGATGGATCTCTATATTTTCCTATTAGTGAATTGTTATTTCATGTATTGCTGAAGGATGATCTTTATAATGATACATGGGATGATAAATTAATTTATAAACTAAGAATTGCTTTAGAAATATTTAAAACAAATAAGTTCAAAGATAAGAAGGAAATTTTAGATCAAATGGCAGCCAATTATAATATAAAACTTATAGATTATATGGCAGATATTAATAATAGATTATTAGGCGATAATGAAGAATGGAAATTAAATTTAAAAAATAACAAGGTAATTTGTATCATTAGAAATGAACGTGAAATTTATATTAGACATCCGGATAAGTCATATTTTGATAAGAAAATCTTAAATAAGTATCACATTGCTAATGTGCAAAAGGAAATAAACAATAACGGAAAAGCTATTGCATATTATGTTGAATTTGAATTAAGCAAAGCTGCTAAGTTTATTAGCATAGATGAAATACTAAAAGGAGATGATTTAAAATCTAAATTAGATTTTACCTTTATGTTTTTACAACAAAATGAAAAGAATATATTTTTAAATAATTCTTTATATATTGACAATGATGAAGTGAAACTAATCAATCCATTTTGTGTTAATGATAATTATTTAATTAGCGATAAAACTGCATCAAGAGTTAATCTAAATAATTCAAATACTGTGATAGAAAATATACTGAAAAAATATTATCAGAATATGTTAAGAGAAGACGGACTGGATTTTGTGTTATATGGCTCTCTTGTGGAATTGTTAATGATTAATAATAATTGCAAAAAGGATTCTATTATGAATTTTGAAAATGATTGTGTTAATCATTATCAAAATGGATTGATTTTGAAATGGCTAAAAAGTATACCAACAACTGAAAGAATTAGTGCAATAAGTAAGTTTATCAATACGTTCGCAGAAGATACAGATTATGTAAATAATGATTACAATTTAGATATTACAAATTTAAAATGGCTCGCTTTTGAACTTCCATGCGAAGAAATATTATCGTGTATTTTCAATAATGCTGATATGGAAATAGTGCTAAATTCAACAAAAGATATTATTAAAAGAAAGAAAAACCGCAATATTTATGTGAATTCTAACAAGGAAGAAATTGATGAAAACAAAATTATAAAAAATGATTTGGATGAAAATGATTTGGATGAAGGAGATTGTTTGCGTTATCAGGGTAATTACTATTTGAATGATCGATTACAAAAAGGATTAAAAATCCGTGATCTTATAAGAGATATCAATGATAATTTAAATTCATATGAGAAATACATAGATTCAAATAGTATAAGATTACCATCTTTAATTGTTGATAAAATAAAACTACAAGATAATATATTACTGAGTTTGGATGGCGTGGAGTGTAATGATAAAAGTAACTATTATATTAGAATATTAAATCATCTGTTTATTTATGGTATAACTGTCGAAAAACAAAAAGATTTAATGGAATTGATTTATTATCATAAAGAAACACACTATAAAGAAGCGTGTAATAAAGTGAAATCAATGGATAAGTCAAATGTTTTATTTGTTCCTAAAGAAAAATATAGTACAGATAATACTTTAACCAGAATATATGAAAATTATTTAAGAGAGGAAAAATTTAGAGAACATTCGTTATATTTACATGAATTGGCTTTTTATAAGGGCAAATATTGCATTGAGAAAAAAGAAATAAAAAAAATATGTTTTATTTTTGATACTGTCTTGAGCGGAAAACAAACTGTGGATAATTTAAAAAATTACTTTCCTGAAGCAGGTAGAAAAATCAAAGACCGAAGTAATAAATATTATTGTAAAGGTCAAAAAGTTTCAATTAAAGAAATTATGCTGAAAAATAATATAGATAGTGTTACTTGTGTATTTCTTAATTACGCTCATATCGATAAAACAAATATTGATACTAATAATGACAATAATAAGAAAGATAATTCTTGGCAAGGTAAAGTTGACGATTTTTTTAAATCAATAGATGTAAAATACGAAATCGAAAAAATTCATGAGATTGATTTTGGCAATAATAACGCACAAATTTTCAAATTAGCGAAACAATTATATGGCAAAATAGAAATCGATGAAGATAAAGCTTTTTTTCCATTGATTCGAGAGTTTAATATGCCAAAAAAAGCTGTGTTTCCAAAAAAATGTATGAAGGATCCTAGATTGATTTCATGTTTGTTTGGATTAAAAAAAGAAATGTAAATATAGAAATGAATCTTAAGTTTTTCTTAAGTAGTTGAGTTAAGGAAGTATTCATTTTATAATTGAATTAATTGAGAGGAAGATTGAATATGTTTTGTAAAAATTGTGGGCACGAAATAAGTGATGATTCTAAGTTTTGTTCAAACTGTGGAACAAAGGTAGAAGTCGATGAAGATATTGTTGTACCTGTTGCAGTCGTGGATAAGATTGAAGAAGAAGTTAATGACTCTGAAGTTGAAACAAATAAAGAAGAATCAGTAAATGAGAATGAATCAACTGCATCAGTCAAAGAATGGTACTACGTATCGAATAATGACTCTAAAGGATCATTCAGTATAGAAGAGATGAAGGCTAAGATTACTTCTGGTGAAATCAATGGTAGTACTCTAGTTTGGAAGGCAAGTATGAAAGACTGGGAAAGACTAGAGAATACAGAATTAAATGAATTTATTTCTACTTCATCTTCAAATGATTGGTATTATGTTGAGAATAATGATTCTAAAGGTCCTTTTAGTGAATCAGACATGAAAGGATTTATTGATAGTGGTGTATTAACTGGAAATAGTTTTGTATGGAAAACAGGCATGCAAGATTGGCAGAGATTAAAGAATACCGAGCTTGCAGGTAATGAAACAGTGCATGTAGAACCAAGTTTTTCATTTACTAGTGGTGTTGTAAAAGAAAAGAGTATTGGACTATGTGTAGTATTAAGTCTAGTTACTTGTGGCATTTATAGTATTTATTGGCTATATACAATCGCACATGACTTAAATGATTTATGTGAAAGTCAAAACCAAGAAAAGGGTGCTGAACCAGGACTTGTTGTTGTATTAAGTATTGTGACATGTGGAATCTACTTACTATACTACCTATGGAAGGCTGGTAAAATGGTATCTAGTCTTACAAGAAGTAATGGACATCATCCTAGTGATGATAGTATCGTTTTAATGGTATTATCTATACTTCAATTATCATTAGTATCCTATTGCATCCTTCAGAGTCATATTAATGGTTTCGCAAAAGACTAAATATTTAGGAATAGTTCTCATACTATTCCTTCTTTTATTATTCTATAAATGCCCCTTTCAATCCATTACAGGCTTGCCATGCCCAGGATGCAACATGAAAACAAGCCTGTATTATCTTCTGAAAGGAGATATTCAATTATCTTTGTATTACCATGCTCTATTAATACCAACACTAATTTGCGGCGTTCTATGCTTGTTAAAACCTGAGAAAACAAAAATGATATTAATTCTATGGTGTACACTCATGATTGTGTATTACATTTATCGAATGATTCTTTATTTTCCAAATAGTCCAATGATTTATTCAAAAAATAATTTAATTTATTTACTATTTAGACACGCATAATGTCAATTAATGATGTAACTTGAAATTATAAAGGAGGACATACTTATGTCAAACACTTATTTCACAGTTACAGGATTACATCATTATTATGGAGATTCATTTCTAGAAAAAGAAATGATCGTTTATTTAAAGAAAGAAGAAAATAATGAATATGATAAAGAAGCCATTAGTGTAAACCTTCCTGGTCTAGGAAAGATTGGATATGTAGCCAACAGTCCTTATACAGTACTAGGAGAAAGCTATAGTGCAGGAAGATTGTATGATAAGATAAGTGAAGAAGCGAGTGGTAAGGTTAAATTCATATTAGACAAAGGAGTTATTTGTGAGCTTATTGAATAAGAAAATGGAAGTGTATTTTGGCAGTAATCGAATTGTAAATCAACCAAAAATTATTACAGATGGTTATTATAAAGATTTTGGATATGGATTTTATTGTACGAATTTTGAAAAACAAGCTAAAAGATGGGCATTAACTAAAAAGAGTAATCATATTGTGAATGTATATTCGTATACTGAAAATTTGGATTTAAACTGTAAGGTTTTCGAACAGATGAGCGATGAATGGCTAGACTTTGTTGTTTCGTCAAGAAGAGGAATCACGCATACATATGATATTGTTGAAGGTCCTATGGCAGATGATACGATTTGGAATTATGTGGATGATTTTGCGCGTGGCTTAATTACGAGAACGGCTTTTTGGGAGCTTGTTAAATTTAAGTACCCTACGCATCAAATTGTTTTTTTTACAGAAGAAGCTTTAAAATGTCTTTCATATCAAAGGAGCTATAGCTTATGAGAAATAAATACTTTGATGAACTAGTAACAGAAAATGATTTATTTTATGTATGTTTTATGATTGAAAAGACATCTCGGTTTCTTCATCAACGAAATCAATATGTTGTGAATCAACTGGGATATGATCATTTGTATCATCTTATTAGTGTTGCGAATGTTCTACATAGTGATAATCCAGATAAGGTAGTACATGATTTGATGGATGAATATAAACTAGAGTATGGTAGTTTTCATGTTGAAAATGTAAATAGTGAATTATGTTCTCGCATTCCAACTGAATTGGACATGGGAAAAGTATACGCAAGATTAATAGTGGATACTTTACTTCCAAATGAAGATTATATACAAGGACTTATACGAATCTATAATGATGCTATTTGTCAAGTTATTGACGATTATACGAATGGTGCTTATTATGAACCTTCGTATGTGATCGCCAGAGCTTATAAAAATGGTGAGTTTTAACAAACAAAAAAAGATTGTAGATTACTGTTCTACAATCTTATCTAAACTATGAATGAATTCTACAACCATCTTACGCTTAATATCATCGATCTTAACGAGTTTATTTAACGCTTCAATTTCGTCTTCATTATCTAGACAAACGATTTCTCGTCTTAGTCTATCGATTTCGTCTTCTAAACGATTCTGTTCTTTAATATATTGTTCATGAACAGCTTTGATTTGATTGTATAATTGATTATCCATGTTTACACCGCTTTCTTTAATCATCATATAGTAAAGTAGAGAATAAAACAACTAATTTTTCAAAATGATTTGAGTTTTTACTTTTTCTTTGATAAACTAAATTCAAAGCGATGACAAGAAGGAGTAGTTTATACCAATTCTATAGAGAGCAAGCGTTTGGTGAAAGTTTGTGTGTTGGATAAGTGAAGGTAGTCTTTGAGTTGAATTTATGAACTAAGAGTAGTAAATTTCGTGACACAGCGTTAATGTGAATGAGAATAAAATTAGGTGGTACCACGTCAAGCACGTCCTATGGGGATGTGCTTTTTTATATGTATGGAAAGGATGATTGTGGATGACGTTGGAAGCAAAGTATAATCATTTAGCAGTAGAAAATGATAAATACCAAAATTGGATTGAAAAAGGATATTTCACAGCGGGCGACATGTCTAAACGCCCATATTGTATTGTGATCCCTCCACCAAACGTAACAGGAAAGTTACACTTGGGACATGCATGGGATACAACACTACAAGATATTTTATGTCGTTATAAAAGATTAAAAGGCTATGATGTATGTTGGGTAGCCGGAATGGATCACGCGGGTATTGCGACACAGGCAAAGGTAGATGCTCGTTTAAAATCAGAAGGAATTTCTCGCTATGACATTGGACGAGAAAAATTCTTAGAAAGAGCGTGGGAATGGAAAGAAGAATATGCTTCGACTATTCGTAGCCAATGGGCTAAATTAGGATTATCTTTAGACTATAGTCGTGAACGCTTTACATTAGACGAAGGATTATCTCAAGCCGTTCGTAAAGTCTTTGTAGATTTATACAATGATGGATTGATCTATCAAGGTGAAAGAATTATTAACTGGGACCCAGAAGCTAAAACCGCATTATCTAATATTGAAGTTGAACACAAAGAAATCATGGGTCACATGTACTACTTCAAATATAAAGTGGTTGAAACAGGACAAGAATTAGTCATTGCGACAACACGTCCAGAAACTATGTTTGCCGACCAAGCAATCTTTGTACACCCAGACGATGAAAGATATAAAGACATCGTTGGAATGCATGCCATTAACCCTGCCAACGGAGACGAACTTCCAATCATGGCAGATGACTATATTGACATGAGCTTCGGTACAGCCGTAATGAAATGTACACCAGCACATGACCCTAACGACTTCGCATTAGCTAAAAAATACAACTTGCCAATGCCTATCTGTATGAATCCAGATGGAACCATGAATGATATGTGTGGTAAATATGCTGGTATGGATCGATTTGAATGTCGTGAAACCTTAGTTAACGACTTTAAAGAAGCTGGTGTTGTAGATCATATTGAAGAACATTTACACCAGGTAGGACACTCAGAAAGAACGGGTGTTATTGTAGAACCATACTTAAGTAAACAATGGTTTGTGAAGATGAAACCATTGGCTGAAGAAGTATTAAAGAACCAAGAAATCGAAGATCAAAGAATTAACTTCGTACCACCACGTTTCAATAAAACATTTGAACAATGGCTAGAAAACATTGAAGACTGGTGTATCTCACGTCAGTTATGGTGGGGACACAGAATTCCAGCATGGACAAACAAAGAAACAGGTGAAATCTATGTGGGAATGGAAGATCCAAAAGACATTGAAAACTGGGCACAAGACGAAGACGTATTAGACACATGGTTCTCAAGTGCATTATGGCCTTTCTCAACACTTGGCTGGCCAGAAAACACTGCTGATCTAGAAAGATACTTCCCAAATGATGTATTAGTGACTGGATATGACATTATCTTCTTCTGGGTAGCACGTATGGCATTCCAAACACGCTACTGCATGAAGAACCGTCCATTCAAAGACGTATTGATCCACGGACTTGTACGTGATACACAAGGACGCAAGATGTCTAAATCATTAGGAAACGGTATTGATCCAATGGATGTCATTCAAGAAAAAGGTGCTGATGCACTACGCTTCTTCTTAACAACAAACTCAACACCAGGACAAGACTTACGTTTTGACGAAACGAAGATGGACGCAAGCTGGAACTTCATTAACAAGATCTGGAACGCAGCTCGTTATGTTCAAATGCAAATTGGTGATACAAAACCAGAACTAGACATGACAAAAGCTAATAGCGTAGACAAATGGATCCTAGCACGCTTTAACGAAGTATTAGACCACGTTTCAACAAACATGGACAAATACGAATTAGCTATCGTAGGAAACGAACTATATAGCTTCGTATGGGACGACTTCTGCAGCTGGTACATTGAACTATCAAAAGCCACACTATATTCAGATGACGAAAGCCTAGTAGCCAATACAAAAGCCGTACTTTACACAGTCATGATGGGAATTCTAAAAGTATTATCACCATTCATGCCATTTGTGACAGAAGAAATCTATTTGAACTTGCCACACGAAAAAGAAAGCTTAAACGTAGAAACATGGCCAGAAAAAGTTGAATTCGAATACACAGACAAAGAAAAAGACGAAATGGCATTAGTCATCAGTGCTATTCAAACCGTACGTGAAATCAAAGTCGAATACTCAATGAAACCAAGTGAAGACTTAACAATCTCACTACACAATGACAACGGCTATGTAGCACTAAATACAGAATCAACTGCAATCCTAGCACGTATGGCACATGCCACAGTCAAAGAAGACCTTAATACAGAAGACGTACTATCACGTACAATCGAAAAAGCCGTATTAACAGTCGCAATGGATGCATTAATTGACTTAGAAGAAGAAAAAGGAAAACTAGAAAAAGAAATCGCACGCCTAGAAAACGAAATCAAACGTTGTTCAGGCATGTTGAAAAATCCTGGATTTGTCAATAAAGCACCAGAAGCAAAAGTCAACGCAGAAAAAGAAAAACTAGCTTCTTACACAGAAAAGCTAGAAATGACTAAAACACAATTAGACAACATCCTTAAGAAATTAGGATAGTACAAATCAAACGCCCAGAGATATCTCTAGGCGTTTTTTTATAAACGTATAAATTAACTTATGTCCCAAACATTGAAAGTGTGTCCCAACTATGTTAAAATAGAAGCAACGATAACAAGAGAGATGGAAGGTATCAAAATGAAAAAGGCAAATATTATAAATTTAATAAAATACCACGCAGAAAGAAATGACTCTGCCTTTAGAAACGAGGCTTATCAAATAGCAAATGAATTTGATAAAAATGGTGATTATCAACTAGCTGAATATATTATGGCACTTTTATCAAATGCGAATACTTTTGTTCCACAGATGGAAGAGGATAATTTGACTTTTGTGAAGAAACTAGAAGTTAATGGAGATCCGTTACCATTACCAGATTGTATCAAAGACGATATAGTGGGAATAGTAAATGCTGCTGGACATGGAATCGGTGTTAATAAGTTCTTGTTTCAAGGTGCACCAGGAACTGGGAAAACAGAATCTGTAAAACAGATAGCGCGCATTCTTGATAGAGAATTGTATATGGTAGATTTTGCGTTTTTGATTGACAGCAAGCTTGGTCAAACTGCAAAAAATATAGCCCAATTATTTGATGAAATAAATGGCTTGTTTTCACCAGAAAAAGTTGTTGTTTTATTTGATGAAATAGATGCACTTGCATTAGATAGGACGGATTCTAATGATTTAAGAGAAATGGGACGAGCAACCACTTCTGTGCTAAAGGGATTGGATAATCTAAATGACGAGGTACTCTTAATTGCGACAACAAATCTATTTAATCATTTTGATAAGGCTTTAGTAAGAAGATTTGATTCAGTCATTGATTTTAATAGATATTCTCATGAAGATTTAGTTGAAATTTCTGTAACCATATTAAAACATTATTTGTCTAAGTTTAAAAATGTTGGAAGTAATATGAGATTGTTCAGAAAAATAATTTCTTCTGTAGAAATTATACCTTATCCTGGAGATTTGAAAAACATTATAAGAACTTCTTTGGCATTTAGTAATCCGAATGATGAATTTGATTATTTAAGAAGAGTATATAGGAGTTTTTATAAAGAGGATATAAAGAATCTAAAACATTTACAAAGTCAAGGATTCACTGTTAGAGAGATTGAAATACTTACAGGTATATCAAAAAGCCAAGTACAAAGAGAATTAAAGGAGTAATTGTATATGAATGGAATTTTACAATTAAAAGGCACTTTTGAACACGGGAAAAATAGTTCTATGGGAGCCATCAATTTGCCTAAGAATAAATTTGTGACTATTGAACACTTGATGGATTTGAAGAATGATTTAATGAATGTACAAAAGTTTTGGCAAAATGAAAAATTACAAATCAATCCACTAGTGAGTGTGTATTATAACACAGTGGTTGCCAAATCAAATCGAATCAAAGGCATATTAGAAAGTTCTTCAAAGAAAAACAATGATACGATTGTAGGAGCTAAGTTCACGGATGAAAACAATCCAAAACATATTATTACTCATTGTTTAGAAAGTTATAAATTAGAGGCTGCTATAGAAAATCTCGCAAATGTAATATCTGCTGTTCAAAATTATTTTGGTAATGTTATTAGTCATGACACTATAAATGATATTAATTCGAAAAAGTATAAAAAATTGTTCGAAGATGAAACGAAAATCAAAGTATCAAGAACAAGATTTGTTAATACGATTGTTGATGCTTTTTATGTTGAAAAATTTGGCGTAGATCAAGATGTGAGTGACATGAATGATAAGGCAATCGTTACAATTTATGAAACGGGAACCAAAACTTCGGACATCATGAAACAATTAGATATTAACTTTTTAGATGTAAGGAGTATTGATGAGACAACGCTTTTACTGAGACCTGATCAATATAAGATGTTACTATCTAAAGCTCCATATTTAATCTCAATGGCAGTAACAGATATTTCCAAGTTTGAAAAAGAATCTTTTGAAGATGGTGAAAAAAGTAGTATCTCAATACCACACCCTGGAAATGAGCCGACAATTGGAGTCATTGACACAATGTTTGATGAGACGGTCTATTTTTCTGAATGGGTTGAATTTAAAAATATGGTTGATGGCAATGTATTGGAAAAATCAGACTATGATCATGGTACGATGGTAAGTTCTATTATTGTTGATGGACCAAACATCAATAAAGAACTGGATGACGGATGTGGAAGATTTAAGGTTAGACATTTTGGCGTTGCTAAAAGTGGTAGCTTTAGTTCATTTGCAGTAATGAGAGCCATAAAGGAAATTGTAGAATCGAATAGAGATATAAAAGTCTGGAATTTATCTTTAGGTTCTGCATTAGAAATTAATTCAAACTTCATTTCTCCGGAAGCAGCAATTCTAGATAAAATCCAATATGAGAATGATGTGATATTTGTTGTTGCAGGTACAAATAAAACATCACGATTTAACGCAAAAAAGATTGGAGCCCCTGCAGATTCTATTAATTCATTGGTTGTTAATTCAGTTGATTTTAATGGTAAACCAGCCGATTATACTAGAGAAGGTTTGGTATTATCTTTTTTCAATAAACCAGATGTAAGTTATTATGGTGGCACCGATGATAAGAGAATAAAAGCATACGCACCTTCAGGAGAAAAATTTGTGCGCGGAACATCCTTTGCTGCTCCTTGGATTGCAAGAAAATTATCTTATTTGATTGATGTTTTAGGTCTAACAAGAGAATTAGCGAAGGCTTTGATTATTGACTCAGCAGCAGGATGGAATAACGAAAAGTATAGCCCACAAAAAATAGGTTATGGTGTTGTTCCAAAACATATTAATCAAATAATCGAAACGCCGGATGATGAAATTAAATTTATGATCAACGGATTCACATTGGATTATGATACATTTGCATATAATATTCCTGTTCCCGAAGATAAAGAAAAATTCCCGTTTGTGGCTAAAGCTACTTTATGCTATTTTCCAAAATGTTCTAGAAACCAAGGAGTAGACTATACGAATACTGAATTAGATATTCATTTCGGTACATTGAAAAAGAAAAAGAATGGGAAAATAGGAATCAACTCCATTAATAAGAATAAACAATCTGAAGATGAGAGAATCATTCTTTATGAAGGGCAAGCTCGAAAAGAGTATAGAAAATGGGATAACGTCAAATTGTTACGTGATGAATTGTTGACACCTACTGGAAAGAAAAGACAACCAAAACCAAATAATTCAAATGGATTATGGGGCTTGAGTGTCAGAACTAAAGAACGATTAAATGAAAAAGATGGTTACAACATGAGATTTGGTGTAATTGTAACTCTAAAGGAAATTAATGGAGTAAACCGCATTAAAGACTTTATTCAACTATGTCAATTTAAAGGTTGGATTGTTAATAAATTGGATGTAGAAAATCAGATTAACATATATCATATTGCCGAAGAAGAAGTGGTTTTCGACTAGGATAGTATACCAATATAAAAAAATCCCACTCAATGAGTGGGACCTAATCGGGGCGACGTACTTAATATACGCTTAGCATTATTAACCATCCACCGACTATTGACCTGTCGAGGAGTAAGAACCTCAGGTAAACAAAAATATAGATTGTATTTTGTTTGTTGTCAACAAAAATTGTATGAATCTGCATTGTGATGCCCAAAATGTCATTCAAATCATGACAGAGATCTAAATACATCCATCAATATATTGATGCAAGGCATATTAGCAAATTAGCTAAAAATAAAAGAACCACAGGAACTGCGGGGATAGCTTGGTAAGAAAGTCTTCAAAAGAAGCTTGTTCCCAAAAATCTTGTCACTTCAGTGATGAGAGGCTCAAAAAAAGTAAAGGAATCTGCAAAAACAGATTCCTTAAACCAGGGAAAATCCCTGTCGAAGAATGGAACACCAGTTGCTTTTCTTGTAGAGAAAACGGACTACGATAACGGTCTGCTTTTCTTCATTAATAGTATAAAAGGTAAGGTAATTTTTGATTATTACAAAACGAATTTCCCAACTGGCTAAAACTGGATCATCGACAATACGGAACTTTTAAGGAAATTCTGATAATGTTTCTATCTGCTTTGTGACAGTATCTAATAGATTGTCGGCAGCTTGAGGATTTTTGAGTACAAATTCGATGTAATCCACAGTACGCATAATATCATGCTCTGCGGTGAATGTGATATGAAGCGATAACTCATCGTGTGCGGCGACTCCTGATATCTGCCATTGCTTTAGAGAAAGGTTGGGTATTATCTGATGCAACATCATCCATCCCTTCCTTAATTTGGCTGTATAGCTCAAAGCGGCTGGTAAGATCTTCGTAGGCTTCAATACTCATAACTGCAAGGTCGCCTTTTCCATTTTTCGTAATAAAAACTGGTTCTGGATAATTATGACAAAATGTAGAAATTTCATTGTAATTGTTCCTTAAATCAGCACTTGATTTGATTTTCGGCATAAAAGCACCTCCTTATTGAAACATACATGTACTTTTTCTGTTAGTCAATTATTTTGTTTAATTTATTCAAAATATACCAGGAAGGCTTTAAAAGGAAAAAATAAATTCAATTAAATAATGTTGATATCTCGATATAATTGACATACATAGTGTTAATTTAATGGATATCATAGTAATGGTTGAGAATCTAGTTTTATGATTGAAACTGATTTACTAAAGTAGTATATAATTTTAAAGGTGTTACTGAGATGTATATAGGTGTATACATGCTTGTAGTATCTGCAACTATTGATTATTTCATTGATATTTGGGCAATTTCTTAAATATGTGTACCAAACAACAGATACGATGTATAGTAAAATTAATACATTAATAAAATTGGTTAAAATTTTTATGACTTTGTCAGTACTATATCTAGATTATAGAGAAAATAAAGAGAATCTTATATATTAAAAGATACAATTCTATATTAACCAGAATACTTTTCTTCCTGGTTTCATAATACGAAAGAAGCTTTATGAAAATCAATCAATATAGCGTTGTTAAATGATAGTTAAATTCTAGTATGTTGATGAACATGGAGGAATATTTTGACAAATCATAATCATAAACTATAATCGTTTGATGATTTAATTTCTTTAAAACATTGAAAGAGACTAGGAATTCGTTTTAAGAGTGCAAAGTGATTATTGCATCTTTCTCTTCGTTGTTTTAACGTGTTATAATTCCTGTTAGAGCAACAGTGGAATCTCTTTTTAAATGATTTGCTCTATAATAAAGAGATTCCATTGTTTGTTGAAAAGATATATTTTAAGTATGATGTTAATAAGTATATACCAATATCTGTATGACAAAGGTAGTATATGGTGGATACTTAAATTTAAACGGAGTAAGTATTTAAGTATTTAGTATTGTAAATGAATTTGATTAAATCGGTTAAAATGGAGGAAAAAGTATGGAACAAACAAACAATTTAGGTAAAGTTATAAGAATTATTAGTGAAAAAGCCATTATTATTGATGTAGGATCTGATTATCTATCAATCAATAAAGGAATTGATAAAGAATCTATTTGCAATCATATAAAGAATAATTTTAGAGAAATACTTTTGTAAATAATAATATCTTAAGTAATGTGTAATTTATTTAGATTTACAATATTTATTCATCCAAATAGAATCATGAATATTGTTGAAGAGTATCTTTATTGTATTTATTAAATACAAGCATATGTATATTGAGGTAATATGGGGTTTAGGGTGTTCCCTAACGAGGTGGTTTTACCGTTTGGATAGCCCATGGGGATACAAACAGTCTGCTCGTTAAGATTATACATAAAAACTTGTTCTACATAAGTTATACATTAAACAAGGCACAGCAATGGATTTTGAAGTCCATAAACTGTGCCTAATCTTTAATATTATGCGTATCCTATGTATAGATCGTAATCATTTTCATCGCATTTTTCATACCAAATACAGTCAGATTCAAAGCCTACCATGTTCTTGTATCTGTTCAATCTGCTTTCGATATTTGTGATAGTTGATGTGGGTTTTGATGTAATAGAAATAGGATTTTCCCAACATTCTGTATGATTCAGCATAGTAAGTTATGCCGATATTTAATGTGTAATTCTTCGCATAATTAACGTAATAGTCAATGTCTATCTTTTTCTCCGAGTGGTCTGTTCTATCGTTTGAACCATTGTTTCCTCAACAGGTTTAGTTGGTTCAGAAACATTTTTGATAGTAGTTTTATCTTCGGTGCATTTATTTTTTTTGCGTTGGTTTTACTTTTGTAATTTGTGGCAAGGTTATTTTGGTAGTTGAAACATTTTTCCTTTTTTCTTTCTTTCGGGCTTCAACTTGAGTAGTAGATTTTTCTATTGTTAATGGCTCTTATGTAGTGATTTGAGTTGAGTTTTCTTCAATGACTTCTGTTTCTTGTGTGGGTAAATTACTAATTGTTTTTGTTGGTGTTTCAGCTTTATTACAAGCCGATAATGATAAAGTGAAGAACAAAATAAATGTGATAAGTAAATGATTTCTCATACATAAATTACCTCGCTGTTCACGATTTCCATTGCTCTGTTACGGATGTTATCCATCTTTTTAACCCATAGCAGTATATCGTTTTCTTTTAGTTGTTCGGTAATATTTTCTTTTTCGGCAAGTGATTTTACAAGTTGATTAAACATACATTCAGCACGTTCATCTACTTCTGCAAGGTGCTGATACAATGTACCTTTGGTTAAATAATTGTAGTAGATCACCTTGTGTTGTGTCTTTAAATACTGACGATAACGCTGTCCCTAGATACCAATATTGTATTCAGGTTCTCCGTTTAATTGAAGGTTTGGCGATAAATAATCGCCTTGTTGTGTATAACCTCTGCTAGTTCTTTCATAAATTGATTCCACAAGATTTTCCTCCATTTCATATTTTGTATCACTATGATAACGGATATTTATTTAAAAAGCTCCTCTTTTGCAAATGCATGGTAAATAGAAAAATATGAATCATTGGTGGTATAATAAAATAGCTTGTGGAAAGGCAAGCTCTTGAAGAGCTTCATGAGGTGAATAACCATCAAGAGGAACTTGGCGGTTCTGGTTATTCATCTCGTGAAACTCCGAACCGCCAAATACAAATGAATAAAAAAGAACACTTGCAAGGCGTTCTTCACAATAGAAGGTTCATGCCTTTTATTTAGTGTTCTTTTTATCAAAATGACAAATTTGTCATTGAAATAATAACTTGAATTTTGTTAAAAATCAACAATGATGTGAACTACATAGTGATTACGCATGAAATGATCTTCAAAATTTCGCGATTTAAGATTATTTATTTTTTTATGCACTTTAATAGTGTATTGGTGTACACTATTGTTATGAAAAGATATGTTACTTATCCTGACTGGGTCGAAAAATTCCGTTCTCCTGGTCACACGATCAAAAAAACAAAACAAGGTTATGGCCTTTATTCATGTACTTCTAAATATGTGCCTGGTGGAAAACCTAAAAGTAT
>OGWU01000130.1_pt1 | contig 45789 bp, 41 predicted proteins | sample 1576071 | NCBI WGS metagenome assembly OGWU01 (sample SAMEA3541582, study PRJEB24748) | human gut metagenome | biome: human gut; feature: human-associated habitat; material: faeces | place: China | collected 2012
GCGCGTTATCAGCGGAGCCGAACCAGGCGGCTGTTTTTGGCGGCAGCTTCTGGCAGTATGAATTTAACACAGCGGACGGCGCTACCGATTCCAAGTGCCGTGTGCGTGTAAACTGCCATGCCGTACCCGGCGTCTGGCAGTATGAGGCTCTTGCTTTCAAGCCGGGGCTTGTAATGCGCTGGTTCCGCGACGGCTTCTGCCAGCTCGAAAAACAGCAGAGCGCCGCTACCGGAGAAGACACCTACGATATCATGAACCGTGAGGCAAAAAAGATTCCCGCCGGAAGTTACGGCATGATGTGCGCCTTCAGCGACGTTATGAACTTTATAAGCTGGAAGCACGCCTCTCCCACCTTCACGAATTTTGAGCTTGATCCGGAAAAATTTAACCGCTATACCTTCTATCGCGCTATTCTGGAGAATACCGCCATGCTGGTAAAGGGACACATGGAACTGGTGCACGAAGCTACCGGAAATATGCCGTCCGAAGTTATTTTTGCCGGCGGAGCCTCCAAGAGTCCGCTCTGGTCACAGATCCTCGCCGACGTGCTCGGTATGCCGGTAAAGGTTCCGGTCGTAAAAGAAGCAACTGCTCTCGGCGCCGCAATTCTCGCGGGATACGGCGTCGGCATTTATCCCAGTATCGAAGAGGGTGCAAAGCGCACAGTCCAGTGGGATCAGGTATTCGTGCCCAACATGGAAAACCATGCTGTTTACAACGAGCTTTACGTTACCTGGCGCAAAATTTACGCTGCGCAGCTTGAGCTGGTGAATGAGGGGATCACGAAACCGATGTGGACGGCGCCCGGACTGTAAATGACAGCGGCGCTTTCCCGGTATATTAAAAACACAGAAATTACCAGACTCTTATGATTATAATAACCCGAAAGGAGATTGCAGATATGTTTATCGTTGACGAAAAAGACAGAGAATACCGCTTCGGGGACAGCGGTCCCAAATACCTTATGAAAGGTCCGCGCATGAATTTTGCCATTGTGCAGTTTATGCCGGGGCAGGATTTCAAGGCACACTACCACAATATCATGGAGGAGGATTTCTATATCCTGGAGGGTGAGATCGACATCGTTGTGGACGGCGTAGTACACCATATGTACCCGGGCCAGCTTATCCACATTGAACCCGGTGAGATCCATTACTGCAAAAACAGCTACGATAAGCCAGTGAAAATGGTTTCCACGCTCGCGCCGTTCCAGGAGGTAGATAAGGTAAACGTGGAGAATTATACTTACTAAGCCAGACATGATGAAACCTTCCTGACAAATAAAAGGAGATGTATTCCCTGCAGACACATTGCTTTTACCGGTTGTCCGCAGCGGAACACATCTTCTGTTTTTCATGATACTTTCTACAGTATTTCCTCCAGCAGCGATTTCATCCCTTCATATGCCGCCTCCTCGTCCTCGCCCTCAATCTCGACCTCCATAGTCTGGCCGCATCTTGCCCCCAGCATCATGATACTCATGATTTTTCCGGCGTCGGCAGGGCGTCCGCCGATGCGCAGGGTGATCCGGCTTCTGTATTTGTCCGCACGCCGCGCGATCAGACCCGCAGGTCTTGCGTGGATGCCCAGCTGATCTTTTATTACACACTCAAATTTTTTCATATCTCCGTGTCCTTTCCCGTTTTTTTGCGCGTACCGAAGCTTCCTACGGCTGCTCTCCGTAAATATCGACCGCAAACAGCGCTTCGCCGGCATCTATCTTGCCCTCCTTTAAAAGGCGGATTTTCTGGTTCGCAGACAGCCCGGTACAGATGACCGGCGAGACGAGGGAGGAAGCATTTTTATTCAGATACTCCAGGTCAAGTTTTAAAAGCGGCTCGCCCTTTTTCACCCTCTGCCCGTTTCTCACCAGAACCTCGAAGCCTGCCCCTTCAAGCTTAACGGTGTCGATCCCTATATGAATCAGCAGGCTGATGCCAAGATCCGTCTCAAATCCGATCGCGTGCTTTGTGTCGAATACAAACCCGATCATGCCGTCCTCCGGCGCAGCCACGGTGCTTTCCGTCGGCAGGACCGCCGCCCCGTCGCCCATCATTCCGGAGGCAAAGGCTTCGTCCGGAACCATCGTAAGATCGCCCGCCATGCCGGTGATGGGACTGGAGATCAAAATGGACTGCACGATTTCCGACGACCGTTGCCCGCCATTGTCAAACTCTTTCTCCCCGCCGCTTTCTTCTGTTCCGGCTGTATAAAGCTCCTCCGGCGCAGTCTCCAGATAGGCCTCCAGCTCGGATTTGATCACGGAAACCTGCGGTCCATAGATGATCTGCACGCCTTTTCCTTTGTGAATGACGCCGGACGCCCCGGTTGATTTCAGCAGCGCATCGTTGACAAGCGTCTCATCATGAACGCTGCAGCGAAGCCTGGTAGCGCAGCAGTCCACATCGCTGATGTTGCGTTTTCCGCCAAGACCGCGCGTGATAACGGCGCTGACCGGATCGAGCGTCTCCGCACTTTCCGGCTGTTCCTTCGCAGAATCCTCCCGGCGCGCACGCACGTCCGCCTTTGTGTAAAGGCGCGTCTCGCTGTCGTCATCCTCGCGTCCCGGGGTTTTAAAGTCAAATTTGCGGATGAGGAAGCGGAAAATAAAGTAGTACAGCAGAAAATATACAATGCCGACCGGAATGATCAGCAGCCAGCTCGTTTTGGCGTTGCCCTGCAGAATACCGAACAGAAACAGATCCAGCAGACCGCCCGAGAACGTCAGCCCGACGGCAATGTTGAGCATATGAGCGATCATGTACGCCGATCCCGCCAGGATCACCTGCACGACGAACAGAGCAGGCGCCACGAAAAGGAAAGAAAATTCCAGCGGCTCTGTAATACCCGTCAGCATACAGGTGAGCGACGCCGACAGAAGCAGTCCCTTCGCCGCCTTTTTCTTTTCCGGCTTCGCGCAGTGGTACATCGCGAGCGCCGCGCCCGGAAGCCCGAATATCATAAAGATAAATTCACCTGAAAAATATCTGGTCGCGTCCGCGCTGAAGTGTGAAACATTCGCGGAATTGGCAAGCTGGGCAAAGAAAATATTCTGTCCGCCCTGCACGAGCTGACCTCCCACCTCCATCGTGCCGCCGAGCGCCGTCTGCCAGAACGGCATGTAAAAAACATGATGAAGTCCGAATGGGATCAGCGCGCGCTTGATCAGCCCGAAAATAAGCGTCCCGATGTAGCCGCTGCCCGTCACCAGTCCTCCGAGCGCATGGATGCCGTTCTGCACCGGCGGCCAGACAAAGTACAAAAGGATGCCGACAAGCATATAGACCAGCGTAGAAATAATCGGCACAAACCGGGTGCCGCCGAAAAACGACAGAGCATTCGGCAGCACGATCTTATAAAACCGGTTATGCAGCGCCGCCACGCCCCAGCCTACAATAATGCCGCCGAACACGCCGGTCTGCAGTGTCAGGATGCCGCAGGCGGACGCAATGGTTCCCTCCAGCACATCCGCCGCGATCTGACCGTTCTCCAGAATGTCCCCGTTCAGCACCAGCATCGCATTGATCGCCGTATTCATGACGAGATAAGCAATCGCGGCGGAGAGCGCGGCAACCTCCTTTTCCCGCTTTGCCATGCCGATTGCCACGCCGACTGCAAAAATAAGCGGAAGGTTATCGAACACCGCGCTGCCTACCTTATTCATGATCACCAGCAGTGCGTGCAGCACGGTTCCTTCACCCAGGAGCCATTGCAGCCGGTAGGTGGCGATGGTCGTCTCGTTCGTAAAGGAACTGCCGACGCCAAGAAGCAGCCCTGCCACCGGCAGAATCGCGATCGGCAGCATAAAGCTGCGCCCGACGCGCTGTAAAACACCAAACACTTTATCCTTCATTCCATTCTTCTCCTTCAGGTATTTACCGTTATTTTGTCTGAAAAATGGAATTTTATGCAAAGCACGCCGGATTTCACCTTAGCGGCCTTTCTTTTTCCTCCATATCCCAACGCCAGCCAGCGCCGCCGCGATCGCAAGCAGCGAAAACAGAATGATCGCAATGACATTTATCGCCGTCTGGTTGCCGCCCCACACGCGAAAATCAAATGTGAGCCACAGATTCCACGAATTATCGGACGGTCCATATTGAAAAAACATGATCGCATCCATAGCTGCCGGGAACAGCCAGATCCAGAGGGCGGCAAGCAGCGCGCAGGCGGATGCCCTGAACCAGCCGCTCACCGGAAGATATCGGATCAGCAGCATTTCGCCCCAGGGGAGCACTGCGATCAGCATCGTCATCGGCAGCATTTCCCGGATAAAATCTCTTCCGCCGCTTCCGTCAGCTCCAAAATCGACCGCGACAAGAAGCAAGACCAGAACCATCGTCTGCAGCATAAAATACAGCAGCGTTTTGTGCGATCTCAACGCTTCCGGCAGAGGAAGCTGGCGCAGCAGCACCGGCAGAATGAAAAATCCGGTCCCAAAGAGCGTGCCAAGCGCCGCTGTAAAGAACCAGTCGCCGTCGTTTTTCAGGCATCCGGTAAGAAGCAGTAAGATCAGCAGCGTCATCACCGCGATCAGATAAAACGACGTTTTCCGGTGCGTGAGCCACTCCGGCAGCGGCAGCGTGGGAAGCAGAAACGGCAGCAGAACCAGAGCAGCTCCAAACAGCACACTGACGCCTGCCATCAGGAACCAGTCACCGCCGGTCTGCAGACAGCACACCAGCAGCAAAAGCTCCAGGGAAACCAGAAAGCTTCCAAGAGAAACTGCCGCCTTACACTGCGCAAGCACAGGATGCAGCGCGGCAAGCGCCGGAACCAGCGTCAGCGACGCGCTCATCATCACCGCCGTAAGCACGATAAAGAACCAGTCTAACGTATGCGACGACGCAAGATTTCCGATCGCACACCCCAGCAAAACTGCTCCATAGATAAGGTACTGCGCCAGCCGGTAATTGCGCGTCAGCCGCAGATATTTTTCCGCAAGCTTCTCCGAGGAGCGCTTTTCCGTATCCTCGCTCCCGGTGAGCAGCTCATGCTCGGAAATCTCCAGCACGTCGCAGATGCTGCGAATCAATGTGATATCCGGGTAACTCATTCCCCGCTCCCACTTGCTCACCGCCGATTCTGTCACGTACAGCTTCCCCGCGAATTCCTTCTGCGTCATGCCAAGCTCTTTTCGCCGGCGCAAAATAAAAGCTCCAAATGTTTTCTTATTTTCCATATTAAAATCCTCCCTGACCATGTTACTGTATCATCCTGCAAGACTGCTTTCAGCATAATGACGCCCGGAAAAAATGTCAATAAAAAGCGACCATTTTCCGGCTCGACTGTCAGGAAAGTCGCGTAAAATACGGTATCAGGCGTTCTTTCGTCTGCATACACAGCGGCTGATCTATTACTTTGAATTTTAAAGTTTTTTAAAAAATACTTGACCCAATCAAGTAATTATATTACACTTGATTTAGTCAAGTAATTTATTCAACGGAGGGACTATGAAGGTTAAATTAGCGTATTACATCTCAGAGCTGCGACGGGATTTCGTGAAAGAATGCAGCCGGAAGCTGCAGGAGGACGACCTGACGCCAGGTCTTCTCTACCCGGTGCTTTACATCGGCAGGCATCCCGGCTGTTCTCCCAAAGAACTGACCGAGGCTCTGCATATGGACTGGGGGCTGACGCAGCGTACTCTGGACCGGCTGGTCGCCAGTCATCTGATCAGCAGGGAGAAAAATCCCCTGGACCGCCGCCGTTTTAGTCTAAATCTGACTAAAGAAGGGTCTCAGGTATTTCAGAAGAGCCACGATATCATTGTTTCATGGAACGAAGAAAAGCTTGCGCTGCTGACGCCCCAGGAGCAGACCTGCCTGGAGAGCGCCCTGAAAAAGATGCTTGGAAACGGCACAGTTTAGGCTTTCTTAAACTGTTGCTCTCAGAAAGGATAAGTGATATTTATGTATGAAACGCTGTGCAGTCCCATAACGCTTGGAAATGTAACTCTGAAAAACCGCCTTATCTTTGCACCCACCACGATGGGACTTTCTGATGAGGACTATTTTAAAAAGATAGAGGGCATCGCGGCTGGCGGCTGCAGTATGATTATCATCGGGGATGTCCCGGTTCTGCCCGCCCGCTTCGGACACAGCCTTTACAGTAAAAAAGGTTTTGCGTATTATCAGAAGTTAGCGGAAACTGTGCACCGGCACGATTGTCTGATCTGCGCGCAGCTTCATCAGACGGATACCAATCTGAAGGGAATGATAAAATACATTCCGGGTGTTCTGACAAAGAAAATTTCACAGCAGGAACTGCGCCCACTGCTGAACGCGCAGGTCGCCCCTTACATCAGCAGCCTTCCCGTCAAAAGGGTGAAAAAAATCACCGCCGCATTCGGGACGGCGGCGGTACTGGCGAAAAAAGCGGGTTTTGATATGGTGCAGGTGCACGGGGACCGCATGTGCGGAAGCTTCAGCTCCGCCATGTTCAATCACCGCACGGACTGCTACGGGGGAAGCGCCGAAAACCGCGTCCGCTTTGCCGTAGAAGCCGTCTCTGCAATCCGCTCGCAGCTTGCAGACTACCCCATTGATTTTAAGCTCGCCGTCCGCCAGGAAAACCCGCACTACGGAAACGCCGGGGTACTGGATACGGAGCTGCCGCTGTTTGTGCCGATGCTGGAGGCGGCAGGCGTCACCAGCTTTCACGTAACACTGTCAAATCACTCCAGTCTGAATGATACCATTCCCGGCGCAAAGCATCCTTATTTTTCTGAGGAAGGCTGTTTCTTAAAATTCTGCGACCAGGTGCGCAAATACACGAAGCTTCCCATCTGCGGCGTCGGCGGCCTGGTTCATCCCGATTTCATAGAACAGCAGCTTGCCGACGGCAGGATACAGTGCGCCGCCATGAGCCGCCAGCTCATCGCCGACCCACAGTGGATGAATAAGGTATCCGCCGGGGAGACCGGAAAAATCCGCCGGTGCGTGCGCTGCAATAAGCGTTGCCTCGGCGGAATGATGGCACACCAGGGTGTGCATTGTATCTACGATAAAAAGATTGCGGAAAAACAGTAAGCGCGAAGCAATCCGCAGACCTTCATGTATGGTGATATCTGTGTCAGCCGGTACGCGGAAATGCTGAAGTGCAAAGCCATCGCCTTTCAGATACGAACGCCTGCGTTCGCCGCGAAAACCGCAGCCACCGCCGCATCGTATTCCCGGAGGTGCTTCGCCTTAAAGAGCTTCTTTTCTGTTTTTTCCTCCAGCACAAAGGAATGGCGCAAGTATGTCCAAAGCTCCTTCATCTTAAATAAAACCTGCACGTCACCGGACATTTCCTGCTGATAGGCGGCGTACAACTCATCGTGGAAGCGGCGCAGCCGCCGGATGTCCGCCTTTTCTTCCCCACGTATCTCTCCGATCAGCCCCGGATTTCGCAGAATCCCTCTTCCCATCATCACACCGGTTATCTGCGGGAAACGTTTTTCAACTTCCCGGCATTCCTCTTTTGTATTCACATCCCCGTTGTAGCACACCGGAAGCGCTGTCTGTGCCAGCGCCTCCGCAAACATCTCATAATGCGGCGTAAAGCTGTAAAACTCCTTCTGCGTGCGCGGATGGATGATCAGCTCCGAAAGCGGATATTTGTTGTAAATCTCCAGAAGCCAGCGAAATTCCACCGGATCCTCCCTGCCAAGACGTGTCTTCACGGAAATTTTCATGTCCAGCGCGTCAAAAATGTGCGCAAGAAAATCGTCCACGCCCTCCGGATCGGCGAGAAAGCCTGCTCCCCGCTTCTTCGAAACCACCGTTTTCGACGGACAGCCCAGGTTGATATTCACCTCTTTGTAGCCGTACTCCTGCAGATGCTTCGCCGTCCACACAAAATCCTCCCACTTATTCGTGAGGATCTGCGGCACGGCGTACATTCCCTCGTTGTGCTCCGGCAGAATATCGTTCAGCTCCCGCGAGGAAAAAATCTTCTTCGAATTCGGCTTCGGCTCGATGAACGGAATAAAATATTTGTCCGCGCCCGGGAAAAATCTGTGGTGGACATTGCGGAAAATGTAGCCGGTGATGCCCTCAAGCGGGGCGACATAGTATTGCATAGTTCCCTCCATGTTCGCAGAACAAAGACTATATTTCTGTTCACGTACTGCTTCTTATCCCAGCCCGAATAGCAGCCCGACCAGCCGCACAATCAGCGCGCACACCCATGCGATCGCACACTGTCCGACGACGACGCCCGCCGCCCATTTGCCGCCAAGCTCACGCTTGATGGACGCGATCGCGGCTACGCACGGGGTGTAGAGCAGGCAGAATACCAGCAGCGAGGCTGCCGCGAGCGGAGAAATTGCCGCGAGCACTGCTTCGGTGCTGCCAAAGAGCACGTTGAGCGTCGATACGACGCTTTCCTTTGCCATGAAGCCGGTGATCAGCGCTGTGGAAATACGCCAGTCTCCAAAGCCGAGGGGCGCAAACAGCGGTGCGATCCATCCGGCGAGCATCGCAAGAATACTGTTCTGCGAATCGCTTACCATACTGAAATGCAGGTCGAAGGTCTGCAAAAACCAGATTACGATCGTCGCTATAAAAATAACAGTAAAGGCTCTCTGCAGGAAATCCTTCGCCTTTTCCCACAGAAGCTGCGCCACATTTTTCGCTCCCGGCATACGATAATTCGGAAGCTCCATAACAAACGGCACCGCCTCGCCCTTAAACATACTGTTCTTAGAAATGACCGCCACAAGGATTCCCACAAGAATTCCGATAAAGTACAGTCCGATCATCACCAGCGCGGCGTGATCCGGGAAAAAGGCCGAGGCAAAAAATCCGTAGATCGGCAGCTTCGCCGAACAGCTCATAAACGGTGTGAGCATGATCGTCATTTTGCGGTCGCGGTCGGACGGCAGCGTCCGGCTGGCCATGACGCCCGGAACGGTGCAGCCAAAGCCGATCAGCATCGGCACGATGCTTCTGCCCGAAAGACCGATCTTCCGCAGCAGCTTATCCATCACGAACGCCACGCGCGCCATATAGCCCGTGTCCTCCAGAAGCGACAGGAAGAAAAACAGCGTCACGATGATCGGCAGGAAGCTCAGCACGCTGCCGACACCGTTAAAAATGCCGTCGATTACCAGCGAATGGATCGCTTCATTGATATTCCAGGAGGTAAGACAGACATCCACTGCATCCGTCAGATAGCCGATGCCAAGCTCCAGAAGTCCCTGCAGCCACGCGCCGATCACATTAAACGTAAGGAAAAATACCAGTCCCATAATGCCGACAAACGCCGGGATCGCCGTATATTTTCCGGTCAGTACGCGGTCGATTTTCCGGCTGCGCGCGTGCTCCCTGCTCTCCTGCGGCTTCACCACCGTCTCGTCCACCAGCTTCTGTATGAAGTCAAAACGCATATCCGCGATCGCCGCCGCGCGGTCCAGGCCGCGCTCCTCCTCCATCTGGCTGATGATGTGCTCGATCATTTCCTCTTCATTCTGAGAAAGCGCAAGCGCGTTTAATATCATCGGATCGCCCTCCACCAGCTTCGTCGCCGCAAAACGCACTGGAATGCCTGCCGCCTTCGCGTGATCCTCGATCAGATGCATGATACCGTGCAGGCAGCGGTGTACCGCGCCGCCATGCTCATCCTGGCTGCAGAAATCCGTTCTTCCCGGACGTTCCTGGTACTGCGCTACATGCAGCGCATGGCGGATCAACTCGTCCACGCCCTCATTTTTCGCCGCCGAGATCGGCACCACCGGGATGCCAAGCAGCTCCTCCATCTCATTGATGCGCACAGAGCCGCCGTTTCCGCGCACCTCGTCCATCATGTTCAGCGCCAGCACCATCGGCACATCCAGCTCCATAAGCTGCATCGTCAGATAAAGATTCCGTTCAATATTCGTCGCATCCACAATGTTAATGATGCCGGTCGGCTTCTCGCCGATGATAAACTGCCGCGTGACGATCTCCTCGCTGCTATACGGCGACATCGAGTATATGCCGGGCAGATCCGTGATCTCCGTCTGCGGATAGCCCTTGATGGAACCGCTCTTTCTGTCCACCGTCACGCCCGGAAAGTTGCCGACATGCTGGTTCGACCCGGTGAGCTGGTTAAAAAGCGTCGTCTTCCCGCAGTTCTGGTTGCCTGCCAGCGCAAACGTGAGCAGCGTTCCCTCTGCCAGAGGATTCTCGCCCTCCTTCACATGATAGCGGCCGCCCTCACCGAGTCCCGGATGCTCCACCTTTTTGCGGTTCTCACGCACATCCGTTTTTCCTTCCGGCGTCTTCACCGCCGCTTTTTTCTTTTCTATCTCTATCTTTTCCGCATCCGCAAGGCGCAGCGTCAGCTCATAGCCGTGAATCCGCAGCTCCATCGGATCGCCCATCGGCGCATATTTTACCAGCGTGATCTCCGCGCCCGGAATCACGCCCATATCCAGAAAATGCTGCCGCAGCGCGCCTTCGCCGCCGACTGCCGTGATCACCGCGGACTTTCCGATTTCCAGATCTTTTAAAGTCATCTTCCGTATCCTCCTCTTTTCCATGCCTCTCCTGTGCTGTCATTTTCCTATTTTTCGTCGCAAACCTGGAAAATGTAAAATTTCAGATAATACGATTCATCCGCCGCCCAAAGGATCGGATGATCCGGCGCCTGCGTGCGGAATTCCACCTGCCTCAGACGCTTATGGACATTCCTTGCCGCCTGGTGAATGGTCTGTGTAAACAGCTCGTAGGTCATAAAATGTGAGCAGGAGCAGGTGGCAAGGAAGCCGCCGTCCTTCACCAGCTTCATTCCGCGCAGATTGATTTCCCGATATCCCTTCACCGCATTTTTCACAGAATTGCGCGACTTCGTGAAGGCAGGCGGATCGAGAATCACCAGATCGAATTTTTCTCCCTGCGCCTCAAGCTCCGGAAGCAGCTCGAAAACATCACGACAGACAAACTTCACGCGATCCTCCAGACCGTTCAGACGCGCGTTCAGCTCTGCCTGCTCCACGCCCGTCTGAGACGCGTCCACGCCGAGCACGCTCGCCGCGCCCGCCTGTCCTGCATTCAGTGCAAAGGAGCCGGTGTGCGTAAAGCAATCAAGCACCTTCGCGCCCGGACATAGCCGCCGGATAGACTGCCGGTTGTACTTCTGATCGAGGAAGAAGCCTGTCTTCTGTCCGTTCACCACGTCCACCATATATTTCACGCCGTTCTCTTCAATCTGCACATTGGTATCGAACGCCTCGCCGATAAATCCCTTGCGCCGCTCCATTCCCTCCTGCTCGCGCACTTTGGCGTCGCTGCGCTCATAAACGCCGCGGATCTGTACGCCGTCCGCCGCCAGCACTTCCTTTAAGGTATCCACGATCGTCTCCTTCAGACGGTCGATGCCGAGCGCCAGCGACTCCACCACCAGCACGTCGGAAAATTTATCGATCACGATTCCCGGCAGGAAATCCGCCTCGCCGAAGATCACGCGGCAGCTTCCGGTGTCTACTGTCTTTTTGCGGTAATCCCACGCATTCTGCACCCGCATTTTAATAAACGCCCGGTCGATCTCCTGCGCCGGATTTCTTGTCAAAAGACGGATACTGATTTTGGAATGACGGTTGATAAAGCCGCGTCCCAGCGGATAGCCGTCAAAATCATGCACCAGTACGATATCTCCGTCCTCAAAGCTTCCGGCAACTGACGCGATCTCATTGTCGTAGATCCACATCCCGCCGGCTTTCACCGTTCTGCCCTCGCCCTTTTTTAATGTCACAATTGCACTCATTCTTTGTCACCTCTATAGAAACTATATTGCGCCTCCGGATACCTATTATACACCACCGATGCTGCCGGAAGCAATATGTTAGTTACCACTCACTCCGCCCACAGTAACCTTTGCAAATCCATCTGCAAAAATAATTGCAGATCAGTCTTGACAATACCGTAAATACCCCTTACAATGAGAGACAGTTAGCAAAAAAGGGGAAAGGAGGCAGCGATGATGATCGGAAGATTTTATATTTCAGACAACCAGACAGATAAGATGATTCATACAGTCTGCCTCGCAGCAATTTTCTGACAGCACTGGTCTGCTGTCCGGATACGCATATCTGCCGCAGTCTGTAAGGACTGCGGTTTTTTATTCCCGCGAGCAATGAGCCAGGTGCCATGCCCGCACGAGCATTCGTCGGATGCTTTCCTGCCGCCAATGCGGGTCAGCAGCTTTATGCGCGTAAAAAATCAATCGTCCTATACAGAAGCGGAAAAGCGTACATGCTCTTTCGCTTTTTTCTTTATGGAACGCCGGCGGCGTGAAGCAATCCGTGGGCTTTCATTGACAGCACAAAATTCAGGGAAAGGAATCAACGATCATGAAAAAACTGGGAACTTATATGAAGCGCTACGGATTTCTGTATCTGCTTGGCTTCGCCGGAATGGTCATCAGCATCGCGCTGGACATGATGGCGCCGCAGATCACCCGCAGCATCATCGACGATGTGATCGTCGCCGGGCGCGTGGAACTGCTGATGAGGCTTTTGTTCGGGCTGCTCGGTATCGGCATCGGGCGTGCCATTTTTCAGTACGTCAAGGAATTTACATACGATTACATCGGCGTTTCAGTCGGCTACCATATGCGCCGCGATCTGTTCCGGCACATCCAGACCATGTCGATGGACTTTTTTGACAAGCACAACACCGGCGAGCTGATGACACGCACGAAAGAGGACGTGGATAAAGTCTGGGTTGCGGTCGGCTTCATCGGCATTCTCGCTGTGGAGGCGCTGACGCACACCATCCTCGTGCTGGTCTGTATGTTCCGGCTGAACCCGTATCTCACCCTTGTTCCTCTGGTGGTGCTGCCGCTGATCGGCTTCTGCGCCGTGCGCATGGAGAAGGGACTGGGCGAGGTCTACGACAAGATCAGCGAGGAGACTGCCGAGCTGAACACCGTCGCACAGGAATGCATCGCCGGCGTGCGAACCGTGAAAGCGTTCGCGCGGGAAAACTACGAAATTGAGAAATTCAGCCGTCACAACCGGCTTTTCTACGATCTGAATATGGAGCAGGCCGGCCTGCTTGCAAAATATCAGCCGCTGATCACCTTCCTTGGGAAAGTAATGCTGATCGCCGTCATCATCGTCGGCGGTCTGATGGTAATTACCGGACGGATGACGCTCGGCGCACTCGGCGCTTTCTCCGAGTATGCAAACAACGTTATCTGGCCGATGGAAATTCTCGGCTGGCTGAGCAATGATATCGCCTCAGCGTTTGCCTCCTGGAAGAAAATCAAAAAAGTGGCAGAGCAGAAGCCGCAGATCGTCGATCCGGCTGCAGCGGCGGACAGCCAAACAGCAAACGCAGCCGAAAATGCGCAGGTTTCTGAAACGAGCGGCGCGCTTACCTTCGACCACGTCGGCTTCTCCCTCGATGGTCACGAAATATTAAGAGACATCAACATCACCTTAAAGCCGGGACAGACGCTCGGCATTATGGGCATGACCGGAGCCGGAAAGACGACCATCGTCAATCTGATCCAGCGGTTCTACGATGTGACGGAAGGGCGCATTCTGCTGGATGGCGTCGATATCCGCGAGCTGCCGCTTTCAAAGCTGCGCGCCTGTACTGCCGTCGTCATGCAGGACGTTTTCCTGTTCTCTGATTCCGTTACCGAGAACGTAAAAACCGGCTGCCGCGAGGAAATGCGGCAATCTACCGTGGAATGGGCGTGCCAGCAGGCGGGAGCCGCACGCTTTATCAGCCGTCTTGGAAATCAATATGAGACAATCATCGGCGAGCGCGGCGTCGGTCTTTCCGGCGGACAGAAACAGCGCATCAGCATCGCCCGCGCCCTTGCAAAACAGGCTCCTATCCTGATCCTGGACGACGCCACCTCCGCGCTCGATATGGAGACGGAAAAGGAAATCCAGAAAAACCTAAAAGAAATGAAGCAATCTACAAAAATCATTATCGGACACCGTATTTCGGCTGTCCGCTCCGCGGATGAAATCATCGTGCTGGAAAATAACACGATTGCGGAGCGCGGCACGCACGAGGAACTGATGTCGCAGAAGGGACGCTATTACCGGACCTGGTGCGTGCAATACGAAGGGGGGAAATTTTTATGTCAGTAAACTCAGCCCGCGAGGATGAGGTTATGCGCGATGTCTCAAAACGTGAGACACTGCTGCGGCTTTACCGCTACCTTTTCGCGTATAAAAAAACATTGGCGGCGGTGGCGCTTTTGCTGCTCATCACACTTGCCGTTACGCTGGCAACGCCGCTGATGATCGAGCTTGCCATCGACACCTACGTGGCAAACAGAGACACTGCCGGTCTTTTGCGGCTTGCCGTGATCGCGCTCCTGCTTTTCGTGCTGTATATGCTCTGCACAAGATGCTGGATGCGCATGATGGCGGACGTCACAAATAAAGTGCTGCTGACGATCCGCAGTCAGCTTTACGAGCATATCCAGACTTTGAGCTTTCATTTTTTTGACAGCCGCCCGACCGGAAAGATCCTGGCGCGCGTCGTCGGCGACGTCAACTCGCTGAAGGATGTGCTGTCCGACAGCGTGACAAAGCTGCTTCCCGATCTGCTCACCGTTATTGGCGTTGCCTGCATCATGCTGGCGAAAAGCTGGCAGCTTGCGCTGGCGGCGCTGCTCACACTGCCGTTCCTGGCTGCCGGCATGTTCCTCATCCAGATTTCGGCGCATAAGCTGTGGCAGATCCATCGGAAGAAAAACTCAAATCTGAATGCGTTTATTCACGAAAATTTTTCCGGCATCCGCATCGTGCAGAGCTTTGCCGCTGAGCCGGAGCGCCAGAAGGATTTCGATCGCTGTGCGCTGGAATACCGCGACAGCTTTGTGGACGCTGTGCGTATTGGCGATACGTTTGGCGCACTGGTGGAAATCACCTGGGGCGTTGGCGGATTTCTGCTGTATTTTATCGGCATTCGCATCGTCGGCGCGGATAAGATCGGCGTCGGCACCTTCCTGGCGTTTTCCACGTACCTTGGCATGTTCTGGAGCCCGATCCGCAACCTGTCAAGCTTCTATAATAAAATCGTGACAAACATTTCCGCAGCGGAGCGTATCTTCGATATCCTGGATACCCCGGCGGAGATCACCAGCCTGCCGGGAAGCACGGAGCTTCCGCCGATCAAAGGCGAGGTGCGTTTTGAAAACGTCAGCTTTGCCTACACCGACGAGCCGGATAAGCTCGTTCTGGAAAATGTCAGCTTTACAGTAAAACCCGGTGAGACGATCGCACTTGTCGGGCCGACCGGAGCCGGAAAAACGACCATCGTCAATCTGATCAGCCGCTTTTACGACGTCACAGACGGCAAAATCTGCATCGACGGTTTTGATACGCGCAAGGTTACCTTAGAGAGCCTGCGGCGGCAGATGGGCGTGATGACGCAGGACACCTTCCTGTTCACCGGAACAGTGCGGGAAAATATCTGCTACGGCAAAAGCGACGCGACGGAGGCGGAAATGATCGCCGCAGCGAAAGCAGTCAACGCGCACAGCTTTATCATGGAGATGGAAAACGGCTATGACACCAAGATCAGCGAGCGCAGTTCGCAGCTCTCCATCGGGCAGCGACAGCTTCTGGCGTTTGCACGCACCATGCTCTCCGATCCGCGCATCCTCATCCTCGATGAGGCGACTTCGAGCATCGACACGCACACCGAGCTTCTGGTGCAGTCCGGCATCGCCGCCATGCTGCAGAACAGAACCTCCTTCATCATCGCGCACCGTCTTTCCACCATCCGCGGAGCCGACCGGATCTTCTATATCGACGGAAAGCACATCCTCGAATCCGGCAGTCACGCCGAGCTGATGGAGAGAAAAGGCGCTTACTATCGGCTTTATCAGAGTCAGTTTGAATGCGTATAAATTTTGCGCTTTAACCTTTTGGCGGTCAGAACATATACTATAAGGAACTGCAAAAGGAGCCTTTTATTGTGGATAGAAAAAAATCCTGTAATTGTATCAGACAATGCCCCTGCTATCCGAAATGCGATCAGATGATGGACGAAGGGCAGATCCCCGGCGCGATCCCACCCTCCTGGCTGCGTACAGAACCGCCGCGCCAGATGAAAGATATGGAAGGGACATCGCCGCAGGGAGTACCGTATATGGAAACGATGCCGCAGCCCGGCGCTTCCCGTATGGATTCCTCACAGATGCCGCAATCCGACGCGCGCTCAGATTCCGGGACCGTTACGCAGATGGAACCGCGACTGGATTCTCGGGCCGTTACGCAGATGGAACCGCGGCTGGATTCCCGCGCCCGCGTGAGCGACGATATTCTTCTCGAAGAGGAAAATGAGCGTGACTGGCAGAAATTAAAGGAAATGTACCCGGAAATCGCAAAAATCATCATGGTCGAGGTGGAGCGCGTATGCGACAGTATGGAGTACGAGGGCAGCATGATGTTCGATACCATGCCGGACCGCGTGCGCATCCGTATGCTGACCGACGATATTTACGACAAGGTAAAGGACCGCTATCCCGTGGAGGAAACCAACGATCAGGACGATATGTTCTCCATGAACCAGGAGGGACGCCGCCGCTATCCGCCCCGCCAGAACTGGCTCGGCGACTTCATCCAGGTGCTTCTCTTCCAGGAGATGCATCACAGACGCTGCCGCAACCGCCGCTGCAGACACTGGTAAACATTTGTTATCCCACTGAATGTGGCTTCATTCAGTGGGACTTCTTATACGTTACAGATCTTCATATTCACTTTTATACAGTACAATGTCTCCCGCCTGCCTCGTTTTCACAAGGTAAATGACTCTTTGATTCTTACTCCCCCGATACTGCAGCGTCAGATCCCGCTGTTCCATAATAAACGGGCCGTCCACAAGAATATCCGACAATTCCAGGAGACGCTGCACGTCTTTATTTTTCATTTCCAAAAGCTGCTCGTAAAGATAACCTGTGTAGATCATCAAATGCTTTTTCTTTGTCTTTACGGCCTCTGCAATCGGAACCAGCGCTTCTGCCTGCACGAATGGTTCTCCGCCGGAAAAGGTAACGCCATACAGCAGGGGATTGGAAAAGATTTGCTTCAGAATCGTATTTACATCTGCGATCTGTCCACCCGAAGGATCATGGGTTTCCGGATTATGGCATCCCCGGCAGTGATGCGGACACCCCTGCGTAAAGATTACATACCGGATGCCGGGACCATCCACGATGGAATCCTGAACGATCCCGGCAATCTTCAGCTCTTTAGGATAAGGTATGCTTGACACGATCCTTTTCCTCCGCACGCTTCGCGTCGTTGAAACGGTCAGTCGTTCCCACCAAATATCCGGTAATCCGGCGGATACGGTCAAATTTTACATTCTCTCCCACTTTTCCGTTTTCTGGCAATAGCTTTCCTGTCATATCAATTCCTCCTGACTAAAATAATTTTGCGTTCAATGATTTGGGTCAAAATATACGGGAATATCCGGATATTTCTTGCGAAGCTCATTCAATCTGTCCAGTGACACTGCTTCGCCTTCCCGGCGTCCGCACCGCGGGCACACATCGTCAATTACGCCTGTATATCCGCAGACCGGGTCTCTGTCCACCGGATGATTAACAGAACCGTAGCCGATACCGCACTCTTTCATATATCGGATTACAGATTCAAATGCCTCCGGATTCTTTGCCGTATCTCCATCCAATTCCACATAGCTGATATGCCCTGCATTTGTCAGGGCATGATAGGGCGCCTCGACCCGGATCTTTTCAAATGCGCTGATCGGGTAATAAACCGGTATATGGAAAGAGTTGGTATAATACTCTCTGTCCGTAACGCCCGGAATACTGCCGAACCTCTGCCTGTCTATCCGCACAAATCTTCCGGAAAGCCCTTCTGCCGGAGTCGCCAGTAACGTAAAGTTCAGTTTGTATTCCTCCGACTTTTTATCCACAAACTCCCTCATGTGAGAAATGATCTCGTACCCAAGTTTCCGACTCTCTTCGCTTTCTCCATGATGTTTGCCCGTCAAAGCCACCAATGCTTCCGCCAGGCCGATAAAACCGATGCTTAAGGTTCCGTTCCGCAAAACCTCGCCCACCTTATCGTCAACGCTAAGGCCTTCAGAATCTATCCAGATACCCTGCCCCATCAAAAACGGATAGTTCCGCACCGTTTTGCTGCTCTGGATACTAAATCGATGAAGCAGCTGCCTGCTGCAAAGCTCCAGCATTTTGTCCAGCCTGTCATAGAACGCCTGAATATCGCCTTTCGCCTGAATCCCCAGCCTCGGAAGATTAATTGAGGTAAAGCTTAAATTTCCTCTCCCGCAAGTCACTTCTTTTTCCGGATTGTAGCGGTTGCCCATGACACGGGTACGGCAGCCCATATATCCGACTTCTGTGTTATAGTCGCCTTCTTTATAATATTGCAGATTAAACGGCGCGTCAATAAAGCTGAAATTCGGAAAAAGTCTCTTTGCGGAGGTCTTAATGGCAAGGCGGAATAAATCATAATTCGGATCACCCGGTTGAAAATTGATCCCATCCTTTACCTTAAAAATCTGCACCGGAAAGATTGCCGTTTCCCCTGTCCCCAGACCCTTATAGGTGGCATTGAGCAGGTTGCGGATTGCCATCCGGGCTTCTGGTCTTGTGCAGGTTCCATAGTTGATGGAGCTGAAAGGCACCTGTGCGCCTGCTCTGGAGTTCATCGTATTCAGATTGTGAATCAAAGACTCCATTGCCTGATAGGTAAGCATATCTGTCTCTTTCATGGCAATTTGTACAGAGGTTTTGTGTCCCCTGCGCGCCGCCTCTTCTGTCACTTCGATTCCCAGCAGATTCTTTCCTCTGCTCATCATCCAGTTTATAAACGGGCGCTCATAGTCATCGATATTAGCCATGTCAAGGTTCTCAGACAATGCTTCTTTGAGCGCAGTGCGAAACTCGTCCCCCAACGCCGTCTCACACTGGTATTCCAGCCAAAAATATCGCTGCAGCGCATCATAATATTCTTTACGGAAGGTACATGCTACCCCGTCTGCCATTGCATAGTCAAAATTGGGGATCGACTGACCGCCATGCATCTCATTCTGGTTCGCCTGAATCGCAATACAGGCCAGCGCCGCATAACTGGCGATCGATTTTGGGGAGCGTACAAAACCATGCCCGGTAGAAAATCCGTCCTTGAATAATTTGATCAGATCAATCTGACAGCAGGTTTCTGTCAGCATATAAAAATCCTTGTCATGGATATGGATATCCCCATTGATATGTGCTGCCGCAATATCTTTAGGGAGTATATAATTGTCAACAAAATAGTTTGAGCCCTCCGAACCATATTTCAGCATGGTTCCCATAGCTGTATCCGCGTCAATATTGGCATTTTCACGCTTCCTGTCTGCCTCTGCCGCACTGACAAACGTCAGCTCCCGGTAAATCTGTACCAGGTCCGCCTCTGTCTTGCGGACTTTGCTGTGTTCCGCACGATAAAGAATATATGCCTTTGCCGTTTTCGCAAATCCATTGGCAATCAGACGCTCCTCCACCAGATCCTGCACCTGCTCTACTTCCGGCACCTCTCCCGCAGGGATAGAAGAAATCACCTCATCCACCAGCTTTTCAAACTGATATGGGGAAATCGCTTCCACCTTTGCCGCATCATTTGCCTTGCGAATCGCATTTTCAATCTTATTCCTGTCAAAAACCACCGGTCTGCCATCACGTTTCCTGATAGTACCAGGATTCTGAGCAAAATTTTCCAACATGCTGCTACCTCCGAAACAATACTTTGTGTCTACATTTCTGCCGCGCACTATATATAGTATCATTGATGCCATATAAATGCAAGAGGACAAATTATCTATTTTGCATCATCGGATTCACAGGCAGCTTCATGAAAAAACTTATGTGAAAAATAATTTCGCAGGTGGTATTTTATTCATACCCATTGAAAGGTATCTTTTCCTGCTCCAACTTCAAAATGGTATTTCACAATTCCCAGATCAATCTTTGTGTAAAATCCAACTCCCGCCTTCAATGACACCTGATTGCCGTTCTGAGTGAGCAGAAACTTTTGCTGATTCATTGCGGTAGGCGCAAGCAAAGCTGCCTCTGCACCTTTTTTGAACCAATCTGGCATGGAACCGGTTACCTTTGTTACCTCAGAAAGCGATTTTGACTTGTGTTCCACTCCCTGCGTTTCGCCATATCCCAAAGCGATGACAATACAAAGCTTTTCGCCTTGCCCGATCTCAAATGCTGTTTTAATCTTGCTGTAGGTCATTGCGACCCAGCAGGTGTTTAGTCCGAGCTGCTGCGCTTTCAGAACCATCCGCTCCCCATAATAACCACATTTTTCATCAAGCCCAGGTCCCTTCTTTCCAATCATAGCGATATAGTTTGTGACACCGCTGAATTTTCCATAATGCGCCATAAACCCGGCAAAGGCTTTCGGCTCATTGGTCACAAGCTGAATATGCAGCCCACTTTCCCGATTGCAGGCTTTCATCTCCGTCTGGAGAGCCAAAAGCGTTTCTGCTCCTATCGGAGTACTTTTGTACTGGCGAACACTGTGACGTGCTTTCATTGCTTCTGTCAAGTTCATATTCATACCTCACATTCATCGTTATTAAGAAAGCCTCTAATGGCCCTTGCATCCTGATATCCCTTTTCATAAAACCGCTTTAAGGCATCCTGATCCTTTGTCAGCGTATCCACACCACAGGTATTATCCGGAGCAATAATAAGAGCTTGCCCGCGAGCCTCATATTCTATCGCCTTTGCCACTCCAGAATTATACTGTTCAGCCCGTTTTCGCAGCCTTTCAGCCGCCAGCGGATATTTTCGCTGTATCCTGTCTGCAAAGAAGTTGTCCTTTCCCGGCGTCCGCGGGATATCCCTCGGCTTGGTCAGAATCAACACCGCCCGGTCACAGCCTGACGCAAACGCCTTTTGTATCGGCACGGGGTCACTCAGGGCGCCGTCATAATACGACACACCATTCACCTCATAGGGATGACATACAAATGGAATCGCAGAGGACGCCTTTAGAACGCTGTAATCATCCTGCCTCAGATCACTTTTATCAAAATATTTCGCCTGACCGGTTTTGGCATCCGTAGCAACCGCCAGAAATTCTATGGGGCTGCTCGTTATTGCCCGATAATCCAACGGATTTTCCCCGCCGGTATTGCTTAATTTCCCATAAATATAATCCAGATCCAAATAGGACTTTTTAAAAAGAAAATTTCGAAGGCTCATATACTCCCGCCGGAAAGGATAATCTGTATAAAACGCATAATTTCTTTTTTTCTGCCCTGCTATGTAGGATGCCACATTGGCGCTGCCTGCCGAAACACCGATGCCAAGATCAAATTGAATTTTTTGATCCATGCAATAATCAAAAACTCCGGCGGCATACACGCCGCGCAGACCACCGCCGACATCAATCACTCCTGTCTTCATCATTTATCACTACTCCAATCTGGCAACTGGTCCATAATATTTCTTGCGTGTTGGAGCATTTGTATTAGTCTGTTCATTGCCTCCATATCCGCATCAAAGTAATAATAATTTTTTGTTCCTTCCCTGCGCACTTTCAAAATGCCGACATCTTTTAATATTTGCAAATGATGAGATACGGCAGGGCGGGAGAGATTTGTTTTTTCTGTAATCGTTCCGACCCGGATCCCTCCGCAGTGCTCCATTCGCATCATTTCCAACATGAGATGCTGGCGGTTTTCGTCGCCAAGCGCTATTAAAATTTTTTGGCAGCTTTCAAATTCCTCCGCCAGACGATTGACTTCTTCTCTGTGCGACGCCATGAGCCCGACCTCCTTGCTCCTGTTTTCTCAAGTTATAATACTTATTCTGTTTGCTTAAACCATTCTACCATATTTCCCTGAAAAAATCTTAATGGTAAAGAAAATCGAGACCATAAAAAATTTTTTCAGATTTTCAGATTGACAAATCCGATTCCATACTGTATGATAAAGGCGCTTGCTCGGAGGGCATATCATTCTTTAGAAGTGATAAGCTGGATAAGGCAACAGGCTGCGATGCCTGTAAGACTTTATCCGGCTTTTTTGTTACTCTGAGTAATTTTAAAGAATTGTCATCGGAGGTTTCGTGGCCGCAGCCACAGGAACGAAAAAGATGTCGAGTGCGCTCGGTTATAGAAGCAATAACCGGGCGTAAATTTTATTTTAAGGAGGACACAGTATGGATTTTCTCACAAGTAAAATCAAGCCTATGTATTTTAAGTATCTGACGGCAGCCTTTGGCAGCGCGCTGATCTCGTCCATTTATGGCGTCGTCGATATGGCGATGGTCGGCCAGTACCAGGGACCGAACGGTACAGCGGCACTTGCCGTTGTCGCTCCCATCTGGAATATCATATACAGCTTAGGTCTCCTGATGGGGATCGGCGGCTCCGTGCTTTTTTCCACCTTGCGGGGCAGATCAGAAAGCAACCGGAAAGAATCGAACGAGTATTTTACCGCTGCTTTAATCGGAGTTGTGATCCTTGCCGCCATTACCTGGATCAGCATTATTTTCTTTGATACCGGCTTATTAAAATTATTCGGAGCGGAAGAAACCTTACTTCCCTTAGCAAAGAGCTATCTGTTCCCGGTAAAATTTGTGGTGCCAAGTTTTTTATTTACACAGTTGATGGCAGCATTTCTCCGCAATGACGGTAATCCGGGACTGGCAACCAAAGCAGTCCTGTTCGGCGGGATCTTCAATGTGTTCGGCGATTATTTCTTCGTATTCACCCTGGATATGGGGATCATGGGCGCCGGTCTTGCTACTGCTATGGGTTCCGTATTTTCTCTTTTGATTATGCTGACCCATTTTGGCAGCAAACGAAACACACTGCGGTTAGAAAAACCAACAAGATTGTTTTTCAGGTTAAAGACCATCAGTGTGACCGGTTTTTCCACGTTTTTTATTGACGTGGCAATGGGGATCCTGACCATGCTTTTTAACCGGCAGATTTTGAAATATCTCGGAACAAATGCTTTGTCTGTTTATGGCATTATTATCAATATCAGCACCTTTGTCCAGTGCTGTGCCTACAGCATCGGGCAGGCATCCCAGCCGATCATTTCAACGAATTTCGGCGCCGGTAAAGGAAAACGGATCAGTCAGATCTTAAAATACGCATTAGGAACGGCAGCCGTATTTGGTTTGATCTGGACAGCGCTTGCGGAGCTTGTCCCCAACCTGTTCATCCGCATTTTTATGACTCCGACAGACGAAATACTCGCGATTGCTCCGGGAATTATCCGCAGCTATGGTATCAGCTTTCTCCTGCTGCCGCTTAATATTTTTTCGACCTACTATTTCCAGGCGCTGATGAAACCACGCACTTCTTTCCTTGTGTCAGTTGCAAGAGGGGCAGTGATCAGCGGATGTCTCATTTATCTGCTGCCTGCTGTCGCAGGAGCAGACGCGATCTGGTTTGCCATGCCAATTACAGAATTGGTAGTAGCTATATTTGTCATTATTAAAATAAAACAATATACAAGCCAGCTTCCAAACTCCTGATCGACAACGGATTACCAGGATCAGATCCGGAAACTGAATACACTCTGTCAGCACCGCCATGTGCTGGCAGAGCATACACTTTTTCTAAATATCCGTTTAATTTTCTTACGGGACACGGCCGCACCAACGAATCCACGTACAGAAACATTCAATAGAGGCATCATCCCGCCAGGTTTGTTATATCTCCTGTCCGTACCGCTTCTGCGATAGTTTCTGGCCCTTCTGTTCCCCACACCAGACACTCTGCATTTGCAAATAGCTACAGAATCCGTCCTATTCTGCGGATTCTTCTGCACATCGAGCACTTTCTCCGTCCGCCTGTTCCTCCGGGCCTACAGCTTTTTCATCTTCTACTTTTTCTAAAAAAGTATCTACAAACGCATTCTCGATTTTCTTATATCCGCCAACTACTGTATCCTCAATCTTCTTATATCCGCCAACTGCCGAATCTTCAATCTTCTTATATCCGCCGACTACCGAATCTTCAATTTTCTTATATGCGGATGTTGCTGTTTTCACAACCTTTTCTCCGATTTTTCCTGTTTTCATTCTATATTCTGTCATGGCAAATCCTCCTGTTCTGATTTTTCATTGCTTTTTCTGTCTGCACTTCTATCTATCCTGCAGCCGGCTGACTACTGTAATTGTAATTCCAGCAATCGCCGCCAGAGCAACGATCACGGGTACCATTTTTTACACTGCTAATACCCTCCTTTCGTTTACTATGGGTGTATTCTATCGGGTTTATATTTATTTTTTGCTTAAATTTTGTTTGAATAATATTAAAACTTATCAAACACATGCTTTACCGCCTCTTCATCCATACCAGTTCCAGCAGCCCTTCTCCGGCTGACTTCTCTTCTTTCTAAAGTGGGTCAAAAACATTCCTTGTCACGGGCGATATTCTTTTTCAGCGCCCGCCCAAGATATTCCTCACTGGTACCGCTCACTTGCTTCCTGAATTGTCATAGACGATTTATTACCCCTGTCCGTAAAATAATTTTATTAAAAAAATAGATGCCCTTCCGGACATCTGCAATATAACATTCTTCATTTCTTCATGTCTAATACCTATTCTAAAGTTTCTACCGCAGGCGACAGCGGCACAAACCGCAGATTATCATACTTCTAGCCCAAGATGGAAACAAACAGCGCAGCCAAGCCCCCTCTCTACCATCACGGCCGCATTGTTGATCAGGTTATAGGTTCCCGCTATTATATAATCTGAAACCGATAACCGACGCCCCATACTGTCTGGATCAGTTTGGGGGCGGCCGGATGATCTTCTATTTTCTCCCGAAGCTTATTGATATGTACGGCAACAGTGGCCATATCTCCCACCGCATCCATACCCCATACCCGGTCAAAAAGCTTTTCCTTAGAAAAAACAATATTCGGATTCTGAGCCAAAAATAAAAGCAGTTCAAATTCTCGGCTTGTCAGATCCACCTCCCGGTCATCCTTGTACACCCGGTAGGCGTCCGGATAAATTTTCAGGTTTTTCACCTGAATGCAGCTTTCTGTTTTTTCTTCAAACAATTCATGGATATGAATGTGCGCTTTGACTCTTGCCACCAGTTCCGGAGGACTGAACGGTTTTACGACATAATCATCTGCTCCCAGGCCAAGCCCAAGGATCGTATCAATTTCTTCCTTCCGGGCCGTTACCATAATAATTGGAACCTTTGATTTCCTGCGGATTTCCCGGCAAATTTCATAGCCGTCTTTTCCCGGCAGCATCAGATCCAGTATAACTGCCTGATACTCCTGCTTTTCAAACTGGCATAGAGCCTGAAAACCGTCCTCTGCACAATCTGCGTCCCACCCCTCCGCACGAAAATAGTCCTTTTCCAGCTTTGCGATCAAAGCATCGTCTTCAATAATTAAAATCCTTGTCATTTGTCCGCCTCCTGATCCGCCGCCGGAAATTTCATGATAATAGAAAGCCCATGATGGCTCTGCGCATAAACGATCCCCCTGTGCGCCGTTACAATCTGTTTTACGATCGCCAGCCCCAGTCCGCTTCCTTCCGAACACTTTGTCCGGGAACCGTCCAGCCGGTAGAAGCTGTCAAATATGTTTCGTACAGCCTCATCCGGTACGCCGGGGCCATCGTCTGTAACGGTCAGGCTTACAAAAACGTCTTCACGTTCTATCCGAATACTGATCTGGCTGTGCGCCTTTTCCCGGTACCGTACCGTATTGGAAAACAGATTGTCCAAAATCCGTTTAAATTCCTGGGAATCCAGACAGATCTGAAGATTTTCTCCTTCTATCTCAAAGGATATCTGAATCGCATTTTCTTTGACATAAGCCGCGTTTTCCCGCAGATAGTTCCCGATGTACGAAGCAAGATCTGTCCGCTCCATATGATAGATAAATTCCGGATTCCACTGTTTATTGTAAGCAGACAGATGGTTAAGCAGGGTTTCCATATCCAGCGCCCGCACCTGAATGGCTTTCAGATATTGCTCTCTCTGTTCTTCTGTGTCGGCGATTCCATCCAGCAGGCCGGAAACGTAACCCTTAATCGTCGTGAGCGGCGTCCGCAGATCGTGGGAAATACCGGAAATCAGTTCTTTTCTGCCGCTTTCATACCGTACCCGTTCTTCGGCTGATTCCTTCAGATACCGCTGCATTTCATTAAATTCGCTGCATACTTCTCCCAGCTCATCCTGCCGGTATACCGGAATATCCTCATCCAGATTTCCTTCCCTTACCCGCTTTGCCCCCGCTCTCAGGTTCTTTACGGAAGGGAGAAGAAGCATTTTTAGCCATCGGGAGCAAAGAAAGTTCACAAGAACAATAATTCCAAGCAGCAACGCCAAAAAACCCCACAGATAGGGAATGACATACTTTTGCAGATAGCTCTTCCCCATCCGGCTGCCTGCCATTCCGTCATTGAAAGCAAGGATAGCGCAGGTTTCATCATCTTCCCGGAAGCTGCTTTTAATCACAGAATTCTTTCCATCATTCAACGTAACCGAGTCTGCTTCGGATAAAACGTCTCCTCCAATCTGTCGGATTTCCTGTATCTCGCTTTCTGTCAAATTGGAATACACGGTTTCTCCATCAATGGAAACCGCAAAATGATAATTCATTCTCGCCAGTTCCTGCCTGAGCTCTGTCATTTTAGGCGTCTGCATCAGCTGAATGGCGTCCGGTTCATCCGCCTCTTTTCCTTCCTCATCGCCTTCGATTTCTGCCCAGTTGGTCGCCCATAATTCTTCCTGATATGCGTAAATGATATTTTGCGCAGACAGGACGCCATTTCTGTCCTCATACATTTCCTCCAAAGGCTTCCAGTATTTCTGTCCCGCAGTCTGAATCCATAGGAGTACGAAAACGAAGGCCAGCAGGATAGGAACAAACACCATGATTAAATTGGATAATACGATCTTCTTTTGGATCGTCATAGCTCCCTCCTTACTCTCAGATACTTTTGGTTTATGTCTCCATCATCTGTTTTGCCTGAAATATAAGAATCAATATTACAAGACCCATTCCAAAAATCAGCGCAGTGAGCGCCAGAAGCATGGGCGAAAGCGCCGTGATCTCCAAAAGAGTCGGGAACAGCCATAGAGCTGCGAACGTCCCGATCACCATTGTTACACAGATAAAGATGCGCAGAGCAGTAAACGGTATGCAGCTTTTTATTACGGCGGCCATCGTCGTCAGAATCAGGAGAAAGTACATCATCGTCTGCTTTTGCGCGGCGGGCAGGGGAAGGAACAGGGCGACAAACATCATCATGCTTGTAGCTGTCAGCGCAAAGGGCAGCGCATTCCCAATTGCTTTCTTCAAAAAGCTCCCCTGAATCCTCCTGGTATCGGCTTCAAAGATCGTCAGGAAGGACGGATACGCCTCCATCGCCGCATCAATAAGCGTGATCTGGATCGGGATAAACGGGAATGGAATATTTCCGACCAGACAGATCAGGGATAACAAGAGGGAATAAATGGTCTTAATAAAGAATACCCCTGCTGTTCTTGTCACGTTGTTTACAACCTTCCGTCCTTCCATCACCACCTGGGGCAGATGGGTAAAATCCGATTCCAATAAAACGATCTGCGAAATCTGGCGGCTGGCGTCGCTTCCTTCCGCCACCGCAATGGAGCAGTCCGCCGTCCGAAGCGCCAGCAGGTCGTTGACACCATCGCCTGTCATTGCCACATGATGCCCTTTCCTCTTCAGAGCGGCTACCAGCTCCTGCTTCTGCTTCGGCGTCACTCTGGCAAATACATCATATTCTTCACAGATCCGGTCATAGTCGATATTCTCTCCCAATGCGGACATGTCCACCGCTTTCTCCCAGTGCTTTAGCCCGGCTTTCTTTGCCACCATGGATACCGTCTTCACATGGTCGCCGGAAATTACCTTGACCGCCACGCCCTCCTGATAAAAATAGCTCAGCGTTTCGCCCACGTTTTTCCGGACATTGTCCTCCAGAGTTACGATGTACAGCGGCAGGATATCCGGCGGCAAAGATTCGCCTTCTGTCCAGCCCTGCTTACTGTATCCAATGGCAAGCACCCGGCAGCTCTGATTCAACGCCCCGTCCACTGCCTCCGGACAGCGGCCTAAGATTCTCTCCGGCGCTCCGACGTATATGGTTCCGGCTGTCCCAAAGCTGACGGCTCCCCACTTCCGTTTCGAAGAGAACGGCAGCTTTCCGGCTGGTGCCACGATCTGTTCCGGTTTCCATTCTGCTTTCAGCGCCTGTATGGTTGCATTATTGTCGTCGCTTACCGCCAGATAAGAACGAAGCAGCCTTTCCGCCTCCTCTTTCCCAGGGCTTTCTTCCCCATGAAAAGCGCCCAGATAGGATACGCTCCGTACTTTCATGTTTCCGTCCGTCAGCGTTCCTGTTTTATCCAGGCATAATACATCCACATGGGCAAGCGTTTCCAGTGAATAGATATTCTGTATCAGGATTTTCTTTTTGGAAAGGCGGATCACGCCGTTTGCCAGCGATACGGAGATCAGGAGAACCAGACCTTTCGGGAGCATTCCCAAAAGGGCCGCCGCCGTAGACACCACTGCCGTGTCAAAAGAGCCGCTCCGAAGCAGAAACGCTTCGATAAATAATAAAATGCCAAGAGGCAGAATTAAAAAGCTTGTGAATCTGGTAACCTTCCGCATGGAAGCAAGCAGCTCGCTTCCCGTTTCCTTCTCCGATTTCACCTCATCCGCAAGCTTCCCGATATAGCTTTCGCTTCCCGCATGGGTCACCCGCGCATAGCACTTTCCCGAAATCACGGAGCTTCCGGAAAGAAGCTTATCTCCCGGCTCCTTCACTACGGCGTCGCTCTCCCCGGTCAGCAACGATTCGTTTACCTCCAGACTTCCCGACAATACCACCGCATCACTGCAGATCTGTCTGCCGCTATCCAGCATCATCACATCGTCCCTGACGATATCCTCCGCTGAAACATTTTTTTCTCTTCCGTCCCGCAGCACCGTTACCTGGGGACGGTTTAACAGCGATAATTCATCTACCAGCTTTTTTGCTTTCAGTTCCTGTGCAATGCCGATCACAATATTCAGAATAATAATCGCAATGAACAGCATATTGGAATATGCCTTTGCAAACAATAAAAGTACGGCGATTGAAAAATTGAGCAGATTAAACAGGGTAAACACATTTTCCCGGATGATCTGCCCGGTTGATTTTGTAATGGAGCGGCGGGGCACACCATTTAGCTCCCGCTGCTTTCTCTCCCTGGCCTCTGCCTCTGTCAAACCTGTGATTTTCGTTTCCATCCTGATTTCCTCCATTCTTAACGCTTCACTTTACGGTTAGAGAATACCTCACGGTTATAAACCACAGAGAAAACAGACTTAAACTCCATATAAACTAACGGCTTCCCTGCAAAAAAAGTCCGTATTCCCAAATGGAAGACATAAGGAAATACGGACTTTTACATATAAAATATAATAAAGAATCTATGGAATAAGCATAATCAGCGTCCCGGCCACAATGCCCACAAGACCAATGGCGGATTTCTTAGACAGCTTTTCGTGAAACACGATATAAGAAAAGGCCACCGTCACGAGGATGCTCAGCTTGTCGATGGGCGCCACTACACTGGCAAGGCCATCCTGGAGCGCTTTATAGTAGCAGAGCCATGACGCGCCTGTCGCAATGCCGGACAGGCAGATAAAGCCAAGCTCTCCTTTCGGTATTTCGCGGAGCATATGCTGTTTCCCTGTGGCAAACACCATCACCCACGCCATAACCAGTACCACGCCGGTGCGAATAGCCGTACCCAGATTGGATTCCACACCGGAAATTCCCACTTTTCCGAGAATAGAGGTCAGACTGGCGAATACTGCGGAGCCGACGGCATAAAGAAGCCAGTTTCCGCTCTTTGTCTGCCGGACGCTCACATCCTTCTTTTCAATCATCATAAATGTACCAATGGCAATCAGTACAACACCGATCGCTTTTGGCAGGCTGATCGGTTCCTGAAGAAACAGGAATGCCAGGAGTATGGTTAAAATCGTGCTGGACTTATCAATGGGTACCACCTTGTTGATATCCCCCATCTGCAGCGCTTTGAAATAGCACAGCCAGGAAGCCCCGGTAGCCAGACCGGACAGCACAAGAAACAGAAGCGTTTTCCCGTCAATCGCCCTGATCTGATTCTGGGAACCTGCCACAAACACCATTAGCCAGGAAAAGATCAGCACCACAATGGTGCGGATCGCGGTGGCAACCGTGGAATCCGTTTTTCGAATGCCACATTTTGCCAGAATTGAAGTCACTCCCGCAAAGAACGCGGAACCAAACGCAAAAGCAATCCACATACGTCTCACCCCCTAAACCGATACCCTGCGCCCCACACGGTTTCAATATAACGGGGATTTGCCGGGTCTTTCTCCAATTTCTCCCTGAGCCGGTTGATATGCACCGCAACGGTCGCGTTTTCTCCCATGGCTTCCAGCCCCCATACTTTTTCGTACAGAGTTTCCCTGTCAAACACCATGTCCACATTCAGCATCAGAAAAAGCAACAGTTCATATTCCTTGTTTTTCAGTTCTACCTCTTTTCCGTCCACAAATACCCGGTGCGTTCCGGTATTCAGCCGGATTCCGCCCAGAGCAATCTCTGAGGGTGTCTTCTGCGGCTCTGAAAGCCTGCGGTACTGCGCCAGGTTCGCTTTTACTCTGGCCACCAGAACCCCCGGCGAGAAGGGCTTTTCTATATAATCGTCGGCTCCCAGGCCAAGCCCCCGGATCTTGTCAATATCCTCCTGTCTGGCCGTCACCATCAAAATTGGAATGTTCAGCTTTTCGCGAAGCTTCCGGCACACGGCAAACCCATCCATTCCCGGAAGCATCAGATCCAAAAGGATCAGATTAAACTCCCCACTGAGTCCCCGCTTTAAACCGGTTACGCCATCCGCTGCAATTTCAACCTGAAAACCATCAATTTCAAGATAGTCCCGTTCAATGGCGGCAATCGCTTCATCATCTTCAATAATCAATATCTTATCCATCAGGCTTCCTCCTTACCTTCAAATTCAATTTGTATCTCCAGGCCACCCATACGGGAGGGAAGCGCCCGGATACTTCCGCCCATCTGTTCTGCCGCCGCCGCCACGATCGCCAGGCCAAGACCGCTGCCCTGATGCGGATTTTGTCTGGACGGATCGCTGCGGTAAAAGACTTCAAACAAATGAGGAAGAGATTCTTCCGGAACTCCCGGTCCGTCATCAGCAAACGACAAATAAAAGCCACTTTCCTTCCGGTGCAGCGATATTTGGAGATTTCCCTGCTCCTTCACTTTATATTTTAAACTGTTCTCCAAAATATTCGTCGTGATCCGCTGAAACTGGACCGGGTCTGCCTTCAGAGAAACCTCTTCCAGATCCATCGTAATGGAAAGCCCCTTCTGACGGTATTCTTCCTGTCTGGGAAGCACAATATCTTCCATCACCTCGTTCAGACGCAGCTCGCGCAAGTCCTTCGGGTACTCTCCCAGCTCCATTTTGGAAAACAGGAACAGTTGGGAAACAATATGATCCAGATCCTTTGCCTTTGTTTTAATTGTTTCCAGATACCTGCGCTCCGCTTCCGGCGTCTTTGCAATGCCGTCCAGAAGCCCTTCCACATATGCCTGAATAGAAGTCAAAGGAGTACGGATATCATGGGAAATGCCGGCAATCAATTCCTTTCTGCTGCGTTCCTGCTGCTGGATCCGCTGTACCATTTCTTTCAGCCTGCCTGCCATCTCATTGAAATCCTGGCAGACCGGTAAAAATTCATCCTGCCTCTCATATGTGATACGATAATCCAGATTTCCGTCCCGCAGTTCATGCACACCATTTACCAGAATATCCAGCGGCTCTTCGATCCGTTTCCATACAAATTTCGTCAAAAATCGATTGGTAAATAAAATAGAGGCAAAAATGGTAAACAGGATCAAAATTGCCGCCAGAACGACCGCCGTTTTTAAATCGGCATATGAACGCGTGTTATAGTACCCTCCCGTCAGGTAAATCGTATAAGAAATTCCATCTGCTGTAATCTGACGCGCATACAGCATACGTCCGTTTTTCGCAATGGTTGCCTGATTGTCCAATAAATCTGCGGCTGCATATAATGCACTGTCATCGGACTCTTCCTCTCCATAAGTATATACAGACTCCGTCTCAGAATCAACCCTGAGCGTCAGCTGGTTCTTTTCCAGAATCGCCTGAATAGAAGAGAAATCGGATCCATTCTCCAGGCTCTCTTTTACCCCTTCGGAAATCGCTGTACAGGCTACTTCAAATTCATCCGGATCGTGAATCCCGATCCCCATGCCGTGAATCAGGGCAAACCAGATAAATCCCATACAAAGGACCCCGATGAGTACCGTCGCAATTACCGGAACCAGAATCATTAAAATATTAGACCAAAACAGCCTCTTCTTAACCGTCATAGTGTCACCGCCTTTTAAGGATCAGTATAACACATATGAAACGAAAAATTATAAACTCCTGATAAACTATACTATTTTTTTCTTCTATAACCACTGATCGGCCAGTTCCTTCCTGCTTTCATCAGCCCGCGTAACGATTTTCGCCTGGCTCATTGCTCGCGGAAATAAAATATGCGCCCGGTCATTCTAAACCGAGCGCACCATTCAGGCAGGCGATATCACTTTAACTCTTTTTCTCTTTCATTCTTGCCAGCGATTCCTTTGCAGTCTCCAACACCCTTTCATCCTTCTCATGCGAAAGGCAATACCGCAATTGTGTTTCCACATAGCTTCCCTCTGATTTTCCCAATGCAGCAACAACCGCTCTGCGGATATCCGCATCGTCATCTTCCAGCAAACCCACCAAAGTATTTAATGCCCTTTCATTACTGTTTATCTCTCCAAGCCCTTCGATCGCTGCCATACGAATCTCTTTATCTTTATCGTTGGCTAATGCAGCAAGTTTATCTGCATTTCCTTTTTTCACATATTTCTGCACTTTTTCCAATTTACCCATAGTTATTGTCCTTTCTATTTTTATTTTTCCTGCGCTGTCTTTCTCTGCAGATTCCGTATATCTCTGCGAATCCTTCTCTGCACACCGAAGTTTTCTTTCCCGTTTGCTTCAAGATCATGAAGCCTTTTCTCCAGTAACTCAATTTTTTCCTGATTGTTCATTGTTTTTCCTCCTCTTGTTTATTCCATCTTCCGGAACATCCATCTAATGATATATTCTCCAGCATTTTCCAAACGACATTCCCAAATATGGTCAGATCGCTTTCACTGATCCCCGCAGTCAATGTATCCTCCAGCAACTGAACCTCTTCATTGATCTTATCCTTTAATGCATTGCCCGCCGGGGTCAGGCATACCTCCTTTAACCGATCGTCGCCGGAAACCTTTTTGCGGGCGATCATATTCCTCTTTTCTAACTTTTTTAGCTGTAAGGAAAGGCTTGCGCTCTTTACATTCAACGCTTCTTCTATATCCTTTTGATAAATTTTCCTGCCTAAATCGTTACTAAAAAGGAAATAAAGAATGCGCGTCTGCGTTCCGTTTTTATCTGTGATCAGATTAAATTCCCTGCGGATCTGATTTGCCAGCCTCAAAACTGAGTTCGCATATTGTTTTTGCGGCATTTTTCCACCTCCTGTACCGTATTTAAACCGCGCTTCTAATAAATTTTTCCAATTGCTCCTGATCAAACTTTGGAATATAGTTTTTCTTCATAAAACTGATTTCACGCTCAGATGCAGCATGAAAATTTCTGGCAGATATACGTCCGCGCACGTCATATAGACCATTCTCGAAATACAGTGCACAGTGTTCTTCGATCCGATTAATCATTATTACAGAATCCTTAATTCTCTGATGCAATATATTGGCAAGCCAATAGCATCCGCCGGTCAGAAACTTATTTTTCCAATCTTCTTCTGCAAAATAATTCTCTAAAGCACATAATATTTTTCTATAATAAGGCAGTTTTATCATCTCTTTCTATCTGCAAAATTGCAGTCTTCCCTTTATCATTTCCCTCATTGATTACCAGTATGATTTTTTATTTTCAGGCGATTTTTTTCTGCCGAATTAATTTTGCATAGTAACGGTCAACGTATACTGCATAGATAATGCCGCCGATAATATATGCTGCTGCTGTGAGCGCAAATCCAGTTGATAAGCCGATACCTTCCTGAAATATTCCCATTACAAAGGAACCGATACCGATACCAATATCATAGGAAAGCAGATAAGTAGCATTTGCTGTGCCTCGTTTTGGCGCCGGTGTTGTTCCGGTTACAAATGACTGGAATAAAGGCTGAAGAATACCATAACCAAGACCTAATAAAAATCCGGCTAAAAGCAAATGAACTCCACTATCCATAAAGAAATAACTCGCCATTGTGAAAAACAAGATCACTAAGCTTAACACGACAAGAATTTTATGCTTACCGGCATCAATCATCTTCTGTGTGGAAAATTTTGAAATTAGCATTCCTGCCACCAGGAAGATATAGAAATACGGGATCACCGAAGACAATCCCTTTTCCTGTGCAAAAATGGATGAATATGCGATCACTGCCCCAAATGGGATCATGATAAACATCATATTGAACATGAACGGTAACGCCGGTTTATAAAATGCATCTGCCAGAACAAATTTCTTACGTTCTACCTTCGGATATTCGATCCTGCAGAACGATACACAGATCAGAGCAATTACTGTTAAAACAAATAAAACAACAAAAGATGCTTTACTGCTTAAATGGTTCTGGACCTGGATACCGATAAACGGACCAGCCGCCATCCCCAGCGAAATAGTGAGCGCAGACCGGTTTACCCCTTTTCCCGCCATGCTTGGCGGAAGTACATCTCCGGCCAATGTTGTCGTCGCAGAACCACAGACGGAATAAACAACGCCCATGTACAAACGAAGCAGCACCAGCACTCCATAAACAGGAAATGCAGCAAACCCTAAAAACGGCAGACAAAACAGAGCCAGAAACAGCATATAAACATGATAACGATTAAAATTATCCAATATATAGCCCGCAAATGGCCTGAATAATACCGTGGTTACCGACATTGCCGTTAAGACGATACCAATTCTGGAGCCGGTGATCCCATTCTCCTGACAGTAAATCGGCAAAATAGGTACAGAGGCATAAAAGGTAGCCATCATCAACAGGTTCGTAATAAAAAGCAATACAAATTTTTTATTCCATATTTTTTCCATATGCTTTCGGGATGCCTGAATTTTTACATCCACTTCCTCCTTTTTTATTTAATGATTATATCAGCTTTCTACTGTACCTTTAATTGAAAATATGTTATTATTCATAACAAACCGTTATTAAAAGGAGGAAATTAAATGACGATAGATAATTTAAAATGCTTCATTCTTGTTGCCGAAAATTTAAGTTTTGCAAGAGCCGCAGAAGCTCTGTATATTTCTCAGCCGGCTGTTACAAAACAGATCAACGCACTGGAACACGAACTTGGCGTAACTCTTTTTGTCCGTTCTACCCGGCACGTAGAGCTTACGCCTTCCGGCATATCTTTTTATAAGGATGCCAAAGATATCGTCATGAAATCACAGGCTGCTGTTTCCCGTGTGCAAAGACAGTATGTCAATTCTCAGTCCATCCGGATCGGGATGAGTAATCCTGCTGCACTTTTTTACTTAGCGCCGATCCTGACAAAATTTCATTCTGCATATCCAGACATACGCCCGGATATTGAATGCCCTGGCTACAAAATTATATTAAATCTTTTTCTTGAGGATAAAATAGATGTCCTTTTCTATTACAAGGAAAATATGCCAAAAAAATCCGGCATCCATTTTATAGAATTGCAAAAAGACAAGTTAATATGTCTGATGTCTGCCACACATCCTTTTGCCGGGAAAGACTCCATTGCTTTGAGCGATCTGGAAAATACGACGATCATTGCCTGTAATCCGCTTAACGCACCGCTCTCTATTTCTGTCTTTCAGAAACAGTTGGCAGAACATCACTCTGCGGATAAGATTTTTTACTGCAATAGTCTCGAAATTGCACATTGTCTGGCCTCGTCAGGTTTTGGAATTGCAGTACTTCCTCAAATATTAACATTGAAATCTCCGGAATATGTTGTTGTACCTCTTTCAGAAGATATAGAACTCTCATTCGGTATTTTCTACCACAAGCGGCATACGAATTCCGCATTAGACAAGTTTTTAAAAATGTTTTCCAGGTAAGAAAGGGATCAGGAGGATTATCATGGATAAAAATTATGAACAAAAAGAAGCAAAACTAATGAAAGCATTAATTGACCGATGTGGTATGCAATACATTGTCGATACAGCCGCAGAACTTTTTGGGAACCCTGTATTCGTCTGCGATCTGGGATATAAAATCATATGTTATAGTGACCACGATTCCGTTTATGATGATTTCTGGGAACATATGAAAAGCCGCAGCTACAGTATCCCGGAACAGATTTCACAGATTATGCGTACCGGTGACTTCTCCAAAATATATTCTTCCGACAAGCCTCGCATCGGGAAATATCCTTTTGCTGATTTTCCCTTTTTAGCGGCCAGAGTACGGGACGGTGCACAGCCCCTCGGACACATTTGTGTATATGGATGCCGCAGGCCTTTTGAAGAACAGGATAAAGATCTTCTAATCCTTTTTTGCAAGGTCGTTTCCTATGAGATGCTGTACAGAGGCTTATCCACGCCCTTTCAGATTCCCTATTATACTCTGCTGGCAGATCTGCTGGAAGGAGTCCTCACGGATAAAAGCGAGCTGGAAATGCGTCTCAAATGTCTGGAGCTGCCCGCCTTTACCCATATGCTTCTTGCCATAATAAGCTTTAAAAGCCCTATGGTGCAGGCTGTAACGTTTTATATCCGGGAATATCTGATGCAGAACCTGCATCACTCCCTGAGTATCGTATATAAAGACCATATCGTACTCCTGGTTCCTGAAACGATACTGAAAAATCATCTTCTTGAAAAAAGCCTTGCCAGCTATGGAGCAAATATTGACTATAAAATTGGGATCAGCAATCCCATCCCTGACCTGTTGGATTTAAAAATTTATTATGAACAGGCGCAAAATGCAGTCAGGATTGCAGAAATTCTGAATCTGGAGGATCGGCTCTGCCTATACCGCCGCCTCTCTGTCTACCAGATTCTCCTGCTTGCAGAAAAGGAGATGGATCTGCGCTATCTCTGCAATCCCGCCATCCTGGAAATGCAAGCTTACGACCGCCAGCACCACACAGAATATCTGAACGATCTGGAATTATACTTAAAATGCGGAAAAAATATTAATAAAACTGCAAAGCTGGCCTGTGTCCATAAGAATTCCATGTATTACCGGATCTCCAAGCTGGAGGAGAAATTTTCTCTGTCCTTATCAGACGAAGAAACCTGCTTTTCCCTGCAGTTGTCCTTAAAAATCCTGCAGCTCCTCAATCATTAACAGAAACATGGAATGTTTATCCCCGTTCAAAAACAGAATCCTGCCTGTACCACCCGGTGTTGGAAAAATTTCCAAAACCGGGTGTGTGTTTTCTGATGTTTGCCCGATGAAATTGTCTCGCAGCATTGCTATATTAAATCTATCGATCAACGAACAAAAAACACAGGAAAGCTTGTCTTTCAGAAGGAGGAAACATGAAGCGAGTTGCAGAAATGATTTACATTGTCCCTGAAAAACGGGATGAATATCTCCGGAAATGGCTGAACCCAAGCCTTAAAACACAGCAGATTCTCTGGATTCATGGTATCCGGAATCAATATTACTTTAAACTGAACGAATTTATTATGATGACGTTTGAATATGTGGGTACTAAGTTTCAGGAAGATATGAACGCTATTGCAAAATACCCGGAAATTGATGCGCTTCTTGTGAAAAAGCGCAGAAAAGAGGTCCCCGGGGAAGAGCGCGATACCACCAACTGGTGGGCGCCGGTGAAACGCCTGGGAAGCATCCTGACCGAAAGTCCGATGCCAGAAGACCGGGATGAGGAATTATCCCTGACCGAGCAATACCATGAGATGCTCAGCGGCCGTATGGGGACTGAATCTTCCGGATACGATATTTCCTATGATGAGGATGACTGGAGCGAATCCATTCATATTTAATTTTTTTCACGTGTGTTCTGCGGACTTTCCGCAAACAATATCAAAAAAATCACAATAAGGAGGCTATCATATGACAGCAAATTATGTTATGAAACCCATTGAAAACGATCAGAAATATACGGATAGCTGTGTCATGGCTCCCATGCCGCAGAATTCAGAAATTTCCTATTCGCCTTTTGAACCGCCTTACGCGGATGTAAAGCATCTGTTTTACAACTTCTTTACCCCTTACGTTCAGCCTTATGAATATACCGGCTGGAGAGATGAGCAGCTCTCCTGGGAAAAATCTGTATACATCCACGCAGGCTTAAGCTGCTCCCCCTATTTCCGTTTCCAGGGACCGGACGCTTTAAAATTCCTCCAGAAACACTGCACAAACAGCTTTGCAAAATATCCGGTAGGTTCCGGAAAGCACGTGCTTACCTGTAACGAAAAAGGACAGCTTACCTGTCACGGAATGATGTTTAAAGTAGCAGAAGATTGTTACGATACATATTTTATGATGTCCCTCGCCGCTTATTATCAGGCAGAAGCTTCTGAGTATGATATGCAGTGCATTGACCTGACCGGTAAGAAATTCCTGTTCCAGATCGGCGGGCCGAGAAGTCTGGAATTGCTGGAGAAGGTTACCGGCGAAGATCTTCACGATATTAAATTCATGAGATTCCGTCATACCACCATCAATGGAAAAGAAGTGCGCATCGCCAGAATGGGTATGGCCGGGACGCTGGCCTACGAGCTGCATGGCGACACCGAAGATGCCTATGAATTATATGACCTGATTTACCGTGCCGGAGAAGAATTTGGCATTCGCCGTCTCGGATGGCACACCTACATGATGGAACACACCATTTGCGGATACCCCCAGACCTCCTATCACTTTACCTGTGACATCCCCGGTTTCCCGGACAATACCGGAAATGTCAGCGGAAGTATCGGAAAAGAAGCAAGCGGCTACACCGACCCGTATTCTCTCGGCTGGGGCTTCTGTGTTAAATTTGACCATGATTTCGTGGGGCGGGAGGCTCTTGAACAAATAAAAGAAAATCAGAAACGCGATATGGTTTCTCTTGTATGGAATCCGGAAGATATCCTGAAGGTCCATGCTTCCCAATTTACCGATGACCCGTATTGCCCGATCGACGAGCCAAACGATCTTGCAAAAGACTACCGTGTAGCCATCCACCAGGATAAGGTGCTCGATGCAGATGGAAATATGATCGGTGTCAGCAGCGGCCGCATGATGAGTTTATACTATCATGAAATGGTGTCTCAGTGTCAGCTAGATCTCGCCTTCTGCAAAGAAGGAACCGAAGTATACGTTCTCTGGGGCGAACCGGGGACAAAACAGATCAAGATCCGGGCTACCGTTGCACGTTTCCCGTATTTTAACGAAAACCCAAACAATAAACTCGACGTAGAGACGATTCCAAGATACAATAAATAACCGAAAGAACAGCCAGCCCGAAAGAATATACGGACTGGCTGTATCGTCAGAAATTAATTGGTAAGCTGATCCTCTGTCGTTTTCTTATCACTGGTACCCCAGGAATTCCTGCCGCCCTCTCGGTCTAAAATTCCATCCGCTCCAGGATATCCTGCCATGCCTCCCCGTCTATCTCCTCGTCATGAAACAGTTTCCTTCTGTCCTCTTCCGTAATCTTACGAATAACTCTGCATGGATTACCTGCCGCGATACACCAGTCCGGGATGTCCCTTGTCACCACGCTGCCGGCGCCGATCACCACGTTGTCTCCTATGTGTACGCCGGGGCATACCACTGTATTTCCCCCGAACCATACGTTATCCCCTACCGTCACTTCCTTGCCATACTCATATGCCGAATTGCGGCTGACCAGATGAATGGGATGCCCCGCCGTGTAGATTGCCACATTGGGGGCCATCTGACAGTTATCGCCTATCCTGATCTTTGCCACGTCTAAAAGCGTACAGTTATAATTTGCAAAGAAATTCTTTCCCACCTCGATATGTTTTCCATAATCGCAGTAGAACGGCGGGTTCACAAAAGCGTCCTCAGATTTCCCGAAAAGCTCCTTCACGGTTTCCTTAATCCCTGCAAAATCCGACCGATCCATAAAATTCAGTTTCTGCAGGATTTTCCTGCATACAAGCTGTTCCTCAAAGACCGTATCATCCGAAATATAAGCCAGGCCTGCATCCCGGCGCTGTCTGTTTGTCATATCCATTTTCACTAATCCTCCATACATTAATTTTCAGGCTGGTTGTCGAACCGCCTGTCTTTAAAATAACATTCCCGCAAGAAAAAACAGAAACGAAACAGCCGCCTGATATCTTTTATTTGACAATATCATGTTTTTATAATAAAATCATTCAATATTCTCCGTTTTTATATAACAATTTTCCATTTATGAGGTGATCTTATGTATAATAACACAAAATACTGCTCCGTGTTCAATTCAGATTCTTCTGAAACGGTTGCATATAATACCCCTCTGTTCCCCGCCTATGTGGTATACGGACTCCTTTCCTCCTATCCGGACTATTCTTCCGTCAGCCACTGGCACAAGGATCTGGAGTTTATTCTGATAAAAAAGGGAACTATGACCTATAATGTAAACGGCCGGCTGATCGATCTGGAGAAAGGCAGCGGAATCATGGTAAACAGCTATCAGCTCCACTATGGCTTTTCTGCGGAACATAACGAATGCGAATTTGTCTGCATCCTGCTTTCCCCGGAATTATTGCAAGTGAACGATTGGTTTTACCAGAACTATATTGAGCCTGTCACCGAAAATTCAGCATACCCTTACCTGTATCTTAACCGGAATGGCTGGATGGCGTCCGTCATGGAAAAACTGGATGAGATTTATGATTCTTTTGGCAAAATCCCTGCAGACCCTTTATCCTATTTTGAATTGATGGAAGATTATTTTATGCTCATGAAAATATTGTATGAAAATCTCGATATTGGAAGCCAGACACGGAAACCGGAATCTCCCGACCTGTCTTCCCTCAGAAGCATGATGACCTACATAGAGGAACACTACATGGAGCACATCACTCTGGCAGATATCGCCCTGTCCGGCGCCTGCTGCAAAAGTAAATGTTCCCTGCTCTTTAAAAAGTATCTACGCGATACCCCTATTACTTATACCACGAAGCTCAGGCTGCGGAAAAGCCTTTCCACGCTGCTTGGCTCAAATAGCAGCATCGCTGACATAGCCATCAGCTCCGGCATCGCCCCTTTTCCTATCGGCATATAAGTAAGAGCCATTCCATAAATGAACAGCTCCCGCACAATTTCTTTATAAAAGGGCGTGCCCCTTTTCACAGATCTGGTAGATTTCCTCCAGTTTTTCTTCAATCATCGGCTCATACTTCTCTTTTTTCTTCTCCACCAGCCGCCGGTACAGAAAATAAGGAAGGATCCATCCGATAAATGCCGGTATGGCAAGGAGGATGCACAGCCAGATAATCGGCGGCGTATGGACGACCGCAAAGGTGGAACCCGCCATGAACGCCGTCCCGATGATTCCTGTTACCAGCGCCCACACCGTTGGCATCCGGGTTTTTGCCTCTTCCATCACTTCGATTTCATGGGTACAGGCTTCAAAATTTCTCTGCAGCCTTGTCAGTTCCATCTTATTTACAATCTTACGGTTCCGCTTCATGCGGAGCGTGACGTTGTGAGAGGCGGGGCGGATGTTTTCCGAAGGCTGCTCTGTTTCCTCCATCTCCCATCCAAAGTTCTCATAGCAGTCTGCATACATGGATGCCTGCTCCCTGGGAACCGTAACCTCTTTATATTCATAACCGATATATTCTTTCTTTTCCCGCATTATCTTTCCTCCGTTTCCATTCTGCTGTCCGCAGGAAGCAGCGGCAGGGTTACCGTAAATACCGACCCTTTCCCCGCGGTGCTTTCCACAGTAATGCTTCCATCCGATAACTGCAGGATTCTTTTTACCAGTGCAAGCCCCAGACCATTCCCCTGTGTGGAATGGGAAGCATCTCCCTGATAAAACTTGTCAAACACATGCTTTACCGTCTCTTCATCCATACCGCATCCGGTATCCGCCACGGAAACCGTGACATTCTCCCCATCGGAAATCTGTGAAAGTGTGATTGTTCCTCCGGACGGTGTAAACTTTACCGCATTGGACAGAAGGTTCGTCCATACCAGTTCCAGCAGCCCTTCATCCGCCATGATCGTTACCCTCTCTTCCAGCTCTGCCTCAAATTCAATGTTTTTTTCCTCCCATTGATTCTCAAACTGCAGCGCACAGTCACTGAGCTGCCTGCACAGATCATAGCTTTGGGATACCGGCTGGATGACCTGCTTTTCCAGCTTATTCAGTTTCAGCATATTCGTGATCAGATTTCCAAGGCGCTCGGAAGAGCGCAGAATGTTCCGGGTATATTCCCTCTGGGTTTCTTTTGGCAGCTCTTCTTTTTCCAGAAGCTGTGCATTGGTGTAAATCACAGAGAGCGGCGTCTTGAATTCATGGGACACATCGGAAAAAAAGTCTGTTTTCATCGTCTCCATGCTTCCCAATTCTTCTACCATCTTATTGAAGTCCATAATCATGACATCCAGGTAATCCCATTTGTCCGGCGTGTTCATGGTCGGTACGTAGACGGAAAAATCTCCGTTGGCCACAAGACTGGTAGCTTTCGCCAGTGTCTGCATCGGGACTTCGTAAGCCTTTTCCATCCGGTAACGGGTATAGCGTGTCACGCCGCCTGCCACCAGCGCCCAATAAACTAATGGTATGAGTATCTGCAGCCACCAGCTGAAATTTTCTTCCTCTCCCAGAACAACCAGCCCCATATGCACCCCGGACATCAGAAGCAGTATCACAAAAAGCACTGCAAAAAGAGATACCGGGAAACGGGACTGGCGGACTTTTTCCACGCTTTTTCTTCTATCCCCTGTCCCTGTCATTTCAGCACCGCCTTATATCCCAGTCCACGGACTGTTTTAATTTCAAACCCGTCGCAGCCGGAGAATTTGTCCCGGAGCTTTGTAATATACACGTCCACCGCCCGCAGGCTGGTATCGCTGTCCACGCCCCAGAACTCATCCATAAGCTGCGCCCGTGAAAATGTTTTGTTTGGATAAGAAAGCAGTTTATAAAGAATGTTAAATTCCCTGGTCGTCACGGGAATTTCTTCCCCGCTTACAACCGCCGTCATCGCATCCCCGTCCAGCTCCAGATTTCCCACCTCCAGCCTTCGGTGTGTTTCAATATTCGCCCTGCGCAGAAGCGCCCGGACACGCAGGAGAAGCTCATCCAGCTCCAGCGGCTTTACCATATAATCATCGATCCCAAGCTGGAACCCCTTCTGTTTGGAAGGCAGATCGTCCTTTGCCGACATAAACAGGATCGGGATATGGCGGTTTACCTTCCGGACCGTCTCCGCAAATTCAAACCCGTCAATTTCCGGCATCATAATATCAGAAATAATCAGGTCATACAGATTATTGTACATTTCGTCATAAGCGTCTCTTGCACCCAGACATCCTTTTACCTGAAAACCGCTGTCGCTTAAGTAGGTACATACCGTCTGGTTTAATTTTACGTCATCCTCCACTACAAGAATCTTTACCACGTTCTCTTACCTCCCGTTTTTTATTCCCGTTTTTTATATTTCCTATCTGTACCGTTGTCCGGATAATTATCGTGACCGCCATTCCCAGAACGATCAGACACACGGCTGTCCCTGTCAGGGCTGTCATGCGCTGGCGGAAAGCCGCATCCCCTGCCGCCCCGAACTGTGTCAGCATGGCAGTTTCCAGGGAAAGCATGGATACAAGAGCAGCCGTCAGGTTAATGACCTTTGCCGCCGAAAGAACAGGACTGCCGTATTTCCGGAACCTGATCACATTCCGGACTGCCGTAATGACTGCATAAAAGGTATACATTGCCATCAGATAGATCAGCATTCCCGGATAGGTAAAGCCGCTGTTTTTCCGGACTACAAGAATCGTCATTCCGGCCAGCGCCCAATCAAGGATCATCAGAACAATGCCGCACATCCGGCATCTGTATAATTCCCGGATCCGGTTTTCTTCCCCTGCTTCCTTCGTTCTCACATGATGGAGCAGCGAAAAACGCATCACCGCCAGAAGAATATAATAAACCGCCAGTGTCCCGAACCAGACAGAGCGGTAACAGATTCCGGAAAACAGCTTCAAGCCTGCGTAAAGCAGGTTGATAAACAATCCCGGATATAAAGAAATCTCCGCCCGGAACGCAGATTCCTTCACATACCGTTCCACAAAAGAAATCCCTTTCAGTTTCTTTACAAGGTAATTCTCTTCCATCTCAGAACGAAACCACTTCGTCAGCCGGAAAACGCCCGTACAGGTAATGATAAGCGCATAACTGGACAGGACATAAGCAGCATAACAAATAGACTGCGGCACAGAAAGGTCTGCAAACACCCATATTAAAAGCAGAAAAGACGGAACGGCAATCAGCAGGGTTGGGATTAGCGGTAAAATACACCGTTTTTTTATGGATTTAAAAATCTTCTGTAAATCCATTTTACACCTCACATAACGGAAAATCTACCGATTCTTTGCTGCCACTATACCCCGCTTTTATTCATGTTTTGTTTGAGAAATGTTTCAGATTTATTAAATTGCTACTATCTGGAGTATCTGCGGTGAACTGGTTATGAAAAATAGCCCACCCGGTAACCGTTCCAACTGTGTTCAATAACACAGGCGGATTACCTGCCTGGTGGGCTGGATATTCTGTAATTTTTAACACTGGCTGAGTCTATTCTGCCTCACCCTTCATTGATTGTGACTGTGACCGTACCGATCTGGGCATTAGTACCGAAATCCGGCACAGTACCCAGACCATAACTATACATACCAAACTCAACATAAGCAGAAGGCGCGGCATCCGGATTACCTTCGGATTCTACAGACGCATCCGCAAGCGACAAGGCCGCCGCCACATCATACATATCACCAGATGTAAATCCTTTATCTTCATGCCAAATACTATCATTATACATATAAACCGACATAACCTGATAAAACTCATCTGATGCCCGTTTGAATCCAACCGTCGCATCAATCGCTGTATTGGAGTGGTTCGTCACAGTGATCGTGGATGATTGATCCCCATTCGCATTAAACCATCCCGTTGATGAATCAGTTGTGTATGTATGTGTGTCCGGGTCCCATATTCTTGATTCACCGGCTTTGTACGTGAAGTCAAGGGAATCCCACACAATATCCACACGGTAGACAGTACCTGCCGTTCCTTCAACGTAAGTGCCCCTGACGGCTTGTGATGCTGTCCCCTGGTTTTCATTAATCGTTTCCGCCGCCACCGACGCCACATTCGTCATACTGGCGCACATAGCCGCCGCTGTCAACAAGGCTGTGGTTTTTCTGAATTTCCTCATTGCATCGCTTCTCATTGTGTTGCCCTTCATGTATTGCCCTCCCTTGCTGTATTGTATACTTTTCAGGACTTCCCGCCGTACTTGCTGCACCTGCCGTATTACTCGCATCTGCTGTACCTCTCATGCTGCTTCTTTTTAAGCAGCAAAAAACCGCTGGCTGTCAGGGCATACTGCACCTATAGTCAACGGTTTTATTATCGGTATTGGATTTTGCGTAAAAGAATTACAAAAGGACAGAGTTACGTTGCCTGCCTGCCTGCCTGCCTGCCTGCCTGCCTGCCTGCCTGCCTGC
>OGWU01000133.1_pt1 | contig 45563 bp, 46 predicted proteins | sample 1576071 | NCBI WGS metagenome assembly OGWU01 (sample SAMEA3541582, study PRJEB24748) | human gut metagenome | biome: human gut; feature: human-associated habitat; material: faeces | place: China | collected 2012
TGATGCTTTAATGTGGTTAAGCAATCAGGTGAAGCCTTATGAACTTGAAAAAGGATAGGATTTTTAAAGGAAAGAACAGTAAATATTATTCCAGTAACCACCAGCGGGAAAACGCCCGTCTTAAGCAGCCATTTTTTATTTTCTTCGGGACTGACTCCGGACATGGTCGCAGTCAGAAAAGCCGAAGATGATACCGGAGAAGATCTGTCTCCAAAGTAGGCCCCGGAAAGTATAGCTCCCGCAGTTATAAACTCATTTACCCCTCCTGACCTTGCCAGTATCATAAGCATAACTCCCGCCGTACTTGTTACACCGAAGCTGCTTCCTAAAAAATACGACATAAGTGCAGTGAGCAAAAAAGCTATAATTATAAAAGCCTGCGGCGTTATTATGTCCATACCGTAATAAACAAAGAATGCTATTGTACCGCTAGCGCGCCACAATGCAGTAAGACATCCTATGAGAAAGAGAAGTTTCAACACAACCCAAGATGTTTTAACTCCTTCGAGGGACATTTTAAATACATGACGAGGCTTGTACTTTCTTGCCACAGCAACAGCAAAAAAACAAATAAAACCGCCGATGAGAGCTGTCACCACTGAAAGGTTCATGGCGATGCAAACTATCATCAGCACCATAAATACTCCAAAAGCAATAATAAGATCCATAGGTCACCCCTCTATCATGTCATATATCATCTTAATCATCATCATCGCTACCACTGCAAACATCATAGGCCTTATGATTTTTGCACCGTTTTTCAATGCCATTTTACTTCCTATCCAGCTGCCGCACAATGCCGCAATAGCACATGGAATAGCTATGGAAAAAATCATCAGGCCGTTTACTATAAATGTAGCTAATGCAGCTGCATTGCTCGCCACATTTATAACCTTTGAATTACCTCCCGCTGTAAGGTAATCGTAATTCATTATGGAAGCAAATGCTATAATCGCAAAGGTTCCCACGCCTGAGCCGATAAGGCCGTCATAGGCACCTATTGCCAGTCCTATCCCTGAAGCCATCATGACTTTACCCGATGTCAGTTTCCTAAGCGCATGCTCACCATCAGGATTATTTTTATGAAAAATCATCGCAACGGCTACAAGAGGAATCGCTATAAAAACAAGTATTTCAAGCACCTTATCAGATAAAAGCATAACAATGCCTGCTGATATCAGACCTCCGACAGCACTTCCTGCCGCAGCAATAACAGATACCTTTATATCAACTGCTCCTCCGCGTATATATTTAACTGCGGCTGTTACAGAGCCTGTTACCGCAGCCAGTTTGTTGATGGCATATGCATTGTGCGGAGGTATTCCGGCAAACATATATGCAGGCAGAGTAATTACCCCGCCTCCTCCGGCTACCGCATCTATAAATCCGGCTATACCTGCTATGAATATCACAAAAATATACATTCCCGGAGATATCATGTCCATCATTCCGCTCCTCTATAAAAACGCATGCAGCACATCAGCCAGAAAAAGTACACCTGTCACACCTGCTGTGATATTAAGTGCTTTGTCCGAAAGCTTTCCCGTCATCTTTTCAAACAGAGGCTGCAGAATATACATGAATATCATGCCGCCTATTCCAAATCTTATACTTGGATTCAATGCGATTCTTCCCTGAAAATTAAAGGCGAACCTGTCATAGTCCCACATCCATCCACCTCTGGTAAACTCCATAATATAGCTTGCTATAAGTTCAATAACAGTGGCTATAATCACAATGCCTAAAAAAACCAGTACAGGAGTAATGTTTATCTTTCCTGCATATATTTTTCTTTCCTTAAGTTTTCGCAGTGAAATAACAAAAATCAGTGCTCCGATGCCATATACAGGAAGCCATGGACCAAACAGAACTCCTCTGTTTGAAAACCCCCATCTGTATACAACCACTTCAAGAAATACTTCATATATCCATCCTATCATGGCATACATGATAAAATACAGAAAATATTTTTCTATTGCTTTTTTCATAATAATAACCTCTCTCGGATTATTATAGCATAAAAGCATTAAAATAAGCCCGGAACTTTTTTCTCCCGGGCTTACAAAATCAATATTATTCTGTATCTTCAACACTGAATATCAGGTCTTTTCCATCACTGTCCACTATCACTTCCTGATCTCCGGTCAGTGTGCCTTCTATAATCATTGAAGCTATATTTGTTTCAACATGTTTTTGCAGATATCTTTTTACAGGTCTTGCACCGTAGTTCGGCGAATATGAGTCATCTGCAATCTGTTTTATGCCTTTGTCTGTCAGAGTCAGCCTGATGTTTCTTTCCTCCAGTCTTGCTTCGATATCCTTTAAAGACAGCTTTATAATGCGTATGATTTCGCCTTCTGTCAGCGGTGAAAATACAACTATATCATCTATCCTGTTTATAAATTCAGGTCTGAAATGTTTTTTCATTTCATCTTCCACCTGCTGTTTTACTTCAGGAGCGATACTGCCGTCTTCCTGAATATTTTCAGTCAGATAAGCGCTGCCGATATTGGATGTCATAATTATAATGGTATTTTTAAAATCCACGGTTCTGCCCTGATTATCAGTAAGTCTACCATCATCCAGCAGCTGCAGCAATATATTGAACACATCCGGATGAGCCTTTTCAATCTCATCAAAAAGCACTACACTGTACGGTCTTCGTCTTACGGCTTCTGTCAGCTGTCCTCCTTCATCGTAGCCCACATATCCCGGAGGAGCTCCCACAAGTCTTGAAACGCTGTGTTTTTCCATATACTCTGACATATCGATTCTGATCATGTTCTTTTCCGAATCAAACAATGCCTCTGAGAGCGCCTTTGCCAGTTCTGTCTTACCTACACCTGTAGGTCCCAGGAATATAAATGAGCCTATAGGTCTGTTTTCATCTTTCAGTCCGGCTCTGGCCCTTAAAATCGCTTCGCTTACCGCTTCAATACCTTCATCCTGACCGATTACTCTCCTGTGAAGTATTTCAGGCAGATGCAACAGCTTTTCTCTTTCGCTTTCAACAAGCTTTGATACAGGTATACCTGTCCATGAGGATACAACCTCTGCGATTTCCTCTTCGGTTACCTCTTCTTTAAGAATTCTATTTTCCTCGGCAGCATCGGCCTTTGCCTTTGCTTCCTCAAGTTCCTTTTCCTTTTCAGGAAGAATTCCGTATTTCAACTGGGCCAGTTTTTCAAGATCATAGTTTCTCTCGGCGTCTTCTATTTCCTGCCTTACATTTTCTATTTCCTGTTTTATCTCCTTGACTCTGGTGATGACCTTCTTTTCATTTTCCCACTGAGCCCTCATGCTATCGCTTTCGCTTTTCAGCTGAGCCAGTTCCTCTTCAAGGGCCGCCATTCTCTTTTTTGAAGCATTGTCATCTTCCTTACCAATGGCCTGCTTTTCAATTTCCAGCTGCATTATCTTTCTGGATATCTGGTCAAGCTCTTCAGGCATTGAGTCTATTTCAGTTCTTATCTTAGAAGCGGCTTCGTCCATCAGGTCGATGGCTTTATCCGGTAAAAATCTGTCGCTTATATATCTGTCGGAAAGTGTAGCACAGGCAATCAGTGCATTATCGGTTATTCTTACGCCGTGATGGATTTCAAACCTTTCCTTCAGTCCCCTAAGTATAGAAATGGTATCCTCAACAGTAGGCTGATCCACCAGCACCTTCTGGAATCTTCTTTCCAGAGCTGCATCTTTTTCGATGTACTTTCTGTACTCATCCAAAGTAGTTGCTCCTATGCAGTGAAGCTCACCTCTGGCAAGTTTAGGCTTGAGCAGGTTACCGGCATCCATAGAGCCTTCTGTTTTACCTGCTCCCACGATGTTATGAATTTCATCGATAAACAGGATTATCCTGCCTTCGCTCTTTTCAATTTCATTTAAAACAGCTTTCAGTCTTTCTTCAAATTCTCCACGGTATTTTGCTCCTGCTATGAGAGAGCCCATATCAAGGGCATATATTGTCTTATCCTTTAAGCCCTCTGGCACATCACCTTTAAGGATTCTCTGAGCCAGGCCTTCAACAACAGCTGTTTTACCTACGCCAGGTTCACCTATAAGGACAGGATTGTTCTTTGTCCTTCTGGAAAGTATCTGTATAGTATGTCTGATTTCTTCATCCCTTCCGATTACCGGATCGAGCTTACCTTCCTTTGCAATCTGCACAAGGTCACGGCCATACTTTTCCAGAGCCTCATAATTGTCTTCAGGATTTTGGCTTGTTACCTTCTGATTTCCTCTTACATTTTCAAGAGCCTTTAAAAAATCATTTTTATTTATTCCGTACTGTTTAAAGAGATTTGCATTGACAGTACCTCTTTCTTCCATAAGAGCTAGATAAACATGTTCAACGCTGACATATTCATCTTTAAAATCACCGCAGATCTTTTCGGCTTTCATAAAAAGTTCATTAAAACGTCTGGAAGCATATATATTCTGATCTCCGCCGGTTACCTTAGGCAGCTTGTCAAGTTCGCGCTGCAGGTCACCTTTTATCGCTTCAACATTAACTTCCATATATGTCAAAAGCTTTGGAATCAGACCATCCTTCTGCAGAAGCAGTGCCATATGAACATGTTCACTGTCCACCTGGGAATTTCCAAGCCCTATGGCAATGTTTTGTGCATCCAGCAGAGCTTCCTGAGTCTTGCTTGTGTATCTTTCTATATTCATGTCATTTCACCTCCACGATTTAATTGTACCCCAATTAAATCAAAAAGCAACACTTTTTTAGCACTCTTTTTGATAGAGCGCTAACAAAAGTGTCACTTCATAACTTGCTTAATTGTATTTTCTTATCTTTTCTAATGATTATTAATCTATATCACTCATATCCGGCAATCCATTAAATCCCATCTGAAGTTCATCATCTGTAGGTATATAATCCTGCATTTCGCCATCATTAAATTTACCGTAAGCCACCATATCAAAGTAACCTGTTCCTGTAAGTCCAAAGAGTATAGTCTTTTCCTCTCCGGTTTCCTTACATTTCATAGCCTCATCTATGGCGACTTTTATGGCATGGCTGCTTTCCGGCGCAGGAAGTATTCCCTCCACCTTGGCAAATTCCGTTGCTGCTTTAAACACCTCTGTCTGTTCAACGGCTCTTGCTTCCATATATCCGTCATGATATAGCTGGGAAAGTGCCGGACTCATGCCGTGATATCTAAGACCTCCCGAATGGCTTGCCGACGGAATAAATCCGCTTCCCAAAGTGTACATCTTGGCCAACGGGCATACCTTTCCTGTATCACAGTAATCGTAAGCAAATTTACCCCTTGTAAGAGTCGGACATGAAGCCGGTTCAACTGCAATAAACTTATATTCTTCTTCACCACGAAGCATCTCACCCATAAACGGAGCGATAAGGCCTCCTAGATTTGATCCACCTCCGGCACAACCAATAATTATATCAGGCTTAATGCCGTATTTGTCCATGGCTATCTTAGTTTCCATACCGATTACAGACTGATGAAGCATTACTTGGTTTAAAACGCTTCCTAAAACATATCTGTATCCTGGGTCCTTTGATGAAACCTCTACAGCCTCAGAGATTGCACAGCCAAGGCTTCCCGTTGTACCCGGATGCTCTGCAAGAATCTGCTTACCTACTTCCGTAGTCATAGATGGTGAAGGAGTAACATCAGCTCCATAGGTTCTCATAACTTCCCTTCTAAATGGCTTCTGTTCGTATGAGCATTTAACCATATACACCTTACAATCCATTTCCAAATATGCGCATGCCATAGCAAGTGCAGTTCCCCACTGACCTGCTCCTGTCTCAGTGGTAACACCTTTAAGTCCCTGCTCTTTTGCATAAAAGGCCTGGGCAATGGCTGAATTAAGTTTATGGCTGCCACTTGTGTTATTGCCTTCAAACTTATAATAGATCTTAGCCGGTGTCTGCAGCTTTTCTTCAAGACAGTAAGCTCTCACTAAAGGTGCCGGTCTGTACATCAGATAAAAATCCCTTATCTTCTTTGGAATAGGAATATATCTGTTGTCATTATCCATTTCCTGCTTCACTAGCTCGTCACAAAATACCTCACCCAATTCTTCAGTTGTCATCGGTTTATGTGTTGCTGGATTGAGCAGCGGTGCCGGCTTATTTTTCATATCAGCGCGGACATTGTACCATTCTTTAGGCATTTCGTGTTCTTCAATATAAATTTTGTAAGGTATTTTCTTTTCAGTCATAGTCTTATCCTGCCTTTCTCCGGTCAATGTGCCGGCTTCCTAGATGGGACAGCAATTTACCTTCGGTAAATTGGGTTAGGTCATCACTGAAAAATTGCACTGCGGCTAAAGCCGCGCAATTTCTGTGTTTGACCTACCAACAATTTACCTTTGGTAAATTGGGTTAGGTCATAAAAAAACTCCTGTCCCCAACAAATAACTGCAGGGACAGGAGTAAAAATACATAACTCCTGCGGTGCCACCCGGCTTGACGCATCCTCGCGCCCACTTATGAGCATACCATCATATGCTTCGTTTGATTACGAAGTACTCTCTCCGTCTCGCCTACCTACGCTATTGCGCCCTTCAGCTCGCCCTCGGAAGCCCATTCCTCTCCGCCTTTATCCGCCGCGCTCTCACCTACCGCAGCTCTCTGTGGGACAAGTATCGAAAAGTACTTGCTCTTCTTCATCGGTTTACAGTACCTTACCACCAGTTTAAGGAATTGTCAAGAAAAATCTGAAAATATTATATCAGTTGTTCGATGCCGCCAGTTTTACCTTGCTCCAGAGGTTTGAGATTATCACTCTGGTATCTTCATTGTAGGTAAATATCTCATCGTTTTCATTGTCTGTTCTAGGAACATAGGCGTTTATACCTTCATAATCTCCACCAGGGCCCTTAAGCTCATTCATGACCTCCTCGTTCGGGGAAGTGTAACCCACATATGAGGAATTATCCATAGCCCCTTCATAGGCGGATACAAAGTTGATAAATTCATGAGCCAGATCGACATTCTTGGCATTTTTCGGAATTACCATGGCATCGGACCACAGATTTGTTCCGCTTTCCGGCATATAGTATCCCATATCTGGATTTTCTGCCATTACATAACTGGCATCACCGGAATATATGAGTCCGAGAGCTTTCCTACCCTGGGCCATGTTATCTATTATCTCATCTGTTACGATTTCAGGATCAGTGTTTTCTACACACTCTACTAGCCATTCATAGGCTTCGTTAAGCTCCGCTTCATTGTCGGTATTCATGGAGTAGCCTAAAGCCTTAAGAGCCATCATAAAGGAATCCCTTTCCGAATCGTAAAGATAAGTCTCTCCTCTGTACTTAGGGTCTTTAAATATATTGAAGCCTTCCCTTTCCAAATCCTCAATATCAACCTTTGTCTTATCGTATACAATACCCACTGTACCCCAGAAATACGGTACTGAGTATTTGTTGCCCGGGTCGTAGGAAAGATCTAATACGCCTTCAGACAGTTTTTCAAAGCAGTCCAGCTTATCATGATCCAGAGGCTGAAGCCTGTCTTCCTCAATCAATCTTTGTATCATATAGTCACTAGGTACCAGCACATCGTAGCTTTCACCGTTTGCGACCTTGATATACATCTGCTCGTTTGAATCAAAATTATCCAAAACCACCTTTGCCCCTGTGGCTTCTTCAAAATCTCCTATGATGTTTTCACCGGTGTATTCGCCCCAGTTATATACATGAAGAGTCTGTCCCTCGTATTCACCTGTCGGAGTAACTGCATGTCTTATACCAAAGAAACCGATAAGTACGGCCACCACGAGAATTCCCGCTGTAACCTTTGCTGCCTTATGGCTTGCTGTCTTTTCCTCCTTCACCATCTTTTTTCGTATGGCAGGAATCACATTTACCAGTATCAGCACTATGGTTATAAGGACAACCACCAGCGTCGATATGGCATTTATGCTCGGATTTAACCTCTTGCTCATGGTATATACCATTATACTGAGATTCTTTACTCCGTCCCCTGTTACGAAATATGAAATTATAAAGTCGTCAAAGGACATGGTAAAAGCTATTATAGCCCCTGCAAATATTCCCGGTGCAATCTGCGGCATAATTACCTTTCTGATTGCCTGCCAAGGTGTTGCGCCTAAGTCCATGGCCGCATCTGCAAGGTTAGGGTCAAGGGTTCTTATCTTAGGCATAACGCTCAGTATTACATATGGAATACAAAATGCTATGTGCGCCAAAAGCAAAGTCATAAAACCCTTATTTATGCTAAAGGTTATAAACAGCAGCATCAGACCTATTGCTGTAACGATTTCCGGATTCATTATAGGAAAATCGTTAATCTGTGAAACTAAATTTCTTACGGCCTTTCTGGATTTTGACAGTCCGATGGCAGTTATCGTTCCCACGAAGGTGGAAATCACCGTCGCCAATATCGCAACGATTATCGTTGTATAAAGTGAAGTCATCATATCGTGGCTTTCCAGCATTTTAACATACCACTGCATGCTGAAGCCTTCAAAGCTCGTCAGCGACTTTGACGAGTTAAAGGAAAACACCACCATATATACAATCGGTAGGTAAAAGAACAATATCGTAAGGACGATGAGCACTTTACCGAAAATTCGTCTATCTTTCTTCATCGCTCACCCTCGCCTTTCTGTTCCTCTTAACACCGCTGTTCCTGTTTTCGATGCTTCTTACAGCCCAAATGCTTATCATCATTATTACGGCTATAATCATTGAAACAGCACTGCCGAAGGACCATTCTCCAACGGTTATGAACTGGTTTTCGATTACATTACCTATCAGGAAGTATTGTCCGCCTCCTAAAAGCTTAGGTATAAAGAATGAGCTTACTGCAGGTAAAAATACAAGTGTTATTCCGCTTATTACTCCCGGCATGGAAAGAGGCAACACAATCCTTTTAAATATCTGGAATTTGCTCGCTCCAAGATCAGCTCCCGCCTCTATAAGAGATTTATCCATCTTACTTAAAGCCGAATTTATCTGCAATATCATAAACGGTATAAAGTTATATACCATACCTAGCATAACGGCTCCCTCTGTATACAGCAAATCTCCATTACCTAGACCGATAAGCTGTAACAGCTTTTGTGCTATACCACCTTCAGAAAGAATACCTATCCATGCATATGTTCTCACCAGCATGTTTATCCACATAGGCAAAGTTACCAAGAGTATCAAAATACCCTGAGTCCTCGGTTTGCTACCGGCAATAAAATATGCAATTGGATATCCTAAAATCACGCATATAATCGTGGTCTTTATGGCAATTTTAACAGAACGCCATAAAACTATAAGAAAATCTGGATCTGTAAAAAACCTTTTATAGTTATCAAAGGTAAAGCTTACATCTACGATTCCGTTGCCGCTATCTGTTACCGAATAAAATGCGATAAGCAGCATAGGCAGTACAATCATCAGGACGATCCAGACTATATATGGAATTGTCAACTGCGAAAATCTCTTCATAATCCTAATAAACCATTTTCTTCATCACATGGATGTCTTCCGGATAGAAGGTCAGACCAACTTCTGCTCCTTCTTCAACGTAATCTGTAGTGTTAATTTTAAATTCACGTCCAGCAGTCATAAATGTTACCGGATATATGCCTGGAGTGATTTCATCGGCATCAAAGCTATAATCCACATAAATTTCTACAGCTTCTTCTTCGTTACTCAGTTTCCAGCCTTGAGCGCCTGCCCACATCTTAAGGTCATTATCGAGGGCTGCTGATTCTGCAATTTCCTCCGGAGTTTTGTAGAAGTTAAATGCACTGACCGCTTCATTGGCCTTTTCATTTGAAACATAAGGCTGATCAATGACATAAATTTTTCGTTCTATGCTTGTACCTGCGGAAGTTGAAAATCTAACAGGGTATGCTCCTATTTTTTCTTCCAGCTCATACTCGATTTTGGAAATTGAAATATATTCATCGGTTGCAGGATCCCATGCCTGGGCATCAGCCCTTGCAATAATTTCTCTTTCATCTAATCCTGCCATATCCTCTAAGTCCACATAAAAGTCATTTGCGGATATCTTTTCACTTCCGTCTTCACTGGTAACATCATGCTCCGTTATAACATGCATATTTACAGTCACATTTGTTCCTGGTATCGTCTCAACGGTCACATCATAATAAACTCCCTTAAAGAACACGTCCTCTACAGTCCCGGTCATTTTACCTTCTTCTGGCTTTACTATATCTATATCTTCCGGTCGTATAACCACGTCAACTTTTTCGTTTTCACGAAATCCGAAATCAACGCAGTCAAAGGTAATATCATCAAATCTGACCTTATAATCCTCAAGCATTATTCCGGATACTATATTGCTTTCTCCAATAAAATCAGCAACATATCTGTTTTCCGGCTCGTTGTATATTTCCTGAGGTGTTCCCACCTGATATATTTCGCCCTTGTTCATAACGACAATCTTATCTGACATAGTCAGAGCCTCTTCCTGGTCATGGGTGACATATATAAATGTGATACCTACCTCCTGCTGAATTCTTTTGAGCTCATACTGCATCTCTTTTCTGAGTTTTAAATCCAAAGCAGCCAAAGGCTCATCTAAAAGCAGCACTTTAGGCTCATTTACCAGCGCCCTTGCGATGGCCACCCTCTGCTGCTGTCCTCCGGAAAGCAGGTTTACATTTTTATTTTCAAAACCTTCAAGACCGATGAGTCTTAACATCTTCATGACCTTCTGGTCTATGACATCCTTACTCATCTTTTTAATCTTTAGTCCGAAGGCGATGTTTTCTCCCACTGTCATATGAGGAAAAAGGGCATATTTCTGAAACACCGTGTTAACCTCCCTTTTATGAGGCGGAACGCTGCTTATATCCTTTCCGTCAAAGATTATCTTTCCCTCGTTGGCATCCAAAAATCCGCCGAGTATCCTCAGTAACGTCGTTTTGCCGCAACCTGACGGCCCCAGCAGAGTCACGAATTCGTTTTCATATATATCCAGGTCTATGCTCTTTAACACCACCTGGCCATCGAATTCTTTTACTATGTTTCTGAACTGTATTAGCTTATTTGTTTCCATCATTACCGTTTCCTTTCAAAACGATTACAACCCTTGAAAAGTCATAGTTGTATTATATATAAACAACCTTGTGTTTTCAATATAAATGTTGACTCTATAATTAAAAAGCGTTATCCTTATGAATGGATAGTTTAGACTAACTAACACACACTATAAAATAAAAATTTTAAAGTATTTAACAGATCTAAGGAGGAATAAAAAATGAAAGCCAAAGATATTTTTTCAAAGAAAACAGTAATACCTTTCGTTGGAGGTGCAATCGCGGCACTTTCAGGAAGTAAATTTGTTAAAAGTGATACCGCTAGAAAGGTTGCGGTAACTTCCATGGCAAAAGGCATGAAAGCCAAAGATGATGCAATGGCCGCCTTTGAAACAATCAAAGAAGATGCAAAGGACCTTTGCTACGAAGCAAAAACCAAAAAAGATGAAGAAAACTAATCTGGAGACAATACACATATGAAATCCTATAAAATAGTTTTTGATATGCCCGGACGCCTTCGCATAAGATATGGCAACTACGCTTTTGACAGCGAAACAGCGGTAGCATTAAGATATGAAATTAAAAGGAAAGCTCCCGTAACAGATGTCCAGGCAAACGATATCACTGGTAGCCTTCTTATAACCTATAAACAAGAAAACAGAGATGAGCTTATTTCTTATCTAGACGATTTCGATCTAGACGGTTTTGATAAAAGGCCTTATATGGCTCTAATTAGGGAAAATAATTCCTATGAGCTTATGCAAAAGGAAATGTCCCGAGCATATGTAAAGAAATTTGCCAAAATGATAGGGCGCAGATATATATTAAGGTTACTGTTGCCTGTACCATGTAGACGAGTGATGGTTGCAGTTAAAGCAGCAAAATATATTAAAACTGGCCTTGTTTCACTTAAATCCGGACATATTGATGTTCCTGTTCTTGACGCCACTAGCATAACAACTTCCATGCTTAACGGCAACTTCAAAACTGCAAGAGATATCATGTTCTTATTATCAATATCAGAACTTCTTGAGGATTACACAAAGAAAAAGACATCTCTGCAGCTTAAAGAAACACTCTCTCTAAATATCGACAAAGTGTGGATACTGCGTGATGAGCAGGAAATTCAAATTCCTACAGCCGAACTGAACAAAGGAGATATAGTAATCGTAAATACCGGTCAAATGGTCCCTGTAGACGGTGAAATACAGGCCGGAGAAGCGATGATAAACGAATCAAGTTTTACGGGCGAGCCTCTCAGTAAGCATGTCTCTTGCGATGACACCGTATTTGCAGGAACAGTTGTTGAAGAAGGACGCATATTCGTAAAGGTGAGAAATCTTCAAAGCGAAAGCCGTATCAATAAGATTGTTGATATGATTGACAGTAACGAATCACTTAAAGCTTCAATACAGTCAAAGGCAGAACATCTGGCAGACTCCATCGTTCCTTATAGTTTTCTGGCATTTTTTGGACTGCTAGCTGCAACCCGTAGCCTGACAAGGGCTTGTTCTGTACTTTTAGTGGATTACTCATGTGCAATTAAATTATCCACTTCCATATCAGTCATAAGCGCTATGCAGGAAGCCGGCAAACAATCTATAATGATTAAAGGTGGTAAGTATCTCGAATCTATGGCAGAAGCGGATACTATAGTATTTGATAAAACAGGAACTCTCACTAACGCATCTCCTTTCGTAAAAACGGTAATGCCATGTGAAGGTTATACTAGAAATGAGGTTCTAAAAATAGCAGCATGTCTAGAAGAACACTTTCCTCACAGCGTAGCCAATGCCATTGTAAAGCAAGCGCAAACAGAAGGCTTAAATCATCGTGAGGAGCACGCAAAGGTTGAATACATTATAGCCCACGGGATAGCCACAAGCTTATATGGTAAGCGCACCATAATCGGCAGCGAGCATTTTATATTTGAGGACGAAGGCATCAAACGCACTTCAGAAATTGATAGGATGATTGAAGCTCTGCAAACTGAAGGGGCAAACTCTCTAATCTACCTTGCTGTAGGTGACAGCCTTGCAGGAATCATAAGCATATACGATCCTCTTAAACCAGAATCTGCTGCCACAGTTCAACAACTAAGAAAAGCAGGATTTAATCATATTGTCATGCTGACAGGTGACTGTGAAAATGCTGCGTCCCATATAGCCGATGAATTGGGAATAACCGAATATCGTTCGGGAATGCTTCCTGAAAACAAGGCTGAATACATAAAGCAACTTAAATCCGAAGGTCACACCGTTGTAATGGTTGGTGACGGAGTCAACGATACTCCGGCTCTATCATGTGCCGATGTATCAATATCGATGCAGGATAGTTCTGATATAGCTAGAGAACTGGCAGATGTAACCCTTACATCTGGAAACCTCGCAGATATAGTAACATTCAGAGAACTTTCCGTTTGTCTCATGAATAGAATAAAAAACAACTATACAGGAATAGTTACATTTAACAGCGTTCTGATAGGTGCGGGGCTTCTTGGACTGTTGCAACCTGGAACCAGCGCATTTTTACATAACGCATCTACTTTCGGTTTTGCTATTTCCTCTACAAGAAAGCTGATTAAAGGGGACAAATCAAATCAAGATAATAAAAAATCCTCTCTGTAATTATACACAGAGAGGATTTTTTTAAATTTCCTTTATCAATTCTCCTGTTTTTTCCGTACGCTTTTTAATAATACTGTCATCTACATACAATCTTTCAGATATTATCAGTCCGTTTATGTCTATCCAATGTTCCATCATTTCATATACCATAGAGCTTTTTCCGAATTCTCTTTCCGGAACCGGCATTCTTGCCAAGCTGTCCCTTAAGGCATCGGTGCTTTCTTTTAATTCACATATGCAATTTCTCATTTTAAACACCAGCTTCCTTTCTTATCACTCTGTTAATCATCATAATACTTATAATATCCATAACACCTACCGCTGTCATAAACGCTCCGAAGCATGCTACCATTGCTGCAATTCCTGCTATAGGATAAGCAATCAGTACAATACCCAGTATAATCGGAAGGACTGTAGCAAGTATCAATGGTAACAGCGAAGCCTTGTGCTCCTTGTACACCGCTACCGCAGAAGGTATTTTTACAGCTCCGTCGGCAATCAGTAATCCGCCTGTTACCACCGGCAGAAATGCCACAACCCACGGAATATTGAATATCATCACCAGTCCTGCTAAAGCGATTATAATCCCCGACACAAGGTCTCTGCCATAGGCTTCTCCTTCCTTACGACTTCTGACCCATTTCATTATCCCCGACACTCCGTATATCAGTATCAAAACCGATACAACATTGGCAAAGAGAAATGCGGTCATTGCCGGATACAGCATTATTATCAATCCCGCCAGTATATATATGATGCCTCCCGATATTCTCGGTGTCCATAACTCGTAATTCTTAAACATTTTCTTCCTCCTATTCACTTTACACTCAATTGTTATGTTTATCTGTCCACATTATATGGTATGATTGATTAAGAGTATGTGTCACAGACAACATTAACAGGAGATTGTATCATGGAATATGAAAAAAAAGTGCTGAAAAGGAATATACTGTTTCGTGGATTCACAGATGAGGAAACAGAATATATGATAAGTTATCTTCACGGAAAAACTATAAACTATCCGAAAGGAAGCATCATTCACAGCGAAGGTGAACTTATGGAAAATATCTGCGTTGTGCTCTCCGGATCAGTTTATGCTCAGAGATCAGATGAAAACGGCACTAACTGTATCATACAGATTTTCAGACCGGGCGATTCATTTGGAGAAATCAATGCAGTTGGAGGTTATCCTACAAATGTTTCACTTATGGCTAAAGAAGATTCAGCAGTACTATGCCTTTCTGCCGGAAAGCTCTTTCGCGAAGAGGAACATGTATCGTCTTTTGCTGCACGAGTGCTGCATAATTTATCACTTGTACTCGCACGAAAAGCCTATTACATGTCAGATAAACTGACCGACAGAATACATCGTTCAACCCGTCAGAGGATACAGGATTATCTGTCCGAACAGTATCATATAAATGAACAGAGAGAATTTACAATACCGCTTGACCGACAGGACCTTGCTGACTATCTTTTTGTGGATAGAAGTGCTATGTCAAAAGAACTTAGCAAAATGAAAGATGAGGGATTGATAAGCTTTGACAAAGCAGATTTCAAGCTCATGATATCAATGCCGATTACTGATAAAAAGCCCGAACCTAAAGATGATGCTGAATAAGCATCTGTACAAAAAAACCGGGGAACTCAAATCCCCGGTTTTTCTCTTCAATCTTAACCTTTATAATTATAAACTATTCAAAATCCTTTTCTATTATAGTTGAACCGTCACCGTTCTGATATACAACCTTTATAACTATTCCATCTATACCTGTTTCATCTTCGAGCTGAGTTCCAAGAGATTCAAATGTCGAAGACATATTGTCAAGAGTAGAATCCATAACACCCTTCATATAATCAACCTGCTCAGCAGTATATGTTGTATCATACTTGTATACATAAGTAAGAGTGTTGTCTGTAATATCAATTTCCATTCCGGAAGATGCCGCTACGCTGTCAATGCCTTCTTCAGCTTCAGGATTATCTGCTATATACTCCTCAAGAGTACTCGGGCTTCCGCATGACGTCATAGTCATAACAACCATAACACAGCATAAAATCAATCCAAGAAGTTTCTTCATCATTGATCTGTTTTCACTTTTTGTCATCATCATATTGCTACCTCTCTTTCATCCTGTTATCTGTCTTTTGTTAACCTCCGACAGACTAGACTCCTTTGTTACTTTAATAATACTATTAAGTGATGCAATTAACAATCTTAATTTTTGAAAATTATCTTCAAAAAATTGTACAAAGCATTCTGCCAGACTGCGTTGTCGTGTCCTCCGTCCATATCGTAAAAGATATGTCTTATACCATTCCGAGTCAGTCTTTTATCAATTACATATGATTCATTGCCGCAAATATTATCCTGCCGTCCTACACAGACCAGTATATTTTTAAATCCTTCACTGCCAGACTCTATTATAAAATCATCCAGAAGAGGTTTCATCATCGATGTTCTGCCGCTTTCGATAGTTTTTGCCGATGAAAATGCTCCAATATATCCAAATCTTGTCTGATTTGTAAAGGCGGTATAAAGCGAATTTCTGCCACCCATTGAATTACCTGCAATTGCTGTATCCTTTTTTTCTGTACTTACCGAATAATGCTTTTCTATATACGGCATCAGACTTTCTGTCAATTCTCTTTCAGTTAAATCAAATCCACTGATAACTTCTGTAATATTTTCATTTTCATCAAGATCTTCTGCATTAACAGCACAATCCGGAAATACTACAATCATAGCCGGAACATTTTCAAAATATCTCATATTCTGCACGATTATATCAGCGTCTTTATTCAGCCAGGTTCTGTGACTTCCTCCAAGTCCGTGTAAAAGATAGAGCACAGGATATTTTCTTTCCGGATTATAATCTTTCGGAAGAAGTACGGAAGCCTTTCTTTCCTTCTTCGCTACATCGGAATAATATGTGATGGTTTCGGCATCTGAATACTCAGCTCCTTTCTGTTTTTCCAGAAAATACGGTTGCGAATCCATATCCACTACTGTCATACCGTTTTCATCAGCTGTCTTTCTGTACTTTTCTATTTCTGCTGCAACTTCTTCACTCGGCTGCGGTATTGTGCCGCTTTTATCATCTGATAAAAAAATAAATACTGTAAACAAAACTGCCACCGCAAATAAAACTATAGCGGTGACAGTTATAATTACCCTGCTGTTTACTTTCATCTCTTTTCTATCCATTATCATTTCCTCCTTATTCCATATCATCTTTTATCATAAGAATGCTTGAAAAAATAGATAAAGTCAAGAAATGATTGTTTTTTTAGAGAATATCTATATATTCCCCTGCCAGAGCTTTGTTCATACTTCTTACTGCACAGAATTTGCCGCACATGGAACATGTATCGTCATGCTCCGGCTTTCTATCGTCTCTGATTGCCTTTGCAGTTTCCGGATCCATGGCACATGCCCACTGAGCCTCCCAATCCAGCTCTCGTCTAGCATCCGCCATCTTATCATCTATTTCTCTTGCCCCTCTTACGCCTTTAGCTATATCTGCCGCATGGGCCGCAATCTTTGATGCGATAATACCCTGTTTTACATCATCAACATTTGGAAGTGCAAGATGCTCTGCCGGCGTTACATAGCAGAGGAATGCCGCTCCTGCCGCTGCTGCAACCGCTCCGCCGATGGCAGATGTTATATGGTCATATCCCGGTGCAATGTCTGTTACGATAGGTCCAAGTACATAGAACGGAGCCCCTCCGCAGATTGTCTGCTGTACCTTCATGTTTGCTTCAATCTGATCGAGAGGCACATGACCCGGTCCTTCGACCATTACCTGAACATCCTTTGCCCAAGCTCTCTTTGTCAGTTCACCCAGTCTTACCAGTTCTTCAATCTGACATACATCCGTTGCATCTGCGAGACATCCCGGTCTGCAGGCATCTCCCAGAGATATTGTTACATCGTATTCTCTGCAGATTTCAAGAATCTCATCATAATATTCGTAAAAAGGATTTTCCTCACCGGTCATTGACATCCAAGCAAATACCAACGAACCCCCTCTTGATACAATATTCATTTTTCTTTTGTGCTTTCTTATCTGCTCAATAGTCTTTCTTGTTATTCCACAGTGAAGCGTCACAAAATCAACACCGTCTTCGGCATGAAGTCTTATTACATCGATAAAGTCTTTTGCAGTCAGTGTCGCCAGGTCTCTCTGATAATGAATAACAGAATCATATACAGGCACTGTTCCTATCATTGCAGGACATTCGCTAGTAAGCTTTCTTCTAAAAGGAATCGTATCTCCGTGGGAAGAAAGGTCCATAATCGCATGGGCTCCGAGATTTACGGCGCTCATAACCTTTTCCATTTCCACATCGTAATCCTTGCAGTCTCTAGAAACACCGAGGTTTACATTGATCTTGGTTTTTAGCATTGAGCCTACTCCTTCAGGGTCAAGGCATTTGTGATTTTTGTTGGCGCATATCGCCACTTTGCCTGCTGCCACCAACGGCATAAGCTCTTCTGGTGTCATTCTTTCCTTTTCTGCAACTCTTTTAAGTTCTTCGGTAACGATACCCATTTTCGCTGCCTGCATCTGTGTTTTATATTCTCTCATTTTAAATCCTCCTATTCGTTGTCCGAGAGATAAAACACCGATACCGCACTATCAGCTTTATCTGTTATGTGTGATTATCGGCGCCTGCGCAAAATGCGCTGTGTTAAGCATATGTGCATAAGCACTTTTGTTATGCGATATAAAGTGGTGCCCCCGATATACCGCTCCACCATTTTATGCAATCTGCAAATAGCAAAATTCACATAAAAACGGCAGTACCTTTTTCTGATACTGCCGTTAAGTTTTTACGTGTATACAATTTACTTCGCATTCCTACGTCGGCATTATCCGAATCAGGTATATGGGTCGAAGTTCCTTTCGGAGCTTCCTCTCAGCTGTTACGCTCCCCATGCATATTCATTTAATTCATTAAACTACTTTTCGAGTGTCTTGTCAATCTTATGGTTGCATTTACAGGTTTCTGCCCATATCATAGGCTTCCTTCATCTTAGGAGATTCAAGCATGCTTCCCTTCTTTGCCATGCCAGGAGCTTTGATTACTCCCTTGTTTTCCCATTTGAGGAATCCTGTCAGATCTTCAAACATCTTTTCTGCTGCGCCGTATACATTGTCGGAAGTGGAATCCAGCAGCATTGCCGCGCAGCTGATGTTATATCCCTTGGAAGCTCTTGCATAAAGTCTGTCGATTACAGCTTTAATCTGAGCCGTTACATTAAACCAATATATTGGAGAAGCAAGCACTAGACAGTCTGTTTCATCGAGTTTCTTAATTATTTCTGTCATATCGTCCTTCTGTACGCATTCTCCGTCATGGGCAAAGCAATATTCGCAGGCTTTACAACCGCCAACATTTTTATCAGCCAGTAAAATCTTTTCCACTTCATGGCCTACTTCCTTTGCACCTTTAACAAATTCATCAACCATAAGTTCTGTATTTCCGCCTTTTCTAGGGCTACCAACCAATACTGTAACCTTCATTTCCATTACCTCCTTTTATTTGTTATCCTTATTTTGTATTATATCACATCAAGTTATTCTATATTCTTAATAAATTTAGCTGGTACACCACCGACTATAGTATTAGGTTCTACATCCTTTGAAACAACTGCTCCTGCGGCAACAATAGCTCCATCTCCTATGGTAACACCTGGTAGTATAGTGCAGCTTGCTCCTATCCAAACATTTTTACCGATTTTTACTGGCGATGGAAAGAGCGATTTTCTATCTTCAGGTGCCATGGCGTGATTGAGGGTTGCGATAACTGTATTATGGCCGATTAAGCTACCATCACCGATATATATGCCACCGTGATCTTGAAAAAAGCATCCGGCATTTATAAAAACATTTTTACCAACATGAATGTTTTTCCCAAACTCAGTATAAAATGGCGTAAACATGGCAAAAGTCTCATCTTCAGGATCACCTGTTATCTGAAAAAAAAGTTTTCTTATCTCTTCAGCCGTATGAGGACTGTCATTTAACTGATGACATAGAGCTGAAGCTTCTTCACTTATATTATGCATAAACTGATGCACTTCGGATCCGCCTACAATCTTTTCTCCTGTTTTAACATACTCCTTAAATTCTTTTAAATCCATTTTATCCTCCATTTCATATATTAAAATATCTTTTTCAAAATACAGCCGGAGCAACTATACTCCGGCTGAAATATCATATTTAATTGTAAACTATAAGCTATTGCGTTTTACCAATCCTATTTAGGACATACAGCAATACATCTTACCGGGAATCCTGGACCTTCCTTTACCTTAGGAGCCATTACAAATATTATGCCTCCTGTAGGCGGAACCTCAGACAGATTTATCATCAGCTCAACCTGATATCTATCATGCTTAAGGATTGCTATTTCCGCAAGGAATCCTTCAGATGCGGCAACCACTGCCGGGTCAGTATCACTTGTTTCATGACCGATCGCCCTTACATTTCTTTCCTCTACAAGGAAATCTACTGCATCAACGCTCCAACCTGGATAATGCTTATTGCCTTCAGCATCTACATTGTCCAGTTCGCTGTCAGGTCTCTTAGACCAGTCAGACTTAAACGCAACAAATGCATTTTCAGGTATCTGTCCGTGCTCTGCTTCCCATTCCTTAATATCATCAACAGTCAAAGCATAATCCACATTATCCTTAACCTTGTCGCTTTTATCGATTACGCACAGAGGACATACCATTTCAATAGGCTCAATCTCATTCAGATGACGTCCACCTTCAATAAAGTGAATAGGCGCGTCAATATGAGTACCATACTGGGAAACTGTTGTATACTTATTTACATAAAATCCGTCTGCCAATGTAAATATAGTTTCAACTTCCATAGGTTTAAATCCTGACCAGTGAGCAGTCTCAGGACTCATCTCACGGGTAAGATCTACCCATTTCATTTCCTTCTGCCATTGATTTACCTGATCCCAAAGTACATTTTTCATAACAAGCCCTCCTTTTTCCAAGGCCCGCTATCACCTCAAATCCAGTCGCGTTTTACAGGTCATATTTCATATATATAAGATGTCCAAGCGGTGCCCCGTTATAGCTATCTATCTCGTAAAACCCTAAATTTTGATAGAGTTTTATGGCACTTTTCAGAAAAGGCAGAGTATCTAAAAGCATATGCTTATAACCTATTTCCTTAGCATCTTCTATAAGCTGTTTTACCAACTTCTCACCCAGCTTATGTCCTCTGAATTCAGGCTTTACAAACAATCTTTTGACTTCTGCGTTTTCCTCATCTATTTTTCTTAAGGCTATGCATCCTGCAACCTGATCCTCAACCAGAGCTGCATACAGTCTGCCTTCTGGCATTCCGTATTTTACTTCCAGATTTTTAATCTCCTCATCATAGTTTTGAACGTTGAGATACATTGCCATCTCACTGTCGTTTTCTCTGAGCATATCCGTATATTCGGAAAACAGTTCTACTACATCGTCGTGCATATGATATGCCTTTACAAGCTTGATTTCCAAATTCGTATCCTCCTTGATATGTTTTCTACATTATATCACGGGACAAATTTTCAGACAACTTCCGCAGACATTAGACTTTATCTGTATTTACCTATTTTATCGTCAATAGTAAGAATCTGTTCTTCCGGATTGTATACCACTTTAACATAGGCTGATACCTGAGGCGCACCAGCTTTTATTGCCACATGCTGACACTCTTTAACGATATCCATCAGCTGATCATAATCATCACCTTCGATTGTTGTTTCAAAAGGTCCCACTTCATACTTAAGGCCTGTGCTTTTTATATAGGCTATAACTTCATCCACCATACGGCAAAGTTCCTTATCGTTTTCTGCCTTAGGTAATACCTGTAATGCTATACTTGCGCTCATAATATCTCTCCTTTCAATTTGTTAAAATCACAAATTGTTCCATCTGCAATTTTCTTTATCTTATCCCAGCGCTCCCTGGAATTTTCATCGTAAACACCAATAACATAAAAACCTGCGTTTTTAGCAGTCTTTACTGCATAAAATGCATCTTCGTACACAACAGTCTCTTTACGAGAAGCTCCAAGCTTTTTTGTTGCCATCTCGTACACTGTCGGACTGTTTTTTCCTGCACCTGCGCTATCACATGAAACGGCAAATTCAAAATACTCGTATACACCTAATCGCGAAAGACACTTTACAACCAGTTCCTCTGCTGTGGCAGAGGCAACGCACATATGCACACCTGCTCTTTTAAGATTATCGAGATAATCCTTAATACCTTCTTTGAGTCCCACATCATTTATGTAATGAGCATCCATCATATGATTCATCTCATCTTCAACATCTTGTACAGTGCCCTTTATCCCAAACTCATCTATAAACATAGCTGCCGACTCTGTCATGGTCATGGGTTTGATTTTCTCATTCAAATCTACAGGCAAATCCTTTATTCCTTTTGAATGTAAATACTCTGCTGCAAGGCCTTTCCAATATTTCATGGAATCCACCAGCGTACCGTCCATATCAAAAATTGCGTATTTAATCTTTTCTATATTCATCGTATAATCTCGTATCTGGCACCTTTATTAAGCCCTTCACCGGTCATATTAAATACTGCATCTATCAAGTCCGTACGGAAGGTCGCATTGCCTGTACCTTTAGCAATTCTGTCTGCCTCCGCCTTTTCACCAGCTATACCCATGGCTGCCATTGCGCTGCACACTGCCGTAATACCATCATCAGGCATAGCTCCACAAAAGGCACCTATCATTGAAGTCACCATACAGCCGCTGCCTGTTATTCTAGACATGGTTGCGCAGCCATTTTTAAGGATAACTGTTTCCTTTCCATCGGAAATTATATCTGACTCTCCGGACAATGCTATTACGCTGCCGGTGCTAATTGCCAGATTTTTTACAAGGTCTGCTGTTTTAAGCAAACTTACGGATGTTACGGCATCCTCTCTACTCACATCAACCCCGCTGCCCAGGGTTTCCTGACCGGCAAGATATTTGATTTCCGATGCATTGCCTCTTATTGCAGCAAATTTTACATTTTCTAAAAGCTGTTTTGCCGAATCTCTGCGAAGCTGTGTGCCTCCAACTGCCACCGGATCTAGTACAACTGGAATTCCCCGTCTGTTAGCCTCTTTTCCGGCAAGTATCATCGCTTCTGTATCTTCAATTGCCCCCATATTACAAACAAGGGCCTGAGAAACAGCCACCGATTCCTCCACTTCTCTCTTATCGTGAGCCATGGACGGCGACCCTCCGCAGGCCAGTATTATGTTAGCGCAGTCATTGACTGTAACAAAATTCGTTATGCACTGGACCAGCGGTTCTCTTTCTCTGACGCTTTCGAGCGCCTTTCCCATATCGTTCATCTTAACCTCCTTATGAGTTTCATGATGTTAGCGGTCGAAGCTTGCTGGCTTCCTCTCACCCCGGAACACGGGTTCCCATCGCTGCGATACGAGACCTATGGCGCTCCCCACAGGTCCGTCACGAATACAATTCGTGCGACTTTATTATACACCTCTGTGTTATTCTTGAGCAAGTTTATGCCTATATGGATTTCTGCCGAAATCCACTATAAAACTAATTTATCGAAATCGATACTTCCCCTTTCCGTGTCCGGTCACTGGTTCAATGATTCCATGTTCAACCATGTCCTTCAAAAAATCAGAAGCTCTGGATGCTTTAATATCAATTACCTTCATTACATCTGACCGTCCAAAGATTGTCTGCCCCGGAAATGCCTCACGCAGCTTCAAAATATTGCTTACAGTTTTTGGTTGAAAAACAACTTCAATGTCCGGTTTTGGTTCGTCAATGTCCGGTTTTGCAGTTTCAATATCCGGTTTTTCTGTTTCCTTGAAGGTGCCACTGATATGCAATGTCCGATTATGAAGCGGATGATTTTCATTTAACAAAAGGTTTCGCAAAAATATTTCAAGGAACTCTGTAGTTTCATGAATGCCATTTTTAATGTCATTATAGTTTGCTCTAACCAATGAATTTCGAAAATACCATGCATTTTCAGCAAAAATATCATTTGTAACATCAAAGCCTAGTGTACGCAAATATTTAATGAAAAATACCGCTGTCGTTCTAGTATTACCTTCCCCAAATACATGAATCTGCCACAGCCGAGATATAAAAACAGCTAAATGATGAATTATCTCTTCCATCGAAAGATTCTTATATGAAAAATTTTTTTCTTCAGCTATGTCATATTCAAGAGTTGCTTTTAATTCTGTAGCACTACCGTAGATTACAGTAGCACCATTCAATACCCATTCTTTTTTTGTTATATTGTAATCGCGAATGCAACCGGCGTGGGAATAGATACTGGTAAACAGCTTCCTGTGAATGGAGATGTATTCATTAGGTGTAAAACTAAATGCACGCTCGAAAAGTAGCGCAACAATCCGCGCGGAAACCTTGTCGGTTTCCTCTGTACGATTAGTCGCATCACGGGTAGGATTTTCTTCGTAGTAGTTTTGCAAAAGCGCATTTGCTTCTTCAAAGGAAATTTCACCCTCAATGTTTCTTATGGCAGTATGTAAAAGATATTCTGAAGTCTTAAGTCCGTCAACCGCCTGTAAGCCAATGGCCGTATGCCATGCATACGCCTTATATCTTTTATTCGGTTCCGTTTCCTTTATATATTCCTTAAATGGATCCCTATCCAATTTTATCACCTACCTTAAACCCTTGATAGCAACATAGCTGTCTCAATATGACCTGTCCAGCCGAACATATCATGAGGTTTTGCTTTGACAAATTTAAAGCCTTTTTCCGTAAGAAGCTTAATATCCCTTGCCAAAGTCGCTGGGTCACAGCTTACATATACTATCCTTTCCGGTGCAAGCTCAGCTACTGCATCAAGCAGCCTTTCATCGCAACCTGCTCTCGGTGGGTCCAGTATAACTACATCTGCATTTTTTGCTGCCTTAACAAGCTGCTCATCTCCTTCTCCTGCCAGCAGCTTCGGTAGTTCTTCCTCCGCCTTGCCGCATATATATCTGGCATTTACTATACCGTTGATTACTGCGTTTCTGTTGGCATCTATTACAGCTTCCTTTACTGATTCCACACCAAGTATAAAGCCTGCCTTATCAGCACAGTAAAGACCTATTGAGCCTACCCCACAATACAAGTCTAAAATATTTTCTCCACCTGTCAGTCCTGCGTATTCTCTAACCGTATCATACAGCTTCTCGGTCATGTACGGGTTTACCTGATAGAAACTCCTCGGGGACACCTCAAACTTAACATCTCCAATATAATCTGTTATAACAGGCTTTCCGGCTATGTTTTTAATTTCCTGTCCGTATATCTCACCAGCTACATTCTTATCCTTTTTAGTACTTATGTTTACACTTTCCAAAGAGTATCCAACTTCATAAATTGCTTCATCCAGCATACCTATGAGCTTTTCCACATTAGGAATCCCTTTGCCGTTTATCACATAGGTAACCATGACCTCCTCGGTGGCAAAGGCCGTTCTCACAATCATATGACGCATAAGGCCCTGCTGCCACTTCTCATCCCAAGCAGTTATGTTATCCTCATCCATAAACTGCCTAGTTGCCTCAGCAGCTGCCATTGCTGTAGGACTCTGCAATGCGCAGTCTGTACAGTCAACCACCTCATGGCTTCTGCTCCTGTAAAAGCCAATCTTTGGAGAATCAAGATTTTCGATTATGCCGCCTTTACGCTTTATATTGCCGCCAGTGCTTATAGGCATAGTCGCTTTATTTCTGTAACCGAATTCAAAGTCTTCGGGCATTTTCTCTATCTTTTCAACGACAGGATTCGTCAATCCTCCGATTCTTGTGAGGCTGTCATATACATGCTTTTCTTTAACTGTCAGCTGTGCTTCATAGTCTGTCTGGGCAAATACGCATCCGCCGCAGTCTCCTGCATAATCACATATCGGTTCTATCCTGTGTTTAGATGGCTCTTTTACTTTAACTACTTTTCCAAAGCAAAACCTCTTTTTCACCTTTGTGATTTCTGCCTGCACCACATCGCCGATAACGCCTCCGTTAACAAATACCGTAATACCGTCGGCTTTACCGATACCCTGTCCTCTATCGCTTATATCCGTTATTTCAAATTCTATTAACTGTCCTTTTTCAAACATTCGTTTTTCGCTATCTCCTCTATTTTAAGAAGTCTTTTATTTATTCCTGATTTTTTCATAGGAGGATCCATCATCTCTCCCAGCTCTGTTAGAGAAACATCCGGGTGTTTTAATCTCAGCTCTGCCACTTCCCTGAGCTTTTCAGGAATATTCTCAAGACCTATGGTTTCTTCTATTTTGCGTATGTTGGCAATATGCCTTTCAGCGGCGGCAACCGCCTTATCAATATTAGCCTGGTCACAGTTGTTAATTCTGTTGGCTTGATTTCTTATGCCCTTTTTAATGCGTACATCCTCGTATTCAAAGAGTTTTCCCGATGCCCCCATTATTGCCAAAATATCCACTATCTGCTCGGAATTTTTGACATATACAACATAATCTTTTTTTCTTACGGTTTTCTTTGCCTTGATACCGTCAAAGCTATTTATCATTTTCATTAAGTCGGAAGCCAATATATCGGTGGCACAGGTTATTTCAAAATGATATTCCTTTTCCGGATCTGTCACTGTACCGCTTCCCAAAAATATACCTCTCAAATAAGCCTTTTTACAGCACTTTTTTCTTATTATTTCAGAGTGAATTCCATCACTGATAAAATTCATACCTTCTCTTATCATGAGAATTCCCGTTTCTCTTAAAATCTGCTCCGAGAGCTGTTCAGGGCCTATGGTAACGATATAGCACTTGCCTTTTTTTAGAGAAGTACCTTCTCCCACCTCAAGAGAAGTTTCTACATTGAAATACTGTTTTACGAGCATCTTAAAATGCCTCGCTACGGCTGGATTTTCAGTAGTAGTCACTATTCTGAACTTTCCACCGCCTGCAAGGCCTATGCTTCCGCACACTCTTATAAATCCTGAAATTTCGGCCAGCATGCAGCACTTTTTATCCGCCTGCACCCTGGCCAATTCATTTCTCGTTTCGCTGGCAAAGGACATCTGTTTTCTCCTTGTTTAATCAGCTTCCGCCTAATGCTTTTTTATATCCCTGTGATCTAAAGTAACCTGTCTACCCTGCTTTGTAAAAAGGTCATAAAACTCATTGGCCATGGCAACGGATCTGTGCTGTCCTCCAGTGCAGCCAAAGGCCAAATTGAGATTGTATTTTCCCTCTCTTGCATAACACGGAATAATGTCATTTATGAGTTTAGAAAGATTCTTTACAAACATCTGCGATTCAATATGCTTCATCACATACTGGCGCACCTTTTTATTATTTCCCGTAGCCTTTTTTAATCCCTGCACATAATATGGATTTGGAATAAATCTCATATCAAAAACCATATCTGCAGTAATAGGGATACCGTTTTTAAAGCCAAAGGACATAATGTTAATTACAAAAGTCTCTTCCTTATCCTCATCGGAAAGCACTTCGATAAGCTCGCTTTTAAGCTTAGCGGTTTTCATATTGGAAGTGTCTATTATAAAATCAGCTGCTGACCTTATATCCTTAAGCTGTTCTCTTTCATTTTCTATATCATCCACTGTCGGAGAATTGCCTGTTACAGGATGCCTTCTTCTTGTCTCGCTGAACCTTCTTATAAGAACTTCATTTGAAGCCTCAAGAAATATAACTCTCGTTCTTATACCAAGGGCTCTAACATCCTCAAGGGCTTTCCTGACATCTGGTTTAAACTCAGCGCCCCTTATATCCACCACGAATGCAGCTTTTTCCACCACGCCTCCGTTGGCCATGGAAAGGTCTATAAAATTTTTCATCATCGCCAGTGGCATGTTGTCTATACAGTAATATCCCTGGTCTTCAAGACAGTTTACCGCCTGGGATTTTCCGGCTCCCGACAGGCCTGTAACTATGATTATCTCCATTTTACACTTCCGTTTCCGCAGTTTTACCTGCTTTATATGCTACACCTTCTGAATATTTACTATCCTGTTAAGGTCAAGTCCTGCATCCACAGCTCTTTTTAGGGCCGCTTCAAAGGTTCCCACCCTTTCTGAAATATGGGCATCGCTGCTTATTATAAATTTAACATCTTCTTTAGCCGCTATTTTAATCTCATCCACGGTCAGATGTGGATGCTTCATATTAAGCTCCATAAGCACACCTCTTTTAGCACATGCCTTTGCAACCTCCGCCATGTTTACCGGAGCTTTATCACCGGGATGAGTAAGTATCTTTATATTATTTTCCTCTATGGCTTTTACGACCATCTTTGTATTTCTTTCTCTGAGAAAGGCAGTTCTTTTTGCTCCTGTGCCGATACCGTGGCTATACATAAAATTAGCTGCACTATAACATTCTCTTATGCCAAAATGATAACCTGCTAAAATGAAATCGTATTGAGGAATTTCCTCGGAAGTCACATCCAAATTATTTCCAATATCGATTATATTAGCCTCTACTCCAAGATATATTTCTATTTGAGGATAAAGAGGCTTGAGTCTTTCTATTTCGGCTCTCATTACTGGAACATCCTCTCTTTTTATGCCATACGTCATATGTCCCGGTCCGTGGTCCGTTATGGCTATTGCCTTTAGACCTTTTTTTACGGCTTCTTTGACATTATCCTCAATACTTCCCTTTCCATGGGAAAACGTCGTATGAGTATGATAGTCAAAAAGCATTTTATATTCGTTCATTGCTATTCCTCTATCTTAATCTTCTCCAAGTATTCTTACTTCCGGCTCAAGATTAACCCCGAATTTATCATACACCTCTTTTTGACAGTGCTTCATAACTGCAACTATATCCGATGCCGTGGCTCCGCCGATGTTGATTACAAACCCGCTATGAAGCTCAGACACCTGTGCACCACCGACAGTATATCCCTTTAAGCCGGCATCTTGCACAAGCTTTCCTGCAAAATAGCCTTCCGGCCTTTTAAAGAAACTACCGGCGCTAGGATAATTAACAGGCTGTTTTTCATTTCGCCTTTTTCCAAGCTCAGCCATTTTAGCTTCTATTTCTTCTTTATTACCCTGTTTAAATTTTAATTCCGCTGAAATAATTACATCTCCCGTGTTGTGGAAAATACTATGTCTGTAGCTAAGCTCCATATCCTTAGCATCAACGGTTTTTATCTCGGTACCGTCCCTATCGATTACATCAGCGCTTACTATAATGTCTTTGATTTCACCGTCGTAAGCTCCTGCGTTCATAAAAACAGCTCCTCCAAGACTTCCTGGTATTCCGGAAGCAAATTCAAATCCTGCCAAGCTGTTATCCGCCAATTTCCTTGCAAGAACACCCATGAGCATTCCTGCCCCCACTCTGACATACACATACCCTTTTTCTTCTTTTAAAATCTCAAAATCGGAAAAGGCTGCTGAAGAAATTTTTACCACAACGCCTCTATATCCTCCGTCTTTAATAAGCAGATTGGAACCGTTGCCCATAACAAGATGATTTACATCTTCTTTGCTGAGCAGTGAAAGGACTTCAATAAGTTGTTCTCTATTTTGAGGTCTTACAAGAATATCCGCCTTTCCTCCAGCTCTGAAAGATACTTCTTTGCTCATATCCGCATCTTTTTCTATATTTTCGATTCCTACCGCCTTGGCAAGTCTTTCGTATAGCTCTGTCATAGGTTTAAACTCCTTCGCTGTTGTTTTGCTCAAATTCTTCATCAAATTTAGCATCCATTTTTTTATAAACCGTAAGGTCTGTTGTAAGACCCTTCTTTTCAAGTTTATTATTTACTGTATATGCAGTGTAAGCGTATACGCAGGCAAATATAGGTATTCCCAGTATCATTCCTGCAAATCCAAATAATCCGCCTCCCACTACTATGGCAAACATAACCCAGAAGGAAGGAAGGCCCGTACTACCTCCAAGAATCTTCGGTGCCAGGATATTTCCTTCTATCTGCTGTAAAATCAATGTGAAAATCAAGAAGTACAAACATATCCACGGATCCACCATAAGCAAAAGCAATGCTGAAGGTATTGCTCCGATAAACGGTCCAAAAAACGGTATGATATTCGTAACGCCTACAATCACACTTATAAGCATAGCATAAGGCCAATTGAACAGACTCATTACTATAAAGCATACTACTCCTACAACTAATGAATCTATCAGTTTACCGTTTATGTATTTTCCAAACACTCTATTTACATAGTGAGCGCCATAAAGAAATCTATTTGCCTTTTCTTCATTTACTACAGCAAAAACTAACTTTCTGCTGTGAGCCGCAAAGATTTCCTTGCTATTGAGAAAGAACATGCAGATTACTATTCCGATTATAAAATTCCATACTCCCGTGATTATATCAAAGGCTACATTTGAAAGGCTTGTTATTATAGTTTCACTTCCTGGAATCATGGTATTTTCAATCCATTCTCTCGCGTTTAGCACTACCGCATCCAGAAAGGCTGCCATAGGCGCAGAACTATCTTTCATATTGTGGAAAGTATTTTCAACCCATATGGTAAGGTCATTTATCTGACCCGGCATCATCCTTACAATTGCCGTGATACTTTCAATCATTCCCGGTATTACCATCCACAAAAGACCTATTATAATGCCGAAAAGCGCCAACAGCGAAACTATAGAAGCCAGTATCTTAGCGATTATTCTGCTATAATCTTTTTTGCCCAGCTTAAAAAATTTAACCTTTCTGCATCCTCGATATGTCACATTGTAAAGGGGACATAGGAGATATGCCACCACAAGTCCATATACGAAAGGTGCTATTATGCTTCCCGCAGAACGCAGAGCTTCCATCAAACCTTCTGCTCTGAAAATAACAAAAAAGAGCACAATAGATGCCGCTATAACGATAAACGCTACTATCCCCGCTCTTATATATTTTCCCTCTATCCTGTTTCTTATCATTTGTTTTCTTTCTGTTATAAATTATTATTATCTATTTAAAATTAAAATCTGTCGCTGTAGTTAATCAGACCCTTAATATATCCGCCTCTTGGCTTTGTACTTTTTCTATAATATCTGATATCACATTTTATGCCGTCTTTACCTGTTTCCACAATGGCATAGGATCCGTCAGAACCGTCCCTCGGCCTTGTTAGACTTCCAGGATTAAGAAGTATAACTTCTCCTGACTCTTCCAGATGCGGAACATGGGTATGCCCGAAAAAAGCCGCAACACAGCCTTCTTCTAGCGCTCTATAATAAAGCTGAGTGAGATTATAATTCACTCCGTCAGCGTGTCCGTGAGTAAGAAGAAGCTTTCCTGCTTCAGTGTTTATTATCATGGAAGAATCCTCTTTTGTTCTTGCTCCATCCATATTGCCCTTTACACCTGCAACCTCAATCCCTAGCTTTTCCTCGAGGTCATTGGCATCAGACTTAAGGTCTCCCAAATGCACTATCATATCTATGTCTTTAAGGCTTCTGTAAACCTCATACACCTTACCCATTTCACCATGGGTATCACTTATTACAAGGATTCTCATTCCTTCACCTCACTACCTTTAAATTATAACTAAATTTATTTACAATGTCCACAAAATGGAGTACAATATTGTGATAGTAATGGAATAATCCAACCACATCAAAGGAGTTTAATTTAATGGGATTTAGAGAAAGAATAAAAATGTTCATGGCAGGGAGAAACGGAGTTGACGCTCTTTTTTATTTCTGCTTTATAGTTTATTTTGTAATATTTGGTCTCAATAGAATATTTCGTTCTCCATGGCTCTACTACGGAGATTTTATCATTCTGATTTATGCTATGTTCCGTCTGTTATCCAAGAACCTGGAAAGCAGGCATAAAGAGAACGAAGCCTTCAAAAAGATACTGCGTAAGTTAAGTCCTAATTATGAACTTAACAGAAGAAAAATCGTCGAAGGCAGAACTCACAGCTTCCACGAGTGTCCTTATTGCGGAGCTATCCTCAGATTTGAAAGAAGAAGAGGCAAATTCAACGTTACATGCCCAAGATGTAAGCACAAGATAACTATTAAAAACTGGTTTTAAGATTTAAAGAGGAGTGACTTGAGTACAAACTCAATTTCACTCCTTTTATGTTAAATATTTCGTCGTTTATACACGATTCTTTCAACAAACACACTTCTTTCCTTTTCGTCCACGCTGTACAACACAAGATAATTTCCGGCATAAAGCTTCCTATATTCTCCCTTTAACGGCTTTATCGGATAAAATATCTGGTGAGAATGTGGAAAACCGGTAAGAGTTTCAATTTTTGCCAATATCATTTCACCAGTTCGTTTTGCAGCGGTAGGATTCTTGAGATTATGTGCTATATATGCCACTATATCTAAAATATCTCTTCTTGCAATTTTTCTATATTTTATTTTATACATCTGTAATCTCTCTTAAAGCCTGTAAAACTTCCTTTGTAGAGTAGGTTTTATCAGAATGCTCAGCTTCCCTTTCAGCTTCTAACAATTTAGCATATACTTCGCTTTCAAATTGCAGATTTTCATATGCTTCCATACTTAAAACTACCATATCTCCGTATCCGTTTTTAGTAAGAAAAACAGGTTCATTATTTTCATGTACTATTTTAGATATTTCCGCAAAGTTATTTCTCAAATCAGAAACAGGTCTGATATTCTTCATAATGTCACCTCCCGTTTCCGATAATCTATCATAATTATGATAACTCGTCAATCTGCCAAATCTCATACGCTATCTATCCTTTCTACGTACGGCTGCAAAGCATGTTCCCAGCAATCCCATTGCACCTAAGGCCATAAGCGCACCAGCAGGAAATGCATCGGCAGTTTTAACAGTCTTTTTCGGTTCCTTTGGCTCAGGCTTAGGTTCATCAGGAACCGGTTCCTCAGGCATCTCTTTAATATAATCCTCTACCTGAACCGTCACATCTATATTTGCCGTATTCTGATCAACATAGGACAATTTCACTTCATGGATGCTTTCGTCTAGAACACACCCTTCAGGAGCATTTATCTCTTTCACATAATATTTTCCCATAGGCAATCCTGTTATTGCTTCGGCAAAACCGTTTTCATCGGTTACAAACTGTCCTATTTTTTCATCCTTATCATAATATGTTATATTTCCTGATTTGTCGGTAATAACATCAGCAGCATAAAGGCCGTAAACTGCGCCTTCCAATGTGGCAGCTTCCTTTTCCTCAATCGTCACTTTCTGATCCTTTGCAAAAGATTTCTGAAGAGCTATACTGCCCACAGGTTCATCATTTGACACACTTTCCCTTTGCTGTATCAAAGCAGTTTTATTGTCCTCATATCCGATTTCAAAGCTATGTATTGTCTCATCTATAAGGTAGCCTTCAGGTGCCTGAATTTCCCTGTAGAAATATGTTCCAGGAACAAGATTCTTTACAACTATAAGCCCGTTTTCATCCGTTGTAAATTCTCCATTAAATCCTATCTCATTTCCCTCCAGGTCATTTCCTTCAGAGTAGATTTCAAAAACTGCTCCTGCAAGAGGCACTCCTGACTTATCTGTCTTTTCTAGCGTAAACTCACCTGACGGCATATTATTTGTAAACTCCACTGATGCGGTTTCCCCGGCAGTAATTACTACTGTCTTTTCCGTACTGTCTAACAGATATGGTTCAGGAACACTGACTTCTTTTATTACATATGTTCCTTGTACCAGACCCGATGCCAAAAAACTGCCGTCTTCGCCTGTGGTATATTCTTTAACGAATGAACCGTCTTCACTTCGTATTTCAAAAGTTGCTCCGCTTACAATCTTACCAGAAGAAGATGTTTTTAAAAGGCTCATATTACCTTTATCGTCCACTCTAATCGGTATTTTAAAGCTTGTATCCTCAATATATCCTATATTACCCACATCCTGACTGGATTTATGATAATAAAATCTGTTGCTGCCCATCAGATTGTCCGATTCAAGCTTTAAGGTAATTTCAGTCTTTCCCGACACTCCCTTTCCTGCAGTCACCTTCATAGAACCAGCCTTTTTATTTATGGATACCTGAATATCATCCCTTGCAGAAATAACTTTATACGGATATTTTGACAATGCTCCTGAAGTATCCGTCAAAGTAACGCTTTTACCGCTTACAACCTGTACACCTGTTGAAGCAAAGGAAGGTCTGCTTTTTATCATGGCATCATATTCTTTAATTTCTTTTTCAATGGTATTGATTTTCTGAGATAGGCCCGGAACATTTGTATCCTTTATGGATGCCGGTTCTATATCTCTCCACATCCACAGCTGTCGCCATATCATAATCTGAGTTGCAGCATAATCTGCATTTGTCTTTTTTTCTTTGTTGTAGCCAAAGTGAGCAATCTTTATAAGTCTTTCCCACTGGGCATCTGTAAAGTTAGGTTCTTGCTCTTTATACCCTGACGTTGTAGACACATACTGATCAGGTTCAAGACAAAAGGCATGGTTTCCGTTTACCTTCATAATGCTGATTTCTCCACTTTCTGCCCAGTAATATCCTGTGTTTATAGGGTTTCCCCATTTTACTGCTGCCTTTGCCTTTAAATCAGTAGTCCAGATTCCGCAAAAGGCTACTATGGCTGCAAGCGTCATGCAGAACGCTTTTCTTATCCTTTCTTTCACAGTTTCCTCCTTAATCACATTTTACATATTTTACCATTTGTAACTGCATGTTAATATTTTTGGAAATATTTGTCAATAGTTTTAGATGCAATATTTTAAATCAGTTTAAATTGACAAGAAACATCCCCATATTGTATACTTATTGAGTTATCAAATCTTATATGCGCCATTAGCTCAGCTGGATAGAGTAGCGCACTACGAATGCGAAGGTCGGGAGTTCGAATCTCTCATGGCGCACCATTTACCATAGGCGGAGCGGTGACAAGGCCCGCTCCAATATTGTTTTTTTGTTTAGAATCCTTATTTAATTAAGGATTCTATTTTTTATATTTCCTTACATTCATTATCACGATTTTATAGTTTACAAATATATAAAAATTCGATATCATTTGATGTATAATAAATACTATCAATAACATCCCGCAAAACAGGAGGTGCTGAACATATGGATTTTAAACAGATAGAAGCCTTTGTAAATGTAGTCAGATACAAAAGTTTTTCAAAGGCCGCTGAGGCAACATTTCTTACTCAGCCGACCATCAGCGTACATATAAGAAGCCTTGAAAATGAGCTAGGTGTCACCCTTTTAGACAGACAGGGTAAGAGCATCACTCCTACTCCCCAGGGCCGAACCCTTTACAAATACGCCACGGAGATACTTTCCACTAGGGAACAGGTGCGTAACATATTTGCCAACGCCGCTGAAAACCTTTCCGGCATTCTGGAAATTCAGACTTCCAGTACCCCTGGACAAGACTTTGTTCCATGGACCATTAAGGGATTTAGCGATATTCACAAGGGTGTTCACTTTACCGTTGAGCAATCCGACAGCCAGAGGGTAATCGAAAATCTTCTCAACGGTATAGGAGAAATCGGTTTTGTGGGCAGTATCGGCAGCGACGAACTGGTTTACGAGCCGGTATTTGAAGACGAAACAAGGCTGATAGTTTCAAACACCAGACCTGCCGGCAAAATTCCTGGAGATACCATTTCTCTTTCTGAATTTATCGATGAGCCTTTTCTTTGGCGCGAACAGGGTTCCGCATGGCGCGAAACCAGCCCTTCCAAAGAAGCCTTTGAAGCCTTCCTTAAGGAAAATGGCTACAAAGAAAACCGTCTTAATATAGTAGCCCGCATAAACAGTATCGGAGTTATCAGAAAGGCTGTTGCAACTGGCCTCGGAGTTTCCTTGGTTTCCCGTTCCTCAATAGGTGAAAAGGACTTTGAAATGGGTCTTCGCAGCTACAAAATAAGGGAATATGACAGGAAGAGAACATTCTATATGGCGTACAGGAAAAAGATATATCTTTCCCCTGTAGCCGAAGCCTTCAGAGATTATGTGCTTCGCAGAAAGGAGGAAAACGCCGAATGAAATTTGTAATACAGCGTGTTACTGAAGCTTCCGTTAAAGTAGATGGAAAGGTAACTGGCGCAATCGAAAAGGGATTTATGGTACTTATAGGTATTGCTGAAGAAGATACCTATGAGGATGCCGATAAATATGTAAAAAAGCTGATAAACCTCCGTATTTTCAGCGATGAGAACGATAAGATGAATCTTTCCATAAAGGATGTAGAAGGTCAGCTGTTGATGATTTCCCAGTTTACACTGTGTGGAAATTGTAAGAAAGGAAACAGACCAAGCTTCACAGGTGCAAAGGCTCCTTTAGAAGCCGAAAAAATGTATGAATATATTGTAGAAAAAGCACGGGAAGAAATCGATGTTGTCGAAACCGGTATTTTCGGTGCTGACATGAAGGTTTCCCTTGTCAATGACGGTCCCGTGACTATTATTATGGAAAACCTGTAAAACAACTGACGAAAGAAGGAATACAAAATGACCATAAACATGCCTGTTAAAAAGTTGGGCTTCGGATGTATGCGCCTGCCCCTTACAGATCCTGAAAATCAAAAGAGCATAGACCTAGAAAAGTTCTGTGAAATGGTAGATGCTTTTTTGGAAAGAGGTTTTACATATTTTGATACAGCTTACATGTATCACAAATATCAAAGTGAAAACTTCGTCCGTCAGGCTCTGGTGGAAAGGCACCCAAGGGATTCTTATACCCTTGCCAGCAAGCTTCCGCTTATGAATCTCAAGGAAGAAGGAGATATGGAGCGTATATTTGATGAACAGCTTAAAAAATGCGGTGTAGACTATTTTGACTATTACCTTCTCCACAATATTAAGAAGGATAACTACGAAACCGCAAAGAAATTTGACTGTTTCAGTTTCGTCGCCAAGATGAAAGAAGCTGGAAAGATAAAGCACATAGGATTTTCATTTCATGATACCCCTGAACTTTTAGAAGAAGTGTTAAGCCTACATCCAGAAATGGAATTTGTACAGCTTCAGCTTAACTATATCGATTGGAATAACAGCAGCATACAGGCCGGTAAATGCTATAATCTCGCAGAAAAATACAACAAGCCCGTTGTTGTAATGGAACCGGTAAAAGGCGGCTCCCTTGTTAATTTACCACAGGAAGCAAAGGAACTTTTCAAAGCAACACGACCAGATATGTCCATCGCTTCCTGGGCTATTAGATTTGCCGCTTCGCATGAAAATGTCATGGTAGTATTAAGCGGCATGTCAAATATCGAACAGCTTTTGGACAATACATCATATATGTCCGATTTCAAACCTTTAAATTTAGAAGAAACAGATACCATTGACAAAGTTGTAGACATTATAAACAAGACCTCTACCATAGGTTGCACCGCCTGCGGATACTGCGTAGAAGGATGTCCTCAGAACATACCTATTCCTGAGTATTTTTCCATATATAATGCTCAGAAATTTGCCATTGACCAAGGCTCTGACGCTCAAAAGGTATACTACGAAAATCTAGCTGCCACCCACGGAAAAGCCTCTGACTGTATCGCTTGCGGGCAGTGTGAAAAGGCCTGTCCTCAGCATCTTTCTGTAATTGAGTATCTTAAGACCGTAGCCTCGGTATTTGAATAACCAAAACAAAGCAAACCGGCACCCATTTGTGCCGGTTTATTATTTGCGTTCTTTTATTCTATTTTTCTTATAAACTCAATTGCTGCTGGCTTGTGTCTTCCTTAATCAGACCCTTTCTATAAGCCTCAATTAAATCTTTAAGCTCGTTTACCTGCGCTTGCAGCTCTTCCGCCTGATCGGTATCCCTTACGAGAATTCTCTTGTCCAGCTTGTCTACTATAAAAATCCTAGGAGCCACAAAAGTCTGCTTTCCGTTAGGCTGTAGCGGCATATAAGGCCTGTGTTCTGCCAATGCCATGAGCCATGAATTATATATGAATGTATATCCAGCTATACCTGTTGTCTTCTGATAGGCCTTGGAAATACCTCCATCTATGACAAAGAGCTTTCCTTCTCCCTTTATCGGACTTTCTCCATCCTTGATCTTTACAGGAACATGACCGTTTAATATATGGCCTCTCTTAGGATCAATTCCAAATTCCTTTAATACTCTTTCGCAGAAAACTCTATCATCTCTGAACTTGTAATAACCAGAAGTATGTTCCTTATGAGTCGCTTTATCTGCTATAAACAGTCTTTCGAAAGTCGTCATCTGATCCTTTCCGAAAAGCGGAGATTTTGCACCAAGCCACAGGTACCACATGATATCACCGTTGGCACCTTCCTTTGTATCCTCATCAGGGCTAAAGTATGCCTTGCGCACCAGACTGTCAAGATAATCGAAGAATGCCTTACCGCTGTGACTTTCACCGTAAATCGTACATTTCTCAAATTCCCCATTGGCATCCACCGGAATACAACCGTGAAACATAAGCTTGTCATTCATAACTTTATATAAAGCTCCATGACTGAAAAGGAATTTAATATGGTCCTGCAGCTTTTTACTTCTTGTCACGGAAGCCTGCAGATTTCTTATAACTCTCAATTCTTCATCCGTAAGCTTATATGGATTCTCCGGATCTATTGTCGGGAAATTCGTATCCTTCAATTCATATGTTTTTCCCTTGATTTCTATGGTGCCATTTTCGTAATCAATCTTATCTAGCAGCAATCTGTGATTTAAATTAAATTCCGGATTATCCTTTATCCTCTGACCTTCAATTTTAAACTGCATAATCGCAATAGCCTTGTGCATTTTTGCAGCTGTTCTTTTAGATACCGGGTCATACTTGTTTTCTTCAAGAATCTTAGGCATAAATGCGTCGCAAGGATCCTTAGCATAAACTCTGTTTGCAAAGGAAGAAAGCGGTCTTAAATTGATACCGTAACCGATTTCCAGCATATCAAAGTTATTGTAACTGATATTCATTCTCAATATATTAGCTGTACATGCCCAGCTTCCCGCAGCAGCACCCATCCATACGATATCATGGTTCCCCCACTGGAAATCCACATCATCGTACTGCATCAGATAGTCCATTATCTGATCCGGATGAGAGCCTCTATCAAATATATCCCCGATAATATGTAGTCTATCCACGCACAGCTCCGTTATAGCTTGGGTCAGCTGAGAAATATATACCTCTGCCATGCCTGTTTCTATAACGCTGTCTATAATCGCATCATAATATGTGCCCTTATTTGCTTCGTCATCCGCATGAAGTAATTCATCCATGCTGTACTCCCAATATTTAGGAAGTCTCTTACGCACCTTTGATCTTGTGTATTTTGTGGATACAGCCTTGCATACAATTATGAGTCTTAAAATGTTATCCTTGCACCATTTTCTATAGTCAATGGTAGGATTAATCTTTACTCTCTTTATTTCTGCAGGGGCATTGTATATCAGCGATGCCAGATGATAACGCTGTCTTCCATTGAGTTCATCTGCAAAGATCTCATTTATCTTCATTTTAATAACACCTGAGGCGCTCTGTATCATATGACGAAATGCTTCATACTCACCGTGAAGATCGCTCAGATAATATTCCGTTCCCTTTGGAAGGGCTAAAATGGCGTTAAGATTTATAATCTCCGCCGATGCTGCTCTTCTGTTAGGGTATTTCTGCGACAGCAGCTTAAGATATTTTAAATCGTACATATTCTACCTTTCTCTTAAATATCACAAAAGCACCTGCCAATCACCTAAGGCAGGTGCATTTTATCAATATCAGTCTTCAATTCTCGTAATCTTTCCTCCGAGAGCAGCAAACTTTTCTATGAATTTTTCATATCCTCTCTCGATATGGTATATATCCGAAACAATGGTCTGACCTTCAGCTACAAAGCCGGCAAGCACCAATGCAGCTCCTGCTCTAAGGTCTGTCGCATTAACTTCCGTTCCATGAAGTTTTTTGCTACCTTCAATTATGGCACACTTGCCTTCCGTCTTGATACGGGCTCCCATGCTGTTCAGTTCAAGAACGTGCATAAATCTGTTTTCAAACACCGTTTCTATTACAATGCTTCTGCCCTGTACTGTAGTCAAGAAGGCCATAAATGGCGACTGAATATCCGTAGGAAATCCCGGATAAGGAAGTGTCTTTATATCCGTGCTTATAAGAGGATTTACATCTCCTCTCACCACCATACCGTCATCGGTCATATAAATATCTACGCCGCACTCTTTTAGCTTAGCAATAATAGGCTTAACATGATCTGGAACAATATTCTTAATCAGTATGCTCCCTCTTGTTATTGCCGCTGCAAGCATAAATGTACCGGCTTCTATTCTATCCGGTATTACGCTATGCTCTGTACCGTGGAGCTTTTCAACTCCTTCAATTTTAATGGTATCAGTTCCAGCCCCTTTGATTTTACCTCCCATCTTATTTATAAAATTGGCAAGGTCTATAATCTCAGGCTCTTGAGCCGCATTTTCTATTATTGTGGTACCCTCTGCTAGCGCTGCTACTGTTATTATATTTTCCGTAGCACCGACGCTAGGAAAATCCAGATAAATTGTTGTTCCTATAAGTTTATCGCATGTAGCCGTAACCACACCGCTTTCTGAAATATCTATCTGCGCTCCCATGGCCCTTAAGCCTTTAAAATGCAATTCTACCGGTCTTTCACCTATGGCACATCCTCCCGGCAGATTAATTACGCATTTTCCTGTACGCGCAAGCAACGGTCCCATAACGAGTATGGATGCTCTCATCATCCTCACCAGTTCTTCCGGTGCATGATTTGTTATAAGCTGACCAGCACTTGCCGTCAGACTGCTGTTTTCAAGATTTTTTTCTATTTTGACTCCAAGAGAAGCTAACAGACTGCAAAGTATGGTTACATCCTTAAGATCCGGTACTTCGTCTATTATACATTCGTCATCCGTAAGCAACGTGGCAGCTAAAATCGGCAGCACCGAATTTTTGGCTCCGCTGATGCTCACTTCACCTCTCAAAGGGCCGCTTTTTTCAACAATAAATTTTGCCATTGATTCCTCCCGACAGATTAAAGTTTCTTTATTTCGTTGAGGCATTTTGCGCATACATTTTTGCCGTTAATTTCTGCCACATCCTTGGCGCTGCCGCAAAAAACGCATGCTGGTTCATATTTTTTAAGCATGATAAAATCGCCATCCACATAGATTTCAACGGGGTCTTTGATATTGATATCAAGAGTTCTTCTAAGTTCAATCGGAAGAACTATTCTTCCCAATTCATCAACTTTTCTTACGATTCCTGTAGCTTTCATAAAATCCTCCCTCTGATTTCGTATAACTTATTTCCTCGTCTTTTCAATCGTAATTTCTATTCCTCTGTTTCGGCTTCAGTTTCGGTGTTACCGGCTTCCTCTTCATATTCATCCTTTTTATTTCTTCCGGTTATCATGCCGACTATACTCATTACAGCTCCTGCTATTGTACTAAGCTGCTTAAATATATTTTCCTGACCTTTAATTGCATTGGAAACCGTATTTAAAGTATCGGTAACATTACCGATGGTTTCATCTAGCTCAACAGTCCTTTTTTCGGTAATCTCAGTTACTGTTTTTACATCCTCAAGCACTTCATAGCTTTTTTTAGCAGTTTTGCTCAGGTTTCTAAAAAGGGTAATAAGATAAACCACCATTATAATAAGCGCTATAAGAAGTACAATTAGACATATATCCTTCAGTGGTACGGTCACGTACATACTAAATACCTCCCTTTGCATTATACTAATATTATCCCCTATTAACTGGAAATATTCAACAGTTAATTCAATCTTTTACATAAGATATTAGAACTTCCTGTCTTTATATCCTTTCGTAAATGCGGTCTATTTCCTCTGTGTAAGAACCGTTTGGAGCATGTACATCCAGATTTTTCAAGACTTTCAGCTGCTTGCCTGCTCCCTTTATGAAATGCACCAACACTATATTCGGTTCTCTACCTTCCATCGGACATACAAGGCGCATAGTTTTTGCTTCAAATCCGGTTTCTCTGGCATAGCAAAATATATCAGCAAGCCTGTAAGGTCTATGAACCAAAAAGAATTCTCCGCGTTTATCAAGAAGATGAGAGGCTGTAATAAAAAAGTCCTTTAGCACAGCTGTAGTTTCATGTCTTGCAGCTGCTTTGGCATCATCGACGCCGATTAACCCACTTCCTTTTTCCATATAAGGAGGATTACTCACCACAATATCCGCAGCAGCTCGATAGCCTTTTTTAAGATCTTTAATATCAGAATTAATAATTTTTATTCGATCTTTAAGGTCATTTAATATCACATTTCTCTCGGCTCTTTCTGCTGAATCCCTTTGAAGCTCCACTCCTGTTATGACGCTTTTAGGCATCTTATGGGAAAGTATAAGCGGAATAACTCCTGATCCCGTGCCAAGGTCAAATACTCTCCTTCCACCTGAGGAAAGGGTTGCGGCAAAATCAGCTAATACAACCGCATCAACACCGTAACGGAAACCTTCACTGGACTGTATCAGCTTAAGTCCTCCAAAGCCTATTTCATCTATCTTTTCATCTTCATGTATAAACATCAGTCTTTTAGCAGTTCCTTCATTTCCTCGGTCATTTCCTCGTCTTTAACCTTGCCGCCTTTTTTCTTTCCGAGTCTTTTTATCTGTTCCTTCTCATATGTGTAAACTTCATCTGAAAGCTGTTCATCTGCGGCATCTATGTTCTTCACAATTTTTCTGGCTTTAATGACATTTCCGAGAACATCAACCTCACTCACCCTTAAAATCCCGTCAGAAGTTTTTATTTTCTCGCCTGCATCCGGCATCCCTTCCTTAGCCTGGCAATATGTATCGTTTTCATATTTAAGGCAGCACATCAGCCTTCCGCATATACCTGATATCTTTGTAGGATTAAGAGAAAGACCCTGTGTTTTAGCCATCTTTATGGAAACCGGCTGAAACTCTGACAGCCACTGATGGCAGCATAAAGGTCTTCCACAGTTTCCTATACCACCCATCATCTTAGCTTCATCCCTTACGCCAATCTGTCTGAGTTCTATTCTCATTCTAAATACACCGGCAAGGTCCTTTACCAACTCTCTGAAATCCACTCTTCCGTCAGCCGTGAAATAGAAAATAACCTTACTGTTATCAAAGGTGTATTCCACATCCACCAGTTTCATTTCAAGTTCGTGTTTATCTATCTTTTCCTGACACAGCTTCATAGCTTCCGCCTTTTTGCTGTTGTTTTCTTCATTTCTGGCTATGTCTTCCTGCGTAGCTTTTCTTATTACAGGTTTAAGGGGAGAAACTATTTTTTCCGGATGTATTTTTTCCTCGCCCATTACAACTGTGGCAAATTCCAGCCCTTTGGCCGTCTCAACAATGACCTTGTCACCTATTTCGACATCCTTTCCTGCAGGATCAAAATAATAGACCTTACCTGCATGCTTGAATTTAACTCCCACTGCTTTAACCATATATTTATCCTCCGATATTAAGTACCATTTTCTTTAAAGCGTATCCTGGAACCGCATTTCTGACCAGTTCTCTTCTAGCCTCTTCTATGCAATCCACCGCTCTGTATATCTGTTCTTCTATAATCCTTATATCCCTTTCCTCTCTTCCGAAGAGAATATCTCTGTATATGGACTCCATTGCATCCAAAAGGGTATAAGCACTTTCTCTATCCTTTACAAAGGATTCTATCAGCTGCTTTTCGCGATAAAAATAATCTCCATCTGCCATAAAAGAAATAAGTTCCCATGCTTCCTTTGAAGCCTTCATGTTATCTTTTCCTTCATTACCATATAATCTCACATGAACACATCTTGACCTTATGGTCTGAGGAAGTTTTGCGGCATTTTCCGACAGTAAAAAAATGACGGTGCCTTCCGGCGGTTCTTCCAAAGTCTTTAAGAATCTGTTAAAGGCTCTGGCCGTCACTGTATCTGCGCCATCAATAACAGCAATTACTCTATCTCCTTCAAAGGGTTTACGCATAAGTCTTTCCTGAAGCTGTTCAATTTGTTCATCCTTAACGCTTCTAGTCTTACTACCCTTCTTTGCATATGGCTCTATAGAAACAAAATCCAAATGATTGCCGTCCTTTAACTTGCGGCATATAACACACTCTCCGCAGCCTACGCCCGGCATCTGTTTGCATAAGATAGCCTGAGCAAGCTCCACTGCATAGTTTTTCTTATCTGCACTGTACGGACCTTCAATTATAAAGGCATGATGCAAAGTGCCGTTAATTATATTTTTTCTAAAATCGTAAGTCATAATACTATCGGTTTCTTTCTTCAAAAAGCCTATCCAGCTCCGCCTTTATATCGTCACTGACCTGCTCTATAGATTGTCCTGCGTCGATACCACGAATTCTCTCTGGAAAATCTCTTTCAAGCTGTAGATATCCTTTGTACACTTCTCTATGAAAATCCATGCTTTCACTTTCCAGTCTATCTTTAGGACGTACTTTGCTGCCTTCGCTGTCTATTCTATCCATACCTCTGTCAGAATCCAGCTTAAGCAATATAGTAAGATCTGGCATACAGTTTCCTACTGCAAAACCGTTTATAATCCCTACACTCATCCCAAGTCCTCTGCCGTATCCTTGATAAGCAATGCTAGAATCTATAAATCGATCACATATAACGTGATTTCCGGCAGCCAATGTCGGTTCTATAACCTCTTCCACCAACTGCGCTCTTGCAGCAGCATAAAGAAGCGCCTCAGTCATATACGACATATTTTCGTTGGTCTTGTCAAGAATCAGCGTTCTTATTTTTTCACTGATTTGAGTGCCTCCGGGCTCTCTAGTAAACAGCGCCCTTTCGCCTCTTTCTTCAAAATATTTTTTTATATACTTTATCTGTGTAGATTTACCTGCCCCATCGGGACCTTCTACTGTTATGAACAGTCCTCTTTTTTCTTGAGTCATTTCTGTTTTTCCTTCTGTCAGACATCACTTGATCCATGAGTTTATCGCCCATCCAAAGAAGGAAATAACCTATCGGTATGCACATAAGCAAAACAAGAATTATTTTTAGAATTGCCATACTATCCGAACTTTCCTCCTTACAAAAAATCAATCATATTATTATACCATATTAGCGACTGTTTGCGTGGTAAAAAAAAAGGAAACGACTAAATAGTCGTTTCCCAGTTCAAACCGGCGATGTCCTACTTTCCCAGGCAGTCTCCCACCAAGTATCATCAGCGCTACGGAGCTTAACTTCTGTGTTCGGGATGGGTACAGGTGTAGCCTCCGCGCTATTATCACCGGATTACCTTAAACTGAATATCATGTCTCCTTTGGTCAAGCACCCGACCTATTAGTATCGGTCAGCTACATACATTACTGTACTTCCACCTCCGACCTATCAACGTGGTAGTCTCCCACGGGTCTTACAGGGAGATCTTTTCTTGTGGTGGGCTTCGCACTTAGATGCTTTCAGCGCTTATCCTTTCCGTACTTAGCTACCCGGCTATGCCCTTGGCAGAACAACCGGTGCACCAGCGGTACGTCCATCCCGGTCCTCTCGTACTAGGGACAGCTCCACTCAAATCTCCTGCGCCCACAGCGGATAGGGACCGAACTGTCTCACGACGTTCTGAACCCAGCTCGCGTACCTCTTTAATGGGCGAACAGCCCAACCCTTGGGACCTACTTCAGCCCCAGGATGAGACGAGCCGACATCGAGGTGCCAAACACCGCCGTCGATGTGGACTCTTGGGCGGTATCAGCCTGTTATCCCCAGGGTAGCTTTTATCCGTTGAGCGATGGCCCTTCCACTCGGAACCACCGGATCACTAAGCCCGACTTTCGTCCCTGCTCGACTTGTAGGTCTCGCAGTCAAGCTCCCTTCTGCCTTTACACTCTTCGTGCGATTTCCGTCCGCACTGAGGGAACCTTTGGGCGCCTCCGTTACTCTTTAGGAGGCGACCGCCCCAGTCAAACTGCCCACCAGACAC